>ERZ773050.778-NODE-778-length-17749-cov-2.886515_pt1 | contig 17749 bp, 12 predicted proteins | sample MGYA00580632_ERZ773050 | MGnify/ENA primary metagenome ERZ773050 (study PRJEB29015, sample SAMEA2738123) | human oral metagenome | biome: human oral; feature: human-associated habitat; material: saliva | place: China | collected 2166 ... | reverse complement strand
AGTGAGATCGATCCGAAGGCGATGAGGAGCCACGAGATCACGTTGACGATCCTCGTCACTGAGCTCATGAGTACGCCCATGATATCGGTGTAGGTGATGACCTGGTCGGACTTACCCGCGCTCTCCTTGTCAGTGTTGTACTGGTCCAAGACAGCCTTAACGGAATCCTTATCCTTGAAGGACTTCGGGTAAATCGAGATGCTGCTGGGGGACTTCAGGTCAGCCCACCCCAGATCGCGCAGGTTGGTCTCAAGCGTGGGGACGTTCGTTGAGAACATCGTCGCCATCAACGCGGCAAGGGACTTCTCATCAAGATTCGACGAGAACGCCGACGCCATGGCCTCGGGATCGAAGTGGAAGGCACTGCTCATATTCGTTGCGAATTGGCTCATTGTTGCGCTAATCTGCTGGCCAATTGTCTCCGAAAGTTGAGTCATCATCTGGGTCATGGCAGTCGCCATGGTCTCTTGCAAGACCTGGCCGATCGCCGCAGACACTCCGCGCATCAGATTGCCACCAAGCTGCGCGGCGATCTGCGCCGAAATTTGATTCGCAAGTTCCGTTGACACCTGAGAGGCAACAGAAGCCAGTGCCGGGTCATCCCCAAGTGCCGCTTGCAAGTTCGTCATCAGCTTGTCGCGGTCAACGACTTGGTCAGAAGAGACGGCGGTATTGATCTGTTGAATGACCGAGGGCTGAGAGAAGTACTCAGAGACCAGCGTGGAAAAGTCCGTGGAGCCACCCGCGGCAATCTGGTTTTGCGCGTAGTCCTGGAAGCCCTGAAGGATCTGACTTGCCTGCGAACTTAAGTACGTTCCTGCCGTGTCCTTCACAGCGCCGTCTGCCAGCGTCTTGCGGATAATCGCAGGGAAGTCAACATTTTGCAGCTGAGGAACGCTCTTGCTGAGCTCTCCCAGATTGAGCTTCGAGGGATCGATCTGCACGGCCGAACCATCGGCAGGAACAAGCTTCGAAAGATCGATATTCGACAGGTCCATGCCCGACAAATCAAGGTTCGAGAAGTCAAGGCTGGACAGATCCATTCCGCTGAAATCTAGAGAGGACAGATCCATCTGCATGGCGGAAGGATCAATAGAAAACGCCGCAGAAAGCTTGTTTTGATCGACCGTAAACAAGCTGGACATGTCGAAACCGCTGGAACGGTCCTTCGAGGAATCTGCTAGCTCTTGGAAGGTCTTTCCAGTGAAGACATCGGTCTTCGGGTTCGCCCGCTGATCCTTAACGATCTGGCTATCCTCGGCCTCGCGAATAATCTGGCGAGTCAGCTCAGGGCTGTATGCGATGCCCTGGCGCAGCGCTCCCCCATGCGAGGAATTCGGCTTCACGATTGCGCTGATGCGAAGTTCTTGACCCTCGTTGATCAGCTTCTTCATGAATTCTTTATCCGAGGAATGATCCGACCAAACCTTGTAGTTGTCGTCCCACGTGTACTTAGCGGCAGCGTTGATGCGCTTGTACTTAATCCCCAAAATCTTGTCGTAGTCGTACGAGGCCGCGGGTGCGTCGCTCGCAGAAGGCGAAGGACTCGGGGTGGCTGAGTTCTTTTCGCCGATGGTGCCCGAGTAGTACTGGCGCATCAGTTCGTCGAATTCCTTGTGGTCTTTCAGACCGAGGACATACTCCATCAGGTTCGACATATTGCCGTCTTCATCAATAACAAGGACGACTTCGGACGCTGAAGTTGGCCAGTGGCCGGCAAGAACATCGTAGGAGGAGGTGTAAAGAGAGGACTCCTGCGGCATTTGGTAGAAGGCGTTAGTAGCCATCATCGAGGACATGGGACTTCCGCGCATGCCCGTTTCCATCCGATTCATTGCCTGATCGGGACTGACTTGGATATTGTCCTTCGAGGTATCGGCCTGGAAAATCTGCGGGGTGACGTCGTAGTCGTATTCGATGGCGTTGACGAAAGAGTTGACATTCCCGCCGTTTCCATCAAGGAATGCCTTCAAGGAGGCCAAGTCATTCGTCTTGGCATCGCGAATATTGTCTGCAAGAGTCCTCAGTTTGGAGACCCCAACTTTGCCGTCGCTTGGCTTCTCACTGCTAGCGGCTTCGACTTGCGCAGACAGGGCGCTGGACATGTCCATCCCGCTCTTTTGAATGGTCAGCGGGTATGCGCCCAAGGTTTCTTCTTCTGTTTGGGCGATGTATGCGTTCGTGCCGTTCGCAAGGGCCAAGATCGCGGCGATACCAATGATTCCAATAGACCCCGCGAAAGAGGTCATCAGGGTACGGCCCTTTTTCGTCATCAAGTTATTGAAGGACAGGGAAAGCGCGGTCAGGAATCCCATCGAGGTGCGGCGCACCGGCTTGGCCTCGCGAACTTCTTCGGTACCCGGGATGAAAGGACGCGAGTCGGCGATCACTTCACCATCCGCAAGCTCGACAATACGCGTTGCATATTGGTGCGCAAGCTCCGGGTTGTGGGTCACCATGATGACCAATCGGTCCTGAGCGACGTCTCGTAGGAGGTCCATAACCTGGACGCTGGTCTTAGAGTCAAGAGCACCGGTCGGTTCGTCAGCCAAGAGAATTTCAGGATCGTTGATCAGGGCGCGCGCGATAGCAACGCGCTGCATCTGACCGCCAGAGAGCTGCGAGGGTTTCTTCCCCACGTGCTCGGCCAGCCCGACGCGTTCCAGGGCTTCCATCGCCCGCTTGCGGCGTTCGCCTCGGGAGACGCCGGAGAGGGTTAGCGCCAACTCAACGTTGGACAAGATGGTCTGGTGCGGGATCAGGTTGTAGGACTGGAAAACGAAGCCGATGCGGTTGTTGCGGTAGGCGTCCCAATCGCGAGCCTTGTAGTCCTTCGTTGAGATTCCATCGATGACCAAGTCGCCGCTTTGGAAGCGATCCAGGCCGCCAACGACGTTGAGCATCGTCGTTTTACCCGAACCCGACTGACCTAAAATTGCGACGAATTCACTATCCCGGAATGCGACCGAAACGTCATTGAGCGCGACTTGGCGCAGGTTTGCGGTTTCGTAGATCTTGACGATATTTCGCAGTTCGAGCACTGGGATTCCTTCGACCGTTATTTGCTGACCTTTTTAAGGCTAACAAAATCACTGGTGGGGCGACATCGGGGATTCCCCTGGTTGACCGTAAGGGAAACTCGGGGCTAGTGGTCGCTGGGCTTTCCCGAAACCAAGAGGATTTCTTCATTATCGAGGCGGGCGAGAGCTCCTTCTAGGGCTGCTGAAGAGAAGATGCCTTCGTCACGAGCCTGAAGAAGAGCGTCACGCTGAGCGTGAATGGCTTCAAGTGCCAGCTCACGAATCTGATCGCGAGTGAAGGAGCGCTCAACTTCCTCTTCGCTCATTTCCACGGGAGTGGCCTCGTTTTCCCCGTCGGTGTCAGGGAGAGGCTCGCTCACAGCCCCCGAAGAAGGAGAAGATTGCAGGTCGACAACATTGCCCAGGCGTGACAGGGTTCGCGAGACTCCAGCAGACAAGAGTGTCTGAGCATCAACTTCCTTGATTGCCTGGGCCAGAGCCGTATCCACGAGTGCGGAACTCATGACCTGTCGAAGTTCTTCGCGTTCTTCTTCACTGATATCGGCAGAGGCCATCTTGGGCTTGATCAAGCGGATCAGCCACGGCAGCGAAAGCCCTTGAATAACCAGCGCACCAGATGCGATGAAGAGTGCGATGGTCAGAAGGAAGGAACGCATGGGCGCTGCGGCGGAAATCGTTTGTGCTGCGGCAAGAGTGATGGCTCCGCGCATTCCGGACCAGATAATGACGCTGGCTTCACGCGGCCCAAGCGGCTCTTTTTCAAAGTAATCAATGTCAGATCGGCGCACTGCGTGTTGCCTCTCGGCAATTTTGAGGCGGCGTCGCCAGCGGGCCATGGTTTTGATCCACTGTTCTTCGCTGAGGTTTCGGCTTGCCAGAACCTCGCTGTCCACGGTGCAGGCCTGCGCCATTCGCTGCTCGAAGGCTTCGAGGCGCCCGGCTTGGGCCTCGTAGCGCCTCTTTCGGTGCTTGCTGCGATGGTCGAGCCAAGTGAGCATGAGTGCGATGAAGAGTGCGCGGATCACCATGATCAGGCTGCCTGCAATGACGGCGATCACGGCGGCTCGTACCAATCCACCGCCGTCTCCATCGGCATCTTCGATGATGCCAAAAGCTTGAAGTCCCATGGCCAAGAAGATCCCGCTTTCCAAAATCAGCGTCATGGTCGACCAGTTCTGCTGCGAAAAACGCCGATTTTGCGCGGAAATCATGCCTGCGCGACGGCCGGAAACAACAAGACCAGCAACGACTGCGGCAACCAATCCAGAGCCGCCCACATGCTCGGCGGGGATCGAAGCAATGAAAGGCATTGCGAAGGAAAAGACCGTATCCGTCGACGGATCTTTGATGATCGAACGGATCCGAACGCCCACTTCGCCGACGATTAAGCCGACAACAATGGCGATGCCAAGAGCAACGAGGACGCGCCCTGTGAGCAGTGCGGGATTGAGAGCATCGTTGTCGGCGGCAAGCCCCGCGTTCATCGCCGCAGCAAGGAGCACCAGTGAAGTGGCGTCGTTGAAAAGACCTTCGCCTTCAAGCACCGTAATGATGCGGTGCGAGACGCCACTGCGCTTAGCAATGGTGATGGCGACCGCGTCGGTGGGAGACAAAACGGCTCCCAGCGCTACGCCCCACGCCAGTGAAATCTGCGGAACCATCCAGTTGATGAGAAAGCCAATGGCGAATGAGGAGATAAACACCAGCGGAATAGCAAGCATTGCCACGGCTTGCATTTCTCGGCGGAAATCCATCGTTGGCATACGCACAGCCGCAGAGAACAGCAGCGGAGGAAGGATGATTTCCAAGATGATGTGCGGCGCGATTTCGATGGCCCCAACCTGTGGGAGGAAACCGATCGCAAGTCCAACGCCGAGCAGGATCAGTGGTGATGCGACGCCAACTTTGGGGGCAATGAACTGCGAGGCCACAATAATGAGCATCCCCAGCAGCGCGATCATCAACGGTTCCATACATATAGTTTACGGGGGACGCATGTATATGTCTGGGGCGTGCATATCCGTCGCCGCTGTGCCAGTCTGTGAGCATGCGTATTGCGAGCATCGCGAAGGACTCCGAGCTGGCGCTGTGTTCCTTCGACACTGAACTTGGCGCTATTACCTGCGCTGCCTCCGGTGGAGCCTTGAGCGCGCTGTGGATGAGCGGGCAGCGCTTCTTTGGTTACCCTTTTGGGATTTCCGAGGCCGAGGCCTCCTCCCACGTTCCACTCTCCATCCGGGGTGACTTGCACGCGTGGACACCAGACGGTAGCACAGTCAGCGATCAGAATGCCGCCGTCTTGGAACAGGCCTACCAGTGGACGCAGGACTTTCTCGCGGGTGCAAACCCCGATCATTTTGCGATTCCCCTGGCAACCTATGGAACGGACTTCCAGCTGCGGGTGTGGAACGCACTTCTGGATATCCCCTATGGAGAGTGCGTGACCTACTCGGATCTCGCTCGAAAGGTCGGCTCACCGCGCGCGTACCAGGCGGTTGGGAGCGCTGTGGGGCGCAACCCGCTCTCGCTGATCGTCCCCTGTCACCGCGTAGCCTCGGCCTCGGGTCAGGTCCACTATGGAGGAGGGCCACAGCGCAAGCTTTACTTGCTGTCGGTGGAATCAAAGGGTTCTCTCCACTAAACCCTTGACGTACGTCAATCTCTACGCACAATTATGCGTAAGATTTCACGTACTTTGGATGGTTCGAGCACTCCTTCACCCGCGTTGCGCCTTACTACGGTGAACGAGGAGGCTTCCGATGCAGAACTAGAAGCAGCCAAGCCAGCCCGAGACGAAACTACTTGTTCTCGGTGGAGTCCGGCAAGGCCTCGGCAATCTGCTGGGCAACTAAGTCCTCGTCGACGGGCAACTGAGCGCGCGCATAGGCGGCCGCGTCATCGTGGGTGGCGACGATCTGCTCGGCAATCGAATCGGCATCACGGTGCAAACTGGTCGCATCAACGACCGAGGCGCGCGCAAGACGCTGTGCTTCGGCACGGTCCGCGTCGGTGTACTCGAGGTCATCGGCATGCTTACGTACCTGCACGCGGATCAGCTTGTGGCGCAGGTTCTCTTCTCGGATCACCGAGGCGCGGTGGTGCAGCCACGCGATTGCAAGGACCAGCAGAAGGGCGATGCCTAGGTAACCGATGATCGGATACATCCCGCCGACCAGTTTCTTGAAGCCCAGCAGGGAGGCCGCATAACCCGCGGCCGTCACGCCCGCAAGAATCACTCGCATACGCTGATCTGAACCGCCGGAGAAACGGCGCGCGGTCGAGTAGAACAGGGAAAAGACCGTGTTGTAGATCAGCGCAAAAATGATGAGTGTGTACAGGAGCGCGAAGGCCGGGTGGATGTGGCGAGCGATCTCGAGGGTCGGTACTCCCACGTCCCAGATGCGATCCATGTTGAGGAAAAGCGTCACCGCATCGGCCGCAATAACCAGTGCAATCAGCGCGCCACCCAAGCTCCCGGCCTTGCGTGCCACATCAATGCGCAGGACGGAACCTCCCAAAACGAAAGCCATCGCAATACCGTTGACCACGCAGAGTGCGAAGTAGTTGATTGTCGAGAGCCACAAGTTTGGAAGCGCGGGGGTGACATTCTGCGCGGCAGCGTTGAGCTCGGTGATGCCTGGATGCGGGCGCGCAAGCGAGTAGATCGTCAAAATACTAATGGCGACAATGATCATCGGGGTGAAGACACCGATGACTTTCATGATGCGATCAAAATCAAGGAAGGCAGTGGCGACAACCAAAACTGCGCAGATCGCACTTCCCGCCCATGCCGGGATTCCAAACTGTTGTTCCAGGTTCGCTCCCGCGCCTGAGAGCATGACGACGCCCATCGCAATGCCCGAAAAGACCAGAACAACATCGATTATGCGACGGACCAGTGGCGGGGCTATGCACTCAAAGACTTCATCGTGGTGGCCCGAACGGTAATAGGACCCGAGCTGCAGGGCCACAACGCCGAAGACAATGTTGAGAACGCCCAGGACGGCAATGCCGATCAGGCCCTTCGCTCCGAAAGAGAGGAAGTACTGCAGAAGGTCTTGACCACTGGCAAGACCCGCACCAATGACGACGCCAACGTAAGCGAATGCGACAGAAAGATACTGTTTGGGCACGCTTACTTCCCTTCGAGGAGCTGGATCGGCGGACGGGGTGCGTTCACGTGGTTGATCGATGCCTGGGCGTCTGCATAGCCCAAGCAGAAACCGGTGATCAGTTTGTAGTGCTGGGGAATCTCAAATTCCTGCTCAACTGGGCCGCGCCATGTGGAGAGAATTCCGATCGCGCACGAATCCACACCATGCGCTTTTGCTGAAAGGAAGAGTGTTTGGAGCATGAGGCCCGCATCCATCGCACTCCACGGCAGCATTTTTTCGTGTACGAATACGAAGCCCATGATGGGCGCATCAAAAGCTGTCACGTTTCTGCGGTTTGCAGCGTCGAAGCTCATGTACTTCACGGTCGTCTTCATCGTCGCGCCCCTCATGATCGCTGCGTTCAATGCCATAGGCGCCATATACACACTTGGCGATTTCAACTTGAGCTGGGCGAAGCTCGCGGGGGTAAGGCTTCCAGACGGGAAAATCACCGTCGGGTAGTTCGCGTCGCAGGGCAGTTTTTACCAGCGCGAAGGGCTTTCGGTGTTGAATATCCAGGGTTTGATCGAATCGACGCACGTATTCTTTGCGCAGGCGATCAGCGCGCTCCCCCGTTGCCAATGCAACGCGGAAGGCACGAGTATTGGACCAGCTGGGGGCAGTCGTCGCGTCCTTGAGAATGGCATCGAGGACGTCGCGCGGAACCTGCTGATCCGTGTATGCGCGGGTCGAGCGGCGCGAGGCCGCGAGCGCGGAGAAGTCAAGGGCAGTGAAATCGCTTGCGTCGGTTGTCACTGTTCAAGGGTAGCGTGCTTGTGTTAATTGGAGCGTGTCTCGATGCACTTGCCTCCGCTTCCTTTGTTCCCGCTTCCCTTTTGTCACACGAAGTCAGCAAATGCCACAGGCTATAACGCATGACATTTACCGACATCATGTGGAGGGAGCGGATCCCGGGAGCAGTGCCGAACGCAACTTCATGTGGAGGGAGCGGATCCCGGGTGCGGTGCCGAGCGCGCCTCACGTGGAGGGAGCGCAACAGGCGTGGCGGCTATCAGGCCAGCGCGGCCTCGAAAGCTTTGATGTCCTCTTCAGGAGTTCCCCACGAGGTACAGAAGCGCGCCAAGAGACGACCATCGGGAAGGGTCTCCCAAATGCCGTATTGCACCTTGCGCGAGAGCCGTTCATGTCCGGCCTGATCCAAGGCGACAAAGGTCAGGTTCGTCGGCGAGTCCATCGTGACGACATAACCCGCGCGGATCAGAGCCTCACGGATTCGCTTAGTGGCGGCAACGCCGGGAGCACCCAAAGTCAGGTAGAGGTCATCCTCAAACAAGGCCTCGAACTGGACACCCAAGAGGCGGCCCTTCGCAAGCAGCGCACCATGCTGCTTCATCTGCGTAACGAATTGACGGATCGACCCACCGTCGGGGATGACGACGGCCTCGCCGAAAAGGGTTCCGCACTTGGTACCGCCGATGTAGAACACATCCGACAGGCGCGCGACGTCCGCGAGTGAAACATCATTTGCCGGCGATGCAAGGGAATAGGCCAGACGGGCGCCGTCGACGAAAAGCTTCAAGCCACGCTCGCGGCATGCGGCGGAAATGTCCTCGAGTTCTTGAAGCGAGTACAGGGTCCCGTACTCGGTGGGCTGGGAAATGTAGACCAGCGCGGGGGCGATCATATGGTCACGCGCGCCATCGCCTTCCCACGCGTCGCAAACACGGATGACGTTTGCGGCCGTGATCTTGCCTTCTTTCGCGGGAATGTCGAGGATCTTGTGGCCACCGCGTTCAACGATGCCGGCCTCGTGCATGTTGATATGTCCGGTGTGGGGAGCAATGACTCCCTGCCAGGGCAGCAAGATCGCGTCGATGATCGTGGCATTTGTTTGCGTTCCACCGACCAGGAAATGAACGTCCGCTTTGGGCGCATTGCAAGCCTTTCGAATCAGGTCGCGTGCGCGCTCGCAGTGCTCGTCGGTACCGTAACCACTCGATTGCTCCATATTGGTGGCGACCAAGGCGTCCAATACTTTTTGGTGCGCGCCTTCTTGATAGTCACTGGAGAAATTTGGGATTACAGCTGCACTGGTCATTGCACAATTATTGCACGCTTTTTACCTTAGGAATAACACGCCGAGCACACACCACACCTATCATGGTGAAAAGGTAATGACGCCGCCAGACCGCTAAAGGACACTACTCATGCCACATGACAACAGTCCGCATCCCGCTTCGATCAACCGCGATTCCAAAGACTACTGGAACAAACGCGCGGCGACTTTTACCCGTTATGCGACCGAAGACTATGAACTCTGGCTTATGGATTTGCTCTCCCCCGCACCCGGCAACACGATCTTGGACATGGGCTGCGCGACGGGCACTCTTGCAGTCCCCCTCGCTAGGGCCGGTCACCACGTCCACGCGTGCGATTTTGCCGAGGCCATGCTGGCTATCCTCGATCAGCGCGCCGCCGCCGAAAACCTTCCTATTACTTCGCATCTTCTTGCCTGGGATGAGGACTGGAGCCAGGCCGGTTTGGGCAAGAACAGCGTGGACCTCGCTTTTGCCTCACGCTCCCTGATGAGCGACAACACTCGCAGCCGCATTGCAAAGCTTGACGCCGCAGCTCGAGTCAAGGCCGCGGTCGTCGTCCCGAATAGCCTTCCGCCATCGTCGGATCCCAGGCTCTTGACCTACCTGGGTCGCAAAGCGAAGCGCCCCAGTACCGTCCCCGAGGTCTTGCGCGCGCTGCGTTACCTCGGCCGCATTCCTGTCACTGCAACGACGAACACCTATCGGCCGATGCGCTTCAATTCCTTTGACGAGGCCAGGGCTGACCTGCGTCGTTTGGCACGGCCCGAGCCTTTCACTCCGCGTGAGCAACGTTTGTTCGACGCCTATGCACGCGATCATTTCGTTGAGGTTCCAGCGGTGCAGCCTGCGAACGGTCTTTCTAATGATCACAGCGATTCGCCTCAGACACAGTGGGTTTTGAATTACCCGCTCCCCGTTGTCTGGACCTTCATTGGCTGGCGCACTGACGGAAGCGAGTGGGAGTAACAAGCGGGAATAAAGATTTCCCCGAAGACGTGCCTACCTGCGGGGAGACAAAACTCGCGGAAACTCACCCCATAATCTGCGCGACAAGCTCCTGCAGATCCGGAATGACAGTCTGGTCAAACCAGGGGTTCTTCTTCATCCAAATTTGGTTACGAGGCGATGGGTGAACCAGTGGGAAAAACTCCGGCAGATAGTCGCGGTAGTCCTTAACGACCTGTGTGAGCGAGGCCGAGGACTTGAGCTGCAGATAGCGCTTTGTTGCGTAGGAGCCCACCAGAATAGTGAGCTTCAGATCGGGCATGAGCTCGAGCAGACGCGGGTGCCACTTGTCCGCAAAATCTTTGCGCGGGGGCAGATCGCCGCTTTTTCCAGTGCCCGGGAAGTAGAAGTCCATGGGGACAATGGCTAGTTTCCCAGAGTTGTAGAAGGTATCGCGGTCAATTCCCATCCAATCGCGCAGGCGGTCACCGCTGCGGTCGTTCCAGACGATGCTGCTTTCTTCAGCGACTCGGCCGGGAGCTTGACCGACGATCATGATCCGACACTCGGGGCCTGCGTAAAACAACGGATCGATCCCGCGCTTTGTGAATGAGGCGTTTTCCGGATCCTTCCGGATTTCCTCTGCGATTGCTTTAAACCGCGGATCGGTAATCTCGGGAGTCATATTTCCACTCTAGACCCGTTCCTATTCGACCGCAGCGACCTCAAGGAAGCTTGGTTCATTCAGCCAACGGCCGCTTCCATGTGCCAATAATGTCGGTGTTCGTAATGCCAATCGCGCTCATCAGGGCCAATGCGGTTACCGGGCCAACGAAGACGAAGCCTCGGCGTTTGAGCTCGAGCGAAAGGGCGCGGGATTCTTCGGTCTGCGCGGGCACTTCCTGTGCGCACCTCGGCCGAGGCTGGTGGCTGGGTTGGTAGAGCCAGACAAGCTCACCCAAGTGGCGTGGGTAGGATTGCCGAGGCCGAAGCAGGTGCGTAAGCGGCGCCTCCCCCACACGCCCGGCGCGATGTGCGTCCGCTTCGGCAGCTAGAGCACCGCGAAGCACGATGACTGCCCGCGCGTTGGTAATGGCCGCGTCGATCTTCCGCTTATTCCGCACGATGCCCGCGTCCTGCATCAAGCGCTCACAGTCTTGATCGGTAAACGCGGCGACGGCCTCGGGAATAAAAGAAGCAAAGGCAGTGCGGAAGGCTTCGCGTTTCTTGAGGATCGTTGACCACGAGAGGCCGGATTGGAAGCTCTCAAGGACAAGGCGTTCGAAGACGCCCTGCTCGGAAGTGACCGGACTTCCCCACTCGGTGTCGTAGTAGTCGCGCAAGAGCGGGTCCGTAGCCGCCCATGTCGGGCGGACGAGGCCGTCCTCGCAGACAACGAGGCCTTCGGGAAGAGTCACGGTCACCTCCTCGAGCGGTGCGGTTAGTTCGTCTTCGTATTTGTCAGGTGAGGGCCGATGTAGCCAATGTAAACCTTGTGGGTATGGTCGTTGTCAATCAAGTAGTACATCCGAGGATCGTTCGTATCACTGTGGCTCGTCTTAAAGTGCGCAAACATTTCAACTTCTCCTTCAGGATTCACCTCAAACGGAATTGGGAAGATACGTTCCGTCCTCCACCCCGGTGTATTCCTAACAGTTTGACTCTCAGTTGGTGCATGCCGCTTATATGAGCACGTACGATATGTCCCCACACTCTCTTTTAGATACTGATGAACACTACCGCAGAAATCGCCTACCTCACATGCACGCATATAGTCGCGAAGCACTAAAATAAACTTCCAAAAATCTGCTGCATATCGCCAGTTCTCTGCTTTTTCGTCGAGCTCCATGATCGCATCTTGCATTCGTTTGGGCGCCGAAAACTCCACATATTCCCGCACTCTTGCGTACCTATCATCCGCAGTCATCCAATCGAAGAGAGTCGCCATATCTTCTGGTGGTTCATCAAGATATTGTTCTGTATCTACAAAATCATGAGGTGACAGTTGAGGATGAGAAACTTGCCACTGAAGTTTCCGATTCTCAGCCTCGAGCTTCCGCATCTCATCACGTTCGTAAGAACGCTCGATCTCTTGATCCTCAAATCTGTCTTTTTCCTGCTCAACCTGACGTATCTGTTCAGAAAGCTCTTCTCTGACCTGCTGAAGCAACGCTTCACCAGTCTCTTGCGCTATTTGAAGCCTCTTCTTTTCTTCAAGGTGATCCAGCTTAAGCGTTCTTATGCTTGCCTTAAGCTCGTCATACTTCTTATCAATCCCCTTAATACCATCAGACAGCGCCTCCACTCCATCCTTTAGATCCTCATGAGTCTTCGGATTAAAAAGCGGCGCAAATCGCCTAATCAGAGCGATAAGAGGATTAGCCCATGGAACTTCGCGTCCACCAATTGGTCGAGTACGGACAGTGCTCGTTGCACGAGTTTGAAGCACCTGCGTGCTCGGCCCCTCCAGAAATCTCTGTGGTTTTTTCTTTGCAAGTGCTTCTTGGACCGAATTCGCTAATCCTCCAGTTAGCGATAGTTCCTGATCGTGAGGCTCATCGGGTAATACCTCGACAACAGGACTCGATGGGAAGGTAGGAACGTGAATCCTCTGCTTACTCAGCACGTCTTCCGCGCTTTTAAGTTCGCCATCCAGTCCTTTCTCCCACAGATAGGTGCATGGTGTTTGCGCAATAATCTCTGAGAGTTTCCGACGGAATTTTCGTGTTTCGCTATCAATACCATGATACAGAGTTGATGAGGTCAAAATCCTATGGCGCTTTGAATCAAGATCGTCACTTGGATTGACTTGTGGGAGGTAGGTTCTCAGGCAGCCTCTACCCATTTTCAGGCTCCCGATGCGCTGACAAAAATAGTCATAAACATCCGGTTTGAGCAAAAAATAGGACGCGCAACCGCAAGAATCGTCAGTCAGTGTCTTTAAAATCTCACCCCATTTATGATGGGCATGATCATTCTCGTCCGAAATTGGCGCGGCAACAACGATAGCTACGCGTCGCTGCTGATCAAAAATTTGATCAACCAATACATCTACTTCTTTTTGGTCAATAACCTCACGAATCGAATCAGAGATGAGCACGCCACTTTCGCGAACCTCATACTGACTGACCAGATTCACGACCAAATTGGGACGCCGTGCAGGTCCTTCAAAGGACGCAGGAGGAATAACTTCGATCCAAATGACTTTTCTGTATCTGGATTCTTTGGTCGCAGTCATGGCATATACGCGCGTCGTCCAGCGTTCATTCTCTTCGGAGATATTCACAACCTCCAAAAGGTGACGGATATAATGGTCATCCTTACACGACTCGTGCAACCGCGTGACAATTACGTCGTCAGAACGGTCGGGATGCTCTTTTACCGTCAGCTTCCCAAGTTGATAAATCCCGTCTTGTTCGAAGTCAATGCTCCCTTTGCCATCGGGCGAACGATACTTGCCATTGATCCACTCATGGAAGATCCGATACGCCACTTCCCACACGTCTTCTTTTTCCTGCAATTCCAGAATTGCCCGATATCCTCGTGCCATTGTTATCCCTCATTCGTCGTTGATTGGTGGATATGGTCGATAGGTTACAGTGCCGTCCAGGCATTTCGAGTCACTTTTACGGGAAATTCGCAGCGAACTTTTCACTGATTTCTCGCGCGCACGACTAGCAGGCAAAAAGCTTTACCACGAACAGAAAACAACGTCCCAGAACTGCCACGAACAGCAATTCTGGGATGTCCGCCGATCACGAGGCTCAGCATTCATGCATGAGCACGCAACAGCCTCTAGTCGATTCCCCTAAATTCGGCCACGTTACAACCTCGGCTGGCGCTCGGCCCACTCTTGCAGGCTCACGCGGGGACCGGTAAAGAAGGGCGTATCCTCGCGCACGTAGAGGCGCGCCTCGGTGTAGCGCTGGGCGTGCATGACACCCTCAAGACGGTCCAGTGAATCGGCTTCGAAAGCCAAAACCCACTCATAGTCGGAGAAGCCGAAGGCCGACAGGGTCGAGCCCTTGACATCGGGGTACTGCGAGAAGCCGTTCCGCCCATGCTCAGCCATGATCCGCGAGCGCTCTTCGGGAGCCTTTAAGTACCAGTCGTAGGAGCGCACGAAGGGGTAGACCATCGCCCAGTCACGCGGTGCAACCCCGCCAAAGCACGCAGGAATGTGGCGCTTGTTGAACTCGGCGGGAGTGTGCAGACCCATGCAGGACCACACGGGTTCCAAGAACTTCCCCAGCGCGCTGGCGCGCAGGCGGTGGTAGGCGTCTTGCAAGACCTCGGGGTCATCATCAAGCCACCACACCATCAGGTCCGCCTCGGCACGGAAGCCGGACACGTCATAGAAACCGCGGATTTCTGCACCCGCGCTCTTCACGTAGTCCAGGGATTCAGCAACGATATGGGCACGCTCGCTATCGTCAGCCGGCAAAAACTCGCCCAATGCAAACACGGAATACAGTGCGTAGTGCTGCTTGCCGTTGACCTCGTCTAGGTCAATATCTGTCCGGTCGCGCGGATCAGGAACGTAGGAGTGTGCGGCGTGGTGATGAGGAGCATGCTCGGCAACATGTTCGGGCGCAGCCTCAGACTGAGCGCTGTTTTCGGCATTTTCAGCGGGCTGTGCCGCACGACGGTTCAAGAACGCCATTGATTCCTCCTGTTGTATGGCGGATTGACCGGCGACTCGAGCAGGGCCGTCGGAAGAAAGTGAGGCATGCGAGCCCGCATGCTGAGCGCCCGTTTCGGCAAAGTTCTGGGGATGCGTTGGCCGAGCCGGTGCCAGACAGCAATCCGCCGGACACACCGTATGGAAAGGTCCCGTGCCCGCCACGGTCATGCGGAAAGGATTTTCACCTCGCGCTTGTGCCGCACGCTCTTCCAGCACGTCCACCAGCGAAGAGACAAACGCGGGATCCGTCGAGATCGTTTCGGCGCGCTTGTAAGCAATCCCAAGCTCCGCAGCCGTTTCCTTCGCCTCGGTGTCCAGGTCGTAGACGACCTCCATGTGGTCGCAGATAAAGCCGATCGGCACGACGACTACGCCGCTTGGCCTTCCACTTCCCGAGGCCTCGTTCTCTTCCGGCGTCCCCTGACCTTCCGGGGCGATCAGTTCGCGGAGGAAATCGTTGATGTCGGGCTCCAGCCAGCGCGCCTGCGGCGGGCCTGAGCGCGAACAAAAGGCTAGGTCGTACCCCAATTCCTCGCACCCCAAGACCCGACGCACTTCCGGCATGATTGCTTGGATCAACGCATGGTGCTGGGCCGCGTAACTAATTTCGGAAGCGGGAGTACCCAAGGAGGACGCTTCCTCGCCCTCAAACTCAACGTCCCCGGCCTCGGCAGCGGGGGAAGAAGAAACGGGCGCAGGGAAGGGGAAGGGAGAGGAACCTTCTTCCATGCTCACGGGGATGGAGTGGGTGACGAAAATCAGTCGAATCCCAGCGGGATCAGCCCCACACTCAACTAAGGCCGACCACGCGCGCCGGATAGAGGCAATTTCAGCACTGGCCATGCCGGGCGTCGAATAGTAGGGGCGCACTTTATCGACAATGATGTCGGCGCTCCGGTTGTCCGCACTGTCCTCTGCGCCAAGGACGATACTCCCCCACTTTTCGCTGAGGGACCGCGCGGCCTCGGCAAGGTCTTCGCGGTACTGACGGCACCCCGAATACGAGGCATACGCGGAAGTCGGGAGCACAAGGATGCGTCGCGCGCCAGCTTGGGCGAGCTCGTCCAGGCCCTCGGCGACGAAGGGATGCCAATTGCGGTTTCCCCAGCCGACGGGGATGTCATATCCGCGACGCGAGAGCTCGGCGGATAGCTCAGCGATCAGGCGCTGATTACAGGCATTAATGGGCGAAACCCCACCGAAACGCTCATAGTGCTTCGAGACTTGAAGAAGGCGTTCGTCGGGGATTCCACGGCCACGCGTTGCGTTGCGCATGAACGGGAGGACATCCTCCATGCCGTTGGGGCCACCATAGGACAGCAGCATGATTGCGTCATAGGGTTCCAATCCCGGCACTGTGAGGCCTCCTTTACGGGTAACACGGCAAGTTTAGGACCGCACGCCAGCCCCTCGCAGCGACAAAGTGTCAGAAAAACGCTAGATTGCGCCCCTCGCCCCGCGTGGGTACACAAGTACATCCACCACGACTACGTCCAGTGGAGGCGCGAGCAGGGCGTTCAATAGAAAAACACAAAGATGCTTCAGGACTAAGTCTCAGACATCAGGCATGATGAACTAGATATAATCGCCTTATTATCCGCTCATCACAGCAGCTTAGGATTTGCGATGGGACAGCAACGAGGCACTTTCTACTGGGACGACGATTCCCTGTCGCCGGGTAATCGTAGCGATGGTGGGTGGTCACAGAACCTCTACGATCAGAACGGACACCTCCGAGAACACGGAACGTTCTTCCCAGACCTCGACTCAGACGAGAGCGACTCAACGTATTCCCCGTACGGCGATCCTCCGATGTTTATGTCGAGTGAGACTCGGATGGAGTCAGATGATGAAGAGAATGTCGAGTCTGAAGATGATTCTGCCGATCCGCTCGCAATAGTTCTGACCACCCTCGTCGCTGCGGCGGCGGTAGCTGGCACCGCATATGCGGCTCCTCGAATCAAGAAGTGGGCTACCGGCACAGCCGTCCCTTTCATCAAGGGATCACTCTCGAAAGTTCGGATCCCGTGGGGTAAGAAACAGGACGAAGAGACCACTCCTGAAGCAACTGGGGTGACACACTTCCGCAACGCGGAGATAAATCCAGGTACAGCGGGTTCTCACGCGCCTCTCGGGATCGATGCGAAGCGTCAGACGATGTCAAACGCAGAAGCTCAGGCACGTCTCGTGGCCGCTGCTGCCGCGCAGCTGTTCGCAGAAGAGGAAACACGCCTCGTCATGCGAGCTGACGTCGTCAATGCCACGGATGTGGATGATCTACGCAGGCAGCTCGCGAACCACCCCCACGAAGAGCTAGAGAAAATCCTCCAGCACCTAGCGCGCAACCCGCGTCTTCTGGAAGACGGGAGCCTCGCGCAACTGGCTTCCTTCCTCGACCACAACTCCCCCGGGCTCAACCCAACCCAGCAGCAACGCGCACCCCTCCCCCGCACCTGGGGCAGCACCGATAACCGGTAACGCGCGAACGAGCTGCGAGTGAGAGCCACTCGAACAAGAGAGGCTCTGAGGAGCACAACCACCTATGCGCTCACAGGGTCCTCCCTGCTCACATTGATCGTGATCTCCTTCGTCCGCCGCAGGTGCGGGATCGCATAACGGGGGTCGAATTGCGATAGCGGCGTGTACGCGTCATAGACGTCCAGCCCGCGACCAAGATCAATCACCCAGCAAAGCAATCGCACGACTCTATGTCGAGCGCCAGACAACACTTACGCCGAGCTACAGCAACCAGATGGAAACCCTCCAAGTCGACGAGAAGATCACGCCGATAACAACGATCAAGCGACGCAGGGCAGCAGCAGGTAGGGTGAGACATTGTCGAGGTCCTTGAAGACAGCGGGGGTA
>ERZ773050.776-NODE-776-length-17764-cov-8.375572_pt1 | contig 17764 bp, 14 predicted proteins | sample MGYA00580632_ERZ773050 | MGnify/ENA primary metagenome ERZ773050 (study PRJEB29015, sample SAMEA2738123) | human oral metagenome | biome: human oral; feature: human-associated habitat; material: saliva | place: China | collected 2166 ... | reverse complement strand
ATCTCTCCCAGACGCTCATTGGTATAGAAACCGAGTGAGAACATTTTCAGTTTCAGTATGATTTTCTCGCGGATACGTTCCACAAGATCAAATCCGGCAAAATGCTTACTCATATCGGCAATGGCATTGGATATGGTTTTCAAGACCAGCAGACTACCGAGTACCCATGCTGCCGAAATGAAAGAGATGCTTTCTCCATGTATATGACGGTCGATGAGAAACAAGACTGTGAGCATTATCGCCGTGCCGCAAAGGGCATAAACCACGAAAAACAGTGCGGAGATAATTAGATGCCGAACTCCGCTAGCGGTCAATTCATTCAGTATATTGCGTACCATTCTTATTCCTCCTCTTCTTTTAATTGCCATTTACTTACTTGCTCTTGCGTTTCCGTCATATTGCGGTACAGAGAACAGTCTTTCATCAGTTCTTGGTGTGTTCCTTTTGACACAACCTGCCCTTTGTCCATCACAACAATACGCTCCATATCCTGAATAGTATTGAGACGGTGAGCAATGGTAATGACGGTCTTGTTGCGCTGCAATTCATCAAGAGCTTCTTGGATTAGTTTCTCATTCTCTCCGTCCAATGCGGCAGTGGCTTCATCGAGAATAACTATTGGAGAGTCTTTGAGCAACATTCGAGCAATGGAAATACGCTGTTTTTCTCCGCCAGAGAATTTTATGCCGGCTTCGCCTGCCAGCGTATCATAACCATTCGGCAAGCCCATGATAAAATCATGAATACGAGCACGCTCTGCTGCCATTTCCACTTCCTTTTGTGTGGCGGTAGGTCTTCCTATACGGATATTATCCCGAATGGTTGTGTTAAAGAGAAAAACCTCCTGCTGTACCATCGAAAAATAATCAGCGATATTACGTTCGGAGAGTTCCGTAATATTCTCTCCTCCCAATCGGATAGTACCTGTTTGGGGGTGCCAGAACCCCATCATCAAACTTGCCAGCGTGGTTTTTCCCGACCCTGACTCGCCGACGATAGCAGTATGGCTTCCTCTCGGAAATTGAAGACATACATCTTTCAGCGCATTGTCTTTCTTGTTTGGATAGGAGAATGTAACATGCTCGAAACAAACATCCGTCTGTGTCGTATCTGTTTTCTTGTCCGCTGTTTCCTTTGTCTGTACCTCTGTAATGGACTGTACTTTTGCCAACGACTGACCATAGATGATTCGGAAATGTTGGAATGTAGCCAACTTAGCAAAGGAGGACGAGAACAATCCGCCCAATATCAAGGCAAGGATAAAACGAGCTACAGTTAATTCGCCCGAACTCATCATCCATAGTCCAATAAGAGTCATTACCACGATACCACCTTCCAAGAACATCGTTATCAATGTCATGGGAACGGTAACGCTAAACATGCTCCGCTTTACCCAACGGATGTAGTCGCGCATACCACCAAGTACCTGTTCCGTTCTGTTTTCCTCGTTACTGAAGGCTTTGATTACCGATATGGTAGCCACATATTCCAAAAGGTCTTCCGACATTTTTTGCGTACTTTCCATAAAGTGTTGAAAGCTCTTTCCCCAAAGTGTTTTGACAGCCATTTGCAGAAGAAATGCCACAGGCAAAAGAGAAATGAGCGACAGCCCCAAACGCCAGTCTAACACCATAATGATTACCCAGAGTAAGACTGGAAAAAGCGTAGCCGAAAGGATTTCGGGTAATCCATGTGCTAAATAAATTTCAATTTGTTCCACATCGTGGTTAATAATATTCACCAAGTCGCCAACTTTCCGTTCTTGAAAGAAACCGAGCGGCAAGCGTTGCAAATGACTTATGATACGCAACCTCAATCGTGTAAGGGCATTGTAAGCCGACCGGTGTGCGCGCCAAATCGAGGTTCCATAGAATACGCCTCGAAGCATTGCGAATAGTATCATTATTCCTCCAATACCCCAAACTATTATGGGAGGGAGCGTGCCATTTATCAACTTGTCCACAGCCCACACTACAAGCAGTATAGGGAGTGTGCCTAAAATAAGGTGCAATATAACCACAGCATTGGAGAGCAGGCTACGGCTCTCCCGTTCCTCATCAAGGGGTCTGACTTTTTGTTTATCCATATATGTGTCGTTTTGATCTTTTCTGCTGCAAAAGTACGGCAACAAACAGGGATAAAATAACCCCGATAAGCATTACACTGCCCCAAAACAACAATTTGCTCGCATATAAACACAATAGGGGTATAAGCGTGGATAATAGGGTTATTTATTTGCTCGGCAGGTAAGTATCTTTGCACAGAATCTCACAAACAAATATGATATGTCAATCAGCTCAATAGTCCATTTATACAAAAGAATGCTCATTGTCGGCTTTCTATCGTTGTGGTCTTTTCCTATGTTTGCACAACTGCAACCAACAGAAATAAAAGTTATTGATGCAGAAAATGGGAACAGTATAGAATTTGCCACCGTACAATGGAAAGGTTTGAATGCTCCAACGTACACGAATAGTACGACTACAAACAGGAAAGGTATTGCAAAACTAAGTGCATCAAGTAATCAAAAACTTATGCTTATGGTAAGTTATGTCGGTTATCAGACCATTACCGATACGATTACTGCAAATGGGATGCGTTATACCATAAGACTACTCCCGGAATCAACAGAGCTGGCAGATGTAGTCGTAGTAGGAAAAACAAGAGCACAAATACTCAGAGAGTCGCCTGAAGCAGTTTCTGTAATAAATGCGAAAGAACTTCAAGGCAGATCTATTTCGTTAGAAACCGTTTTGAATAAAACCATAGGTTTGAAAGTTGGGCAGACTGGCGGTTTGGGAAGCAGTTCGAGAATTATTGTTCATGGATTGGAAGGAAACCGCATTCAAATCTTATGGGACGGAATACCAATGAGTACTTCTGACGGGGCTTTTTCTCTTGATGAAATTCCGATAGACATTATAGAAAGAATAGAAGTCTATAAGAGTATCATACCCGCCCGTTTCGGATGTGATGGATTGGGGGGAGCCGTCAATATCGTTACTAAAGAGTTTAGTACGGATTATTTAGATGCCTCGTATGAATTCGGATCTTACCAAACACACAAAGGAAGTGTCTTCTCTCGCAAGAATTTTCCAAAGAGTGGCATTCTACTCGGTGCGGGAGGTTATTATACATCTGCAAAGAATGACTACTCTTTCAGAGTTCCCGAGAGAGAAAATCTGTTAGTAAGACGTGACCATGACCGTTTTCGTTCGTATATGTTGAAGGGAAAAATTGCTTTCACGAAACTTTGGCTCGATGAGATTAGTACCGAGTTCGGGTATTACAATCGTTTCAATGAAATCCAAGGTATCTTAAAAAACATACAACATGCCGAAAACAAATCAGGAATGTTTATGTTGGAAAACAAATTGATAAAAAGCGGAATGCTGAACGACCGCCTTAACTTTGAGTCCCATTTCTCCCTTTCACATACAACAAACAATTTTGTGGATACGGCACGAGTTAATCACGATTTCGAAGGAAACATATATCCGAGTCCGAATGGACAGGGAGAAACAGGGGATGTTCCTCACAACTCGAATGACAAAGGATTGGAAATCAATGAACGTATCAATTTTGATTACAAGTTGTCCGCCAATCACAGTTTGAATCTGAACACACTTATTAACTACGCCAGAAGACAACCGAGCGACAACATTGCAAGTCAGCATGCAGGTTTTGTTATCGGAGGATTTCCCAGTAAAAAGACCAGTTTCATTTCGGGGTTGACTTGGGAGTCAAAACTCTTTGATAAGAAACTGACGAATATGCTCTCCGCAAAGTATTTCCACCTCCATTCCGAGATAGAAGATTTGACTTCATACGAGATGATTGAGGCTCCGAAGAAAAAGAACAATACGACCTCACAAATAGGCTGGATAGAGGCAATAAAATACGAGCCCTTCAGAGGTTTTCACTTGAAAGCATCTTACCAGCGGGCAATACGCCTTCCCAATTCACAAGAACTATTCGGTGATGGTATCATCACCTTTCCTGCAGCCGGATTGAGACCAGAGAAAAGCCACAACTTCAATCTGGGGTTCTTAATAGACAAAAATGATGCCCTCGGCTTATCGCGATTGCAGTTTGAAGTGAACAGCTTTTATATGCAGGTAAGCGATATGATAAAACTGATGAAACAACACATGGCAGCCGGATATGTAAACGCAGAAAAGGTACATATTAAAGGTATAGAAACCGAAATAAAATTGGACATATCGCCAACGGTCTATGCCTACGGAAATCTAACTTATCAGGATGTGCGTGATGTCTTGAACTATTTACCCGGTACCCAAGCCCCCAATCCGACAAAAGGATTGCGACTACCGAACATTCCCTATTTGTTCGCCAACTTCGGGGCGGAGTATCACAGCAACCGATTATTCAAGAATTGGTATGTCAAGGCTTTCTGGGACGGCAAATTTACTGAGGAGTTCTTCTACTTCTGGGAACTTACCGAATTACAGAAACGACGTATTCCCCGCAGTTTCGTCAATGACATAGGGCTATTGTTGACCTACAAAAGCAAATATTCCGTAGCCTTGGAATGCCATAATATAATGAACAAAGAAGTTTGGGACCAATTCCGCCAACCATTGGCAGGACGGACACTTCACCTCAAATTCAGATATGTCTTCTCAAAAGGAATTTTCTAATTTAACAAATATAAAAAGATGAATACAACAATTTTCAATCGTATAGCTTTTTCTGCTATGCTGGTCGGCTTCATAGGGCTGACATCTTGTAACAAAAATGATGAACCTACGCCTACTCCTCAAGAGGTTCAGCAACATTTCACCTTTGTGCATTATGTGGACAAAAGTGCTTATGTAGGGACATTCAGTGATTTGACTCCTCAAGCAACCGACAATAAGAAAGCATTTGAATTCGGGTTCGGTTGCTATCTCTTTGCTAAGGGTAATACAGTGCTTGTACCCGAAGGGAAATTCGGGGATAAGATACATAAGTTTACAAGAGGTGCCCATGGAGAACTGATAAAAGCAGGTACTATGACATTTGAACAGATGGCTCAACCCGGAGAAATTAACTTCGTTGATGAACAGCGGGCATACGTTGCTTTGCACGGACGTGGAAAAATTGCGTTAATCAATACTTCAACATTGCAAAAGGAAGATGAAATTGACCTCTCGTCTTATGCGGTTCAAGACAACAATCCTGATCCCGGCTGTAATGTCATCCGTGATGGAAAGATGTATGTTGCCCTCAATCAGCTCAATTCGCCTCATACCTCCGTACCGGGTACTGGAGCAGAGGTAGCTATCATTGACCTCAAGACGAAAAAGACTGAAGTTATCAAAGATAACCGCACAAGTGTTGTAGGATTGTTCCGCCATTCTGACGCATTCATAGACGAGCGAGGTGACATCTACTTTTACAGTGCGGGCAACAACTTCAATGTTGCCGATAAGGAAGGTTTCCTGCGTATCCGCAAAGGAAGCGACAAATGGGATAGCGATTATCTGTTCAACCTATCGAAGACAACCATAAAAGGAATAGGTAAAACAGGGCAGTATATGATTAAGTCTTTCTATGCAGGTAATGGTATTGTGTATAGTTGCGTGAAAGTAACGGATACAGAATTTGGAATACTCAAGAAAGACTTCCAACCTGTGAAAATCGACATTTGGAACAAAACCATCGAAAAACTTGATTTGCCAATGACCGACAGCAATGGCTCTTTTGCTATAACTCGCTACAAGGACTTCATCGTCTTTGGAATGATATGTAACAATGGTACGGGGTATTACACCTACAATACCAAGACAGGCGAATGCTCGCAAAAACCAATTGTTACTGCCATAGGAGTTCCTTCAAGTTTAGTCGCATTTGAGTAAACTCTCATTAAAAACATTTCTCATGGAGCTATTGGTTCTTTTTTTTGAGAGTAATACGGATAAAAACTTGCAATAATTCAAGTTTTTATCCGTGTTTGTTTGTAACTTTGCAAAAAGACATGATAAAATGACCATAGAATTTTGTGCAATCAATAAGCCTGAAGATTGGATGGAAATGGTTGCCGAACAATTTGGCACATCAGTAATAAACGATGGATTTACCATTCCTTCTTCTATTGGTAGTGGATTCTTCAAACAATATTATCCTCTGCCATGGCTAACATTGACTTATATCAGTTTCATAGCATACGAGCCGATAACTATGATACGTCGCTCGGTAGAAAACTCGAAATGGATTCCTGTCATGTTCTATATCAATGAGCATAAACACGAGCAGATAATTGGAACAAGTACAAAAACGGTCGGAGTGGACACGCTCGATGGCATTTTCATGCCTTCAAGTAGCATCCCGACTGAGTGGAGTTTTCCTCCAAAGAAACGATACGAAAATATTACACTGACTTTCAATAAGGATTGGATTGAAAAGATTGATGCAGCACATGAAACCTATATCGGTCGGCTTCTCCAATCGGACAAGGCTTTTTATTTGTTTGAGACCATTACACCTGCAATGCAACAGGTCTTGGATAACATTAAGTCTATAACTGAAATCGACAATCCTTTTTCAACGCTTCATTTGCATGGAAAAACTATGGAATTACTGACAATGTTCCTTGAAAAGCTCGAAAAACGTTCGGAAGTAAAATCTCTTGCCAACCTAAACTTGAATGATGTTGAATCAGTATTCCGTGTTCGTCGCCAGATTCTTCAAAGTCTCAGTAATGTACCGAGTATTCCCGAATTGGCGCGTGAAGCCAATATGAGCAGTTCCAAATTACAAAAGTGCTTCAAGCAGGTTATTGGAAAAGCCATCGCAGAATATGCCCTATCCGAAAAGATGAAATGGGCAAAACGACTGCTTTCCACTCGCCTCTACTCGGTGTCAGAAGTAGGCTATAAAGTTGGATATACTAACCTCAGTCATTTCACAGAGGCTTTCTGCAAATATCACAGGATGAAACCTAAGCAATATCTTGATTCATTATAAGTTTTACACAAATATTACTTGCATTTTGAGGGTTATTTTGCCCTAAACAATCTTTCGAACTTAGCCTGCAAAAACATCAGGCAATGAAAATAACGACATTTAAGTTTCATTTTTTTGCCAGAGTAACAATTTTATCATTGTCTTCTGGTATTTCTGTTTATTATTTAGTCGAACTCTTGTATGCTCTCGACACCTGCAATTGTATCAGTAATGGAGAAATTGGTATGGAGGAATTGGCACACACACTCTCTGAAATCTTCGGAGTGGAGATAAAGAACTGCTACAACGTATATATGAATATAAAGCATCGCAAAGATGACAGTCGCACTTATTTTCTTGACGAACTCCGTGAAAAAATCAATAAGCGGATGGTGGGGAGCGACCTGAAAGGCGGCAAGTTCAAGAAGTAGTAAATCAAAAGGGAGATATTCCGACTCTGGAATATCTCCCTTTATTCATTCTTTGATAAGCACTTCCAACTTTTTGGCTATATCCTCTGAGGTTGGAAGCACTTGTTTCCGTATTTAATGCATTATGAGAAAATAGGCTATAATATTAATATACTCAATTTTGAACGAAATCGTTGTGAGATTTACAGAGATCATACCTTTGATTCTTATTGGGAATAATCAAATCCATAATTAATGATGTATAGATGAAAGGATTACATTTTGATTAAATGAGCAAGCTTCGGATCATTCTTAATACGCATAATCTCTGAATCAACTAACGAGAGAATTTCTTCCTTGACTTTGCGATAGTTAGCTTCGATGGTCTCTTTGAGATTATCGGAGCCATCTTCGTTTGTAAAGTCTGCAATCGTGGGAATTGGTTCGTAGGTCTTTGTTTCTGCAGATACCTTGGCACTATCCACCACAATCTCGGCGTGAAAAATCTTTTGGTCAATGCGCTCGTCGAAGTTGTCGGACACAGCACCTACGAACATTCCTTGGGTAAGGTTGCTGATTTTCGAAGCCGGGATAAGGCTATCCATCTGCGTGGAGATAGACGTGGACTTATCGTTGCGATTGATGGTCATGGATTGTCGTTGCTGAAGCACCTTACCGAAACGCTCGGAAAGCATTTTAGCAGTTTCTCCTACAACCTGTCCACTGAATACATTACCCACGGTATTCTGTATTACCTTGCTCTCCTTATCTCCGTAGTCTCTTGTTAATTGGCTGAAATCTTGGAAACCCAAACAAACTGCCACCTTATTGCTACGAGCTGTGGCAATGAGATTGTCAAGTCCACGGAAATAGATGGTCGGCAACTCGTCGATGATTACCGAAGATTTGAGTTGCTTCTTCTTGTTGATGAGTTTCACGATGCGCGAATTGTAGAGTCCAAGTGCAGCCGAGTAGATGTTTTGGCGGTCAGGATTATTGCCCACCACCAAGATCTTTGGCTCACGTGGATTATTGATGTCTAGAGAAAAGTCGTCTCCCGTCATCACCCAATAAAGAGCGGGCGAAATCATACGTGAGAGCGGTATCTTTGCCGAAGCAATCTGCCCCTGCAACTGGTCTTGCGCACCACCCTCCCAAGCATCCATAAAGGGAGAGAGGTAGTTTGCCAATTCATCATAGGCGGTGAGGATGGGAAATATCTGCGCATAGGGGCGATTGAGGAACTCAATGGCGTGTGGAAAGGTGCAATACTTGCCATTCTCGTAGATTTTGAGAAACCAAATGATGGCAGCGAGTAAGATGATAGGTGACTCCACAAAGAAGTCGCCTTGTTTCTGTATCCACGAGCGGTTGAGATTGAGCATGATTGTGTAAGCACTCTCGTAGGCATCGGAAATGTCCGTCATAAAACTAGGATTGATGGGATTGCAGCGATGACTCTTACGTGGGTCATCAAAGTTGATGACGAAGAATTGGGGTTTTACTTCATAAGCATCCAAATGATGGAGCAAATGATTGTAGGCAATCTCTGAGAGGTCAGGAAATTTGTAGTCGTAGATGTACATCGCAAAACCTTTTTCAATCTGTTGCTTGATGTAGTTGTTCACAATGGCATAAGACTTACCCGAGCCCGGTGTGCCGAGAACCATCGAAGCACGGAAAGGATTGACGATGTTGATCCACCCTTTGTTCCATTTCTTTTTGTAGTAAAAGCGTGTCGGCAAGTTCACCGAATACTCGTTTTGCATCAGCCGTGTTTCTTGCATAAAACTCTCGTTTTCCATGTTGAAAACGTCATCCATCAGGTTGTTCTTGAGCAAACGACTCATCCACACTCCAGCCATCAATAGGCAGATATAACCTAGGGACAAAGAGAAGATGTAGAGTGATGCTGCACCTACTGCCGAGATGGGCAAAACGAGCAGCCACCAATTGAGAAAGAAAAGCACAAAGCCCACGGCAAGAGCTGAGTAAATCATTCCCCACGTTATCTTTTCTTCCTTGACGCCCTTGGTGCCTAGGCAAGAAAGCCCAAGGAAGACTACGCAAAAGAGCTTTGTCCACAGAACGGAGGAGAACAAGCCAGTTGTACGCTGAAAATTGAGTAGGATTTTGTCTATTATAGCCAGCGTGAAGTGCCACGTTTCAAATGCGCTATAACAAAACCAATAGCAGTTGATGAGGAGAAAGAGTACGGATATGCCGCGCATAAAGTCCATAATCTTTCCCAATGCCCGCAAATCGTCTTCTTGTGCCATAGTGGTATGTGTGTTTGAATGGTGTTTGAATACAATGATAATGCCTTTAGAACTAGTGCTTTCTTCTTCCCAATCGCACCCTACTCTGTCTGCGCAGTTTGCGTTGCCAAGCCGCTTCTTTCCAATCATCATTCCCTGCCGGTGCTGCCAAAACATCTAAGGTGTCGTCTAAGAGTTCGTCAATGAGATTGTCGCTTTCTGAGTTGTCGTGAGAAACGTGGGACTTTTCAGGAAAAACATGGGAGCTTTTTTGAGAAATGTCCCTTGTTTTTTCTCTTCCTTCAGCACCTTCCCCAAGGCTGTTGGGATAACGTGTTTCATCCAAGAAAGGATTCTGTCCGGTGTCTTGCAGATATTGGGCAAAGACGTTGGCAGAATATCCCTTGCCCAAACGTGAACCATTGAGGGCTATCCCTTCTTTGTCGTCTATAAAGGTGATGCCATAGATGCGCCCTGCCTTATTCCTGCGAAGCACCACTCGCAAACCTTGTTGGATAAGGCTTTTCTTCAAATCGATTTCTGACGAGGGCGAAGTGCGCATTGCCATAAGTACGCGTTGCCTTACCTTGGGTATATCTGTTTTTAGCGCAGACTTTGAGCGTTTGAAGTGGTTTGTGATAGCGGTATATCCTAATCCTCGCCCTAGTTCAGACGCTGCAATGGGCATACTCTCTTTTTTACCCTCATCATCTGTGAGGAGGTAGACCAGCCCATCATAGCGTTTGCCCCGAACTTCTGTTTTTACCTCTTCAGCTGTGAGATGATAGTGTGCGAGTATGGCATTGAGTTCTCCCAAAGAAGCAAACTTGTAGTGTGCAAGTACGGCACGAAGCAATCTTTCTACCTTTGTTTTTCTATTCTCCACGGACTCATTGAGCGGTTTTTCCGTACTTGCTTTTTGAAGTACTTGCTCTTGGGTCGGTGTACTGGGTATCAGTCCGTATTTTTGTTCCAGAGCATCTGTGATACGCTTGCTTCTTCGCTTTTCAAACCCATCATTGATTTTCTCTCCTTGTTCATTTACGCGCAAGGAAACGATGTGAATGTGTTCTCGCTCGATGTCGTGATGCTTAAACACGATGTAGGGTTGTGAGCCGTAGCCGAGTGCCTGCATATATTCCTCGGCTAAGGTGGCTAGCCTATCATCCGACAAGCGTTCATCTGGGTGAGGGTTGAGGGAACAATGGAAGACTGTCTTCTTTGTTCGGCAATGTTGTGGAAGGAGTGCCTGCATATCTCGCAGTACTTCTTCCATCTTAAATTCCCCTTCAGCTGATTGATATAGTCCTTTGGATAGAATGACTTCGGCATCTCCTTTTTCCACTTTCTTAAAGTTGTAGCCTAGCGCACCACCTAGGTTTTCCGTGGCAGAAATTTTGGCAATCATCGTTTGCGATAGTCAATGGTGAGGGCAATAACTTGGGATTGCAGCGCAAGGATTTGCGTGGAATAGTGTGCCAATTTCTCTAGCATCACCTGTGCTGTCTTAACGGAATGATAGGTGTTGAGTGCGCGTACAGCTTGGTTATAGAGGATGCCAATCTTATGTAGTTGTGCCGTGAATTCCGATAGCTTGCGGTTGTATTCCACGGCTGATTTATCTACAGAGATGACCTTAAATTCTTCACCCAACAAGCGAGCGCGCACAAAGTCTGACTTCGTTTTTGCTCCCGAACGTTGGAACAAATCAATGATTTTCTGTTGGTCTTTGGGATTAGGAAGGCGTACGTGCCAATTGTCCCACCGAGGTTTATCGGAGTTTAAGCCCTCAGTGGAGGGATTGCTTAGCTGTTTCATGTGTTTCTTCTTTACTGACGACTTTGGAGTTCAGCATCTCCTCGCACCGAGGCAAGGAGTTTTTGTGAGACAAACCGCGGTTTGTGTTACAAAGACACACCTTGCCAGTAAAAAGAGTTGATGCTGAGGAAGCATCCAGCCCTTAGTGGGCTGTTTCCTTCGGTCGTGTTAGGGGTTGTATTTGTTCGTCTGCAAAGTTACAGCCTAAACTTAAATCATTCAATACGAAAGGATTACCCAATTCATCCCTATTTTTCCCTCTTTTCTCCTTTTCTTGTGAGTGGACTAAAAACTAAGTTCTTTTGCAGAGTCAAAAGGTCTGTATAGACTGAGCTAAAGACATCCAAATGGACTGACTCATTGACCAATTGACTAACTGACTAATTGACCAATTGACTCATTGACTCATTGACTCATTGACTAACTGACTCATTGACTAACTGACTAACTGACCAACTGACTAATTGACTAACTGACTAATTGACCAATTGACTTAAGTCTATGAGTCTATACAGAGAAAAGTCTAAGCATTACGACCTATAAACACGATTCATTATGCAACAGAAAGTATCACGACCTCTATTCTTAGGCTTCGCTTCTCAAAAAGGTGGAGTGGGAAAAAGCAGTTTAGCCGAAGTCTTGGCTGCGGTACTGTATTATGAGCGTGGGATTCCTCTTGTTGTTATGGATTGTGACGCAACACAAGAGTCGTTCTATAAGTTACGAGAGCGCGAACGCGACCTTATCGAGTCGGATGCTAAGATACAAGCTGAGATGAAAGCCTATTTCACGCGCTTAGGGAAGCCTTCCTATACTATATTACGCGCCAAACCCGAAGATGCTCTCACGCTGGTGCAACAATATCTCGACACACAAGGAAGAGGAGAACGACTGGTAATCTTTGATTTCCCAGGACACGCCAGCACAGAGAGTTTGTTGCGCTTTTCTGTGGAGATGGATTTCATCATCTCTCCCATCGAAGCCGACCCTCAGTCCTTAGCGTCTTCTTTTGCCTATGCTCGCACCATCCGTGATTTGGGATTAGGCTTTGAAGATGCACGCATTGAAGACTTCTTCTTTCTCTGGAATAAGGTAAATCGCAGTGCAAATCCCACGATTCAACAGGTTTTTACGGACTATGCCAAGCAAGAGGGTTTGAGTATGTTTGATACTTGCATCTATCATTCGGTGAAGATTGCACGAGAATTACAAGCTGCAGGAGGAGTCAAGACTTGTTTCCGCAGTTCTTATCTTGCGCCTGCTCCGATGTATCGCGCTGCCCTTGGCATTGATGCGTGGGTGGATGAGGTGATGGAGAAGTTACACCTTAAAAATCTAAAGTCTGATGAGTAGTCTGAAGGAACAACGCGATAAAATTTTCCAAGAGAAGCTCCAAGAATTGGGAGATATGGGTACGAAGGTCCGCAATGAAGATGATGCACCTTTTTATGACAAGCCCGTAACTTCCCTTGCGCTTCCTCCAAAAGAGAAAAAGGAGGAGGAGATCACGAGTGAGTCCACATCAACGATTTCATTTTCTCAATATGCAGACCTCTATTTGACCACCAATAGTACCAAAGGTGCAAAATCGGGATTCACCATTCGCACAGAGGTGTTGCAAACACTGCGGCACGTGCTGAGTGATTTGCGGTCTGACACGACACTCTCGAGTTACATTGAACGCATTATCGTGGAACATCTTCGCACGCACCAACAATTGCTCAACAAGGAAATTGTCAAACGCAAGAAGGAACAAACCATACAACTATGATTACTGCTTTTCTACTCAACATTTTGCTCCTTTTCTCCATTCTTTGGGTGGCGATGGGGTTGATTTATACCTTTCATCGCTGGAGAAATGGATGTTCAACACTACATAAAGTTGTACCTCAAGCTGATACGGAGCGAGATACACTCCAAGCTGCTGAAGAGCATATCCTTGTGGGCAAAAGCAAAGGATTGACGACACAAATTATTGCTGCGACATCCGATGTGGAAGCCACAGAAAAAGATAGTGAGGAGTCGGTTAATGTTGCTAGTCAAAATACAGAAACGGAGACCATAGCTGATTCTTCACAACAAGAAACTGCAGAAGACTCCTCCGAACAGACCGAAGAGAGTGAAATCGCGGTGGACTATACCCTAGAAGAAGTGGATGAGGAGGAGGTGCTTCGTGAAGAAATCCTTTGGCAAGACAATGCAACTACCGATATTTCACCCACTAGCATTCTCACGCGCGACTTAGTGCGATTGAATCATTGGCACAAACAAGATGATAGTCTTGATGAGGAGGACGAAACGGAGGTTGTCCATACGCTCCAAAGCCTGAAAGGTACGGACTTATTGGCGCAATATAAAGCCCAACTCTCCCAAGAAGAAAGGGTGCATCAGAAACTCTTGCAAGCCATTGACAAGGCTGAAACAGAAGAACAAGAAGGGGCGGAAGAAGAAAAAGAATCTTCTAACTCCATTTCAGAAATAGCAACTCATCCTCTCGATTATTATCTGTAAAACCATCTATTCGGAACAGGAGAACACTGCGGAGGTGTGAGGTTACACACTCATTCTTCCATTATTAGAGCCTACAATACCTCCCTCTGTTCTCACTTCCATTCTCTCACCCCACTAGCAATAATCACATTTAATTTCTATCAATATGAAGACAACAAAGAAACTTTCTCTCGTGCTTCTCGCCCTCTTTCTCGTATCGGCAGGAGCTTATGCCCAAGGTAACGGCATGGCAGGTATCAATGCAGCCACTAAAATGGTGACTTCCTACTTTGATCCTGGCACAAAACTCATTTATGCCATCGGTGCTGTCGTTGGTCTGATTGGTGGTATCAAGGTCTACAACAAGTTTTCCAGCGGTGATCCCGACACCAGCAAGACAGCTGCCTCTTGGTTTGGAGCTTGTATCTTCCTCATTGTGGCAGCAACCATCCTTCGTAGCTTCTTCCTCTAATGGCATCGTGGGACATCAATAAGGGAATAGGTCGTACGGTGGAGTTTAAGGGCTTGAAAGCGCAATACCTCTTCCTCTTTGTCGGAGGACTCTTGGCGGTTTTTGTGCTTGTGGTCGTATGCTATCTCTGCGGTATGAGTCAGTGGCTGTGCTTAGGTATCGGCTTAGTGGGTGCCACGCTTGTTGTGTGGCAAACGTTTGCCATGAACCGCAAGTATGGTCAATATGGACTGATGAAGCAAGGGGCAATACGTATTCATCCGCGCTACCTTATAAACCGCCGTACGGTCTATCACCTCATTAGGGATGCTCACATAGCACGGCACTAGCGTCGTTACTTCGACATTCGGGCTAGTCACGTACTTCAAGTACGCTCCTTCGCCCTCTGTCTCAGTGCCTAGCTATTACCGCACTCTGCGAACATTCCTCGTAACCTCTAACAAAAACACGAACATATGCGCAACACCAGCAAAATAAGTACGCTCGAAGCCAAGTTTCCTCTTTTAGCAGTGGAACATGGTTGCCTTGTGAGCAAGGATGCTGACCTGACTATTGCCTTTAAGTTGGAGCTTCCCGAACTCTTCACCGTGACAGAGAGCGAATATGAAGCGATGCACTCGGCTTGGCATAAGGCGATTAAGGTGCTCCCTAATTACAGCATCGTGCATAAGCAGGATTGGTTTATCCAAGAAAACTATGCCCCTGAACTCAATAAGGGAGAACTCAGTTTTCTGGCTCGTGCTTCAGAGCGACATTTCAATGAGCGACCTTACCTCCATCACGCGGTTTATCTCTTTCTCACCAAGACGACCAAGAAGCGCATGGCACAGCAGAGTAATTTCTCTGCCTTGTGCCGTGGGCATCTCATCCCCAAAGACATCGAAGATAAAGAAGCGGTGGCGAAATTCTTGGAAGCCGTAGACCAATTTGAGCGGATTATCAATGATAGTGACCATCTTCGTTTGACGAGAATGACTGAGGATGAACTCATCGGTACGAAAGAAAAGGCTGGACTCCTCGATAGATACTTTTCGCTTTCGGAGAATCAGCACGCTTCTTTGGAGGATATTCGTTTGGGGGCAGACCTTGTACGTGTGGGCGACCAAATGCTTTGCTTGCACACGCTGAGCGATACGGACGACCTCCCCACAAGTGTGCATACCGATGCGCGCTATGAACGACTTTCTACCGACCGCAGTGATTGCCGACTGAGTTTTGCCGCTCCCGTGGGCTTGCTTCTTTCGTGCAACCACATCTACAATCAATATCTCTTCATCGAAGATAGCGATGCCAACCTTGAACGCTTTGAAAAGCAGGCGAGGAATATGCACTCTTTGGCGCGATATAGCCGAAGCAATCAAATCAACGAGGAGTGGATACAGGAGTATCTCAATTTGGCGCACTCTCAGGGGCTGACTTCTATTCGGGCGCACTTCAATGTTTTGGCATGGAGTGGCGACAAAGAGGAACTGCGTCAGGTGAAAAACGACGTAGGTTCTGCGCTGGCGCTGATGGAGTGCAAACCTCGGCACAACACGATTGACACGGCTACGCTTTATTGGGCGGGTATCCCTGGCAACGCTGGCGACTTTCCTGCCGAAGAGAGTTTCTACACCTTCATCGAACCTGCTCTTTGTTTCTTTACGGCAGAGACGAACTACAAAGATTCTCTCTCTCCCTTCGGCATCCGCATGGCAGATCGTTTGTCGGGTAAACCCATTCACTTGGACATTTCTGACCTGCCAATGAAGAAAGGCATTACAACAAACCGCAATAAGTTCATCTTAGGTCCATCGGGCAGTGGAAAATCCTTCTTCACCAACCACATGGTGCGTCAATACTACGAACAAGGAGCGCATGTTTTACTCGTGGATACGGGTAATAGTTATCAGGGACTTTGCGAACTCATTCACAGAAAGACCAAGGGAGCGGATGGGGTCTACTTCACTTACACCGATGAAAGTCCCATTTCCTTCAATCCCTTCTACACCGATGACTATGTCTTTGATGTGGAAAAGCGAGAAAGTATCTGCACGCTGCTGCTTACGCTGTGGAAGAGTGCCGATGAACCGCTGACCAAGACGGAAGCAGGTGAGTTGGGTTCGGCTGTGAATGCTTACATTGAGCGCATCCGTGCCGACCATAGCATCACGCCTTGCTTCAACACCTTCTATGAATATCTCAGAGATGTCTATCGCAAGGAGATGGAGGAAAGAGAAATCAAGGTGACGCTCCAAGATTTCAACATCAACAACCTGCTCACTACGCTCAAACAATACTATCGTGGGGGACGTTATGACTTTCTACTCAATTCTACGGAGAACATCGACCTACTTTCTAAACGCTTCATTGTCTTTGAGATTGACCAAGTGAAGGACAACAAAGACCTTTTCCCCGTGGTGACGATCATCATTATGGAAGCCTTCATCAACAAGATGCGAAGATTGAAAGGTATTCGCAAAATGATTCTCATCGAAGAAGCGTGGAAAGCCATTGCTTCGGCTAATATGGCGGACTACATCAAGTATCTCTACAAGACGGTGCGCAAGTATTTTGGAGAAGCCATTGTGGTGACCCAAGAAGTGGACGACATCATTCAATCGCCCATTGTGAAGGAAAGTATCATCAACAATAGCGACTGCAAGATTCTTCTTGACCAGCGTAAGTATATGACCAAGTTTGATGGCATCCAAGCGATGCTGGGCTTGTCGGAAAAGGAGAAGAGCCAAATTCTTTCCATCAATCAGAACAACGACCCTCATCGCCTTTACAAAGAGGTGTGGATTGGACTGGGCGGTATGCAGAGTGCGGTCTATGCCACTGAGGTGAGTTTGGAGGAATACTTGACTTACACCACAGAAGAGACGGAGAAGGTGGAGGTGCTGCGCCTTGCCGAGCAACTCGGTGGCGACATTGAAGCTGCCATTCGACAATTGGCTCGGGAGAAACGACACGAGGAATAAATGAACCTCCAAAGAAGCGCACAGAAATCTCCGAGAGAACTAAAAAAATCTCCGATATTTTTCCAAAAACGTGGGAGATTTTCCCAAAAAAGTCGGACGTTTTTTCGCAAAACTCCCTTGTTTTCTTTACAGTAATCTCACCTATCTAACTCGAATACTCATCATTTCAAATCAACCAACAAATGAAAAAGTACATTCTCTCAGTTTTATTGCTTTCCACTCTCGTTTGTGGAAAGGCTCATGCCCAATGGGTGGTGACTGACCCTACCAACTTTGCGGGCAACATTGCCAACACGGTCAAAGAAATTGCCACTGCTGGTAAGACGGTCAAGAATACCTTGAATGGATTTAAGGAGGTGGAGAAGCTCTACAACGACACCAAGAAGTATTATGATGCCCTGAAGA
>ERZ773050.771-NODE-771-length-17818-cov-18.218826_pt1 | contig 17818 bp, 10 predicted proteins | sample MGYA00580632_ERZ773050 | MGnify/ENA primary metagenome ERZ773050 (study PRJEB29015, sample SAMEA2738123) | human oral metagenome | biome: human oral; feature: human-associated habitat; material: saliva | place: China | collected 2166 ... | reverse complement strand
GTACCCGGGGATATTCAGCGAGGCAAGAATGTTCACGCAAAAATAGCCCAAGAAAATAGCGCTCAACGACGAGGACAGGAACAGGTGCAGGGGAATCATGCCGTCGCCGCTGTAGGCTGCGGTTGGGCCTGCGTACACGGTTTCAAACATGAGGGTCAGCGGAGTCATCATGTACTCGATCCAGACGACCAGCGCAAAAGCACCGAAAATGCCCAGAGCCTGCATCAGTGCAATCAACCGTGAACGCGCATCGTGAGGAATGGTGAAGCTCTGACCCTTCGCCTTGACGCCGCAGAGATGAACGACAGCCACCATCGCCGCGATACACAGCACCCAGCGCACGAGGACCCCCGGTAGCTCAGGAAGACTTCCATAAGCCCCCGTAGCGGGGTCACCCCACGCTCCGGGGAGCAGTGTAATAGCGTGAGTACCCTCGGGGAGGTGGGTGGAGGAAGCAATCCGGTGCGGCTCGTAGATAACCCACCACAGAAGACACGCTGGAATCAGGGCGGAGAGCTTATGCAACAGAACCGGGAACGGCGCGGACTCGTAGATGAGCGCCTCAAGATTGAGCCGGCGCATCAGCCGCCGAAAAGGAGAAAGAGCGCGTAGCTCTTCTTGCTGCTCTTCCCACACCCTAGTATCAGAAGACACCCCAGTATCAGAAGACATCATCCTAGTATCAGAAGACATCATCGTACTCCCTATCACTTGAGAACTTCCTTGTTGAGCTTATTATCACATTAGCAGAAATACCCCCCCGGCTACTGGATACGCCCAAGCAAACCCTGCCCAAAGAATCAGCGTATAAGGGAAACAGTGCATAAGGAAAGGGGCCCCACCGTAATGGTGGGGCCCCTTAGAATCTAGAAAGCGAACTACTTAGTGGTCACCTTCAGGACAGTGCTTAGGTTCTGGTGAGCAACGCCCGGCAGACCCTTAACCTCAGCAAACTTGCGGGTGTTGGTCACGATAACCGGGGTAATCAGCGGGTAACCCGCCTCCTTGATAACCTCAGGATCGAACTCAATCAGAGCGTCGCCAGCAGCAACAATGTCGCCCTTAGCAACCTTCACGCTGAAGCCCTTACCGTCCAGGTTCACAGTATCCAGACCAACGTGAATCAGCAGCTCAATACCGTTCTCCAGCTTCAGACCCACAGCGTGGCCCGAGGGGTAGGTTGCAGCAACCTTACCGGTAGCGGGAGCAACTACAGTGGTACCGGTCGGCTCAATAGCCACACCCTCGCCCAGCTTGCCTGCGGCAAAAATCGGGTCCGGAACATCAGACAGAGCAACAGCAGTACCCTCAATCGGGGAGTGCAGCTCAATAACCTCACCGGCGGAAGCCGCAGGAGCAGCGGCGGCGGTGGTCGCAGCAGCGGCAGCAGCCGGAGCAGCCTTAGCAGCAACAGCCTCAGCCTTGGGAGCGGACTCCTCAGCAGCCTCAGCCGCGCGCTGAGCAGCATGCTTCACAGCATCAGCCTTCGACTCGTAACCGAACAGCAGAATACCGGTCATAGCGCCGAAGAACGCAATAGCCAGACCAATCACGTACAGGTGAGAAGGCTGCATCGCCGGAATCGACAGCAGCGAAGTGAACGCGAACGCGTAGGACTTAACGCCCAGGAAGGAAATGGTAGCGCCACCAATAACAGCGGGAACCAGAATAATCGGAATCACGCGCTTGTAACGCAGCACAACACCGTACAGGGACGGCTCGGAAATACCACCGAGCAGACCGGACATCGACGCACCAACAGCGGTCTGGCGCAGCTCGCGGTCGTGCTTAGCCTTAATAGCCACACCGGTCACAACACCGAACACAGCGAAGTTGTAAGCACCCATCGGGGACTGAATGAAGTCAGTACCCATGGTCTGCAGGTTGTTAATCATGACAGCGTTCAGCGGCCAGTGCAGACCCAGCGGAACCATGAACAGGTACAGGCCAGCAATCAGAGCACCAACCAGAGCCGGAGCCTGGTCGTTAACCATCTTCAGGAAGTCAGAGATGCCCATAGCAACACCGATACCGATGGGGCCAACCAGGAACGCGGTCACCGGAACCAGAACGATGACCGAAATCATCGGCACGAACACCATCTGCAGCATCGAAGGAATAACCTTCTTCAGGAAGCGCTCAAACGGAGCCAGCAGAGCAACAGCCAGCAGCGGGGGGAAGACCTGGCCGGTGTAGCTGAATGCGTACAGCGGCAGATCCAGACCGAAGAACGGAACATTCAGAATCTTGGTGGCGGGGTCAGCCAGAGCGGTCAGATCGGTGAAGGTACCGGTCATCAGCGCAGCGGGGATAGCCGCACCAACCCACATGTTCGCGCCCAGACGCTTAGCAGCGGTAGCGCCCAGCATGATGGGCATGAAGTTCAGAACCGACAGCGAAGCAGCCTTCAGGATGTACCAGAAAGCGAACTGCTGCATCCACTGGGTGTTCAGGGCCTTAGCAGCCTCCGGGTCAGCCACACGAGCACCGTTAATGATGTCGATGTTCACGCTCTGACCGGTCAAGTCAGTGTACTGGCCGAAGAAGCCCAGCTGCTGCAGGAACACAATCAGGGTCAGAATCATCGAGGTACCCAGAAGTGCCCACAGCAGAGGACGGAAGGAGTCAGACAGAACGTCGAAGACGTTCGTAAGCCAGCCTGACTTCTTACCCTCAGCCTCAACCTTGGTGTCACCCTCAGCGTGGCCGGACATAGAAGGCAGAGCGTTGATCTCGTTGTACACAGCCTCAACGCGCTCGCCCAGAACAACCTGAGTCTGGCCGGACTGCTCAATCACAGAGAGAACGCCGGGCAGAGCCTCAATCTTCTTGTTCTGCACTGCATCGTTGGACACAGGAGTGACACGAAGGCGGGTTGCACAGTGAGTAATGTGCGCGATGTTCTCGGGGCCACCCAGGCCGTCAAGAATCTTCTCGCCAAGTTCGCGGTTATTCACGATACTTCCTTAGATATGCGGTCAATGTCTATACGGTTGTTGCCGGAGGCTGTGCCTACCTGACGCTGCGGTAGCCGAAAAGCCCCGGAAAAACACGTCCAGAAAACACAAAAGACCCGAGTCTCTCGACCACCGGAAGCACTACACTCGTGCCCACTATGGAGCTTCGGTACAGCAAATAGAGGGGATTCTCGGTAGATATATGCTACCGTCCCATACGGTGTTGAGTAACTCAGGTCTTGCCTGCCAAACCAGTAACAACCCTGAAGAAGGTTTCCCTTCTCAAATAGTTCCCTGTAACTCTAAGGGTTTTCCCAGGTTAAGAGCAAGGCGGGAGAGAGAAGCTATCAAAAGCTGTTAAATATTTCACTCAAGTGATAGCTGAGACACATCTTCGGCAGTGCTAGTAGGAGTACTCAGGCTGGCTCCGGTATGCCCCAGACCGGGTGCCCCTTGAAGACGCGGAAGGGCCCCGCATCCACAGGATACGGGGCCTACACGCTACCGAAGCAACTACCCTCCGACTAACTACTTCTTAGCCGGGAAGAAATTCAGCGGAGCAACCTCCAGCTCAGGGTAATGACGCTTCTGCCAGCGGCGGTTACGATGCGCATTCACCTCAATCAGCGCGGCACCCAGAGCACCGGCACCCAGAGCCGTCCACAGCAGGTGCGGAAGCACAGTAACGAACTGGTGGTACTCCACCAGAACCGGCACGAACAGCGCCGCGAAGAACACCGCCAGCAACGCACCAAAGAGCAGAATACGAGCACGGTTGAACGGACGAGCCACCGCAGCCAAGTTCCACAGGCCCATCATCACCAGGGTAATGAACGAAGCCGTCTGAATCTGACGGATATCCTCAACACCCATGCCACGAGCCGTGAACGTCACCGCCAACAGCATCGCAACCACAATAATCGAGTTCGGAACCGTGTAATTCAGCACGCGGCGCAAGAAGCCCGGCACGTAACGGCGCGAATTCGGCAACAGGGTCAACGCGAAGGACGACGCACCCACAATCAAGAAGTCCGCAGTCGAGTACTGACGCGGCAAGAACGGGAAGGTCAAACCAAAAAGACTGAACAGAACACCCAGAAGAATCGCGAAACCAGTCTTCGTCAAGAACAGGTTCGCCACCATCTCAATGTTCGTAATGACCTGACGGCCCTGCTCCAGCGCAGCCGGCAGAGACGAGAACTTACCATCCAGCAGAACCAGGCGAGAAACAGCCTTCGTCGCCGGAGCGGCGTTACCCATCGCAATACCCAAGCTTGCATGCTTGAGCGCCAGAGCGTCATTAATGCCGTCACCGGTCATCGCCACCACATGGCCGCGCTCCTTCAGAGCAATCACCATGTTCTTCTTCTGCTCGGGCGACACACGACCGAAAATATTGTGAGTAGCCGCAGCCTCAGCGAGCTCCGGACCGTCCTCAGGCAGAGTCGAAGCGTCAACCGCGCCCGCAGAAGTATCCATACCCGCAGTCTTCGCAGCCGCAGCCACAGTGAACGGGTTATCACCCGAGAAGACCTTCAAAGTCACACCCTGACGGTGGAAATACTCCACAATCTGAGGCGCATCCGCACGCACATTCTCACGGAAAATCACGAACAGAACCGGGGTAGCATCCGACGGGATCTTCTGAATCGGTTCATCCTTCTCATTGCGAACCACCGCAGAAGCATGCGCCAAAACCATCGTGCGCAGACCCAGCGCCGCCAGCTCAGCGGCACGCTCACGCTCAGCGGTACCCTTGGCGAGAAGCGCCTCCGGAGCACCCAGAAGCCACGCACCCGAATCCTTAAACTCAATCGCGCTAAAACGCAGAGCCGAGGAGAACGGCACAATACCGCTCACCGACGCCGAGGAGTTATCCGGGAAACCACCGGTCAGAGCCGCAGCGGTCGGGTTCGCGTTCTCATCGTGACCAAACCACGCCAGCGCCTCATTCCAGCCGGCAGGTAGAGAAGCACGCCAAGAAGCGTGCACGGCAGAGTCAGCATCCGGGCCCTCAGCCTCAGCAACGGTGTCCAGCGGGCGTACCGAATCAAAAATCACGCCGCCCTCAGTCAGGGTGCCGGTCTTATCGAAGCAGACCACATCCACACGAGCCAGAACCTCAACCGCAGGCTGCTCCTGCACCAGGATGTTGTGCTTACGACCCAGCGCCACAGCCGCCGCCGCAAACGCCAGGGTAGTCATCAGCGCCAGACCCTGCGGAATCATCGAAGCAACCGAGGACACCACAGCAATAGAAACCTGCTCCCACAGGTGGTTCTGCTGCACGGTCTCCAGGCCACCAGCCGCCTGAATCTGACCCCACGACACCACAGGAATAATGACCGCAAGACCCACCGTAATCCAGCGGACCACGCGGTTCAGCGCATCACGCAGCTCAGACTGAATACGCGAGAACTGGCGCGCCTCATCAGAAATCTTGCTTGCACGAGAATTCGCACCCACGTGAGACAGCAGGACGCGGCCGGTACCACCCAGCACACTCGACGCCGACAGCACCATATCGCCGGGGCGCTTGGCAATCGGGTCGTTCTCACCGGTCAGCAGAGACTCATCCAGCTCCAAAGAATCGGAGGTGAGCACAATGGCGTCCGCAGGAACCTGATCGCCGCGCTTGAGGATGACAACGTCACCCTCAACCAGCTGCTCCATCGGAACCTCAACGCTCTTACCGTCACGCACGGCAGTAGCGGGGGAGCGATCCAGCAGGGAGATGCGGTCCAGCTCAAGCTTCGCCTTGTACTCCTGCACAAAACCAATCACCACGTTAGCAATCACGGCTCCCAGGAAGAGCAAATCAGCCCAACGCTGGTACATAATCACCACAGCGCCACAGGCACCCAACACAAAGTTGAAGACCGTGAACAGGTGCGCACGCATAATGCTCCACAGCGTGCGAGAAGACTTATTGTTCTGGGTATTGACCCTACCCTCAGCAGTCAGGCGGGCAACATCATCGCTGCTCAAACCGTGCTGGGCAATATCGAAAGATCCGCTATGCGGTGTTTCAGAATATTCGGGAATGTAGCCGGCAACGGCAGACGTCGCCGTTTTCTGCTGAGGATCCATGCAGGGGTCTCTTTCTCGAATGGATGGAATGCTGAACTGAATAGAGTTCAGTATTGCGGACACTACCTTTCAGTGTATCCGTGCAGAAGGGGATAAAGATAATCTCCGCCCTGGAATGAGCCGATATTTCAGCCATTCCAGAGCGGAGATTTAATATATGCGAATACTGGCATATTTTGAGGTGGAAAGTGTATGCGGGACAGTTCGCTAACGCCCCGTAAAATCAGCGCACTGGCGGAATCAACGCTCTGGCAGAATCAACAAACGATTCGTCACCGGATGCCTCAACACCTCAATCGGATGCTGATACACCTCAGACAACAACTCCGCCGAACACACCTGCTCAGGGGCACCCGAAGCAACCACCTCACCACCACGCAACAGCACCATACGGTCAGAATACGCAGCCGCCACATCCAGGTCATGAAGCACCGTCAACACCGCAGCACCCTCAGCAGCCAACTCACGGCTCACCCGCAACGTCTGCTCCTGATGCGTAATATCCAACGCCGCAGTCGGCTCATCCAAAAGAATCAGCGGAGTCTGCTGAGCAAACACACGCGCCAAATGCGCACGACCACTCTCACCACCGGACAGAGTCGTAATATCGCGATCCGACAAATGAGTCACCGACGTACGCTCCATCATCGAAGCAACCACGGCGTCATCCTCTTCAGCGCGCTCCGTACCCTTCCACGGGGTACGGCCCATCTGAACCACCTCGTGCACCGTATACGAAAACGCCACATTCAACTTCTGCAGTAGCATCGCACGCTGACGCGCCATCTGACGGGCATGAATCGAACCCAGAGGGGCGCCATCCAGCAGAATCTCGCCACTACTGGGCGCAATATCACCAGCAATCACACCCAATAGAGTCGACTTACCGGCACCGTTGGGACCAATCAGCGAAACAACCTCGCCCGCAGAAACCGACAGGGACACATCATTCAAAATCTGACGCCCACCAGCGTTAAAACACACACCGGACAGGCTCAACAACTCGCTCACGAAGCACCTCCGCCCTGACCCAGGGAACGACGCAGCAACACGAAGAACGTCGGGCCGCCCACCAAAGCCGTAAAAATACCAATCGGCAAATCAGCAAAAGGTACCAGCGTACGCGCACCCAAATCAGACAGCGCAATCAACAGAGCGCCACCCAAGGCCGAAGCCGGCAACAACACACGGTTCGACGGACCCAAAATCATGCGCAACAGGTGAGGAATAATCAGACCAATAAACGCAATAATGCCCGCATACGCCACCGCAGCACCTGTCAACAAAGCCGTCGCCGCAATAGACACCGCACGCAGACGCTCCACGTTCACGCCAGAATGCTGCGCCGCACGCTCACCCAACGCCAGAACATCCAGCGAAGAAGCCATCACAAAACACGCAACCAAGCCGATCAGAATAACCGGCCACACGCTCGCCACAGCCTTCCACGTGGAACCGTTCAGCGAACCCATCTGCCAGAACACAATCTGATCGCGGCTCGTCGTATCAGCAATAAACATGAGGAACGCAATAATCGCATTCGCCACCGCGGTCACCGCAATACCCGTCAAAATCATCGACAGGACCTTCGCACGACCCGAAGAACGCGACAGGAAATACACCAGCGCAGTAGCCGCCAACGCACCCACAAACGCGAATGCAGGAGTCGTGAAAATACCGAAGAACTGCAGGTTCAACACAATCGACAAACACGCGCCAACCGCCGCACCCGAGGAAACACCAATCACGCCCGGTTCAGCCAACGGGTTACCAAACACCGACTGCATCACCGCACCGGAAGTACCCAAAGCGGCACCCACCAGCACGCCCAACAGCACACGCGGGAAACGGATATTCCACAGAGTGCTATCCGCCTGCTGCATCGCCGGGTTCTCCGGCGCAAGACCCAGGCGGCGGCCCACAGAAGCAACCACCTGATCAGTCGGGATATTGTACTGACCCAAACCCGCAGACAGCACCATCACAACGCACAGTGCCACCGCCAAAAACGTAAACGTCAGACCGGCACGACGTCGACGCGAAGCACGATAATCCCGCGCACCCGCCGCACTCTTCACGGCAGCCACTACTGGCCCCCCGCAGGAGTGGAGTACGCGGCCTTAGCCAGCGAGAGCAACACTGCCGGAGTATTCGGGCCATAGGACAGAATCTGGCCGTCACCCATATCGATAATGCGCTTATTCTTACCGGCAGTCGTCTCACCCACACCCGGGCGAGCCAAGAAACCATCCAAACCGCCGGTGGACTTAATGCCGCCGCTCATGGTCAGAATGACGTCCGGGTTCAGCTTCACCAGCGCCTCACTGGTCGCCGGAATAATATTCGTCGCGTTCTGCTCAGACGCCACATCCTTGCCGCCAATAGCCTGAATCAAATCGTCAGCGCCCGAACCCTTGCCGAGCACGAAGAACACGCCAGCGGTACCGCGCACGTACAAGAACGCGAACGACACCTGCTGTGCACCCTTCGGGGCGACGTCCTTGAGCACCTGCAGAGCATAATCCAGGTCCTTCTGCACGCGGGCAGCAACCTGCTCACCCGCCTCTGGGACACCCAGCGCCTGCGCAACAGCCTTGAGCTGCGGAATGATCTTATCCATACGACGCTCATGATCGAAGACCACCACGGTCACGCCCGCAGCGCGCAGCTGATCCACAATCTCAATCGGGCCGTTGCTCTTATCCCACAGCACCAGGTCCGGGGAGGTCGCCAGAATCGCCTCAGCGTTCAGGTCGTGACCGTTCTGGGTCACCAGCGGCAGGTGAGCCAGCGACTGCTCCGTCGAGGAGGTGACACGGCCAACCAGACGACCGCCCAGACCCAGCGCAATCATCTGCTGAGCCAGAGTGCCGTACAGGTCCAGTGCCAGCACACGGTCAGCGGACTTAACGGTCACCTCGGTGCCGTTGAAGTCCTTGAACGTCACGGGGAAAGCCGGAGTGGGGGTATCGACCATCGGCTGAATTTCGGGGGTATCTGCGGCGCTATTGGGGCCGCGCAGAGCCTTCTGATCAGGGGCAATAGAAGAACGCAGCTGATCGGCAAGGTTCTCCAAAACGGTGCGGGTGCTCTGCTCATCCACCACCGCCTGCGAAGTGCTTGAAGAAGCGGCCGGGTTCTGAGTACCCACACCGCAAGAGCTCAGCAGAAAAGCGGAAGTGATGGAGAACGCCGCATACTTCACTGCATCGCGGCGGTTCAGGGCAGAAGAAGAAAGGGAAGAAAACATCGTCGTCTCACAGAGAAAAAGGGAGTTAGAAAAACTGGGGTAGGCGCCAGGGTAAAACCTGGCACCTGAAGCGGGGGTGCAGTGAAAATCTGCCCCCCCGCACGGACCGTGTCGGCTCACCGGTGAACCTCGCGATTGAGTCTCACGGGCGAGCCGACAGTGTGGGCATCCTCGTGAGGTGCCGTTATGCCTTCTTGCGGCGGCGAGTGTACACGACGGTACCCGCGCCGGCTGCAACAGCGATGAAGCCTGCAACCAGGGTGCCCTCAACACCGGAGGCGCCGGTGGAAGCCAGAGGCTTGCCGGTGACCGGGTCGCAACCCTCACCCTCGTAGACGGTCTCGGACACGGTCTTGGTGGTGGTCTTCGCGCCGTTAATCGCCGCGGAGAAGCTCAGCGGAGCCATATCCTTACCGGCGTCGTAGAAGCCAGCGAACGCCTTCGCACCCTCAGCGGTCAGGGTGGTTGCCGCACCGTTGACGCTCACAGCGTCAGAGGAGCTCTGCAGACCCGAAAGATCCACCTTCAGCAGTGCCACCTCACCGTAGTTAGTTGCCTTGCCGGAGGGGTCATTGCTGTTCATGGTCGCGTAGAGAGTGCCGGAATTGCCGTTAATCTCAAGGCGCGGGTTCGCAATGGTGGTGTCCAGAATGCCGTGGTGACCGGTGAAACGAACCGAACCGCTGAAGGAGATGGACCCCTTACCGCCCTTGAAGGTGCCGGTGCCGTTAGACCAGTTGAACGCATCCGAAGAGTAGGAGGTGCCGTTCAGCTCCCAGCTACCGTTCGCGATGCCGCCGCGCACGTAGTTGCGGAAGGAATCACGCACGCCCCAGCCAAGGTTTGCGCTCTTAATGGTGCCGTCGGATGCGCCCTGCTCCTGCACCTCGCGGGTGCGGGTGACGGGTACGCAGACCGGCTGTGCCGGGTTGTTGCTGACAGAACCGTTCGAGGAGGAACCGCCGTTAGAGACGCTGCCGGAGGTGCCTGCCGAACCGTTAGCGCCGGAGTTATCGGAGGAGTTCGAGGAGCCGTTATCGGAAGAGCCGTTCTCAGAACCCTTGTTATCGGAGGGCTTGCTCTCAGAGACGCGGGGAACCTCAACGGTGCTCTCTGCCGTCTGCTCGCTGAGCTTTACGGAGAAGCTCAGCGGTGCCATGGCGTTGTCGGCACCGCGGTACTGGCCGGCGAAGAGCACGTCGGAACCTTCAGCGGTGAGCGCGACTGCTGCGTTCTGCGCCGAGAAGACGCCGTCCTTCACGCTCGCGCCGGAGAGGTCCACCTCGGCGATAGCCAGACCGGTCTTGGAAACGGACTTACCGTCGCGGGTCAGTGCGTCCACGTCAGCGACCAGGGTGCCCTTGCCGTTGACGACGACCAGGCGCATGTTCTTGATGGTGCTCTTGAGCTGACCGTTGTGGCCGGTGAACTCTGCGGTGCCCGCGAAGTTGATCTGACCGGTCTTGGTCTCGGGGTTGTACACGCCGGATGCCTGAGTGTACTTGAAGCCGCCAGCTGCGGTCTTCTCCATGCCCTCAACGTTCACGGAGCCGTGCGCGAAGCCGGTCAGGTACTTCAGGAAGGACTCGCGGATATCCCAGCTGAGGGTGCCGGACTCGACGACGTTGCCGGTGACCTTTTCTTCACGCTTGGGCTCGGTGGTTGCGGCGGGGGAAGAGGGTGCAGCGGAGGTGGGGGCTGCGCTCGGCGCTGCAGAAGTGGGCTCTGCGGGCTTGGGCGCCTCGCTGGTCGGTGCGGAGGAAGGCTCGCTGCTGGGCTCTGCGGTCGGCGCAGCAGTCGGCTCGGCGCTGGGTTCAGTGCTGGGCTCAGGGCTCGGCGCGGGTGCTTCCTTGGTCACGATGGTTGCGGAGAAGCCGAGTGCATCCAGCTCCTGACCTGCCTTGTAGAAGCCCGCGAAGGCGCCGGTTGCCTCTTCGGAAAGCTTGACGCGGGTGCCGTTTTCCTCGTCAACGCTGGGCAGGGTGATGGTGTTACCCTCAACCTTCAGGCCGGAGGCGTTGAAAGTGCCGAGGGTCATGTTCTTGGTTTCGACCAGGTCGTTCGGGGTGGTGTTGCCGTTGTAGGGGCGCGACTGAACGTTGGCGCGCACGGTGCCCACGCCGTCCTTAATGGTGACGGAGAGGTCGGAGATGATGACTTCCAGCAGACCGTGGTGAGCGGTGTAGTGAATCAAGGAGCCGGTGAAGGTGACCGAGTATTCGCCGTTGGCTACGGTGCCTTCGGCGGAGGTGAAGTGGTAGGAGCCGTCTTCGTTGGTGGTGACGCCGGTCAGTTCCTGGGAGCCCTGGGAGAAGGGACCGTTGATGTAGGAGCGGAAGGACTTCTTCAGGCCCCAGTTGACGGTGACGTCCTGCAGGCTCTGCTCTGAGGCTGCGGTTACCTCACCGGCACTGACGTGGGAGTTGGTTTCAGCTGCGAAGGCCGCGGGTACGCCGGCGACGCCGCTGAGGCCGATGGTCGCTGAAGCCAAGAACGCCCAAGTGCGCTTGGTGAGAGAGGGGGTAGACATTCGGTGTCTCCTTGAATTTTGTGATTGTGGTGTTCGTATCAAGTCTAGCCCTATTAGCCTATGTTTGTGTAACTTAATGCCTAGGGTGACTTGTTCATAAGGTTTACCTTAGCAAATTTTTTATGAGAACTATTGCCAAAACTGGTTTTTGGTGACAATATGTCATTAACAGGTTTTGGTGACATGGTGTCACTAAAACATTTATTGTTCACCCACAAGCCACCTTAGGAACTCACCATGACTATTACCGCCCCCGAAACCACCCAGGAACGCTTCTCCGCACGCCTGAAGGAAAGCACCAAGCACGTCCACGACAACGCCGAACACTCCACCTTCATGGAAGACCTCATGGGCGGCTCCCTCAACACCGAGGCATACCTGCGCCTCATCAACCAGTACGTGCACATCTACGAAGCACTCGAAGCAGTCTCCGAACACTACCGCGCAGAACCCAGCCCCATCACCGAACCCTTCACCCACCCCGGCCTCGACCGTGCAGAATACATCCGCGCAGACATCCGCGCACTCGGCCAGGACAGCGACATCGACGCGCCCCTGCCCGCAACCGCAGAATACGTAGAGCGCATCCGTGCCACCATCAACTCCCCCGAACGCTACCTCGCACACCACTACCTGCGCTACCTTGGCGACCTCTCCGGCGGCCAGGCAGTCGCAGCGCTCGTCAACCGCCACTACGGCATCCCCGCCGAAGCGCTGAGCATGTACCGCTTCACCGAACTGCCCAAGCCTAAGGTCTTCAAGGACGGCTACCGCGAACTGCTCGACAACGCGCCCCTGACCGACGAACAGCGCGAAGCCCTCATCGAAGAATGCATCGAAGGCTTCCGCATCAACGCCTCCCTGTTCGCGCAGCTGGGCCGCAAGGTCGCCGAGGCATAAACCCAGAACGCGCATAAACAGAACGCCTCAACGCACAACCTCTCACCGCTCAATGCACAAGCTTGCGGGCATAACAAAAGGGGCGGATGCTTTCACAAGCATCCGCCCCTTTCGGCGTTAGTCTCAAACTAGTCGAAGACTAGCCCTTCGCAACCTCACCGAAGTAAGAAGCGAGAGTACCCTCGTGAGCTGCACGCAACTCATCCAGGTCAATGGAAACCTCATCCTGGAAGTCCAGAGCGTTCGACGCAGCATCCACCACACCAATACGTGCGAAGGGGAACTGGCGAGCGGTGCACATATCCTTGAAGCGCACCTCCTCAGAACGCGGAACCGAAACCACAACGCGGCCCAGGGACTCCGAGAACAGCAGGGTGAACAGGTCCAGGCCGTCACGCTCAGCAACCTCACCCAGACCAATGCGGGCACCGGTGTTGAAACGCAGGCAAGCCTCCGACAGAGCCGCCGCCAGACCACCAGCAGACACGTCGTGCGCGGCATCAATCATGCCGTCACGAGACATGTTCACCAGCATGTCACCCAGCTGACGCTCCAGAGCCAAATCAACCTTCGGCGGCTGACCGCCCAGGTGACCCTTGAAACGAGCCCACTCGGAGCCGTCCAGCTCATCACGGGTAGTACCCAGCAGGTAGATAGCCTGACCGTCATGCTCAGGAGCCCAACCCGAAGGGGTGCGGCGGGTGACGTCATCCATCACGCCCATCATCGCCACCACGGGGGTCGGGTTAATAGCCTTACCACCGGTCTGGTTGTACAGGGACACGTTACCGCCGGTCACCGGAACACCCAGCTCCATGCAACCATCAGCCAGGCCGCGAACAGCCTCAGCGAACTGCCACATGACGTCCGGATCCTCGGGAGAACCGAAGTTCAGGCAGTCAGACACAGCCACGGGGCGTGCACCAACGGTCGCAACGTTACGGTACGCCTCAGCCAAGGACGCGCGAGCACCCTCGTACGGATCCAGGTAGGTGAAACGCGGGGAGGCGTCGGTCGCCAGAGCAACACCGAGGTTGGTGTTCTCGTCCACGCGCACCACGCCGCCGTCATCGGGCATGGACAGGGCGGTGTTGCCCTGAACGTAGCGGTCGTACTGGTTAGTGATCCAGGACTTGGAGCACATGTTCGGGGACGCCATGAACGCCTTGATTGCCTCGCCCAGCTCCTTACCGCGCGGGCGGGAATCGTCGGCAGCCGAACCGGTGAAGTGGTTAGCCTGGACGTCATCCTGCCACTCGGGGCGTGCGTAAGGACGCTCGTAGGTCGGGCCGTCGTGCGCGACGGTGCGGGGGTCAACATCCACGATGACCTCGCCGTCCCACTCGATGACCAGGCGGCCAGAGTTGGTGACCTCACCGAGGAAGGAGTACTCCACGCCCCACTTGTTCATGATCGCTTCGAAGCGCTCCACGTTCTCGGGGGAGACAACAGCCATCATGCGTTCCTGAGACTCAGACATCAGAATCTCGCCCGGGGTCAGGGTGGGGTCACGCAGCAGAACCTTGGTCAGGTCGACGTGCATGCCGCCCTCACCGTTAGAAGCCAGCTCGCTGGTTGCGCAGGAAATACCCGCAGCACCCAGGTCCTGAATACCCTCAACCACGGAGCCCTTGAACAGCTCCAGGCAGCACTCAATCAGAACCTTCTCAGCGAAGGGGTCGCCCACCTGAACGGCAGGACGCTTCGAGGGCTTGGTGTCATCGAAAGACTCGGACGCCAGCACCGACGCACCGCCGATGCCGTCGCCACCGGTGCGTGCACCGAACAGAACAACCTTGTTGCCCACGCCCGATGCGTTCGCCAGGCGGATGTCCTCGTGACGCATAATACCCACAGCCAGTGCGTTGACCAGCGGGTTTGCCTGGTAGCAGGAATCGAACTCAACCTCGCCGCCGATGTTCGGCAGGCCCAGGGAGTTACCGTAACCACCAATACCGGCAACCACGCCGCCAATAACGCGGGCGGTGTCCGGGTGATCAATCGCGCCGAAACGCAGCGGATCCATCACAGCAATCGGGCGTGCACCCATGGAAATAATGTCACGCACAATACCGCCCACACCGGTCGCAGCACCCTGGTAGGGTTCCACGTACGAGGGGTGGTTGTGGGACTCAATCTTGAAGGTAACAGCCCAGCCGTCACCAATATCGGTCACACCGGCGTTCTCACCGATACCGACCATCAGGTCCTTCTTCATCTCATCGGTGACCTTCGCACCGAACTGCTTCAGATGAACCTTAGAAGACTTGTAGGAGCAGTGCTCGGACCACATGACCGAGTACATTGCCAGCTCAGCCGCGGTAGGACGGCGACCCAGAATCTCCTTAATGTCCTCGAACTCGTTCTCCTTCAGACCCAGTTCAGCCCAGGGGAGTTCGGTGTCCGGGGTTGCCGCCGCGTGCTCGACGGTGTCGAGGTTAAACTGCTTTTCGCTCATAACTTCTTAGAATCCTTGTCGTGCGTTAGCGGGCGTTAATCAGGTTGGCAAGAACGGAGGTGAACACGCCGAGACCATCGGCGCCACCGCGCAGAGAAACCTCACCAAAACCGGAAGAGGAAGGACCGAAGCCAGGCTCCACAGCGTGCTCCGGGTGCGGCATCAGACCGACCACGTTACCGCGCTCATTGCTGATACCAGCAATGTCATTACGGGAACCGTTCGGGTTGAAACCAACGTAGCGGAACACCACGCGACCCTCAGCCTCCAGCGCCTCCAGAGTCTTCGGGTCAGCAACATACTGACCGTCCTGGTTCTTAAGAGGGACAACAATCTCCTGGCCAGCAGCGTAATCGCTCGTCCAGGAGGTGGAGTTATTCTCAATGCGCAGAACCTGGTCACGGCAAATGAACTTGCGGTGATCGTTCTTAATCATCGAACCGGGTAGCAGGTGAGACTCAGTCAGAATCTGGAAACCATTGCAAATACCCAGAACAGGCAGGGGAGCGGAACCGGAGGTACCAGCAGCGTTAGCGGCATCAATCACCGAACGCATCACGGGAGCCTTCGCAGCAATAGCGCCAGCACGCAAGTAGTCACCGTAGGAGAAACCGCCAGGAATAATGACGGCATCAACGTTCTTCAAATCAGCGTCGTCGTGCCACAGCTCAACGACGGTACCGCCAGCCAGACGGACAGCGCGCGCAGCGTCACGGTCATCCAGGGTGCCGGGGAAAGTCACCACGCCAACGCGTGCATCAGCGAAAGCGGGGTTCGGGGAGTAGCTAGAGAAGTCGCCAACCAGGGGGACTTCAGTGGGTGCGAGGGACTCTGCCATAGGTATTAGTCCTCCAGAACCGAAACGTTCACAACGTCTTCGATGACGGGGTTCGAGAGCAACTCTTCAGCAGCCTTGCGGGCAGCCGCGAGGTGCTCCTCGGTTGCCTCACCCTCGACGGTCAGCTCGAAGCGCTTACCCTGGCGAACATCGACGAAAGAATCAACGCCGATACGGGGCAGCTCGTGAGAAATAGCCTTACCCTGCGGGTCAAGAATTTCGGGCTTGAGCATAACATCAACAACAATACGGGCCATGTGTGGGCACTCCTTGGGTGCGTGGGTTCTGTATGAGCCGTATCTCATTCTACCCCAGTACAGCGGAAAGTGAGATGACGAGACCACCAATTACCAAATAGAGAGCCCCAAGTCACCCTTTTCTCACGCGCTGGGCACCAAACCCACAGGCCACAGCGCCAAAAACGCAACTGGCCCCCGCCACCAACCAGCTACTCACCGCACGGTCTACTCGCCGCTCAGCCTACTCACTACTCAGCGGCGGCAGGTAGCGCTCGCACACCTGCAACAGGCGCTCACGCAGCTCAATCGAACGCTCCGACAGCTCACGCTGAATCCGCACATACTCAGCCTTACCCTCGGTCGTCTCCACCGGAATCGGCTCGTACCCCCAGCTGCGAATATCGTAGGGGGCGGCGCGCATATCTAGTTCGCGCGCATCCCACGCCAGGTCGAAACAATCCATGACCAGGGTCGAATCAACCAGCGGCAGCAGCTTATACGCCCACTTATAGACATCCATATTCGCGTGCAGGCAAGCGGGCTGCTCCAGAAAACGCTGGGAATCGCGGGTCGGCTGCAGCTCGTTCATCGGTGCCGCCTGCGGCATGAAGAAACGGAACGCATCAAAGTGCGAGCACCGGATGCGGTGCTCCTCCACCACGCGGTCCGTACCCTCCGCACCCAGGCGCAGTTCCAGGTAGTCGTGGCGGATGTTGTTCTCCACCGACTTGTACGCCATCGCCCACTCGTGCATGCCGAAGCAACCGAACTGCCCCTTCTTTGCTGCGGTGTTGTGCAGGATCTCGTGGGTGAAGGCGAGGGCGGTAGCGCGGCGCTCCACAAAATCGGTGACGTCCACCGTGACGGCGGAGGCGGCATCCGCCTGGGCACGCGCTACCTGCGGAGTGCAGCCAGCGTCAAGGAGCTCCTGCTCGGTTGCAGGCCGGTAGAAACGCCAGGAGGCGCGCTCGGGTGCATCCAGCAGAATGATGCCGGCGCCGGGGTGCCAGCGCTTGAACTGGCCGGGCTTGAGAGTGTAGTAGGTGAAGAGGAAGTCTTCCACGGGGTGTACTTCGTGGCGGGCGCGACGCTGCGCAAACGGGTCGGCGTAGCGGCCGGCACGCGCCTCATGCGCCGCCTCTGCGGCACGCCATTGACGGGCATCCATCACCTGGGAAAAAACAACACTACTCATGCTTCTAGCCTAAACGATGCCGTGACAAGGTAGTGGACGTAGCAATGTCTATCTAGTTACTAGAAGACCGGGCTTTAAACTCACGCTCAAAATCGACAAACTGTGGGCTATTAATCACCACAGTCCGAAGATATCGGGCAAATTGACCCGCCCCTGCTCGTTCAAGTGCGCGAGGAATATCAATCTCCGTGAACCCCTTAGAGCGAGCGTAGGATTCCTGGAAAAGATAGACCTCCGCAAATAAGGAGGGATGAGCGTATTCGGTGAGCTGCATCAGAAAATCATCCGCGCTGAGCGTCTCATAATTTTGAATATTCTGAGCTTCTTCCGTGGAAGCATAATCGAGCAGTTTGCGGTCATC
>ERZ773050.770-NODE-770-length-17820-cov-6.575908_pt1 | contig 17820 bp, 16 predicted proteins | sample MGYA00580632_ERZ773050 | MGnify/ENA primary metagenome ERZ773050 (study PRJEB29015, sample SAMEA2738123) | human oral metagenome | biome: human oral; feature: human-associated habitat; material: saliva | place: China | collected 2166 ... | reverse complement strand
GACGCCCACCGGTGCGCCCGCGACCTGGAGCGCCGACTCGCCCGGGCCGACGCGGGCCCCCTGGCGCAGCTGGCCGAGGTTCTGCGCGAGCGCCTCGACCTCGCCCCGGACGAGCCCGTCCTCGAGGTCCGCAGGCTGCGCGGCGGCCTGCCCCGCGACCTCACCGAGCACACGCGCAACCCCGCCCGCCCCGCCATCGTCCTGGGCACGCTGGACATGACGTGCTCCCGCCTGCTCTTCCGCGGCTACCAGCTCTCCCCCCGGCGTCGGAGCATTGACGCCGCCCTGACCGGGCTCGACTCCTGGTGGGTGCTCGACGAGGCGCACCTGTCCACTCAGACCCGCACCACCCTGGAGACGCTTCAGACCCGGGAGTCGGCGCTCGAGAATCGCTTCGGCGGCGCCGTTCCGGGTCTGCGGGTCATGGCCATGAGCGCCACCCCCGGCGGGACCGCGGAGGGGGCCCTCACCTGGGACGCGGCGCAGGAGGAGGCGCGCGACCCGGACCTGGCCCGCCGTCGTCGGGCCCGCGACGCCGTGCCCGTCAGTGTCGTCGAGGCCGCGGGGTCCGGCGTCGACGCCGTGGTCGCGGCGGCCGCCGGAATCGTGCCCGCGCTCGGCCGCGGGGAGGGCCTCGTCGTCTTCTGCACCACGGTCGCCGACGCCAAGGCCGTCCGAACCAGGCTCGGCAAGTCGTGCAAGAAGCACGGCGCCGCCCTGGAGCTGCTCACCGGCGGCATGCCCGAGCGCTTCGCCCGGGGCGTCGTCGACCGGCTCGGGGCGTACCGCACCGGCTGCGAGGACCGGGAGGAGGCCGACCCCGTCGTCGTCGTAGCCACCTCCACCCTCGAGGTGGGCGCGGATCTGGACTTCACCCACCTCGTCACCCGGGCCTGCGACGCGGACTCCCTCATTCAGCGGCTCGGGCGCGTCAACCGGGTGGGTGCGCGGGAGGACGGGTCGGCGACCATCATCCACACCGATAAGTCCGACCCCATTCACGGGGAGGCGGCCGACGCCGTCGTGCGGCTCATCGCGGGCGCGACGACCCTGGGGGAGGCGGTGGCGCGCCTGCGCAATGCGCCGGACCCGGCGGCGCTGCGGCGCCCCCGGCAGGAACCGGTCGTCATCCCGCCGACCGTGCTGCGCGCCTACGTGCGCACCGCGGGCTCCCGCAACGATCCGCCCGTGGCCCCCTGGATCCGCGAGCTCGAAGACCCGCGCGCCGAGGTCGTCCTCGTCGCCCGGGACCGCGTCGATCTCATGGTCGAGGAGGACGGCCCGCTCCTGGCCGACCTCGAGGAGTTCCCGCCCGATCTGCGGGCCGAGGGCTGGACGCTGCGAATGGTCGATATGCGCAGGGCCGCGCAGGCCGCACTCGAGACGGCGCCGATCATTGTGCTGGACCCGACCCGCCGGGAGCCGCCGCGCATTATCGGGGAGCCGCGCGGTCTGGACGACGTCGAACCCGACGCAGTCCTGGTCGTCGACTCGAATGCGGCCGCGCGCGCCTTGGGGATTGACGACGCCGGGCGGGACCTGTCCGACCGCCTACTCCTACCGGGGGCGGACGTCGAGGCCCTGCGCAAGGCGGTGGAGGCCGAGGTCTCCCGAAGCGAGGAGAACGGGGAGGGTACCGGAACCGGAGCCGGCGCCGGGGGGCCGCGCGTCATTCTGACCGACCTGGGCGGCGAGCTAACCGGCGAGGGAGAGGCGCGCGCCGACGTCCTGCTCGAGCTCGCCGACGAGATCCCGGCGCCGCAGGGGTGGGTGCTCGAGACGGATGTTCTCGGCGAGGACTCCCCGATCCCGTGGCTCCGCCTCGGGCTCGCCCGCCCAGCGGGCGAGGAGCGGCGTCGCGCCGTCCCGCTGGGCGAGCACAACCGCGCCGTGGGGGAGTGCGCCGAGCGGTGGGCGCGCTCCCTGGGCCTGCCCGAACCGGTGGTCGAGGACATCGCGCTCGCGGGCGCCTACCACGATGTCGGCAAGAACGAGCTCGCCGCCTTCCAGACGGCCCTGCGCATGCGGGAGGGCGGGGACGGCTGGCTGGAATTCGGCGAGGGGGGCGCGTCGGAGCCGCTGGCCAAGTCCGCGCTGCCGCCCCGCCTGTGGCGGCGCTCGGCCGCCCTGGCCCGTGTCCCCCGGGGCTGGCGGCATGAGGCGGCCTCGGCGCGCGCATTCGACGAGGACGCCGCCACCCGACCCCACGACCACGAACTGGTGCGCCATCTCATCCTCAGTCACCACGGCTTCTACCGCGGACCCGGCCCCATCTGCCCGCAGGGCGGCGCCGGCGATCAGACGGGAGGCGCGGGCGAGCCCTACCTGGATCCCGCCTCGCCCCGGTGGGCCGGGCAGATCGAGTCCTTCCACCGGCTCAACGAGCGCTACGGCCCGTACGGGCTGGCGCTCGCCGAGGCGATCCTCAGGCTCGCCGACTGGGACGTGTCCCGGAAGGAGCAGGAACAGTGACGGAAACCCCCGCGCCATCCCGGCCCACCCGGTCCTGCGCACCGGTCGAGCACCGGCTGACGGCCCTGTCGGGCCACCACCCCGCCCATGTCCTGGCCTGCTGGGGCCTGGTCTCCCTCCTGCCCGGGGCCGCGCTGCGCTTCGAGGGCGACTGGGCGGTGCCGGTGCTCGTCTGGGACGGCGACGCCGAGGTGCTCGCCCGGATTGCCGCCGAGGCCCTGGTCGCCGGCACATGGGACCTGGGGAACCGGTCGCTGCGGGGGATCGAGACGACGGTGCCGAGCCGGACGGACGCCAACAGACTGTCCCGGGCGGCGTGGGAGTCCAGCCGGGAGGCGGGTGCGCTCGCCGCGGCCGACGTCGTGCAGACCTTCGATCTGTCGGCGTCGTCGAAGCCCGTCGGGAGGGTGGAGGCGGACATCCCGGTGAGAGCGGCGGCGCTCACGCTGCTCAGCGGCAGGAGCCGCACCGCCAAGTCCGTGCAGGACACCTGGCTCCTGCTCGACGTGAAGGAGCCCGAGGCCGCCCGGGCCGCGGCCGAAGTCGAGATCGCCCGGCTGCTCGGCGGGCGCCTCCACGTGGTCGAGGCCAAGCCGGGGCTGCGGTTCTCCGCCAACCGCCCCACCCCGCGGGTCACCAGCGGCTCCGAGAAGTGCGACGTCCACCCGCTCATCGACCTGCTGGCCTTTTGCGGGCAGCTCCTCCTCCAACCCGCGCAGCGGCCGCTGACGTCGTCGGCCTCGCGCAAGGAATTCACCTGGGTGCTCAACCCCGTGCCCCTGACCGCGCCGGCGATCGCCGATATCCACGAGTCGCCGCCCGAGCGCCTCCCCTGGCCCAGGTGGAGCTCGCCGATCCGGGCCACCGGGGGATCGGCCAAGGTCTCCTTCCTGGCTCCCGCCAAAGAGGAGCGCACCGGCAACACCCGAGGAGGATCCCGTGCCTGATCAGACCGTATCCCTGCCCCTGAAGGACGCCCTGCCGCACCTGGGGAGCCCGGATAGGATCCACCGGCTCGCCATGTCCTTCCTCCCGGATCTGGCCGGCGCCTCCCGGGCCGCGCGCGCCGACCTCGGCGTCCTCTACCGCCTGGCCCTGCCCACCGATCTCGGCGGGCGCAGCGGGCACGCGGTTCTGCGATTCCGGGCGCCCTTCGAGATCGACGGCGCCGAGCGCACGGACGCGCCGGAGAACTTCGCCGTCGGGCAGCGCTTCACCGTGCGGGTCGTGGCCGAGAAGCGCCGCGAGGACGACGCGGGCCGCAGCCGTTCGCGCTTCGTCCTCGACGAGGAGGCGCACGTCTGGGCCCGGGACCTGCTGGCCCGCCGCGGCATCGAGGCCGACGCCCTCGTCGTGTCCGAGCGCTGGAGGGCGGGGCCGCCCGGGGGGAGGGCCTTCTGGCTGCGGGACCTGACCGCCACTATCGGCGGTATTACCGAGGACTGCGAGGCCTACACCCGGGGAATCGGGCGGGGGAAGGCCTTCGGATATGGCATGCCGATTGTTCTGTGACCGCCTGCTCGCCCTTAATTCCGAATCCCGTTGAAGGAGACACGATGACCACTGAAACCGATTTCCGACATCTGCTCGCCGCCCTTATCTCCGATCCCGGAGTCGCGGGCCTGTCCCTCGCCGGTGCCTACGAGTCGCTCACCGGGCCGACCGTCACCCCGCCCGCCGGGACCATTCGGCAGGATGGCCGGGTCGTGGGGATCTTCGAGACCGCCGACGGGAACCCGGCCGCCACCATTGATTCCTGGGGGTCGGTGGCCTCGCGCTGCGAGGCCCTCCTGGCCGGTCGTTTCCACGACGGCGCCCTCGCCGACTACCTGAACTTCCCGCTCGTCACCCTCGTGGGCGAGGGGGATCGGGTGCTGACCACCTCGGTCGAACTCTCCCACCGGCAGGCCGATGCGACCTGGCGCCTGGCGCAGAACGAGCTGCGCGAGGCCGGAGTCGCCTTCGACGAGATCCAGCGGGCCACGCGCAAGCATCCTGATGCCCTCGTGACCGGATTCCCGACGGCGATCCCCTTCGGCTGGTGGCACTCGCACACCAAACGCTCCCAGAAAGCGGTCGACGGCGCCAACAAGAGGACGTCCAGCAAGAAGAACAAGTCCGCGCTGGAGCGGGGAAGGGACGAGTATCTCGGCTACTACGTCATGAACCCTGCGGACTCCCGCTCGGCGCGCCTGTTCACCGCCGAGTTCATTGCGACGGGGGTCCGGGAGCGGCGGCGCATGGCCGCCAAGGTCGATGCTCTTTTCGCCGCCGTCGAGGCTGAGACGAAGATCGGGGGCGATAAGCTCTCGACCGTGGGGCTCGGTTCCATTCCGCCGACCGATCTCGTGAAGAGGACCGACAGGTCCACGCCGTCGGACCTGACGTACGACACCATTGAGAGCCGCGCCTTCTTTTCGTTCACGGGTCTGAGGGCTTTCAATTTCACCCGGCCCGAGCCGGCGGGCTCGCTCATTGTGACGCTCACCCTCCTGCTCTACCTGCTGCACCATCAGAATCTGTCACTGCGGGCCGGGGCCGAGCTGCGCCTGCTGGAACCGGGGCTGCGGGTCCGCTTGGAGCGCCAGGGCGCCGAGCCGGAGCCGTTGGAGCTGCCCGACGTCGACGACATGGCGGCGCTGGTGCGCGCCCTCGGCGCCGAGGCCGGATGGGAGGGGCCGCGCACCGTGCGGATCTCACCCGAGTCCCCGCTGGGAAAGATCATCCGGGTCGTGGACGGCAGCGCCGAGTCATGACCGCCTTCACGGTGACGGCCCGATTCCCCGCGGGGCAATTCAATGCCCACGGTAGCGACGGGGAAGCGGAGTGGCCCCCCGCCCCGGCCCGGCTGGCCGCCGCCCTCCTGTCGACCGCGTATGAGAGCGGAGACGGGGTGGAGGCCGTCGAGGGGCTCTTCGCGTTGGATCCCCCCGATATTTCGGCGCCCCGCGTCGGCGAGCGCGCAGTCGATTACGGGCGCTGGGTGCCCACCAACAACGAGATCAAGGAGAAGCGGGGCGATCCGATCGGTATTGTCGATGCGAATGAACGTTTTGCGGATAAGGGGTTCAAACCCCCTGAACGCGGCGTCGTCGTCGGGACGGGCTCCCATGATCTTGTGCGCTGGTATTTCAAAAGTGCACAGGACGCGGATACGGACGCACTGCGGCGGGTTGCCCGGAATGTGGCCTACCTGGGGAGGCCGACATCGCCGGTGATACTCGATGTAGTGATGGGTATTCAGAATCCACCGGAGGACCACGACCGGTGGATTCCCGACGAGAATGGGACTCGTGCGCTGAGGGTGGCGACACCGGATCTGCTCCGCGCCCTCGATGAACGCGAGGAGCAGCGCCGGCGCAGCCGCGTGACCGGCACCCATCCGACCCTCGACGTGCGTCCCACCGCGAGGTACCGATTCGATGGCGATAATGAGCAGCCAGTGGCGTCGGGGCCGTCGGAGGTGCTGGCCGATGCGGTTCTGTACCGTTTCCCCGGAGGACGATCGGGAGGGGTCATCGTGGCCGCGTCCGACGTGGCGACCATTGTCGATCAGCTGAAGGGGCAGGTGCCGACGCTGACATGGGTGCTGCCGCTGTTCGGGAGCGTCGGGCGGCGCGGGCTGCCGGTGCTTCGAGGAATTGTGGTGCGGGCGGACTCGGTGCCGGATGAGGTCGCTTTTGCCGTGCGCGGCGGCGTGGTGACGGTTCGACGGGCGGAGCTGCGGGCGTTGACGTCGCTGCCCAGAGTGGTGCGCGCGGCAACGATGTCGTCCGAGACGTGGACGTCGGTCGTGCCCGTCGAGACGAGGGCGGAGGCCATGGACGCCCGGCTCCAGGCGCTGGCGGAGAACCTGAGCGCGCAGCTGGTCCGGGCGGAGCGCCATGCGCGGGCGCGGGCGTCGGTTGGCCTTGATGTCTGCGAACCGAGCAGCGCCACTCATCTCACCGTCGTCTTCGATCGGGCGGTTGCAGGCCCGGTCATCCTGGACGGCGTGTGGCTTGTGCCGGAGAGGGCCGACGGATTGGCTGTCAACGGGAGGCGGAGCGCGCGATGACGGATGCCGTAGTATTCCAACGGCGCTCAAGTGCCGGCCCCGCGTGCGCGGGGGTAGAGGGCGGCTGGACGGCACGGATATTCCTGCCACGGGGCCGGCCCCGCGTGCGCGGGGGTAGAGGGGTCTGCTGGGTTCCATCGGCGGCCTCCTGGGCGCCGGCCCCGCGTGCGCGGGGGTAGAGGGTTCGGCGACGACGTTGACGATATTATTAAGGAGCCGGCCCCGCGTGCGCGGGGGTAGAGGTGCGGCGCTTTTGGCCGAGATTGGCGAGCTCAAGCCGGCCCCGCGTGCGCGGGGGTAGAGGCTCCGCCGCAGCCAAACGCGCCGCACGCGCAGCGCCGGCCCCGCGTGCGCGGGGGTAGAGGCGGCTTCGCCACGGTGGAGATCGCCCAGGCCCTGCCGGCCCCGCGTGCGCGGGGGTAGAGGCTGGGTCAAGTCCCTTGGTGTGGTGTTCTTTCGGTCAGGTGGTGATGACGGCGGTCCCGGCTGGAGCGGCCTGCGAAGTGTTGCAGCAGGCCGGACCCGGCCGGTCGGTCTCGGACAGGACTCCGGGGGTATCGGTCTTGGAGACCGGCTCGACCGGACGAGCGACGACCATCTGCTCGAAAGCCCGATCACCCCGACCGCCGTCCCGGTCCCGGGCGCGTCTGGGCTGTATGAGTGACCTCGATCTGCGGGGGGCGATCGGCACGGCGATCTTCGTGGCGAACCCGTGCCACCCGGCGCATCACCGTCGTCGTTGAGCGTTCAGGTGAGGGGCGTGCGGGACGACGGCGCGCGAGGGCACGTGCGCCGTCGTCGGCAAGGCCCTGTGACGGCGTGACGGTCTGTCAGCGCAGGAGGGCCGTCAGCTCGCGGCGAGTGCGGAACAGCTTGATCTGAGTGGGGATGCCGATCGCGAAGACGCCGGTGATGACCGCAAGGCACACCCCGGACACGAGGAACACGTGGAAGTCCTTTGCGGCGGCGAGGGCGAGGACCACGAGGAGCCCCGCCGAGACGATGCGCGTGACATTGGCCCGTACCTGCAGGCGGTTGATCGTGTGGCGGAGTTCCTCGACGGTGGCCGTGCGAGACGGTGTCTTGACTGTCATGACTGTACTCCTTGCAATGGTGATGTGTACGGTGAGGGATCAGTGGCGATGGTGCGGCCGGGGCCGCCGGGATGCGGCGGTCGTGCTGTAACGGCCGACTGTGCGGGGTACAACGATACGTGCGATGACCGCGGCGACAATACCGAGCAGAATGAGCGCGCCCAGCGCTGCGCCCCAGGGCTCGAGGGGCGTCGACTGGTCGGCGATGATCCTGCCCGACTCGACCATTGGCGCCGACAGGGGGAACAACGCCGCTGCGGTGGCCAGCGATGATGATGGGTTGAGGACGGCGATGTAGGACAGGACGAAGACGAGCACAAGGACGAGCGAGACGGGGAACTGCGCGTACTGCAGTTGAGCCGGCTCGCGCACGAACAGTCCGACCGCCGCGTAGAGGATGGCGAAGAGGACGACGCCACTGCACGCGCACAGGACGGCAAGGCTCCACTGCGATGCGGAGAGGGAGGACAGTCCGAGCATGCGGGCGAGCCCGCTCAGCGGTAGCAGGTCGAGGACTGCGAGACTGCAGGCCTCCGCGGAGATCCCGACGAGCAGACCGAGGACTGCCGCCATGAGTGCCGTCAGCCGGGCTATGACGACGGTCAACGGATTGACGTGGCGGAAGACCATAATGGAGACGCGGGAGGTGCGCTCCAGGGCGACGGAGGTCGTGATGATCGAGCCGCATGCGAGGATGAAGATGTAGACGGTGAACAGCACGAGCAGAGATACGACCAGCCCGCGCTGCGCCGCCCCGAGAGGCGTACTCGACACCTGCTGCTGAGCCGCCGCGAGCACGTCCGCCGCGGCGTCGCTCGTGTGGAGCCAGAATGTGAGCCCCGGCAGCACCAGTAGGATCAGTGCGGACGCGATTCTGAGCGTACGGGAGCGGAGCATATCGATGAATGCAACCCGAGTGACGGTGAGGAACTGGCGTGACGGACTGCAACCGGTCGTGGTCATGATGCAACCTCCTGATGGCCGAGAATGGAGACGTAGAGATCTGACAGACTGGGAGCGGTCCATGTGAATGCTCCCGGGTCCGAACCGCGTGCGAGGAGGGAGATGACCCTCCTGTAGTCCTCAAGACCATGGATCTGGAGCCATCCCCTGTTCGTGCGGGAGCAGGACAGGTCGGGCTCCTGGGCCACAATGTGTTCGACGGCCTCGGGGCGCTCCACGGTGAGTTGGTGCCCTCCATAGGCCGCGCTGAGTTCCTCCAAAGATCCCGCTCGGACGATCCGCCCGTCTCGGATGAAGGCGATATCAGTGATCATCTCGGCGATCGCGCGGACCTCATGCGCCGACAGAACGACCCAGTGGTCGCGCGCGTAGTCCTCGAGCACTGCGCTGACGAGGGTCCTCCCAATGGGGTCGAGCCCGGAGAAGGGCTCGTCGAGGAGGATGCAGTCGGGCTCATCGATGAGGGCGCAGGCGAGCTGAACGCGCTGCTGGTTCCCCTTGGAGAGCTCGCGCACTCGGTAGTCGGAGTAACGGTCGATTTCGAAGGTCTCAGCCCATCGGCGAGCCGCATCATCACGTGCGCCGGAGAGCCGTGCGAAGAAGTCCAGATGCTCGGAGACGGTCATCGACGGGTAGACGCCACGCTCCTCGGGCAGGTAGGAGACTCGGGTGCCCCGTGGGATCAACAGGCGCCCGTCCGTTGGGCGCAGAAGGCCGGCGAGCGTCGACAGAAGCGTGGTTTTGCCGGCGCCGTTGCGCCCGAGGAGTGCGAGCGGACGGCCGCGCGCGATGCTCAGATTGATGTCGTCGAGGACGATGACGTCGCCATAGCGGGTCTGGATTCCTTCGAGTGCGATGATCTCGTTCATGCGGAGACCTCCTGGCCGGGGTGCGCCGAGCGGGTGAGCCGGCGGACGGCGTTCTCAATACCCTGGACCGCTGCGGCGAACACGACGAAGATCATCGCCGCGAGGCAGGACATGATGACGAAGTCGACGACGGTTCGTGCCACAGCGATAATGAGGGGCAGATGGGTGACTCTGAGCAGCGCGGCGTTGAAGCGCAGCGTGATGGCGAAATTGAGCGCCGCGTAGACGATCGCGACGATCGCGACGATCGCGGAGCGGTTCGTCCGCGGTAGTGCCAAGGTGAGAAGGGCGCACAGTCCCCAGTACCCGAGCGTCATCGGCGCCGTCCACACCGGCAGGGTGATGAGGAACGGAAGTGCGCACATGATGCCGGACAGCGGGATCGTCACGATCCGGAAGGACCAGGGCCGCTGCCGCGCCGTGCGCTCGTCGTTGCCGCGCAGAACGCCGAGGTCCCGCAGGAGGACGACGATCTTCTCGACATCGTGCCCGGAGAAGTCCTCTTGAACTGCGCTCTTGAGGTCGTCGATGTGACAAGGGACGGAGCAGCGCTCGACGAGGCGGGTCTCCTTCGCGCCCAGGATGAGCGTCCGACGGGTTCTGCGGCACCGGACGACGCTCTGCTCTCCGTGCGGTGCGATGGTGATCTGCTCAGGCCTGAGAACGCAGCTTGCGGAGGACAAGGAGGATCACCTCGATAAGAAGTGCGGCTGCGAGCACCCAGCGGACGGTGCCCCAGATCGAGTTGGGCAGGAAGGCGTAGCTCGAGGACGTCACGATGACCCAGATGAGGAAGGGTCGCAGGGAGGGCGTGCGGGAGAACATCGTGCGGCGCCCGAAGGCCGGTGCCGGTTCGGGGTTCATAACAGCTCCTTTCAAATGTGGTGGGCGGGCGCCGCGGGGGGGGGCGTCCCCGCCCCCGCGACTGGAGTGTGAATCAGCAGAAGAGAGGATCACCTCCCTTCATCTGCTCGGAAAACAGGATGCGGCTTGGAGTCAGGGCGTCAGTCGCAGGCCAGACCGACGAGCACCACTCCGCCGACGGCACCGGCAACGGTCCAGCCGGAGGCGGCGGCCTCCTCGGTCTGCAGGGAGGTGATCTCGAACGTGTTCATGATTGACTCCTGTCATGCTGTGCGTGAATGAGCACGGTGGGCTCCTGCGCCCTTCCGATGTCTCGATTCTCCGCCGCCGGACGGAAGCGTCACGATTGATCCGGTCATGACCTCGGCATGACTTCGGTCATGGGTCGGCCGATGGTGTTGAGCAGTCAGATCCAGCCGTTGTCCTGGGCGATTCTCACAGCCTCCGCGCGATTGTGCACGCCCAGTTTTTGGATCGCGTGGGACAGGTGGTTCTTCACCGTGCCGGTCGACAGGAGGAGCTGCTTGGCGGCCGCCGTCGTGTCCGCCCCGTCGCGCACGCGGCGCAGGACCCGCCGCTCCGCCTCGGTGAGGGGATTCGGGCCGACGAGGGCGGCTGAGGCGGCCAGGTCCGCGCCGACGACCCGTCCGCCGTCGGCGACCGTCCGGATCGCCTGGAGGAGGTCGCGGGCGTGGACGTCCTTGCCGAGGAAACCGGCGACTCGGGCGTCGAGCGCCGCCCGCACGACGCCCGGAGCGGTGACAACCGTCAGCATGATGATGCGCGCGGCGGCGGCCCGGGGAATGCGCGCGAGCGCGCGAACGGTGTCGAGGCCGCTCATTCCGGGCATGTCAACGTCGACCAGGATGACGTCGACCGGCTGCGCGCGCACGAGGCGGAGCAGCTCGGGGCCGGAGGAGAGCACGCCGACCACCTCGATGCCCGGATCCGCGGCGAGGAGGATCTTGAGCGTCTCGGTGAACAGGACCTGATCGTCGACGACGGCGACGCGGATGGTCATGCCGGGCTCTCCGTCCGGCCTCCGCCGCCGACGACGGCGGGTTCGATGTCCGGGGGAGGCGCCGTCGTGATCGTCACGATCGTGCCTGAACTCGAGGAGTCCATGCGCATGGAGCCTCCCTGCCCCTCGATCGAGCGGCGCAGCATGGCCAGGCCGTGGTCGGCGCGCAGGCGCGACGGACTGAAGCCCCTCCCGTCGTCCGTGATCGTCAGACGGGCGGGGCCGGCGTCGTCCGCAGGCATCGCCGACACCGTGATCGTGGTGGCGCGGGAGTGCCGTACGGCATTCGTGCCGAGCTCGCGCAGCGCCTGGGCGAGGACCGCTTCGGTGGGGGCGGGCAGGGCGCCCGGTCCGGGTACGTCGGCGCGGACCTCGATGCTGGCGAGGGCGGCCAGGGTGCGCAGGACCTCGACCTCCACGGCCATGGAGGAGGAGACGTTGCCGCGGATAATGGTTCGCAGGTCCGTGTACGCCCGCGAGACGAGATCCTGGGCACGGGCGAGCAGCGCCGCGGCGTCGTCGTGCCCGCCCAGGGCCGGGTGGTCCTCCAGCATGCCGAGTGTCAGGCGCAGGGCGGAGAGCTCCTGGCCGATCGAATCGTGGAGGGCGCGGGTCATGCGCCGGCGCTCGCGGTCTTCGGCGACGACGGCGGTGCGGGCGGCCCTGTCCGCGGCGCGGTTGTCCAGGTCCGTGAGAATTCGGACCCACGTCGTGGCGAGAACCGCGGTCGCCATGACGATGAGGCTCTTGACCGGGGAACCGGGCGTGATGAGCGCGAGGGCCAGGACGAGCGCGATGACCTCGACGGCGGCCACCCGCCACTGGGGCACGGCGAGGACAACGGCGACGGCGGCGACGACGCAGGGGAAGGCGCCGTCGAGGAACCCGAGGTAGCCGAGGACGGGGTAGGTGACGGCGAGCGCCTGGCTGGTGATGAGGGCCTCGGTTGCGCGCCCGTCGGAGGAGCGGCGCCGCAGCGCGAACGCAATGAAGACCACGGGCAGAAGGCAGGCGACGTCCAGTACGCTCATCAGCCATGGAGGCATGGACCCTCCTCGTGAACTCGGCGTCGACCCCTGCTCCACTGGATCCTATCGTGAGAGTGATGCCGTGCACACTCGCTCCGCTCCCATCCGCGCCCGCGAGACATCCCGGCCGGACCGCCCTCGCCCGGTTATCGTGTCCCCCATGCGCGTGCATAATTTCTCCGCTGGCCCCGCCCAGCTGCCTCTGCCCGTCCTCGAGCGGGCCGCCGCCGAACTCACCGACTGGCGCGGCTCGGGCATGAGCGTCCTGGAGGTCTCCCACCGCGGGGCGGACTTCATCGAGTGCGCGGCCGACGCCGAGGCCGCCCTGCGCTCCGTCGCCGGCGTCCCGGACGACTACCGCGTCCTCTTCCTCGCCGGCGGCGCCACCGGGCAGTTCTCCGCCATCCCCGCCAACCTCACCGACCGCGGGGACGCCGTCGCCTTCCTCAACACCGGCCAGTGGTCCGCCAAGGCCATTAAGGAGGCCCGCCGCGCCGGCGCCGTCGTCGAGGTCATCGCCGACGAGGCCGCCTCCTCCTACACCACCACCCCCGACCCCGGCTCCTTCGCGGTGCCCGACGGCGCCCGCTACCTCCACTACACCCCCAACGAGACCATCGGCGGCGTCGAATTCCCCTACATCCCCGACGCCGGGGACGTGCCCCTCGTGGCCGACCTCTCCTCCGCCTACCTCTCGCGCCCCCTGGACGTGTCCCGCTTCGGCGTCATCTACGGCGGCGCCCAGAAGAACCTGGGCCCGGCGGGCCTGGCCGTGGTCATCGTGCGCGAGGACCTGCTGGGCCGCCCGCGCGCCGACGTGCCCGCCATCTGGGACTGGACGGTCATGGCGGCCAAGGACTCCATGCTCAACACCCCGCCGACCTTCTCCATCTACCTGCTGGGCCTCATCCTGCACTGGATCGAGGACACCGGCGGCCTGGCCGCCATGGGCGAGCGCAACGCCGCCAAGGCGCAGCGCCTGTACGGGGCCATCGACGCCTCCGACTTCTACGCCAACCCCGTCGAGACGCGCTCGCGCTCCCGGATGAACATCCCCTTCACCCTGGCCGACCCCGCCCTCGACGCCGACTTCCTCGCCGGGGCCGAGGCCGCGGGCCTGACGAACCTCAAGGGGCACCGCAGCGTGGGGGGCATGCGCGCCTCCATCTACAACGCGATGGACATGGACGGCGTCGCCGCCCTCATCGACTACATGACCGAATTCGAGCGCACGAAGGCCTGAGAGGCGACCCGACATGACCCCCAAGCAGTTCCGCATCCAGACCCTCAACGCGATCGACGCCGCCGGCCTGTCCCGCTTCCCCGACGACCGCTACGAGGTCGGCGCCGGCGTCCAGAACCCGCACGCCCTCCTCCTGCGCTCCGCCAAGCTCCACGACACCCCCATCCCCGAGTCCGTCCTGGCCGTCGCGCGCGCCGGCGCGGGCACCAACAACATCCCCGTGGCGGCCCTGACCGAGCGGGGCGTGCCGGTGTTCAACACCCCGGGCGCCAACGCCAACGCCGTCAAGGAGCTGGTCCTGGCGGGCCTGTTCATCGCCTCGCGCAACCTCATCCCGGCCGCCCGCTTCGCCCACACCCTCCAGGGCGACGACGCCGCCATCGCCGCCGCCGTCGAGGCCGGCAAGAAGCGCTTCGTCGGCTTCGAGCTGCCGGGGCGCACGCTGGGGATCATCGGCCTGGGCGCCATCGGCGTGCAGGTGGCCAACGCCGCCCTGGGCCTGGGGCTGCGCGTCGTCGGCTACGACCCGGCGATCAGCGTGGAGCACGCCTGGCTGCTGTCCAGCGAGGTCGAACGCGCCCAGACCATCGACGAGGTCTTCAGGCGCGCGGACATCCTCACCGTCCACGTCCCCCTCATCCCCTCCACCGAGGGCCTGGTCTCCACCCAGAAGATCGCCATGATGAAGCCGACGGCGGTCATCCTGGACTTCGCCCGCGCTGAGATCGTCGACACCGAGGCCGTTGTGACCGCCCTGGACGAGGACCGCCTGACCGGCTACGTCTGCGACTTCCCCTCGACCCTGGTCCACAAGCACCCCAAGTGCATCTCCCTGCCGCACCTGGGCGCCTCCACGAAGGAGGCCGAGCGCAACTGCGCGGTCATGGCGGCCGACGAGCTGCGCGGCTTCCTCGAGGACGGCCAGGTGCACAACTCGGTCAACTTCCCCGAGGCGGTCATGGTCCGCGAGCCGGGCACGCACCGCCTGATCATCGTCAACCGCAATGTGCCGAACATGGTCGGCCAGGTCTCCACGATCGTGGCCCGGGCGGGGCGGAACATCGAGAACCTGCTCAACCGCTCCCGCGGGGAGCTGGCCGTCACGCTCGTCGACGTCGTGGGCGAGTTCGACGCCGAGATCCTGGGGCAGTTGCGCGCCATCGACGGCGTGCTGTCCGCCCGCGCCGTCCCGGCCTGAGCTACTGGGCCAACCGGATCAACGCCTGGGAGGACTTCCCCGACGTGACCGGCACCATCAACGGCTCGCTGGCCGCCGCCTTCGACGTCTTCCGCCGCGGCCTGGTCACCGAGTTCCTCGCCTGGCAGTGCACCATCGTCGACGACTACCGGCGCGAGAGCCAGTTCGTCACCCAGAACTTCGACTACGAGTGGCGCGGGCACTCCTTCGGCGTCCAGGGCGCCGTCGACCACTTCAAGGCGGCCGACGCCGTCACCCTGGCCGGCGTCGACATCTACCACCCGGCGAGGACCGCCTGACCGGCCACGAGATCGGCTTCGGCGGCGACATCTCCCGCTCCCTCAAGGACGGGGCGCCCTACCTCGTCGTCGAGACGTAGGCTCAGGGGCAGATGGGCTGGCTGCCCTACCCCGGCCAGCTGCGCCTCCAGGCCTACTCCCACCTGGCCTCCGGGGCCATGGGCGTCATGTACTGGCACTGGGGCTCCCTCCACAACTCCTTCGAGACCTACTGGAAGGGACTGCTCTCCCAGGACTACTCGCCCAACCCCACCTACCTGGAGGCCGCCGGATTCGGGCGCGAGATCACCGAGCACGCCGAGGCCCTGACCGGCCTGACCAAGCGCAACCGCATCGCCATGATGGTCTCCAACGACTCGCTCACCGCCCTGGAGTGGTTCGGCCTGGAGTCCGGTTTCCCGCGTCGCTACTCCGGCGGCGGGGCGAACTACAACGACGTCTTCCGCTGGGTCTACGACGCCCTGTTCGATCTCAACCTCGAGGCCGACGTCGTCCCCGCCGACGCCGCCGCCTGCGAGGGCGGGTCCGACGTCGAGGTGCTGGCCGTCTACGACCACCACGCCTGGTCCGGGCCCGCTATCGCCACCCGCGCCGTCGGGCGGGGCTCCCTCACCCACCTGGCCGCCATGACGAGCCCGGCGCTGACGCGCGCCCTCCTGCAACTGGTCGCCCGGCGCGCGGGCGCGACCGACTGGGCGGCGGACCTGGCCGGGACCATCACGGTCCGCAAGGGCGTCAACGGGGCCGGTCGGCCGCTGGCCTACCTGCTCAACTACTCGCGCGACGCCGTCCGGGTGACGTTGCCCGTCGGCGGGCGCGATGTCCTGGGCACCGCCCGGCCCGTCGGGGGCGCGCTGGCCGCTGGAACGGACGTCACCGTCCCCGCCTGGGGCGTACTCGCCGTCGAGGGCGAACGGGACTGAGCGTGGCCGCCCGGCCAAACCGATCCGAGAGCGAGAACCCACCTGAGGAGAACGCCATGACCGACATCCAGTTCTACGCCACCACCGAGGACAACCCCTGGTTCACCCCCGAGGACCCCGTCTCCATCGAGGAGATGACCGCCTTCCCCGGCGCCTTCATCCGCCTCGACCAGCCCGCCCAGGAGGTGGACGGCTTCGGCGCCTGCTTCAACGAGCTCGGCTGGGTCGCCCTGTCCCGCCTGAGCGAGGAGGAGCGCTCCGAGGTGCTCCGGCAGGTCTTCGCCCCCGGGGCGGGCGCGAACCTGTCCGTGTGCCGCATGCCCGTGGGCGCCAACGACTTCGCGGTGGACTGGTACTCCTACGACGAGGTCGACGGCGACTACGCCCTGGAGCACTTCAGCATCGAGCACGACGAGGCCACCCTCGTGCCCTACATCAGGGCCGCCCTGGCCCACCGGCCCGACCTGAGGCTGTGGGCCTCGCCCTGGGGCCCGCCCAGCTGGTTCAAGCGCAACAAGCACTACGCCTGCGCCGCCCCCAACCCCATGAGCGAGCAGACCAGGTTCGACAACGGCCTCGACCCGGCCGACCAGATCGAGGAGGGCACCGACGGGCTCATCCTCACCGACGAGGTCCTGGACGCCTACGCCCGCTACTTCGGCGCCTTCATCGACGCCTACCGCGAACGCGGCATCGACATCTCCATGGTCATGCCGCAGAACGAGTTCAACTCCGCCCAGATCTACCCGGCCTGCACCTGGACCCCGGAGGGGCTGATCAAGTTCCTGCGCCGCCTCATCCCCGAGATGGAGCGCCGCGGCGTGGACGTCTTCTTCGGCACCATGGAGCGGCCCGACGACTCCATGGTGGAGAAGATCCTGGCCGACCCCGAGGTCGGCCCGAAGATCGGCGGGGTCGGCTTCCAGTGGGACGGCAAGCGGGCCGTGCCCTTCGTCCACCACGCCCACCCGGAGCTCAAAATCTACCAGACCGAGCAGGAGTGCGGCGACGGGCGCAACGACTGGCGCTACGCCCGCTACGCCCGCTACGCCTGGACGATGATGCGCCACTACTTCACCAACGGCGCCTCCGTCTACGACTACTGGAACCTCGCGCTCGACGAGGGCGGGGTCTCCCGCTGGGGGTGGAGCCAGAACTCCCTGATCGTCGTCGACCCCGACGCCGGCACCGCGCGGCTGAGCTACGAGTACCACGTGCTGCGCCACCTGTCCGGGTTCGTCCGGCCCGGGGCGCGCTTCGTGCCGAGCCTGTCCTACACGGGGTACGAGAACCTGCTCGCCTTCCACAACCCGGACGGGTCCGTGGTGGTCGCCGCGCAGAACGACATGACGACGCCGCAGAGGATCGTCGTGGGGATCGGGCGCAAGAACGTGTCCTTCACGGCGCCGGCGGACTCCATCGTCACCGTCGTCGTCCCCGCCGAGGAGGTCGAGGTCGCGGGCAAGCCGCTGGCCTGAGCGACGGCGCAGGGCGGGGCGGGGCGAGTTGCGCGCCCCGCCCCGCATCCCCGGCCAGACGGGCCCGCGGCCCGAGCGGGCCGATCCTCCGACGGCGGCGGCGGTCGCGCTCGCGGGTCCGCCCTCGCGAGCGCGGCGCTCAGTGCTGGTCCGGTCTTGGCCGACCCGGCGGGCGGACGGCGCCGAGCTGTGACGGAGCGCGGGTCCTGATTCGTGGAACCCGCGCTCCGCCCCTCCTCCCTGTGACCTTCCTCTCAGGCGTACGAGAGTAGAGTCTGCTGAGTGTAAGACCGTTGGCGTTCCAATCCTGG
>ERZ773050.768-NODE-768-length-17837-cov-4.374592_pt1 | contig 17837 bp, 27 predicted proteins | sample MGYA00580632_ERZ773050 | MGnify/ENA primary metagenome ERZ773050 (study PRJEB29015, sample SAMEA2738123) | human oral metagenome | biome: human oral; feature: human-associated habitat; material: saliva | place: China | collected 2166 ... | reverse complement strand
CCATCAGTTAATTGTCTTCCGCTTCCACTAAACTTACCAATACCAACTATAGGGTAAATATCAGCACCAACAATGGATACACCACTACTACCAGCTTGTGCGACTTTACCATCGCCCATATACACACCTACATGTGTTACACCCTTATATGCTTTATCGTCTGAATTAATAGCATTAGGGTCATCACTTGTTGCCCATCTAGCTTCATTACTTGGAACATGCCAAAATACCAAATCGCCTTTTTTAGCTTGTGAAATATCTGTTGAAAGTTTTCCCTCTTGTTCGGCTTGTAAATACTGTCCATCAGCAGTTCTATAATTTAGCTTAACCCCTGCACTTGCCAATGTATCGAGTGTGAATTTACCGCAATCGGTAGCATCGCCACCATCACTACCTAATACATAAGGTTTACCGATAGCACCATTTACTGCACTATCCAATGCAGCAATATTGATAGAACCGCCTTTGTTTTGATTCCTTAATCCATTTACATATGCATCAGCTGCTTTCTCTCGTCCACCCTCACCATATGTATCAACATCACCAGAAATCTTTCCATTTATAGTTTGTTGCGAATTAACTTGTTGAAACGCTGCATCAGCTTTAGCTAATACTCCCTCACTTACTCCTGCTTGCCGTAATGCTGCAATAACCTGTGGGCCGTATTTTATATCATTTCTTGTTACCGCTTCATTTACAACACTTTGACCGATAGTATCATATACTTCTTGCTTTTTACCCTTTACAAATTCTTCGCCACGATCACCATACATTAATTCAATATTCTTACCAATACCATCTAATGCAGTTTGTACTACATTAGGGTTATTAAAACCTAGCACGGCTATTTGTTTAGATTGGTCTAGGTTGTTATTAAAAGTAACATCCTTGTACTTCTCACGTTCTGACCGCTCGTGTACTTGTACCCTTGTGCTATTGGCTATTGTATCGGTATCGGCCATTCGTAAAAATCTATCTCTAATTCGATTGTTATTAGGTAGATTATCTAGTATTTCATGTCTAGCCTTACTTTCAATTTCATTGAATGAATACCCTATATTAGCCGCACCACCCAATGAAGTATGTAGTAACCCATTATCCTCATTTGTTAGTGCATCTGAAATGCGTTTTTTGTAATCTGTTTCAGCGTTCATGTAGGCGATGTTCAAATCTTCATCGAGTTTCTTTTGATATTGTTCATTAATATTAGCGATACCATTAGCAATGCTACGCAATCCGCTTTGGTCTGCACCATATGCAATTTCGTTTGCGTAATTATGTATTTGCCCATTAATGGTATTTAGTTGTTCTTGGCTTTCATAATTAACAAGTTTCATATCAGCCTACCTATATCTAACCTTACGTACAGTAATAACAGATGATGGCCCTGTGCCGTTTTCCATTCGAATTGTGTCCGCTTGTCGCATTCCACTAAATGCATCAAATGTTGTATCACCGCCATATACAGTTTTGTACTTTTTAGCACTTGCACTACTACCTGCATATTGTTGTTTCAATCCGTACATGCTAGATGCACCACTCAAGATAGTACCAAGCATTTGCAATCGCCCTTGCGTTTTCGCATTAGATGCAGCCGCTCTTGCACTACTAGCTTCATTGCGATAATTAACCCCATTAAGATATTCGTTATAGATACTGTTATTCTTGTTAGTTTCCCAATTGTTAATATCCTTGTTGTATTCATCATAGCTACTAGCCATTAATTGTAATGGTGTACCACTCATGGATAACCCTGTAGCGCCTGCTTCTGCCGTATTCTGACCTGCAATCAACCGCATTTTATTGTCCATCTTATCACGCTCTTGTAGTGCTTGGTTCGCTATATCCTGTTGTTTCCTATCAGATATACGTGCATTAGCTTCCGCTGCTTGTGCTTGAGCGTTATACATTGCAGTTTGTGCTTTGGTTTGTTGGTGTTGACCCCATAATTGAGTAACCAATTGACCTGCCATCAATGCAATAGGATTACACATTCGCATCCCCCTTTCTCAATGTAAATAGTTCCATTCCGTTGTGTGTTATATCAGAATGAATAACCGCCCCTAGTGATGTAAGCCATCGCTTCGAGCGGTTATTTTTCTTATGTATGAAATTGAATAAACATTCATGAGTGGATAACCACTCTTTTATGATTGCGTTACTTCGCTTTAGAAATTCCTTTTGTAATTTCAAATTAGTATCTAGTATCTTATTCCCTAGGAAATAAATACAGTACATTCCGTTAATTGGCTTTTTTGAGATACCATATACGGCTATTGGTACATCATTCTCAATTACAATGTGGTTTTCATAGTCATCACTACATATATCCCTTACAAAATCATTTTTTCCATAATTCGGAAAAATTTGGTTCGCTATATTGACCTCTAAGGTGTCTATGGCTCGTAAGTTGACATATAAGTCATGAATTAATGAAGTGTGCCTTACAGGGCAAATATCAAAGTCCTGTAACATTTGGAAAACCACCACCTATTTCTATTTCTCTTGTTACGCTTAAAAGGTTAAATGGATAAGGTTTTTCATGCAAAATACATACAGATGCATCGGTTGAGTATACTCCATCGAATTTTGGCAATATACATACCTTATCGCCACTATATAACTTGAGTGGCGGTAATGAAATATCATCCATATGGTTGAAGTTTCTTCCGATTTTACCACCGAATGAATTTAAGATATTCATCGATAATCTACTCATCGTTAATTGTCTACCTTGCAACGTACCATCTTGTATTTGCATTTCAATACTTGGAATACGTAATCGTGTAGTGTAGTTAATACCAACGGCTACACTTTGTGCCTTACCATCGATATTAATAATTGCCGTAGGTGGTACTTCCTTAATTGGCCGTTCTCTACCATCAACCACAATTTGCACATCCTCACCAATCAGATGAGGTACTGTGATAGTGCTGATATTCTCTGTGCTAGTTTGTCGGATATAACAATCCATGTACACGTTGTTATTATCAGCGTTATACATTGGCTCAAATCGTTCTATGCACATCACTGTACCGCTTTTAAAATCACGCTCAACGATAACATACAAACTGTCTTGCTCTCCCTCAGCTACACTCTCAGCATATTTGTATTTGCCTTTAGTGGTGAAGTGCGACCATGCATACACCTTTTGCTCAGGAATGTAAGTTAGACAATCGATATTGCCATCATCTGTTACGTAGTAAACGATACTATCTGGATCTTGTGCATAAGCACTTGTAATAAAATTACGATACTTTGTCAGATGCTTAACGAATAGAGTTAGGTCGGCCCCTGTGTAGTTATCGCTTTCGTAGGAATATCCTAAATCACGCACTACACACCCTCTAGCTTGTACGTACACGCATCTATTCCCTATGTATTGTGGCTCACATTCAGATGCACCACGTTGTGTTTGTGTCCGTAGATTACAGTTAGTAGGTGTAATAGTTTTAGAACCATCTATAATCCATTCGTTACCGCTAGTCAAAATCAATAAGTCATTAGCAGGTATCAAATGTCGAATGTCGTACATTTTTCTGTTAATAACAGGTAGCGTGATTGCACTATCATCTGTAATCGTTCCGCCCACCTTTTCTACACCAAAGTTTGAATAATCACCTGTGCGACTAAACCATATGTAGTTAGGATATTGAGTACTAGATGCTAGGATAAATCTATCTTGATAAAACGTACATACACGAGGATAACCAAGGCCTTTGCCCCATTGTCCAAATCTGTATTTAGAGGTTACTTCGTTTTCAACCACACCATTTAACACATTAACTTTAACGTGCTTGCTATCAACAAATTCTTTGATTTCAACCACGCCATAGCTAACATGTGGCAAGAATGATAGGTCTACATTAACGCTGCCACCTTTCAAATCAGATACAACTTTCAATTTAGCACTAGGACTAACCTTTCCTGTATCCGTTACGTTGTAGTCATTGTTGGATGTATACACCCTGTAATCTTTCCACGTTGTGCCATTGTCATTGCTAATTTGAATTTTAACAGTACCATTCCATGTGCCGTGCGATGTAAATTTCCATGATAAATCCTCATCACTACTGAATTGTTCTACATCGTAATTGATGTTATTGTAATCTTCGCCGACTGGTCTGCTATATCCGCCGTGTCTTTCACGTGTAACATATTCAGTACGTTGTATTACTTCACCAATTTTACTGGTGGTTACTGCTTTAACAAAATGTTCAATCTGCATGACTGAACCAACCATATCAGCATTGAATACATCCTTTGTAGCAGTTAGTGTATCGCCATTTAAGATTACAGTACTTTCTTTGTCTACGTTGACTTCGCCGTATGGTTGCTCCGATAGCTTGTATGTATCAAATCGCCAGTCCGTATCACTATATCGTGATAGCGTTTTTACAGGATACTTACCACTACAAATGAACATTACATCACCACTTTGGATGCAATTCAACTTATCGACTACATCACTTTCAAAAGGTGTTTCTAGTTCTATACCTGTATAGATACCATTTCGCCATACTCGGATGTATCGCTCACCGATTTCAAGTAAGAATGATTTATTCTTCTCGGCCGTAAATTCAAATAGCCGTGTAGATTTATCCTTGTTTTTTACTTGACCTATGTATTCTGAACCTTGCCTACGAGCCACCGCACCATATGGACGAATGACTGCATTTTCTGCTAACAGTAACGCACTTTTGAATTGGTCGAGATCATACCGCCTAGATACATCAGGCGAAATCTCACCAGTTGTAAATGCAAGTTGTGAAATGTACATCGGTTTCATGATTACCAACTCCTTGCTTTTACATAGTTAGACACATAAGGCATATCTTGCCTGCGTTCTTTTGCACTTAAACTCTTGGCTTCTTGTGTGGCTGCTTGATACAACTTATAGCATTGGTCGAATAAACCACTATTGCCAGTTAATGGCATGGCTAGTTCTGCCCCCATTTTAGATTTCAAGGCCTGTACAAATACAGGACTAAATACATCTATATCTTGCACATCGTACACGTAATCGATGTACGCAAGCGGTACATCACTCACGATATATTTTGTGTTATTGTCAAAGGTAAATACATCATATTCTTTTTGCCTATCCGTTCTAAATCGTTCCCCTTTAGGAATAACCCCAAGGATACGGATGCACTTTTCAGGATACGCATATACAAATTCATAGCCAGCTAGTTTATGCTCAGATAGTACGCACTCTTCACGCTTACGTGCAAAATTCCATTCATATTGAGATAGTAGCATTTTGCGTGTTGCATCATAGTGCAATCTACATTGTCTAGCCGTTTCTGTTTCTTCATCAAGGCCGTATATCCTACCGCCATTGATAAGACTAAGAGCCATATTACAAATATCAGTAGGTGTCATATTGCCCCCCCCATTTTATAGTGAAAAAGAGGGATGCATACGCACCCCTCATTCTGTTATTCTGCAGTTTCTTCCGATTTCTTGCCTTTAGATTTAGTCTTTGGCTTATCTTCGCCACCTTCGGTTTCTTCTGCGCCTACAGCTTCAAACAAATCATTAAAGTAATCTTTATCGTATTCAGCTACTTCTTCTTTTGTAAGTTCTACTGTTTGTCCTTCTTTAATTAAACCCTTTGTATTGTGATACAAAGTTACTTTTGCAATGTATTCCATGTTACCCCCTATTTGCTAGTAATACCGCTAGTCAAGAATACAGAAATCGTACCAGCCGTTGCATTGTTGACATTAGCACGTGTATAACGTTTAACACCATTTGCCAAGCGTACTTTATATTCGTATCCAGCTGGTGCATTGGCTGGTAATGTAATACCATGCAACAATACAGGGTTAGCAATGTTTTCTGTATCAGATGTATATACGTTGATTAATGCAGTACCAGTTAATGCTTTGTCTACACGAACAACTAACCACAAGTTAGGGTCAGCATCACCGCTAGTAACTACAACATCGGAGCTGACATTGCCAGATAATTCACGTTTCCAATGGAATGTATTTAAAGTATCGATAATCATGTATTTTCTCCTCTCTACTATGCAGTAACACGTGCTTCGGTGGAAAGCAATGCATCAATTTTACGAACAGGAATACCATTTGCACGAGTAACCATTTTACCCATTTCCATATCTTCTGTGATAGTAGAACCATGCACTTTGTTCTTTTGCAAGCGTAAGAATGTACGCAATTCTTGGTTCATATACCATACTGGTCTACATCCAGTTAAGCTATGCATTTTTTCTTCTGCACGGATCATCAAGTTAATCAAATTAGGGCCTGCGGAAATATCTTCTTTGATAGATTTCATATCGATATTAGCGATACGCACTACATATCTCCAATCACGAACAGATAAACCGATGTTTTGTTTAAAATGAGTTCGGTAACCTTGGAACATAGAACCATCAGCTTTAGTTACTGTTACTTCGCCTAAATCTTCTTGTTCTAAACCACCTTGACTGCCACGTGGATAAATACCATGTACAGTAAGAGGGCCCCAACCTACGAGCCACATAGAGGCAAGATTAGCAGTACCACCAGCATCAATAATATTTTTAGCGCAATCAGCTTTTTTAGTATCCAATGTATTAAAACGTGCGGATAAACCGATAAATTTTTCAGGTGCAGTTTCATCACCATAGAAAAGTGTGCTTGCGATTTCTTGACCCATACTTTCAACAAATGCACTATCTTCTGTTGCACGGAACGCTACAGGGTCATTAGAAAGTTTAACTAAGTCTTTATCCACTTCGGAATATGCTTCCAACATACCACAAGTATCAGTGATTTGTTTTGTAGTGGATTTAGATGGTTGTACACCGCCATACAACATGCGCCATGTTGTGGATGGTAATCCAGTACGTACAGTTGTTTTGTTAGATGTACCATCATTACATTCAATCATTGTCATGTCTTGAATAATTTCATTTGTTTGGTTTAATTGCTCAATGATTTGTGCAATTTTACCATTTGGATCCATGCGTGTTTGCAAATCCAATAATGTAGGATTGTTAGTTCCGATTGTAGCCATTAATTAATCTCCTTTAATCTTTAAACATAGACGGATACATATTTCGTCTAATAGCTTCATCCGATTGATTATTTGCAGGTCTGTTGTTCCCTGCGTTGTTATCTTCGCTTGCCATACCAGCAATATGTGCGAATAGTTGAATTACTTCTACACGATTACCCAAGCCATTTTCAGCTAGGATTTCACGGATATTAGGAATAGTCTTTTCCACTGCTTCAACACCTGCGGCCGCTTGGCTAACAGTAGTATCGAATTTGTTCCCTAATACCTCACGAGCGTTATCTGCGTAACCTTTGTATTGTGCTTTGAGTGCTTCTTGCTTTTGATTTTCGTAAGCAGTTACAAGATTGGTAGCATATTGATTGCCAAACTTAGCCATCTGTAATGCTTGTTCTTGCGTAGCACCTACGCCATTAAGCATTTTGGAAAACTCATCTGCGATGGTTTGGTCAACTTCGCCCCCCTCGAATGCAGTTGAGAAATCATATACAGTAGGTTCTGCAGGTTGGTCGGTGTTAGTATCACCGCCACCGCCTAAAATCGTACTTTGTTGGTCTTGTGTGTTCGTGTCCTGTGGTGTACCACTATTTGCACTATCCGTGTTATTGTTTGTGCCTTGTTCTAAATTTTCATCCATGGTTACTCACCTTTCTTTAATTCGTTTTCTTCAAGCGTTTTAAAATATTTCTGCATCTGAATATTTTCGAGTTGTGCTAGATGGTATTTCTTAACACCCTCTATTCCATCGCCAATCTTTCCTAAATCGTTTTGTAATGAAATAGCAACAGCCCTCATTCCCTCGTTAAAGAATGTTGTACTGTTGCCTGTGAATGATTGGCTATTCAGTTTTGCTCGGTCTAATATGCGATAAAAAAACCACCTACCGAGTTCAGTACTCAGTACGTGGTTCAACGCTTCAATATCACGCTCACGCATATAATCTCTTTTTTGTTTCATCTAATATTCCATTCCCATTAACTGCTGCATTACAGGGTTTCCGTCATTTGCTGCATCGGTTGCTTGTTTGGCTGCACTAGCCATTTGAGGTGCTAATTGTGCTGCTTGTATCATTTGTGCTTGTTCCTCTTGTTCCTGTTGTGCCTGTTGTTGTTCTTCCATCTTAGCTTGATAATCATCATTCGATACAATTACTTTTGCAGGAACACCGAGGTTAACACCATAATAATCCGCTGCTTCTTCAAAATTGAATTTTTGTAGAATATTAGGATTGCCCTGTGCCAATGACATAAGGAACGCAAAATACTGTTCTATTGAAGTTAATGAAGATACTTTCTGAGCCTGTGCCAATGGTGAAATATACTCTATTTTCACATCTTGGCCGTTTAACTCTTCCGCTAGTGCTTCATCAATTGGTGGAAACACACCTGCACGATCTAATATCGCATAGGTGCGTTCGATAATCGGATTAAGAAATTCAGATAGTAACCTTTCAACTACAGGCCCTAATTGTTGTAATTTCTCCTGCGTGCGCTCCATGACTTCCCTTGCCGTCATTTGTCCATTGTCCATGTTATCAAGCATCAGGAATAAATCAGCACTATATGCACGCTTGATACTGTCTTTAACTTCAATGATTTGCTGCATAATCCAGTCAAGATTGATACCTACATTGAAGATAGGCTCAACCTTGCCGCCTGTATCAACTTCGGTTATACCGCCAGGAAATAGTGATACACTACCGATTACATCAGATGTTACGGCCATTGGTGGTTTCACTCCTAACTCAATAGCGGTTAGTCTGTCTAGTTCCAACTTCTGCAACATCATCGCATCAGATTGTGCGAACCATGCACTACCTTTACCATAACCATTTAGATCGTGTGTTGTGTGCCGTGCAATCGGAATAGGCCATTCTTCATAGCCACTATGTCGCAAGATTTCATCGTCCCTGCTACCCTCAACCCAGTAAATAGAGGAGTAAGGCATATTCTTATTACCTAGCTTTCCGTTGCGGTCTTTGTTTTCACATACTAGCCAACAAACAGTATATGTAGATACATTACCCTTGCCGTCATCGTATGCATTTTTAATCTTTTCGGTACAGTTATCATATCCAAACTCTTCAACAAGTTGGTCGCAAGTCATGTTATATTTCCGCCCAAACGTGTTAACCTCACCATTAGCATTACATTCTAATGCATAAGTACCGATTGGATACGATGTGAAACGCACACCAACTTTACCATCTGGCATGATAGACATCGGCGCTTGACCGAATGGTAGTTCCATATAGACTTGGTGAACCACATTGTAGAAATTGGATTTTGCAAATACTGCATACAATATTTCTTCACGTTCGTCTAATACTTTTGCTACATCGCTATTTGCTGCCATGTCTGTATTTTCCATGGTTAGCTTAAACCACTTTCTACTAGGCGGTGTCATACCACTCATTACACCACTAGCAAATATTTGGCAACTTTCCCATGCAATACCAGTAAGGATTTTATCTGTATACAACTTTGATTGGTCTTGTTCTCCATCGAATACACCGAGAAATGGCAATTGATAATCTCTAATCATCTTCCATTTCTCAACGTACTTTTGACGATTGGTGAACATCTGATTGAATTTAGCTTTTATTTTCTTGTAGTCTTTTGGCTTAGTTACAGGCTTTTCTGTAGGTTGCCTTGCTAGGCTTGATAAGATAGTACTCATATTAACCGCCTAATGTTGTTTTGCCTGTTGCTTGGCTCAATGCACTAGCCAAGATGGTACTATCATAACCAGTTTTCTTGCGCTTCTTATCAGTGAACCATTGTTCATCTCTTTTTTGTGCCATATCATCAGTTTGTGCAACTGGTGTAGGCGATGGTGCTGGTTGCTTAATATCTGGTGTTTTAGCTTTCATACACATTCACATTCCCCCTTTACCCAAATGGTTTGTACTCTGTATTAGCTACTCTTCTGTGATTGCCATTTACTTTTTTAGTGACCCTAAATGCAAAGGTCAAGGCTAATGCATCGCCTTTGTTTGGTGATGGTAAGCCACGCTCTTTCATGTCCTTTTTGCTTTCAAGTTGTATTCGGCCATTCTTATCAATTATCGCTTCTGGCCCTACGAGGTCATCATACAATCCTTGCTCACTAGGAATTGCACCGCCCTCTTTTAACCACTCTTTCATTTCACCCCACATATACGCACGCATATTGAGGTACATATTGTTAGGCGATGCACCACCAAAGGCAACTAACCGCCATTTTCTACCCATCGACTTACCAATGCTATAAATACCAGTGCCGTACCCTTGGTCTATGAATACCGCATCAGCTTTGTATTCATCCTCAAATTGGGCTATGAGGTTAGCCATGCGCATATCATCGTCATTCTTCTCAATCGTTGCCAAGCACTTCATGGAATAGCCATTACGCATTACGATTTCTAATGTATCGCCACCAGTCCATGCAGGGTCTACACCGATAATTACAGGTAGGTTATTAAACTCACCAACTCTGTACATTCGCTTTTGTGCTTCATCTACAATTGATGCGGATATGAATTGTGTGTCTGATGCACTAGGGAATATCCCTCTTACACGCACTTTTACAAAGTCGCTATCCTCACCATGAATATCCACCCATTCTTGCAACTTGGCTTTGTTTGAAATCTTAACAGTACGGCTATCTATTTGATATGTAGTCCAATAGTTACGATGCTTTCTAAAACATTCTCTAAACCTACCACTATTACGTGTAGGGTTGCCGAACACACACCATATAATCTCGGTTTCTTTATCCGTTAAAGCACCCTCTGTTACTTCCCATATCTTATCGGATATAGCTGATGCTTCATCAAATATGATTAGTATTCGGTTACCTTGATTGTGCAAGCCTGCAAATGCTTCTGGATTGCTATCACTCCATGGGATAGCATCTATCCGCCATGTTTTCTCGTACTGTTTGTCAGCACTAAATAAAGCCGTAGCGGTATAGGTGAATAACTCTTTACCTATAAACAGGTTGTACCATTTGTTGAGTTCAGCCCAAGTCTTAGACCTTAACTGTGTATCAGTATTAGCGGTAACTACCCCTCTTGTATTCTCATGTGTGGCAATAGCGAATAATATCAACAGTGAAGAAAAAGCGGACTTGCCAATACCATGACCAGATGCAACTGCAATTTGTATTGCCTTAGCTAATGACTTTCCCTTGCGTAGTTCTTTGCCTATTTTCTTGAAATTCTTTACTTGCCATTCATCAGGGCCGTCAAAGTTTTCAAGCGGTGTTCCTTTTTCTCCCCAAGGGAATGCGAAATATACAAAGCCTAATGGATCATGAGTAAAAGAACCCAACGCATCAATCAGTTGTGCCTTGTTGTACTTCATCTGACTTCACCCTTGCTTGCTTCATGCGGTCTGAAATATCAATCTCAATTTCTGCATCAAGTTTGACTTTCTCAGTAAATAGCATGTGCCGTTTACCCAACAACTCGGCTGCTTTCGTTCTATCTGCAATGGATGCATCCAAGCCAAACGCATCTTTTTCTTCGCCATTCATAACCTTAGTTAGGTACTCCAGCACTTCATCAGCAGTTGCGATTGTAGATTTGTTCTTCTTTTCCATGTGAGATTGTATATATTGGCTCACGTTAGCATTTGACAACAATCTACTTCCCTGTTGCCTTGCACTATTCTCTGAATATCCAGCCTTTAATGCAGCATGTGTAGCATTAGCGGTCTTGATGTATTCAGTAGCAAATAGTAATTGTTTGTCAGTTAACTTTGTGTCATTCATACATCAATCACCACCTTTATATGTCTTAACTAAAAATAGCAGTACTTCATGTTGCTTAGTACTGCTATACTCACTTTCTTTTTTATAGAGTTGTCCTTGCTTGAACGTTTTCCCTTTTTTGTACTTATGAGGGAATGTCAGTTTGTATTCTTCCTCTGTGTACATTCGATTGACGATATACACCTTACAAGGCTTATCGTATTTGCTCCACGATTGCCTTACATCGACTACATACCGCCTGCCGTTCATTTGTAATGCTTTCAGTAGTTTCTTTATCGTTGGTTGATAATTCACATCAAGCACCACACAATACCGACTATAATCAACACACCGCACACAATAGCTAGACAATCAATAAGGCTAAACAAGTTATCTTCACGATGCTCAAATGCATATTTCGCTTTTGCTTGTAGGTCTTTATTATCTAAATCTTGTGCTGCACGTTTAAACAATGCTCTATCCCTAATGAATTGTTTAATTGCTTTAATCATTTCAGTACTTCACCACCTTTCCGCTTTAGCTTCCCATTAGATCGTACACACAAACCGCATGCACTTTTGCTTGCGTTTCCCTGTGTGATGTACGTTTGGCATAATCCGTCATATTCAATGACATTAGCCGTACATCTTCCTTTCTTGTTGTTCAAGCATTTGCTTTTACAACACAATATATCAGTCATCATTTCTCCCTTTTTGATAACTTTATGCAAAAAATGAGATATATCGCCGTGGATATACCTCATTATGTGATAGTTTTATTCATTTGTATTGTAACAATTATTCAAAACTGAATATCGTACAGTCAACGCTTACACACGTTCTAACATGTAGCCAGAACATGTGCATATGTTCCAGTACGTAACCAAAACAAAATACGATATTCACTTTTCAGCAATCATTGCATACTCAAAACCAAAGTTATATAGTTGGCTATTCACCAACACGAGCATATGAATTGTAATCATGGTTAGCTCACTCTGTCTAACTCTCGCACAATACTCGGTTCTTAATGGAACATATATAGCTTTAGTTTTCAATATGCAATTGCACTCTCTAAACTAATACCGCCAGTTGTTTGTAGTATGTAACATTTTTTTCGCTTAAGGTTTTATCTCATGAAACGTATGGTTGGTTGTTATTGCATAATTGGAAAGTATTATATGTGCGGTATTAGTTTACAAAATGCAATATAAGAGGTGCGGTACAGTTAGAAAATAATATAGATTGTAATGACTTAGAAACAATACTCGTTGATTTTCAAATACAAAATATAAAACCGCACCTCAATTGCTATTTAGTTTTTAGAATTGCTCATTGGCAACTCTTACACCTTATATTCTACTATATGTTGACTCGGACTTATACGGACATTTGCGGACATTTGCGGACATTTGCGGACAACTTTTTGCCACATTCAATCAATGCTCGTTGCTTATATCGTTTCGCCTGTTTGGTTGAGTAATTTCCAATCATTTTGTAAGCATCTTCCGTTGTGGTATTCAATATGTACTCATATCTTAGAATGACCGCACCTAATTTTTCATCAAGGCTATCAATCAATGTGATTGCATCGCATTTCAATTCCGCTAATCGTTCAATCTCCTTATTCCGCTTTTCTGTAGTATCCATAAATTTAGCTATACTGCCTTCTAATCCTTGCGGAGTGCCACCGCCTGTTACTCTATCTTTGGAATAATCAATAGCACCTATTGAGGTTATATTACCCCTTAACTGCTCTATTTCTTCCTTGATAGATGCTATTTGTACATCTACAAGTTTTACAGGTTGAAGGTGTTCAATAGCTAGGTTAATTAATTCCTGTTCACTCAAATATTACTCACCTTCTCTATGTCTTTCACAATACATCTCATAATCAGCTTGTGCCATTCCTTTTAATTGCTTTACATGGCTATCGGTTAATTTTTCTCCCATCAGTATGTCATATCTAAACCACCAATTATCTTTTCTGTATAAAACGATATACCTAATAAATTCATCATATACTTTTGGCCTGCACATGCTATCTCCACATTTAATCGTTAAACGTTTTTCTATTTCTGTAAGTCTTGATAAACAAAATGGTAAAATCATTTATACCTCTGCTAGTTTTGCACGATCCCATATAAACGTATCATCTTTATTTCTTGCTGAAAACGAGGTTCTTCCGTTATTCCATGCATATATCATTTCATCTTCATACTTTGCAAAATATGCTTTTTCCCATTTGTCATCACAATCATCTTTAACCAATATAGGTGTATCAACTGGCACTTTACCCCAATCAACAATACCTATATATTCAGCAATATCGATTTGTTGGTTTTCTTCCGTAAAGCACGTACTTCTTATATCAACTCTATTCGACCATTGCGAAATACATTCACGATTTTTGTAAAAGAATACTGTTCCGTTTTCTATTTCTGCTCTTCTGTATCCTAGGTCATACATTCTACAGAACAATTCATCTGTAAATTGTTTATCGTTCATGCTCCCATTCTCCTTTATCTTCATTCCATTTGTACCATTTTATATTTCCAAACTCTAACACGCTTGTTTGATGCACCTCACCGATACAAAATTCATCATCGCCACTTTCACAAGCCAGTTGTTTTAGAAATTCAAACGCACTTTCCCATGTATCGTGAGGTGCTATGTAATAATCAGAATGTTCTGTATATCCGCTATATCCTAACATTTGTTATCACCTTGTGTTTCTTTCCATCGATTTAACGCATCATTCCATTCTTTTTTACGCTCACTTTCAACGCGATCAACATATTCAATAAGCGCTTTTTTTCGTATGGTTCTCGCATACTCCTCTAATGATATTTTTCTTTCTTTTAGTTCCAGAATACTCATCATGATACCAACAACAACACCATTTATATGATATTCAGCAACTAGACAATTGTATTCTCTTCTAATTATCGGTTTATACACATCATCACCATGTATTATGGTTAAAGCGCAACATATACCATCCATTATTTCGGCTGTTGGTTTTTCCGTAAAATCTCTAAAAATATTCATATTAACCTCTTATGATAAGGCGGATATTTCACCGCCTATATCTATCCAATCAATACTTTAATCAAAATCACAAACCCAAATATCAAAGCTACTAGCGATACACCCATGATCGCATTGAAAAATAACTCTTGTGCAAATCGGATTGCCTTTCTATTATTTTCTGCATCCCTATTAGCCATCGCTTTTAAGTCTTGCGTTTTCGTTTGTAGGCTTTCTACATCACCTGTATACATTCTCATTGGTGTACACATATTATTTACCTGCTTTCAATTCTTCAACCTCAGCTACCAATTTAGTAACCAACTCTTCAAGTTGTTTGATTTTGCCTTTATGGTTTAACTCATATTCAGAACCTTTACCAAGTCTAAAAGATACACCTGCATTAATCATCTTGTTGGCTAAGGTAGCACCTAAACTAAACATTACGTGTTCAGTAGGTGCATAAAATGCACCAAGTGCTACATCATTTGCATTTTTATAATGGCCGTAACCAACAGCAAATGTTAATTTGTCATCAGAATTGTAGCCTAAATAGTGCAATGCACTTAATGCTGCATTAGATGCACCAGCTTTTGCCACTTCATGCATCACATTTGAGATTTGACCTACTGTATTACGTTCTAAATCCGTAATACGTGTTTCATGGTTATTAATTCTATCCGTATTGTTCAAAATGGCTTGGCTATTTTGCCCAACACGCTCGTTTGTAGCATTTAGAGTGTTATTAATCGTTGTAAATCCATTATCCACCTTAGAGGTCAAATTAGAGATATTCGTAGTATTTCGTGTAACTCGTTTGTCTAAACAGTTCACATCTTTTTGAAGTTTGGCAATGTGTGTTCCGTTTGTTTCAATTTCGTCATACGCTGCGAACAGTTGACTGCCATTTACCGCATCTAAACTGCTAGGGTCAACACGGCCAGCACTTACATTGTGCAGTTGTCTATTGTAATTGCTAATTCCACTATATGTATCGCTTTTCTTACTGCCAAAGGATACTACGCTATTAGGACTTTCACCTGCGAACACGTGAGTTACCCCATTTAATACAACTTGTCGAACACCTACAGGGTTATCCGTCTGACTGTTTGTGCCAATCGCTACGGAATTTTGAATAGGTGCTGATGCATTATTACCAATAACCACCGCATCAATACCACGCACTACACTATGTGTGCCTACTACTACTGCGCCTTGATTATCTACTGTATTGTTGGCCCCCAATACAGTCTGTTCTTTATTGTTCCCCACATAGTTGTTGTACCCAATTACGCTTGCTTGATCAGCTTCAATCGTTCCATTGCCACCACCGATTACAACGCTATCATTTCCTGTTGCTTTATTATCACGGCCTAAAACGATTGTATTTGTGCCTGTAACTACTGTATTCGCCCCTACGGCTACAGAATTGTAACCGCTTACTACTGGTGCTTGTGTGTTAGGCTCTACTGGCCCTGTTACAACACCACTTGCTAATACATTACCGCCAATTGTACCCATAATCATTGTTGCTAATACTAATTTATTCATATTTGTTTTCTCCTTTTACTGTCTACTTTCTGTCTATCTACTGTCTTTTCTGTCTATTTACTGTCTTTTTATTTTCCAGTACTACCATATCCACCATCGCCACGTTCTGTTTCACTTAGTGTTTGTGCTTCTTCTACATCTACAATAGCGATTGGTACGATGATTAATTGTGCGATGCGATCGCCTCGTGCTACCTCATAATCCTTACAGGATACATTCTCATACACGATGCTTAACTCACCTCTATAATCTTCATCGATTATTCCTACACTATTAGCACATCTCAATGGTGTATTGCTCATGCTGCTTCTAGGCGCTAATAACCCCATGTGATTATGCGGAATTTCAACCGCTACACCTAATGGAATTTTTTTCTTGCTATCAGCAGGTATCCTCACATTAAAAGGGCAATATAGGTCTAGTCCTGCTGATAATTGCGGTAAATCAGAATTTACATCACCACGAGTAGGCAATTTTGCGTACTCATTCATTAACTTTACTTTCACTTTTTCACCTCGTTGTATCCGATTTCTATTAGTCTTTCTCTAATCGTTGTAAAAGATACATTCATAATTTCGCCTATTTTCTGATATGTCATTCCTTGTTCTCTTAACGCTATGGCTTTATCCACATCAATCGGCTTTCGATGGTTTTGCTTAACTCCTTTTGTGAAATTAACCAATCCGAGCATGCGTAATGCTTTACTAACACTCATATCTGCATACACGCAAGCACCGAGTGCTAACCAGTTTTGACAATTAGTCGGTATCATTGCTACAATCACTTTCTTTATACATCTTGAACCAATCATCTGCCCTCATGGTGATTAACCATTTAGCATTATTCTTTCTATGTGCCACGATTGGCATCACATTTTTATGTTCGCTATCATGAATTGCTTGTGCCATTGCTTTGTCGATATTTAATGCTTGAACACGCTTTACCTCAATGTGGATATTAGGTAGCCCAACACAATCGCTGGCATCACCTGTATTTCCACAATACTGTTGCGTTCGTCTTACATCAAATCCGTGTTCCTTGCATAGGTTGGCAAATTCACGTTCGCCCCTTGCTCCTTTTTGCTTGCTATTTATTGGCAATCTTCATCACCGCCATCTTTCAAGCATTGATTACACGCTTTTTGATATACATCAACATAGGTCTCTTGTTTATCTCCGTTATATGTAACCTCGATATACTCTTTGATATGTACACCACTTACCAATGCTTTCCAATTTTGTAATGTTTTGCAAAACCAAACTATATACATATCCATAGGTGCTATTTCATTAGCGTTATACCCAAACTCATTAAATAAAACTGTTCTTGCTGCATTAATTGCTTTTTCTTGTAATTTGTACATATTTACCTCTCTACATATTGTTCACATCGTTTTAAAATATCTTTTACTAACTCCAACGGAATATGCGATCGTGCATTATATCTATTTTTGCCAATCCCTTTGTATGTACACCACTCAACACCTAGTTTAGA
>ERZ773050.766-NODE-766-length-17853-cov-4.234408_pt1 | contig 17853 bp, 14 predicted proteins | sample MGYA00580632_ERZ773050 | MGnify/ENA primary metagenome ERZ773050 (study PRJEB29015, sample SAMEA2738123) | human oral metagenome | biome: human oral; feature: human-associated habitat; material: saliva | place: China | collected 2166 ... | reverse complement strand
TTCTGTTGCCGCCCGCCGTTGCCGGACTGGGCGGTGGCGACCATCCATCTTGGACCGCCGTCGCCGACGGCCTCACGCGACCTACCCGCAGGCTCGGGCGAGCAGCCCTCGGGCGCCTGCTGCGCGGTCTTGCTCCGGGCGGGGTTTGCCGAGCCGCGCCGGTCACCCGGCGCGCTGGTGGGCTCTTACCCCACCCTTTCACCCTGACCTCCAGTCGCCTGGCGGCGGTCTTCTCTCTGTGGCACTGTCCCGCGGGTCGCCCCGGGTTGCTGTTGGCAACCGCCCTGCTCTGTGGAGCCCGGACGTTCCTCGATCCCACATGGTCTCCCACGGGGTACCGCGGCCGCCCGGTCGGCTCGTCCGCGCGCCCAGCATAGCCGCCGGAGGAAGCCTCCAGAGCACCCCGGTTGTCTAGCATGTGCCCGTGCTCATCCTCCTGCCTCCCAGCGAGGGGAAGACCCCTCCCCTCACCGGGCCCCGCCTCGATCTCACCGCCCTGCTCGCGCCCGGCCGCCTCACGGCCGCCCGCCGCGAGGTGATGGACGAGCTCGCCCAGGTGAGCGCCGCCCCGGAGGCCGCCGCGATCCTCGGCCTGGGCCCGCGCTCCGCTGCCGACGCCGCTCTCAACCTCGTTCTGGCCGAGGCGCCGTGCGCGCCGGCCCACGAGCTGTACACAGGCGTCCTCTACGAGGCCGCGCGCTTCGGCCGAGAGGTAGCGGAAGGCCAGGCGGAGGCGCTGTCGCGCCATGTCGTCATCCTCTCGGGCCTGTGGGGAGCTGTGCGGGCCACGGACCCGCTGCCCGATCACCGCCTGGCGATGGGCACCGTCCTGCCCGGGCGCGGGCGGCTCAGCGCGTGGTGGAAGCGGGAGCTCGCCCCAGTCCTCGGGCCGATCGCCAAGGAGGCCGGGCTCGTCGTCGACGCCCGTTCCTCGGCCTTCGCGGCGGCGTGGCAGCCGGATCGCGCCTGGGGCGGCGAGCTGCTGCGGGTGCGCGCGGTGCAGGTCCGTGATGGGAGGCGCGCGGTGGTCTCCCATCACGCCAAGCACACGCGGGGCCTGCTGGCCGGAGCGCTCGTCGCCCTCGCCGCCGCTGGCCGCGCGCCGTCGACGGCGGAAGGCATCGCTGAGGCGGGCGCTGGACTGGAGGGCGTGGCTGACGCCGAGCTGTCCGTCCCGGACCGCTCAGGGCGCCGCGATCTCACCCTCGTCCTGGGCTGAGATCCTACCCGGGCCGCTCGAAGCGCCCCCTGGCGCCTCGGTCCGCCGCTCGCGCCCGGGCCGCGAGGGGGCCGGCGGGAGCCGGAACGCTCAGATGTCCATGCGCACGAGGATGACGTCGTTCTCCTCGGCGTGGATGATGGCGTCAGCGGGAGCAGCGTCAATGCGGGCGAGCTCGGCGGGACTGAGCTCGACCGAGCCGCCCTCGAGGCGGTGCCCGCGGAGGGCGAGGACGCCGAGTCCCCCGGTGGCGGCGCGCACGGCGTCGTAGTCGGCGAGCAGGGCGGCGGAGATGGTGCCGGCGAGCTCGTCGCGCCGGGCCCGCAGGCGCTCGGTCTCCTCGTCGATCCGCGTGAACTCGGCATCGCGCTCGGCGGTCAGCTCCCTGCCCGCGGCTCGGATGGTCTGCTCCTCGGCGGCGAGCCGGTCGGATTCGGCCTGGGCCGCCTCCAGGGCCTCCATGGCGGCGATCTGGGCGTCCTCGAGGACGGCCTGGCGCCGTCCGAGCTGGTCGATCTCCCCCTGGATGGCGGTGAGGTCCCGGGCGGCGTCGCCCCCGGCGGCCAGGCGCTCGCGCAGGGCGGCGGCTCGGCGGACGACCTGCCCGACCTCGTCCTCGGCGTGGGTGGCGCCCTGCTTGGCCTCGGACAGGGCGGCGGTGGCGAGCAGGGCGGCGCGCTTGTTGTCCTTGAGGCGGGTGATAGTCGTCTCGATGCGGGCCAAAACGGGCAGGGCGCGGCGCTCGTGCGCGAGCCTGGCGAGTGCGGCGTCGATGTCCTGCAGGTCGATGAGGAGTCGCTGCTCGGCGATGGGGGCGCTGGTCACGGGAGGTCCTTCCGGTCGTCGAGGGTGGGGATGGGCGGCTGGGCGCTACTGCTTCGCTGGCGAGGCCGCTGTGCTCAGGCGCAGGGCCCAGGGGTCGGTGCAGATCGTGGAGACGTGCGTGGAGAGTCTACGTCCGCCGCGCTCGGCGGCGGTGGCCAGCCGCTGGGCGAGCGGGGGAAGGCCTACCCACTCTGTGGCCCAGTGGGTTCCGCAGATGAGGTAGGGGCGCCCGGCCTCCAGGTGCTCGCTGGCCGGGTGGTGGCGCAGGTCCGCGGTGAGAAAGACATCCGCGCCGGCCTCACGGGCGCGGGCCAGCAGGGAATCGCCCGCTCCTCCCGAGACGGCGATGGTCTCGACGGTGGCGTCCAGGTCCCCTCCCACGAGGATGCCTGGGGGCGAGTCGGGCAGGGCGGCGGCGACGGCGTCGGCGAGGTCGCGCAGGCGGGTGGGCGCCGGCAGGGAGCCGATGCGCCCGATGCCCTGGGCGGGGTCGGCGGGGCTGGGCTCCAGGGGCACGGCGCCGAGCAGCCCGATGGAGGCGGCCAGGGCGGCGGCCACTCCCCCATGGGCGGCGTCGAGGCTGGTGTGGGCGTTGAGCAGGGCGATGCCGGAGCGGATGAGGCGGTGGATGACGCGGCCCTTGGGATCGGTGGCGGCCACGTGGTCGGTTCCGCGCAGGTAGAGGGGGTGGTGGGTGATGATCATGTCGGCGCCGCGCTCGATGGCCTCGTCGACGACGGCCGCGACGGGGTCGACGGCCAGCAGGATCGAGGCCACGGGGGCCTCGGGGTCCCCGCAGATGAGCCCATTGGAGTCCCAGGACTCGGCCAGCCTGGTCGGTGCGGCGGCCTCGACGAGGGCGACGACGTCGGCGACGGTCAGCGCCTCGGCGGCCGAGGACCCTTCCTCGGCGGTGGCTGGCTGGCTGAGCGGGGAGTCGATCATGCGGCAAGGCTAGCGGCACCGAGCCCGGCTCCCGGCCTCACAGGCCCCAGCGCCTGGAGTGTCCTGGCCTGCGGCCGCGCCTGGGCGGTGGGGCGGCGCCGTCGTATGCTGGAGTCCCGTGATGAGCAGCAGCACGCGCTCCGGTGCGAATCAGTCCGCCAGTCCGGCCCACATCTTCGTCACGGGCGGAGTCGTCTCCTCGCTTGGGAAGGGCCTGACGGCGTCGAGCCTCGGCCGGCTCCTGCGGGCGCGGGGCATCAGCGTGGCGATGCAGAAGCTCGACCCGTATATCAACGTCGATCCCGGGACGATGAACCCCTTCCAGCACGGCGAGGTCTTCGTCACTGAGGATGGGGCTGAGACGGATCTCGACATCGGCCACTACGAGCGCTTCCTCGACGTCAGTCTGACCGGCGCCGCGAACGCGACCACGGGCCAGGTCTACTCCCGCGTCATCGCCAAGGAGCGCCGCGGAGAGTACCTGGGCGACACCGTCCAGGTTATCCCCCATATCACCGATGAGATCAAGCGGGTCATGCGCGCCCAGGCGCAGCCGGACGCGGAGGGGAACACGCCTGATGTCATCATCACGGAGATCGGCGGGACCGTGGGCGACATCGAGTCCCAGCCCTTCCTCGAGGCGGCGCGGCAGGTGCGCGCCGACCTGGGCCGGGAGAACGTCGCCTTCGTGCATGTGGCGCTCATCCCCTTCCTGCCGGCGGCCGACGAGCTCAAGACCAAGCCGACGCAGCACTCGGTGGCGGCCCTGCGCTCGATCGGCATCGCGCCCGACGCGCTCGTCCTGCGCACGGACCGCCCCCTGCCCGAGGGCATCAAGGGCAAGGTGGCGCTCATGTGCGACGTGGACCGCGAGGCCGTCGTCGAGTGCGCGGACGCCTCCAGCATCTACGAGGTCCCGCCCACACTGCACCGCGAGGGCCTGGACGCCTTCCTCGTCCAGCGCCTGGGCCTGACCTTCCGCGACGTTGACTGGACGGAGTGGAACGGGCTGCTCGAGCGGGTCCACAACCCCTCCCGCCGCCTGGAGGTGGCGCTGGTCGGCAAGTACGTCGACCTCCATGACGCCTACCTGTCAGTCTCCGAGGCGATCCGCCATGGGGGCTTCGCCTGCGACGCGCGGGTGGATATCCGCTGGATCGCCTCCGACACCTGCGAGACGGCGGAGGGGGCGCAGCGGGCGCTGGCCGGGGTCGACGCCGTCGTGGTCCCGGGCGGCTTCGGCGTGCGCGGGATCGAGGGCAAGCTCGGGGCGCTGCGCTGGGCCCGGGAGCACCGGGTCCCCACGCTTGGGCTGTGCCTGGGGCTGCAGTGCATGGTCATCGAGGCCGTGCGCGACCTGCTGGGCCTGGAGGGGGCCTCATCGACGGAGATGGAGCCGGAGACGCCGGACCCGGTGGTCACGACGATGGACGCGCAGCGCGAGTTCGTCACCGGGGGCGGCGATCTGGGCGGGACGATGAGGCTCGGCGCCTACCCAGCCGTGCTGGCCGAGGGGTCGCTCGTGGCGCAGGTCTACGGCACCCGCGAGGTCTCGGAGCGCCACCGCCACCGCTTCGAGGTGAACAACGCCTACCGGCATCGCCTGGAGGCCGCGGGGCTTCATATCTCGGGCACCTCGCCGGACGGGCACTTGACGGAGTTCGTCGAGCTGGATCGCGAGCTCCACCCGTACTACGTGGCCACGCAGGCGCATCCCGAGTTCAAGTCGAGGCCGACGCGCGCCCACCCGCTGTTCGTGGGCCTCGTGGCCGCCGGGCTGGACCGCCAGCGCAGTGTCTACGCCTCCCACCGCCTGGGTGAGGAGGGCGCGCTCAGCGGGGAGGACTGAGCCGGGGAGGGGCGTGCCCAGGCGCGCGGAGGAGCGCGACGGGGAGTGAGGAGTGCCATAGGTTCAGTGGCAATGATTTCGAGAACGGCGCGTTTATAAGGCGAACCTTGCTGGCGCGCGATGACCCCTGCCGCGCCTCCCCCGATTCATTCCAAGGAGCCCTGACATGACCCGATTCGTATCCCGCCACAAGCGGCTGGTGACCTCGCTCGCCGTGATCGTCCTGGCCGCGGCTGGGATCGGCCTGGCCGTCTTCAAGCCGTGGCTGCTGTTCATCGATGAGACGGTGGACGATGAGATCCCCGCCTTCTCGGTGGCGACGGCGTCAATGGCGCCGTCTGCGGATGCCTCCTCCACAGCGGGCGCCGAGGCGAGTAGCAGCACGGGAGGGACAGAGCCTGCTGGCGCGGAGCAGCCCGCCGAAACCGCGCAGCCGCAGGGCCCAGTCCAGGTGGCCAGCGGCTCCTTCATCTCGCATGAGCACACCACGACTGGGACCGCGCGGGTCCTGCGCAACCCGGATGGCTCGCACCAGTTGGTGCTGGAGGACCTGGCGACGTCGAACGGCCCGGATGTGCGGGTGTGGCTGAGCGCCGGTCCGGTGATCGAGGGCAAGGACGGCTGGTACACCGCCGGCGAGCATGAGCACCTGGAGGTCGCGCCGATCAAGGGCAACCTGGGCAACCAGGTCTACGACCTACCCGCTGGCACGGACCCCGCCGCGTGGACGAGCGTGGTCCTGTGGTGCGAGGACTTCTGCGTCTCCTTCGGCGCCGCCGAGCTCACCGCGGCGTAGAGCCAGAAACAGACGCCGCCCACCGGGCGTCAATTCTGCTGCCGTCGAGCACGGCCGGCAATGAACGGCCGACGGCGATCGTTGGTATTCCGCCGATCCCGCCGTAGCCCGCTGGCATCAGGCGTCTCGACGGCCGCAGAATTGACAGTCCTGCCCCACCGCTCCGGAGAACTCGACCCGGACACCCGACGGCCCGTCCGGACCAGGTAACGCAGGTAAGCCCTTCCTGACCGCTCCTCATCCCGAGCCCCCGCAGAGCCCCGAACGCATCGCCGAGACCATCGGCGTTGAAACGGACGGGCTGATGAGAGCGCAGAGGTAGGAGAGCACTGTCGCCCTGACGCTCGTGGCCGAACCGTGACCGACGGCGCCGTTCCGCCAACATTTGGCTTCTCACCAGTCGCTCTAGACTCGCGTCATGCCGCGCCAAGCAGGGTACTTCGAATGGGACAACGCCGAACTTACGCCTGGACAGAAGCGAGAAGGCGGCTGGCACCAGAACCTCTACGATGTCGACGGTTCCCTCCAGGGTCACGGTCGTTTCGCTCCCACCGATGAACGTCCTGATCTCGACGACGATGTGCCGCCAACATTTTACATCCCAACCGATCAGCACCAAGAGCCGGACGATGCGTTTGACCTCGCCGCCTTCATAGCGGGACTGGTTGCTGCCTATCTCATCGATAAAGGTGCCAGCTACGCCGTACCGCATGTCAGGTGCTGGTCGGATCAGTCAGCTCAACCGTTCTTCGTGGCCCAGGCAGAGAACGTCGCCGGCCTCTTCCGCCGCCACACGGACACCGAAGACCGGTCGCACAAGACTAGCGATAACCTAGCCTGGCCCAACCTGGAGCTCTCGGCTACCAACCACCGCCCGGGCCATACCCAATGCCGAAGCCCGGGCTCGATTCCTTGCCGCCATGGCCGCCCACAATTACAGCCAGAAGCAGCTTCGTCTCGTCGAGCAGACTCGCATCGTCGACACAGGCGGCGTGAACGACATCCGCCAAAAGCTAGCCGCCGTCCCGCACGAACAGTTCACCGCCATCCTCGAACACTTCGTCTGCAACCCTGCACTCCTCCAGGATAAGAGTCTGGCGAACCTCGCCAGTTTGATAAGTCGGGAGGAACTGACTCTGGTTGAAAGGGAAGGTCACGACGAGCGTCACTAAGGCTACGACGCACCAGTCGTAGGAGTAGTCCGAGCTATATGTCATTGCATTGCAATGTTGGCACCCACAACCAGCCCAGTTGCTCGAACACGTAGCCAACTACTGGCCGCACACCCGGGCGCGCCAACAAGAGCCAAGACAAACAATTGCAGCAGAGTCGAACGCCCGCCATCGATCGAAATCTCGTCGAACAAGAGAACAATTCAAACCGACAAGAATTAAGAAGAATAGGTCAGAAAATTGCTCGACACCATGGCCGCACACCTCAAGCGCAAATCTCGAAGCAGTAGTCATGACGACACAACGATCGAATTACTCTCGCCAAAGTACATCGAGCAGGAGCATAAAGTCTACGTTGACGAAATAGAAAAGGCACTGCGCAGCGAATCCTGCCGCAACCTCGCATTGAGCGGACCGTATGGGTCAGGCAAGAGCTCGATTCTCTCAAAGGTAGTCGAAATGCACGGCAGTGAGGCGGTCTCTATATCGCTATCAACGCTCGGGAATCAGGGATCATCGCGAACGCCCTCGTCGAGGGAACTGTCGGAAGAAGCAAGCAGTATACAGAAGGAGATCATCAAGCAGCTCCTGTACATGGCAGACCCCCGGGAACTGCCACGCTCTCGATTCAACCGACTGCACAAGGCCGGACTCCGGCGATCGCTAAGGGCTCCATCATTCATTAGCCTAATTCTCGTGGTCCTACTCTTAACGACGAACACACTCCGACAGGTTCCCGATTTCCCTCTCGACGGTTGGAATGCAGACAATCTCATCAAGAATTGGATCAATTTCGTCGGCAAGTCAATTCTCGTTTGGCTTATCGGAACCATCGTCTTGTGGCGCCCCGTTTACCTTGTCTCCGGCAGGGTCCGATTTGATAAGCTAACGGCGGGTCCTGCGTCGATCGCGTTCGATGACCGACCAGAAACCTATTTCGACAAGTATCTAGACGAGATCATCTACTATTTCGAAGAGACAAAGCACCGAATCGTCATTTTCGAGGACCTAGACCGATTCGACAATCCAGAGATTTTCGAACAACTTCGCGCGCTCAATACCGTGCTCAATAACGCGCAGCAGCTTCGACGCCCTCGATGGGGACGTCGTCACCGCGCGCCCATCGTATTCATATACGCAACGCGAGACAGCATTTTCGAGCAACCGGAATCTGCCGCAACCAGCTTCCAGAACGCCAAGGACGATGAACTCCAATCTTCTGCGCCGACGGACGACAAGGCCGTGCATGAGATAGAACGGTCGAATCGCACCAAGTTCTTTGATCTCGTCATCCCGGTCATCCCGTTCGTCACACATCGCAATGCGCGGGATGCGCTCCGCAAACAAATGCGAACCGTATCCCATGCTATAAGTAGCGAACTCATCGATCTTGCTGCGCGCCACATTCCCGACTATCGCACGCTGGTTAGCGTACGCGGCGAGTATGAGATCTATGCAAAGAAGATCCTTTGTACCGGTTCGCCTGACCTTCGTCCCGACTCCCTGTTCGCCATGATGCTCTACAAAGCAGTGCATCTCAAAGACTTTGAAGACATTCGTCTCGGTCAAAGCAATCTGGACGCAGTCTATCTGAAGAGTCGAGAACTCATCGAGCATGAAATTGTCAAGATTAATGGCAAGCTCGACGAGATTGAACGAAAGTTGGGCGGAGGGGTCTTACTCAGTGAGCGCGCCCAAGAACTGGGTAAGGTATTCATTGAACTCACCCAGATTCTATCCTCGACCTCTGGATACAGCGGCAATCCTGACTGCTCTGTGAATATCAATGGGACTCATTATGATCAGAAGGAAATGAGGAACGTCAAACCCTGGAGATTGCTCGCAGAGACTGACGGCAGTACAGTTACGTTTAGTTATAATGTAAATGTACAGGACCCGCCCTACATCACCCGTTCATTTCTGGCGTCTCATTCATTGAACCGCCAGCAGTTGTCTGAACTCATGAAGATGGATCTCGACACATTGGTCTGGGAAAAGGAACGGCGCGAGCAACTCTCCGAGTGCTCCAGATCGTTGTCCGAACGTCGACAGCGGTTGCGACACTATGATATGAAGGACCTCATGGAGGATGGGGACGTTCATGTCACACTTGAGGGGGCAAAGGTCTCGTTTTCCGGCTATGTTCGTGCGCGTCTTGGCTCAGACATGGCCGCAGCGCTCGTGCAGCATGGCTACATTGATCGCAACTTTGCGCTGTACTGCTCGACGTATGATGAGACTGCTCTTAGCGCAAATGCTATGACATTCTTACTTCGTCATGTCGAGCCAAATAGCCCAAATGTCGGCTACCCGCTGGATGAGAAGGATATCGAACAACTGCTTCGTGATCTCCCGGCAAACGGAGTCGCTCAGTCAGGCTGCTATAACGCAAACATTCTCGCATACCTGCTGACTCCCGATCCGTCCAATGAGGGCTACCTCAACCAATTGCTCGCTGCAATCGTGAATGATGGCGACGACGAGCGGTCATTATTGCAGGCCTACTTTGAACATGCGGCGAATACTGAGACGGAAGTCGCTGACGGGAAGAGCATTCGGCTTGTCACTCTTCTTGCTCCGAAACATCTCGGCCTGTTTGAAGTCCTCGCGAATCTTACTGGAGTCAACGATCGGATTCAGCGTCAACTCGTCGATGTCGCGATGATGAACTGTGCTCCCAATGCTGAATACCGGGCCGAAGACGTGCGCGATATGATCGAGCAGCATTATCGAGAATTCGAAGGATTTAAGGGAGAAGAATCCGATTCTTCTGCGTCTGTTGCGCGTGTTCTCGCACTGTCTGGAGCCAAGCTTCAGGATGTCAGCCCACTGCGGGGTGATCTATACGATTACGTCAACCAGAGTTCTAACTACACAATCACTCGTCAGAACCTTGAGCTTCTTGCAGGGGACAAACGGTTAAATCTGGACGATCTTGCAACCAGGCAACCTGCGATGTATGCGTACATGCTAGACAACCTCGATGACTATCTCGATGCGTTGCACTATCCGGTTAACTATCTTTCGGCATTACATAACACACCGCGGATAAACAAGGTATTTCATGATCTGGCCGGACTAGATGGGATCAGTCTCGATACGAGCACAGTGAGCCTGGATTCGGAAAAGGTCAGCGACTCGCAGGTCCCCGCCATCAAACGAATCCTCGATAATACGAGAACGGAGTTCACGCTTGAGTTTGTCCCTCCGGCCCTGTGGCCGATCGTCGCCGACCAAGGTAATCTGGACTTGTCGATGGAAAACATTCAACAGTACATCGAGCGCTATGGCGTGGATAGATCCTTAGCCTCTCTCCTCAAGGAACGGGAGCCGTACATAGCCGCAGACGATTTGCAATCGGACTATATGCCATCTGTGAAGAGTCTATTGGAGGCCGGGGATGTCCTTACCGCCGAGCGACGAGTCGAACTGGTGCAACACCTGCGTACACTAGATAGTCCCGACCTCGACCGATTCCAGTTCCCACTTGCGGCGAATCAGATCAAGCCGGAAGATAGCAGACTCGTGGGCTTGCTACTTGAATCCGACCTGATTGAAGACACGGCGGCGACCCTTGAGCTTACACGAACAGCCAAATGGGAGCATCGCGAGTTCGCCATATCAAATTCTAGAGAGTTTGCGAATTACATGGACACGTCAGTGGTCCGCGACGATGCTGCACTCATTATCGGAAGTAACACCCTTTCGGATGACATCAAGAAATCCATCGCCAGTGAGATGGAGAATTACTGCTCAGGCCTCAGCTCAGATGACTTGACTTGCGTTGCAAAATACGCAGCTGATTCCGGCATCATCATGAGACTGGCGACGCTCAGCTGGCTTGCAGAGGCTGGGACGCAGGCATGCGTTGTAATCCAATGCATGGCGTTGACACTGGAAGGAATCGACGACTCAGGAGTCTTGAATGTCATGGACAGCTTTGGGGAACCATATAGGTATCTTAGTCATCCGGACGGTAAGCGAAGGGTGAGTGTGCCAGACTCGCCGGGACTCGAAGAGGTTTTTACACGACTGAAGTCGTGCGGCGGCGTGTCGTCTTGGAATCACGATGACAAGAAGAATCAATACCAAGTGAACTTGAGGCGGAAGTGAAAGCCGAAATTTTGCATAGATCTCCTTAGTTTCCTGGTCAACGAACTTCGATTCCGCGCGATTCCGAACGGTCGTTGGCGATGAGTTCGGGCAGACAATTGCCAAAACCCGCACAGAAGCATGGATGGAGAGCCCAAGGCTCAACATGTTAGCGAAGGCAGTGCCTCTGAACGCATGCGCCTGACCGCCCGCACTCCGCAGAGTCCCGCCACCACGGCTTCCTCAAGGCTCTGTCCTTTCACTACGGACCACACCCGCCTTGGCTGGCGGACGTGGTCCGTTTGAGGAGGCCGCAACCCCGCCTCCTTATGGCGGGCTGCCCCGCGAGCACGCCGGAGTGCCCCCGGCGGGACTCGAACCCGCACGCCTCGCGGCATCGGCTTTTAAGGCCGCTGTGTCTACCGATTCCACCACGGGGGCGAGCCACTGCCCCGGGCCAGCGGGGCCCGGGCGCGGTACCCCCACCGGGATTCGAACCCGGGACCTTGTGCTTATCAGGCACGGACGAGGTATAAGCTCGCTGCTCTAACCGCTGAGCTATGGGGGCTGGTGCGGGCGGGACCCGCGCCTGAGCGAGGCTACCAGTCATGACGCCCTGTCCACATGCGGATGACCGGGCCAGTTGCCCAGGGATCTCGGCCTACCCTGGGCGGAGGCGCGGCAGCGCGCCCCTCACCGGCGCCATCGCGCCCCGATTCCCACCCCGATCGTTGGAGAGAACGATGAAGCTCGCCCGGCGCGCCGTCGACGCCCCGCCCTTCCACGCCATGTCGATCGGCGCCCGCGCCCAGGAGCTCGAGGCCGCCGGGCACCGGATCGCCAAGCTCAGCCTGGGCGAGCCCTCCTTCGGTGCTCCACCACCCGTCCGCGAGGCGATGCGCGGGACCATGGACGGTCGGCCGCTCCCCTACACCCCCGCCATGGGACTGCCCGCCCTGCGCGAGGCCATCGCCGGCTTCTACAAGGACCGCCACGGCGTCGACATCGACCCCGCGCGCATCATCATCACCAACGGCGCCTCCTCCGCGCTCCTCCTCACCACCCTGGCCACCGTCGATCACGGGGATGACGTCCTCATCGCCGACCCGTCCTACCCCTGCAACCGGGAGCTCGTCGACGCCGCCGGGGGCCGCTGCGTCCTCGTGCCGACGACGCCGTCCAGCCGTTTCCAACTCGACCCGGCCGGGGTGGAGGCCGCCTGGACCCCGGCGACGAGCGCCGTCATGATCGCCACGCCGTCGAACCCCACGGGCACCTCCATCTCCTTCAGCGAGCTCGCCGCGATCTGCGACCTCGCCGCCGCGCGCGGCGCCTGGCGGATCGTCGACGAGATCTACCTGGGCCTGGCCGACGACGAGGCCGACGGCCGCCCCGCCCGCACCGTCCTCGAGCACGACCCCGAGGCGATCGTCGTCTCCAGCTTCTCGAAGTACTTCGGGATGACCGGCTGGCGCCTCGGCTGGGCGGTCCTGCCGGAAGGACTCGCTCAGGCCGCCGAGAACCTCGCCGTCAACTTCTTCCTGTGCGCCTCCACGCCCATCCAGCTCGCCGCGCTCGCCGCCTTCGCCCCCGAGTCACTGGCCGTGTGCGAGGAGCGGCGCGCCGAGCTGCTGGCGCGCCGGCGGATCGTCACCGAGGGCCTGGAGCGCCTGGGCCTGCCGGTGCCCGTGACGCCCGACGGCGCCTTCTACGTCTACTTCGACGTCTCGGGCACGGGCCTGTCCTCCTGGGACTTCTGCATGAGGGCGCTGGAGGAGGCCCACGTGGCCCTCACCCCCGGGCTCGACTTCGCGACCGCCACGGGCAGCACGCATGTGCGCCTGTCCTACGCCACCTCGCGCGAGGATCTGGCCACGGGACTGGAGAGGCTCGGAGCCTTCCTCCGCGGCCTCGGCTGAGGGCTGCCAGCAGGCGCCCGTCAGCAGGCGCCTGTCAGCGGACGGCTCCCGGCATCCCCCTCAGGCGAGCCGGTCGGCGAGGGCAGCCAGCACGGGTGAGCATCCGCCGTCGACGATGATCTCGGCGAAAGGATCGGCCTGCGTGGGCCCGCGGTTGATGACGACGAGGCTCGCGCCGCTGGCCAGAGCCGACTGGACGACCCACATGCCGGTGGAGACCGCCAGACTCGTGCCGGCCACGATGACCGCCTCGCTCTCGCGCGCCGCGGCCAGTGCTCCATCCATCGCCTCCTCGGGCAGGCCCTCGCCGAACATGACGATGCCGGGTTTGAGCAGGCCGCCGCACTCCTCGCAGTCGACGGTGCGGAAATCGCAGGCCTCGGCCTCGGCGCGGCGGGCCTCAGGGGTGATCTCCAGGCGCATGGGGTCGAGGTCCTCGACCAGGTCCGGGTTGAGGGCGCGCAGGCGCTCGGAGACCTCTGCCCGCGTGCTCCGCGCCCCGCAGCGCAGGCAGACGACGGTGTCGTAGGAGCCGTGGAGCTCCCAGAGCTGGCGCACACCCGCGCGGGCATCGAGGCGGTCGACGTTCTGGGTGGCCACGCCCATGATGGCTCCGGCCGCCTCGAGGCGGGCGAGGGCCCGGTGCCCGGCGTTGGGCTCAAGCGCTTCCAGGGAGCGCCACGTGGCCTCATTGCGGAACCAGAGCCAGCGGTACCACACGGGGTCGGTGGCGAAGGCGGGGAGGTCGACGGGCTCGATGGGGGTCGTGCCCACGCCCCGGTAGTCGGGGAGCCCGGAATCGGTGGACATGCCCGCGCCGGAGACGACGAGAGTGCGCCGCCCCTCGACGATCTCGGCGATCGCCTCAGCCGCCCGCGCGGCCTGCGCCTCCTGGGCTCCCTGCCCGGTGGCTTCGTCCTGCGATCCGTTCCGGCCAGGCCCGTTGGTGGTGCTCGCGCTCATGGCCTCAGGCTACCGGGAGGGCGGCTCGCCGGCGGGCGCGGGGCCCGGCCCGGGCTCCCCCGCGGCCTTGGGCAGCAGGACATGCTCGATGCCGTCGAGCATCGAGGCCACGACGAGATCGAAGTAGTCCTGCCCGATCCTCTCCGATTCCTCCGGGCGGGACACCGGCTCGAAGAGCTCGGTCAGCAAGAAGTCGAGACCCGGGGATACCCCCCGCATCGTCGTCAGACGAGCCACCATGGCGGGCAGGTCGTGGTGGACGCCGTGCATCGTGTGCGTGCGCAGGTTCCGCGCCGAGATCGCGGACAGGGCCACGCTGAGGACCATGGAGTAGGCGAGTGGGGTCAGCCGCCCGAATCCGGCGTCCCTCAGCTTGCCGACCGCTGTGTCGACAACCGGCAGGAGGCCGCGCGTCACCCTGCCGACCACGAGCCTATCGGCGACGCCGGGATAGCGCAGGAGCACCGGCCGGCAGGCCCCCAGCAGGGCGGTGAACCACTCCTTCCACGCCAGGGACGGATCGGGCAGTGGCACCTCGGCGCACACGGCGTCCACCACCGCGTCGCACAGGTCCTCCTTCTGGGGGAAGTAGTGGTAGACGACCGAGGGCACGACCCCGAGCGCCCGCGCGAGCTCGCGCATGCTCCACCCCTCCACACCCTGGGCCCGAGACAGTTCCAGGGCCTGGTCGAGCACCGCGTCCCGGCTCAGACCGGCGCGCCTCGCTGTTGGTCCCTTACTCGTCGCCATGGGCCCATGCTAGTGCGCGTTGACAATACTCGAACGGCGTTCTAATGTCCGTGGCGCCCCCGCTCCCCCGTTCCAGAAAGCCGCATCCGTGTCCTCGACCGCCCCATCACCCTCCCCCACCACCCTCGGGGCCGAGCCCGAGCCCGTTTCCGCGCCGCCCCAGATGGGCCTCCTGCTGTCAACAGTCCTCCTCGCCTTCACCGGCCAGATGCTCCTCAACCCCGTCATCGCGCCGCTGTCGCGCGCCATGGGAATGCAGGAGTGGCAGATCGGCGCGACCATCTCCCTGGCAGCGGTGGCCCTCATGGTCTGCAGCCCCCTGTGGGGCAAGGCCTCCCAGCGCCTGGGAGTCAAACGGGTGCTCGTCGTCTCCTTGCTCGTGGCCACGACGACGCTCACCGTCTTCGCGCTCATCGCCGTGCTCGGGATGCGCGGAGCGCTCACCGGCACCGCGCTCGTCATCGGCGTGATCGCCACCCGAGGCCTCATCTACGGCTCGTCCATCGCGGCCGTCACGCCCACCGCCCAGGCCTACCTGGTCAACCACACCTCCACCGAGCCCCAGCGGATCAAGGTGGTGGGCGCCATCGGCGCCGCGCAGGGGCTGTCGGCCGTCGCCGGCGCGGTCCTGGGCGGGGCGCTCGCCGGCCTCGGTGGCATGGTCCTTCCGCTCATCGCCATGCCGATCCTCATGGGAGCGGGCCTGGTGGTCCTGGTGGCCCGATTCCGCCCCCAGGGCAGCGACGAGCTCGTCGCCAGCCCCCAGCGCGTGTCCCCGTTGGACCCGAGGATCGTCCCCTTCCTGGTTATCGGCTTCCTCACCTACCTCGTCTTCTCCTCCATTCAAACGCTGTTCGGCTTCCTCATCCAGGACCGCTTCCACCTGGAGGCCGCCACCACGGCAAGTGTCACCGCCGCCTACATGGTCGGTGTCGCGGTCATGATGATCCTCGGCCAGGCGGTCATTGTCCCGCGCCTGGGATGGACCGCGACTTCCCTCGTGCGCCGTGGCCTGCTCCTCGTGCTCATCGGCACGGCATGCCTGTGGCCGAGCTCCTACGCAATCCTCGCCGTGGCGTGCGCCCTGCTCGGACTCGGGATGGGGCTGGTCGCGCCTGGATACAACGCCGGCCCGACCCTGGAGCTGTCGGCGGATGAGCAGGGCAGTCTTGCCGGCCTCATCAATGCGACCAACGGGGCGGCCTACGCCCTGGCCCCGGTCGCCTCCACCTCCCTGTACGGCCTCAGCCAGGGGGCTCCGATCATCCTCGCCGTCGGCCTCATCGCGGCCACCTGCGCCCTGGCGCTATCGCACCCCAGGCTTCGGGCGGCCCGTCGCCCGAGCGAGCAGACGACGGCGCCCCCGTCGCAGCAGCGCTGAGCCCTTCATCGGGTGGGGCCCGCCCCTCCCCCGCGCGCTGGCCCTCGCCGCAGCCAACCCACCAGCGCGCCAGCGAGGGCGCGTATTCCAGCCGTCCCCGTGGCCGACCGGGGCGCCCAGGCGGGCAGCACGGCGGTCAGCGCGAGATCGGCCGCCGCCAGTGCCGTTCGCGCGGGGCCCGGCCTCGCGATGTCGACTGCGCGCGGGGGCATGGGGGCCAGGCGCCGCGCGAGGGACGGGAAGCGGCGTTTGGCGATGAGGCGCGCCTTGGCGGCGTGGAGGGGATCGGAGACGAGGATGATGGGATCCTCGCCGCCCGCTGCCTCGATGAGGGGACCCAGCGCTCCGATGTTCTCCCAGGTGGAGCGGGACGCGGTCTCGGTCCAGGTGTCGCCCCGCCAGCCAAGGCCGCGGGCGCACTCGGCCAGCATCTCCGCCTCCGACCGCGCGCCGAGGACGGCACCGCCGGAGCAGATGAGCAGGTCGCCCGTTCGCAGGGCGGCGACGGCGGCCCTGGCGCGGCGCCGGTTGACGGGTCCCGCGCTCGGCCCGGCATCGGCGTACCCGAGGACGACGACGATCCTCCTGCTCAGCTCCTCCACCCCCTTGTTGAACGCGCTGCCCGGAGATCGTCAGCGGCGCGGAGCCATCACTGGAAGCGATTGACGCCGTCCCGCAGGTTCGCGGACGTGCCTTGGGGTTGTGGACGCTCCCCCGGGGCACGTCCGCAACCCTCACGCGCGTCCACAACCATCGTGCGCGCGGACGACGCAGTGGACCCGGCCGGACTCGAACCGACGACCGACGCGGTGTAAACGCGTTGCTCTACCAGCTGAGCTACAGGTCCCTCAGGGCGCCCCTCGAATGGGCGTCCAGCCCCGGCGCCTCAGCGGCGCCGGCTGGAGACGCGGGTGCCGCTCCAGGAATCGCCCATCGAGGCCGTCGACGTGGCGTGCATGCCCGCCGTCGTCGCCGCCTCCTCGACATCCGCCGACGCCACAGCACCAGCCGTGCGCGCCTTGGGGGTGAGGACCCAGATGATCCCATCGCCGTCGAGGTTGGCCTGCGCGTCCACGAGCAGGTCCGTCAGATCGTCGATATCGCCGTCGTCGGCGCGCCACCACACGATGGCGGAGTCGACCACATCCTCGTAGTCCTCATCCACCAGCTCCGTGCCGGTCTGGGCCTCGGCGGCCTGCCTCAGGGCTGGGTCGGCATCGTCGTCGTACCCGAACTCCTGGATGATGAGACCGGAGGCGAAGCCGAAAGCCCCGCCCGCTGCGCTCGCCACTATCCCGCTACCGTCCTTCCGGGCTCAGCGCCCCTGCTTGGCCCCCTGTGGGACCTGTGCATAGCCCACCGCATGAGGGCCTCCCGCGCAAGCGCCTGTCCGATCCTCGGCGCGCCGCGGAGCCTCCGGACGGTGCGCCGCCACGTGCCCGACCTCACAAGCCGCTTAGGACTTCTTTCCCCCTCGACCGTCCTGAACAGCCCTCAGACACCGTAGATTAGGTCCCAACAGGACGCGGGCCGACCCTGGGCTCGCGGTGGACCGGACCACCGGACTCGCGGCAGCGAAGCCCGGCCGACCAGCCCGCCAGCGCCCTCCAATCCATCGGAACGACGCAAGGAAGAGGATTCCGTGAGCCCCACCAGCGATGCCACACCCCTCATCGATGGCCTCCTGACGAAGGTCACCGACAACGATCCCGAGGAGACCCAGGAGTGGCGCGAGTCCCTCGACGCCCTCATCGCGGAGAAGGGCGGCCCCCGCGCGCGCTTCATCCTGCTGTCGATGCTCGCCGAGGCCCGTAAGAAGAACGTCACGGTGCCCGGGCAGACCACCACGCCCTACATCAACACCATCCCCGTCGAGGACGAGCCCTACTTCCCCGGCGACGAGACGATGGAGCGCGCCTACCGCCGCTGGCTGCGCTGGAAC
>ERZ773050.762-NODE-762-length-17891-cov-5.525959_pt1 | contig 17891 bp, 14 predicted proteins | sample MGYA00580632_ERZ773050 | MGnify/ENA primary metagenome ERZ773050 (study PRJEB29015, sample SAMEA2738123) | human oral metagenome | biome: human oral; feature: human-associated habitat; material: saliva | place: China | collected 2166 ... | reverse complement strand
CCAGACGGATCCAGCCGCGCGACACGAAGTCGGCCAGAGACTTGTTCACGGTCTCGCGCGAGGCGCCGACCAGCTGGGCGAGCTCCTCCTGCGTGAGGTCGTGGGGGACGTGCACTCCCTTGTCGGTGGACGTCCCGAAGCGGTCGGCCAGGTCCAGCAGCGCTTTGGCGACGCGGCCGGGCACGTCGGAGAAGACCAGATCCGACAGGGACTCGTTGGTGCGGCGCAGGCGCTGGGCGAGGGCGCGGAGCATGTGCTTGGCCAGCGTCGGGTTCGTGTCGAGGACGTGCATGAGGTCCTCGTGCTCCAGGAACAGCAGCGAGGCCGGCGACACCGCGGTCGCGGTCGTGGACCGGGGCCCCGGGTCGAAGAGGGTGAGCTCGCCGATGATCTCGCCGGGGCCGAGCACCGCCAGCAGGGACTCGCGTCCGTCGTTGGATGTGTGGCCGAGTTTCACCTTGCCCTCGGTCACGATGTACAGGCGGTCGCCGAGGTCGCCCTCGTCGAAGAGGGTCTCGCCGCGACGCAGGGTGGTGTGGCCCATTTTCTGTTGGAGGGACACCTGCTGAGCGTCGTCAAGGCCGCCGAAGAGCGGGACCTGGCTGATGAAGTTTCCGTCACCGATCATCTCGGAGGATCTCCGTTCTGCTCATGCCCGGCGGTTGTCGGGCCCGATAGGGGATTCACGCGGCATCCCCGTGCGTAACATCGATCACTCCGAGGTACCGCGTATCACACCATTATGCCCCATTGAACAGAGAACACGAAGGTTATCCGCCGTTTTTTGTGAGGTGTCTAATCACAGTCCCACGTGTCCGACAGTTCGTCGAGATGGGCGGCGATGGCCCGTGCGACCTGTGAGGGCGCCTCCTCGGGCAGGAAGTGCCCCGCCTCGCGGACGACCACGCAGGAGTGGGTGGCGTCGACGAAAGCCGCGTCGTGCGCGTGGTCGACGGGGGACCACGCCCCGTCGTCGCTGCCCCGGATCGACAGGACCGGAACGGCGACGGGGGAGCGCAGGATCCGGCGGGCCTCGCGCGACGGGCGGCGCGCCGCGCGCAGCGCCCTCAGCGCCGTGTGGGGGGCGAAGGGGCGGGCCAGGGCCGCGCGGAACGGCCCGGACTGTGAGTCGAGGCGCTCACGCGAGGACGGGGACGCCCACGACCTGTAGACGGCGTCGAGCAACCGTCCGTCGCGCAGCGCCCGGGCGCGCCCGGTGGGCAGGGCGAGCCTGCCCTGCAGGAGGCGCCCGCCCGACCAGGGGGCGCGCCCGATGACGGGTCGGATCCCCAGTGGATGCGGCGCGCCCAGGGCGATGAGGGAGCGCAGCTCGGAGGGGGACAGGGCGCCGACCATCCAGGCGACCGCCCCGCCGGTCCCCGCTCCCGCGACGCTGAAAGACGAGATGCCCAGGGCGCGCACGACGCCGATCACGTCCTGCGCGAGCTGGACCAGGTCGGAGGCGCCGCGCGACAGGTCGGAGGTGCCGCAACCGCGGATGTCCATCGCGACGACGCGCCGCCCGGCGCCGGCGAGCGGGGGGATGACGTCCCTCCAACTCCACCAGTGCTCCGGGAAGGCGTGCAGGAGCACGAGCGCGTAGTCCATCGCCGTGCCCGTGTCGGCGACGTGGAACGAGGCGCCGCCCGCCGTGATGTGGCGGTGGGTCCAGGGGCCGGGCAGCTCGATGGCCGCTGCGCCCCCGGGTGCCTTCATCGCTTCCCCTCCGCCCGGTGGGCGCGCCGGCGCTCCCGGGAGGTGAAGTGCGCCCCCGACGGGTTGACCCTTTCGACCTCGGCGCGCCGCGCCTCCTCCGCGCGCCCGATGCGCCTGGTCGTGTGGGACACGTAGCCCAGGCCGATCAGGACGACGCCGATGAACAGCAGCCGGCCCGAGTAGCCCGACGCCTGCAGATGGTGCTGCAGGTTCGCCCCGACCGCCCCGGAGGACTGGAGGGCGCTCATCACCGGGAACATGGCGGTCGCGGTGGGACCGGGCACCAGCACCCACGGCAGGCCGATCACGGTGAACAGCCCGCCCACCGCCCAAGCGCCCAGCGACGACTGCCGGGCGGAGGCGATGAGGAGGACGGAGAAGGCGAGGGCGCCCAGCAGCTCGCCGAGCGCGAGGAACGACGCCGTGCCCGTCACCATGGGCGCGTTGTCCGCCAGCGTCATGCGCGCCCCCGCGTCGGCCGCCAGGAACCAGGCCAGCGGAACCCCGATGGCGAAAGCGACGAGCCCCATCCAGTGGGCGCGGGAGCGGTTGGGGAGCTCCGCCTTGACGGTCGTGCCCTCGAAGATGGCGTCGTCCAGGGAGGCGGGGCGCACGGACTCCTCGGGCTCCTCCGCCTCCTCCTCGGCCTCCTCGGGGGCGGGGTGCGCCTCCTCTTCGGCCTCCTCGACGGAGGACAGCAGTGAACGGCGGGTGGGCGCGATGACGCCCGTCTCGTCGATGCCGGGCTGGGCGCGGACTGGCTCGGGCTCGAGGTCCTCGGGCGAGTGCCAATAGGTCCGGGTCATCTCGTCGTTCCACGAGGAGGACTGCGCGTCCGTGGACCCGGCCATCGGCAGCGTGCTGCTGGGCCAGGGCGAGTAGGCGGAGCCGTAGTCGGCGCCGTCGTCGAAAGCCGTGTCCTCGGCCGCTCCCGTCTCGTCGTCCGCCCGTGCGGAGTCCTCGTCGGCCCGTGCGGACGGGTAGGCGGTGCCCGTGGAGAAGGCGGTGGGGTAGCGGATCTCGTCGGAGAACGCGGCTGTGGGGTAGGCGGGCTCCTCCGCGCTCGTGGCGGGCTCCTCGTCGGCGGGCTCCGCAGCGGGCTGGGGCGTGGGGGCGGGCCGGTCCCATCCGAGGCGCGCGCGCCTCGACATGCGGGTGGCGGGGGGCTTGGGCCGTCCGGCGCCCCCGGGGGCGCGCGGGGACTCGGCCTCAGCGTCCGCGTCCGGCGCAGTGGCCGCGGGGGACTCGTCATCGCGCTTGGCGTGGGCCTCGCCGGCCCCGCGCCGACGGGACCGCCAGGGCGCGCCAGGCGGGAGGACCGACCACGGGGAGGGGGTGGCCGAGGGGGGCTCCTCCGCAGCGGACGGCGGTTCCTCCTTGTGCTCCTCCTCGGGTTCGTCCGCGGGCTCCGGCTCCTCCGGCAGGGGCGGGGCAGGGGGTTCCTCAGCGCGTTCGCCCGCGCGTTCGGGTTCCGGGGAGGCGGGCGCCCCGCCGCCATCCGCCCGGGGGGGCTCGGCCGGCTCCGCGCCGACGGGCGGTTCCGGGACTTCCGGCTGCTCCGGCAGGGGCGGGGCCGGGGGCTCCTGGGCGCGTTCGCCCGCGCGTTCCGGTTCCGGCGAGGCGGGGGGCTTCTGGGCTGCGCGGGAGGAGAACGGCCAGGAGCGCCGCTTGGGGCGCGCGGCCCCTGCGGGCTCCTCGGGCAACGGGATGCCGTGCCGGGCGCGCCCGTGCGGGGAGGGCGCATCGTCGGCCCCCCGGGGGGCCGCGGAGGGCTCGGTCGCGGGCCCGGTGGAATCGGGCTCCGCTGGGGGAGCGGGGGGTTCGGTCGCAGTCCGGGGCGGCTGCGAGGGCTCCACGTCCGCGGAGGAATCGGGCGCGGGGGGCGCGTCCTCCGGCTCCGCGGAGCCAGCGCCCTTCGCGGCCCCGGGGGCCTGCGCGGCGCCAGCGCCCTTCCGGGCGCCCCGTCCCTTCCCGGGCTGCGCGGAGGAGCGGGGGACCAACGGGCGGTCCGAGATGATCGTGTCCTGCGTAGAGCGCGTGTCCGCGGGGGCGGGCGGGGGGAAGGCGGCGTCCGCCGCGCCCGGCGCACCGGCGTCGGGCTCGGGCTCGGGCTCGGGCTCGGGGGAGGGAACAGGCTCCGCCTCAGGGGCGGGCGCGGAATCCGGGGGCGCCCCGGGCGCCGGGGCCGGTGCGGGGCCCTCGTCCCCGCTGTCCGGGGGGGCTGTGGGCGCGCCGGGTTCAGAGGAGTGCGCGGAACCGGGCTCCTTGGCGGTTTCGGGGGAGGGGGCGGGTTCGCTGGAGCCGGAGGGGGCCCCTGCCCTCCCCTTCGCCCCGGCGCCCTCCACTGCGGGCTCCGGGGCCTCCTCCTGCTCCCGGCCAGCCGTCGAAGCGGCCCCCGCCTCGGGACCAGGGGCGCCCGACGGATCCCGCCCGGAGGCGCCGGACTCCCGCGGGCCCGCGTCCGGCTCGGCCTCCGCCCCGGCGCCGGGAGCCGGGACCACCGGGATCGCGGACGCGGAGGGGACGGGGGCGACAGGGATCTCACCAGTGGCGATCCTGTCCTCGATCTTCGGCTGGAGGGGCCCCACATTGGGGTTCGAGGAGCGCCGGGCGCCGATGGAGACGGCCTCGATCTCGCCGGTGACCACCGGGACGCTCGACAGTCCGACGATGTCGGCGGCGTCGCCGAACTCCGCGCCGGGCAGCTCGATCTCCTCGCCCGTCAGCGCCTGATCGCGCCCGCGGTCCAACGCCCAGTCATCGGGGCGCCGGTGCTGGGACGCCTCGGCGTCGGGGGACTCGTTTTCGGACATGGGACTCCTCCTCTTCACGCACACGATAACGGACGCGCTCCCAAAAGGTTACTTCAGGACCCGGCAGGCCCCTGATCGTCCCCCTCCGCCGCGGCGGACAGCGCCCGCAGCGCTTTCGTCCGCGACCACAAGGTCCCCAACGACGTCGTCGCCACCGTCAGGCCCAGCGCCGTCAGCACGGGGGCGGCCACGAGCAGCTGGGTGATCGGCGACCTGCCGGGAACCACCACCTTCCCCGTCAAAGACGCCCACACGGGGACCACCAGGTACGAGGGCAGCACCAGCACAGCCCAAGCGCCCAGCTGCGTTCCCGTGATCGACCACCGGGCGCTCAGCGCCATCGCGGCCAGCGCCCCCGCCCCCGCCAGCGCCATGGCCGGATGGTACTCGTAGGAGGAGACGAGGCCGATCAGGCCCTCGTGCGCCACCCTCACGGAGTTGTTCGGCGCGATGTACACGTACACGGCGAACACGACGGCTGCGGCGGGCAGGGCGACGGAGGCCCCGAAAGCGCTCCGGTGGGAGCGGGCCAGCGGCATCCGGGTCGTCTCCCCTGCCCGCACCCGCACCGACTTCACGGTCACGGCGCTGGCCGCCAGTATCGCCGCCATCGCCACCGGGTACATGCTCCACGACATCGCCGCCAGCATGTCGTGGGGCCGGGCCGGGGACTTCATGAGCATCGGCACCTGCAAGTAGCCCGCCATCTGCGCCGCGCCGATCACCAGCGACCAGCCGAAGGCGACGAACATCCCGGCGGACGAGTCGTCGCAGTTCATCGCGATCAGGGCGAACAGCGTCGAGGCCAGCGCCAGCCCGATGAGGCCCTCCACCGACGCCAGGGGCTGCCCCGCGGCCGTCAGCGACTGCACGTCCGTCATCGACGACCCCATGAACACCAGGGCGATGGGGGCGAAGACGAACGCGAAGACCCCGCTGCGCAGGCGCGCGGAGTCGAGGTGGTGCTTCAAAGGCGGCATGCCCCTAGTGTAGGGGCGTGACTATGGAAACCCCGGCCGGCCCGGCCCCCGCCGCGGTCCGCGCCGCCGCCTCGCGCCCCGGGGTCCGCGCGGCCTTCGACCGTGCCCACCGGGCCCTCGGGGACCTGCGCTTCGCCGAGGGCCTGCGCAGGGGCTGGGAGGAGGCGCGCGCCGAGGCCGCCGTCAGGGAGGCCGCCGCCCTGGCCGTCCTCGAGGGCGCGCGCGTCACCGTCGACGACCTGCGGACCCACTCCATGCGGGACGCCGGGGGCGCCGACTTCGATCCCGCGACCGCGCTCGCCGTGGGGATCTGGCGCTCCCAGTGGAACATGGCGTCCCGCTTCGAGCCCCTCAACCAGCGCCGCGCGGGGGCGGGGCGCGCACCCGTGCCCCTGCCGGCGCTTGTGGCCTCGCTGCACCGCGACGCCTGCTCGGCGCTCGTGGCGTCGGGCCGCCTGCGGGCCGGGCGGGTCGCGATCCCCATCTCCCCGGCCGCCCTGGCCGGGGCGATGGCGCGCACCCGTATCGACGCCCCCGCCATCGCCCGCGCCGGGGCGGTCATCGCGCACTTCAGGCAGTACGAGGTCTTCTCACCCGCTTCCGCTGCGGTCGGCGCCGGTCTGGCCCGGTGGATACTCGTCTCGAACGGGGTGGATCCGACGGGGACCGCCGTGGTCTCAGCCGCTGACGCGCTGGACCCGGTCGGCGCCGCCCGCGCGCTCGCGGGCTGGGCGTCCGGCGACGAGGCGGGGGTCGGCGAGTGGCTGGTCCACGTCGCCCAGTGCGTGGAGTACGGGGCGCGGATCGGGCGCGACATCGCCGTCCACGTGCAGGCGCGGACCCTGGGGGATTAGGGCGGGGTGCTGGCGCTCTTGCCGCGCCCAGCGCCCGGGTGCGCACACAAGGACCCCGATTTACGCAACACGAGTCGCACACAAGGACTTGATTCCGCCCTTGTGTGCGGCGCCGTGTTTCCTAATTCCGTCCCTTGTGTGCGACATGGGGAGGCGCAAGACCGCGCAGAGCCAGCTGCGGGAACCGCCGCCGTGATCCGGCTGGGGCCGTCCGCGTCCGCGCCCGTGGTCCGGCTGGGGCCGCGTGCCGGTATCCACAGGCCGTCGAGTCCCCGGGGCCGTGTCCACAGGGCGGGGACCGCCAGTGGCGCGCTCGGGTCCGCAGGGGGTGTGCTTGGGGCATGGACACGCCGCAAGAACCCACAGTCGCCATGGTCGGCCTCACCGAGCGGGAGAGGGAGAGCGCTGTCGCCGTCGCCTCCCTGGCGGGAGTGGGGGTCGTCCCCGAGGGGGCGGCGCCCGACCTCGTCATCGCGGGGGAGGGGGCCGACCGGGCGCCGGGATCCTCCGCGCCGCGCGTGAGCGTGGGCCCCTCCGGGCAGCTGCGCCTCCCCAAGGACGAGGCGGTCCTCATGCGGGTCCTCGCCTCCCTCGCCCTGCGGCGCGCGGCCGGGGGCCTGCGCGTCCTCGTCGCGGGGTGGCACGGCGGCGTCGGCACCACGGCCCTGTGCCGCGCCCTCGCCTTCCGCGCCTCGTGCCCCCTCATCGACGCCTCCGGGCACGCGCCCGGGGTCCTGCGCCCCGCCGACGGGCGCGCGCCCGGCGTCCGGTGGGCGGACCTGGACGCCGCGGAGGCCGTCTTCCTGCCTGCCCTCGCCTCGCAGTTGCCGTCCGTCCACTCGTCCCCAGTGCTCGCCGGGGACCGGCGGGGGTGCGCGGACGCCGCCGACCCCAGGCTCGGCCCGGTCCTGGCCGCCCTCGAGGCGGCGGGCGCGGCGCGGACCGTCGTGGACTGCGGGCGCTGGGACGCCAGGGCGCTCCGGGCGGCGCGGGGAGTCGGGGACGCGCTCGTCCTCGTCGGCTGGGGGGACGCCGCCTCCGCCCTCGCACTCGCGCTCGACCTGTGTCGAACACCCGTGCCCATCCCGGTGCTCACCCTCCACAGGCGGGCGCGCCCCGACCCCGGGCTGCGCGAGGCGGCACCCGGCCCCTGCGCCCGCTACGGGCGGGCCGGACGCGTGTGGCGCCTCGTGGAGAGGACCCTCGATGTGGCCGCTCGGTGAGAGGAGGGCGCGGCGGCGCGCCGACGGGGCGGGAGGCGCCGGGGACGAGCGGAGCCCCGGGGGGCCGGGGCCCGAGCCCGCCCTCAGGGCGCTCGCCGCGGGCGAGGGCCTGCCGGAGTCCGTCAAGCGGGGGGCGCGCCCCGGGGCCGGGTCCGACGAGATCGCCCGGTGCCTGGCGGGTCTGCGCGCCACCAGCGGCGGCCTGGGGCCCGCCCTGGCGCCCCTCGTCGCCGATCCGCGCGTCACCGACGTCCTGGTCAACGGCACCCAGGTGTGGGTGGACCGGGGAGAAGGGCTCGTGCGCGCCGCAACCGATGTCGGGGGCGCCGACGACGTGCGCCGCCTCGCGATCAGGATGGCCGCGGCGTGCGGGAAGCGCCTCGACGACGCGAGCCCGATCGTGGACGGCACTCTGGAGGGCGGAGTGCGGCTGCACGCCGTGCTCGCGCCCGTCTCCGCCTCGGGCACGCTCATCTCCCTCAGGGCAGCGCGGGGGCGCAACCTCTCCGTCGACGCGCTCGCGCGCTGCGGCACACTGTCGCCCCGGGTCGCCTCCCTGCTGCGGGCGCTGGTGCGGGTGCGCGCCAACGTGCTCATCTCGGGGCAGACGGGCAGCGGGAAGACGACGCTGCTCGCGGCAGTCCTGGCGCTGGTCCCCCCCGACGAGCGCATCGTGTGCATCGAGGAGACAACGGAACTGCGCCCCGACCACCCCCACTGCGTGAACCTGGCCGAGCGGCGCCCCAATGTGGAAGGGGCGGGCGGGGTGACCCTGGCCGAGCTGGTGCGCGCCGCGATGCGCATGCGCCCCGACCGCCTCGTCCTGGGCGAGTGCAGGGGCGGGGAGGTGCGCGACGTCCTCACCGCCCTCAACACGGGCCATGACGGCGGCTGGGCCACTGTCCACGCCAACGGCGTGCGGGACGTGCCCGCGAGGCTCCTCGCCCTGGGGTCGCTGGCAGGGATGGGCGAGAGCGCCGTCGCCGCGCAGACCGTCGCCGCCTTCGACGCCTTCGTCCACCTGCGCAGGCGCTCGGGCGCGGCTCCGGGCTCCCCGGGGCGGTGGGTGTCCGAGGTGGGGGTGCCCGTGCGGAGCGGCTCCGGGCTCCGCGCGGACCTGGCCCTCGCGGTCGACCAGGGGGGCGGCGCCGAGGAGGGGCCCGCGTGGCCGCTCCTGGCCCAGCGGTGCCGGGTGCCGTCATGAGCGCGCGCGTCCTCGTCGTGGGCCTCCTGCGCGCGGGCTGGGGGGCCGGGGCGCTCCCAGCGCCCGGGGCGACGACCGCGTTGGCCGCGCCCGCCGTTCCCGCCGGGCGCCTGTGCGCGGCACTCCTCGTGGTGGTCGCGCTGCTCGTGGGGCTGGGGGCCGCCCGGCGTGCGCGGTGGCGCAGGATCTCGCGCTCATGGCTCGAGGGGGGAGCGGTGCCGCGGGCCCGGGCGGAGCGTTCCCGGCGCTGGGAGCCCGCCGACTTGTCCCTGCTGGTCAGCGAGGTCGCGGCCCGCTTGGAGGCGGGGGCCCCCGCCGAAGGGGCGTGGTCGGAGTCGTGGCGGCGCGCGGGCCCGGGCCAGTGGGACGGGATGGACGAGGAGGGAGTTCCCCTGCCGCTCGCGCGCCTGGCCGCCCCCCGCCCCTGGTACCGCGCCGGTGGCGCGCGGCCCGCTTTGGAGGCGCTGCGGCAGAGGGCGGTGGCGCGCCGCATGGCGACGGCGGCCTCGTCCGTGTGCGCGGCGTGCCGTTTCACGCACCGCCTCGGCGCGCCGCTCGCCCGCGTCCTCATGGTCATCGCGGACGGGGTGGACGACGCGGAGGATATCGAGGAGGCCAGGCGGATCGCCTCGGCAGGGCCGCGCGCCTCGGCCCGCGCCCTCACCGCGCTGCCAGCGGTGGGGATCGTCATCGCGTGGGCGCTGGGCGCCGATCCGTGGGGGACGCTCACCGGCGGCGGAGCGGGGAGCGCGTGCGGGGCGGTCGGCCTGCTGCTCCTCGTGGCGGGGCACGCGGTCTCGGCGCGGCTGCTCGCCCGCCTGCGCTCCCGCGACGGGGCCGTCGACGAGGCGATTGCGTGCGACCTGGTCCTGGCGGGCCTGCGCTGCGGGGCGTCGATACCGCAGGCCCTGGCGGCGCTGGGGGGCGCCGTGGGCAGTGACGGCCTGGTGCGGATCAGCCGCGAGCTGCGCCTCGGCGCGGGGTGGGCGGCCGCGTGGGATCCGGCGCCGCCGGGCACGGGGCTGCTGCGGGAGGGGCTGGAGGCGGCGTGGCTCCAGGGCGTCTCGCCCGAGGCCCAGTTGCGGCGCGCGGCCGCCCAGACCAGGCGCCACCGGATCTCGGACGCTAAGAAGGCCGCGGAGGAGCTGGGGATCTCCCTGGTGGCGCCCCTGGGGGCCCTGCTGCTGCCGGCGTTCGTGCTGCTCGGGCTGGTGCCCATCGTCATCCACATGTTCGCGGGGATCCTCGGGGGCGTGTGAACGGCCCTGGCCCTGCCCGGCGCCGGCCGGTTAGGGTCGGTCCCATGGAAGGACTGCTTGGCCGATGGGACTCGACCCATCGGACGACCCGAATGCGCGGCTGGGACTTCTCCGTCCTGGAGGGCTCGATGACGTGCGGGGAACCGGACTGGGACTTCGAGGCGGAGTGCCGTGGCGCGCTGGTGGCGCTGGCCGACGCGGGCGGCGGCACCGTGCTCGACATGGGCACGGGCGGCGGCGAGCGCCTGGCCGCCCTCCTGGGCTCCTTGGACGCCGGGCGTCGCGACCGCCTCGACGTCGTCGCCACCGAGGGGTGGGAGCGCAACGTGCCGGTGGCCCGCGAGCGGCTGGAGCCCCTGGGGGTGCGCGTCGAGGAGCACGACCCCGAGCGCGGCGATCCCTTGCCCCTCCCCGACGGCGGCGTGCGACTGGTCATGAACTGCCACGAGGCGCTCGACGCCCGTGATGTGGCCCGTGTCCTGGCTCCCGGCGGGCTCTTCGTCTCCGAGCAGGTCGACGGCACCGATGCCCCCGAGGTCCACGACTGGTTCGGCACCCGGCCGGCCTACCCGGATGTGCGCCCGGCGGTGGTGGCGGACGCCCTGCGCGGGGCGGGGCTGGTCGTGGAGGAGACCGCGCAGTGGTCGGGGCCCATGGTCTTCGCCGACGTGGACGCCCTCGTCGCCTACTGGGCCCTGGTCCCCTGGGACGTCCCGGAGGACTTCACGGTGCCCGGTTACGCCGAGGTGCTCGAGCGCGTCCACCGCGAGTCCAGCGGCGGGCCGGTGCGGCTGACGGCCCGCCGCTTCCGCCTCCGGGCCCGCCGCCCGCTCTGACGACGGCGTCGGAGTCGACTGGCCGCGCCCCGGCGCCCGGCTGCCGCGCCCCTGCACGAGTCCTCCCCGGCCGCCGTCGACACTACGCCCCCGCGCGCCCGGCTCACCGCCCTGGCCGCCTCAGGCAGAGCACGGAGTCGGAGCGGTGCCCGGGGGCGCCGTCGGGCCCGACGGCCTCGCGGCGGCGCTCCTCGGCGAGCTCGACGCCCCAGCCCTCGCAGGCCCGCCCGAGGGCGGCGAGCAGCTCGTCCGGCCGGTAGGTGCGGGCCCCGTGGCGGTGCCAGGGCGGGTTGACGCAGTGGACGGCGATGAGCAGGCGGCCCCCGGGGGCGACGCGGGCGGCGGCGCCGGCCAGGAGGGCGACCAGTTCGAGGGCGCCCGGCGCCGGTCCGCCGTGGACGTAGAAGGAGGTCACCAGGTCGAAGGGGCCGGCCGGCAGGGGCTCGGCGGCGACGTCGAGGACCAGGGCCCGGACGCGCCCGCCCAGGCCGGCCCGCCGCGCCCCGTCCCGCAGGCGCCCGACGGCGGTGGGGGACAGGTCCACGCCGGTGACCTCCCAGCCGCGTCCGGCGAGCCACAGGGCGTCGTCGCCCTCGCCGCAGCCGATGTCGAGGGCGGCGCCGGGGGCCCAGCCGGCGGCCAGCTCGGGCAGCCACTCGTTGGGCTCGCCCGACCACAGGCGATCCACGGAGGCGTAGCGCGCCTCCCACTGCTCCTGACGCTCACTCATGGGGCGAGACTATCCGTCGCCCTCCGCGGCCGGGTCAAGAAGGTTGTTACGGGGGCTCTGGCGGGGCGCGGGGTTTCTGGGGCGGTTCGGAGTGGGGGTCGTGTCCGGATCTGTTCCCGGTCCCCGGCCGCCGTCTTGGGCGAGAAGGGCCCGGTGACGACGGGGGTTGGCCCATGAGAACGAGTGCTAAACCCTCGTTCTCGCGGGTCAACCCCCGTTCTCACGGGCCGGGGGCGGCCGCGGCGCCAAGTCCTCGATGAACTCGTGCCCGTCGACCGAGCAGAACGTCTTCAGGGAGTTGAGGACCTCCCAGGCGCAGGGTCAAGTTCGGAGGCGGCACAATGGCGCCATGACGCAGCAGGAGCCCGACGACGCCCAGGTCCCCGAGTGGATCGGCCGGCTCGTGCGCCTGGCCGAGCGCGCCCGCGGGGTCCTCATCGCCGAGCTGCCGGTCATGGCGGTCGTCGCCGTCCTGGTGGGGGCACTGACCTGGGTGGCCAGCTCCCCGACGCCCTGGCCGCCGGCGCTGTGCGCCCTGGAGGGCTTCGCGCTCGTCGAGCGCCACGGCGGCCGGTTTGGCGGTTCCGCCCGGCCGGCGGCCGGGGCCGCTCCCGGGGGCGTCGATCTCACCGGGGGCTCCGCCCGGCCCGGCCCGGATCCGTCGCACCGCGGCGGGGCCGGCGCGGGGGCGCTGCTCGCCGTCGCCGACATCGTCGGCTCGGGCCTGGGGGTGGTGGTCCTCGTCGTCGGCCTGCTGGCGGGGGCGTCCCGTCCGGTGGCGGGTGCGGCCCTGTGCACGACGGCCCTCATGACGGTCGCCGGCGCCGGCGCCCTCCTCGCCGAGCTGCCCGCGACGGCGCGACGGCGCGAACTGCGCACCGGCGCGGGGCTCGCGGCCCTGGCCCTCGTCGTGGGCGCGGTCGTGCTGAACCGGTCCTGGTGGATGGTCCTGGGCCTGGCCGTGGCCGCCGACGTCCTGGGCCTGGTCGCCCTGCGCGCCGAGACCCGCCGGGAACGGCCCTCTCGGCCGGACTGACCCTCTCGGCCGCGGCGGCCTTCCTTCCGGCCGGACTGGCCCGCCCGGCCGGGCCGGCTCTTCCGACCAGACCGGCTCTTCCGACCGGGCCGGTCCCCCCGGCCGGGCTCCACAGGGGCCCGCGCCGACAGGGCGCCGAGGCCCCGTCCACAGGCCCCCGGCGGCGCCGGACCGCGCACCCCTACCGTGGGGGCATGAACTCGCTCACGCTCGGCGTCGCCTCCCAGGAACTCGACTCCGGCATCACCGCGGTGCCCACCGCCGTCCCCACCAGCTGGAAGGGCGGCGCCTCAACCGCCTGCCAGGGCAGCCTCGACGACGTCGTCGCCCTCCTGGCGGGCCTCACCACCCGCATGGAAGCCGCCATGGCCTCCGTCGGCGCCGTCAACGACGGCGCCGAGCAGTGCACGGTGATCCCATGAGCCCGGCCGGCACCGGCGACGGCGGATCGGGCCGGACCCCGTCGGTCGACGACACCACCGACGCCCCGTACCACCTCGACTGGCAGGGGGACGCGCCCGGCACGGTCGTCACCGCCACCATCACCGGCGGCGCCTACGAGGTCGACACCGCCGACCTCGACGCCTTCGCCTCCACCCTCACCACCGCCGCGGCCTGGTTCGACGACGCCCGCCGGCACGCCCTGAGCGTGCGGGCGGAGGTCGAGGCCGCCCAGCCCCCCACCGAACCGGATCCGTGGAAGGACCCGAACCAGCTGACCCTCAGGACCTGCATCTCCTCCACGGCGGGCGGGGACGGCAACTCGAACGGGTTCGGAGCGCACGCGTTCATCGACCAGCCCGGCGTCGCGTCCTGCTCGTCATGGGGGCCGCCCGCCCCCTCCGGCACCTTCGAGTTCAACATCGCCCAGAACATCGCGCTCGCGGACCTGGACGCCCTCATCGACGGGGCCGGGTCCCTCGCCGACGTCGCCCAGACCCTGCACGACCTCGCCGACGACGTCACGCGCTGCTCGGAGGTCTACCGGGGCGCCGAGACCGACGCGACCGCCGACACCGGCCTGCCGGGCACCGTGGCGCTGTGGCACGACTACTTCACGCGCATGTCCCAGGACGGGATCGCGGACGAGGCCCTGTTCGGGTTCATCATGTTCGTCAACTTCCTGACGCTGGGCGGCGCGATCCTGCCCGACGGCGTCGCCGACGCCTTCGACACCTTCAACGTCATCCTGGACTCGAGCGACCTGGGGGACTGGGTCAGGGATGACCTTCTCTTCCTCGTGGTCCTGGTCATCGTGGCCGGGAGGGCCCGGACCGGCTCCGAGGCGGCCGTTATCGAGACCCACCTCGCCCAGACCGCCGAGCGCCTGGACCCGGCCATCTCCGCGCAGCTCCCCGACCAGATCCAGGTCGGCTCGCGGCTCGTCCCCACATCCTCCCTCAGTCCCATGGAACGGGTCGCCGCCTACCTCGCCATGCGCTCGGCCGACCACGCCTCCAACCGCTACGGGACCCAGGCCGGTCTGACCATCACCCCGCGGGGCGGTGCGCCCGTGCGCGTCGCGACGAGCCCGGCCGACCCCCTCGGACTGGGCGGGGCGGCGGTCGTCGGCGCCCCGCCGCCCGGCGACGCGGAGGAGACCGAGGCGCTGGGCGGCCCCGCCGACGTCATCCGCTACTCCGACCGGGTCCAGGCCGGCAGGAAGGACGACTCCACCGGCGTCATCTCCGTGCTGCGCACCGACCACGCCGACGGGACGACCTCCTGGGTCGTCGTCGTCCCCGGCACCGCCGACTGGGGGCTCGGCGGCCCCAACCCCCAGGACCTGCTCACCAACTTCCAGGCCGTCTCGGGCATGCCCACGGACATGGAGACCGCCGTCGTCGCCGCCATGCAGCAGGCCGGCGTCGGGCCGAACGACCCCGTGGGCCTCTACGGGCACTCCCAGGGCGGCATCGTGGTCACCCGGCTCGCCGGCGACCCGGGGGTCAACGAGCACTACAACGTCACCACCCTGCTCACCGCCGGCTCGCCCGTGGGCGGCATAGACCTGCCGGACTCGGTCAGCGCCCTGCACCTGGAGAACGGGGGCGACGCCGTGCCCTCCCTCGACGCCGCCCCGAACCCGAGCTCGCCCCACCGGATCACCGTGAGCGTCAACACCACCGACACCGGCATCGCCAAGTACCCGCACCACGCCTCCCACTACGCCCAGGCCCTGGAGAACATGCCCGACGACCCGAACGTGGAGGCCTGGAACGCGCAGATGAGGGGCCTGACCGGCGCCGGGGAGGAGGGCGCGGTGACCACCGCCTACGTCTTCGACATCGAGCGGGAGAGGATGCCGCGCGACGCCGGCGACTCGTCCCACTTCGACGTCGTGCAGGCGGCGCCGCAGGGCAATGGCAGCGCCTCCCGCTTCTGACGGGCGGGCCGGAGCGGTCGGCCCCTGCGGCGCCCCGCCCCCGGACTGGCCCGCCGCCGGACCGATTCCGGCGGCGCCCCGCCGGTGCGAGGATGGGGCCATGAGCCGCCTCCACATCCGCAAGGCCGTCGCCACCCTGCCCGCCTACGTCCCCGGGGCCCGCCCCGCCGGCCCCGACACCGCCAAGCTGTCCAGCAACGAGCTGCCCTACCCCGCCCAGGAGGGCGTCGTCGAGGCGATCCGCCGGGCGGCGGGCGGCGTCAACCGCTACCCGCAGATGACCGGGGAGGACCTCGTCGCCGCGCTCGCGGCCCGCCACGGGGTCGGGGCCGGCGACGTCGTCGTCGGCAACGGCTCGGTGGCCCTCATCCAGCACGTCCTCGACACCGTCTGCGACGAGGGGGACGACGTCGTCCTGCCGTGGCGGTCCTTCGAGGCCTACCCGATCTGCGTGGCGGTGGCCGGGGCGCGCGCGGTGCGGGTGCCGCTCACCGCGGACGGGCGCCACGACGTGCCGGCGATGCTCGCCGCCGTCACGCCGCGCACCCGCGCGGTCCTGGTCTGCACCCCCAACAACCCCACCGGCCCGGCCCTGCGGGCGGCCGAGCTCGAGGCGCTGGTCGACGGCGTGCCCGACGACGTCCTCGTGCTCGTCGACGAGGCCTACCTCGACTTCGTCACGGACCCGGCGGTGGGCGACGCCCTGACCCTGCTGGGGCGCCACCCCAACCTCGTGGTCTCGCGCACCTTCTCCAAGGCCCACGCCCTGGCCGGGATGCGGGTGGGCTACCTGGTGGGCGAGAGCGGGATCATCTCGGCGATCCGCTCGGTGGCCACGCCCTTCGGCGTCTGCCTGCCCGCCCAGGCGGCCGCGCTGGCGGCCCTGGAGCCGGCCGCCCTGGCCGAGACCGCGCGGCGCGCGGGGCTGGTGGCCGCCGAGCGGGACCGGGTGGTGGCGGGGCTGCGCGAGCAGGGCTGGGCCGTGCCCGAGACGCAGGGCAACTTCTTCTGGCTCGGCGTCGGGCCGGAGACGACGGCGCTGGCCGACCACTTCCGGGCCGCCGGGATCCTGGTGCGTCCCTTCGCCGGCGAGGGCGTGCGGGTGAGCGTGGGGACCCCCGGGGAGAACGACCGCGTCCTGGCGGCCGCCGCCACCTCCCCTCTCCTCCGCCGTTTCCGGTGAAGGGGCGGGCGGTCGGCGGTCAGGCGGGGCGGTCGGCGAGCGCGGTCCGGGTCAGGGACACGGCGAAGGTCGAGGAGTCCCTCTGCGGGCCGTCGCGGCTCAGCATCATGATCGGCTCGGTGCTCACCGGACCGGGGGCGTCCATCCATCCGGCCGTCTGCGGGGTGAAGGCCGGGCCCCTGTCACTCTCCGACCACGCGGGCCTCCAGCGGGTCGTGATCCATCCGCTCGCCGTCGGCACATGGGAGAGGGTGAAGCCGGTGGTGTCGGCGGTCGCGCCCGAGGCGGGATCGAGCAGCTCGCGGCCCAGCGCGGCCCACACCTGGTTCCAACTCGATTCCTTGTCCCGGTTCGCCGTGCTCGCGGGCGCGTTCCGGGCCATGGCCGTGAGGGCGGCGTCGTCCGTCTGGCCTCCGGTGAAGCGTTCGAGGAGGCTGTTGGGGTGGACGGCGTAGACGCCGTCGAGCCGCCCCGTGGTCTGCCCCGAGGCGGTTGCGAGGGCGACCCGGTAGCCCAGGCAGTCCCCCGTGCGGCATGCGGAGTCGATGCGGGAGGCCCCCAGGATGAGCGAGTCGCGGGTCGCCCCGAGCAGCCACAGGGGCGTCGACCCGGTGGTGGGCGGGGCCTGAGGATCGGTCAGGGGGAAGGCGGTGAGCGTGGAAGTCGTGTCGACGACGTCGTCGGCGCCCGGCCCGTCCGGCCCGTCAGGCCCGGCGATGACGGTCTCGCTCCCCGGGTGGAGGAGGCTGGAGGTCTGGATGACCAGGGCGTCGTCGGTCAGGGCCTGCCCGAGGACGAGCCCGCGGATCTCCTCGGTGCGCACCGCCCGGCCGCTCGCCCGGTCGAGGACCGCCACCGCCGAGACGTGCTCGCCCGGGGTGAGGCTGACATAGGCGCGCACAATGACCGACGCGTAGCGGCCGTCGGGGCTGACGACGACGTCGCTGCGGTGGGCGGCTTCCGTGACCGCATTCCCCGCAGCGCTCTCGTAGTCCTCCCACCAGGGCGCGGCGCCGTCGGGCAGGGAGATCAGCCGCGCCCACGCCAGTGAGCCGTCCGCCGGGTCGAGCGCCATGAGGACCGCGTAGGAGTTGTTCTCGGAGTAGTAGTAGGGGAGGAGGCAGACCAGGGGGCCGGCCCGGGTGGGGAGAATATCGAGCTTGGCGGTCCCCGCCCTCTCGGACGTGAGGGTGGTCTGCCATCCCTCCCCGCCCCGAGCGGACTGCACGGCGTCGACCGTCAATTCCGTCACCTGCGGCACCATGGAGCCGACGGCGGGGGGCGGCATGCTGGTGGGACCGGCGGTCCGGGCTGTGCCGGGGCCGCCCGGCCCCGTGCAGGCGACCAGCGTCGGGGCGCAGCCGAGCAGGGCGGCCAGCGCCGCGCGGCGGGTGATGCGGCGGGCTGTACGACGGCGGGTCATGCATGCGTGTTTCACGGGAAACCCTCCGGGACGCCGTAGATCCGGATGGGCGGTGCCGGAGTCGAGTAGATCGGGTGACCGGAGGGGGTCACTATGAGGAGGGTCGCGCCGGGGACGGCGAGGGCGACGGCGTCCCGGTGCCTCAGAGCGCCTTGCATCTGCTGCACCGGCAGGCGCGCGCCGAAAGGCTCTCTCTGGTCGAGGGCGGATCCCTCGCCTATCGGCGCGCTGATCGGCGCGCCGCCGTC
>ERZ773050.760-NODE-760-length-17909-cov-8.210149_pt1 | contig 17909 bp, 12 predicted proteins | sample MGYA00580632_ERZ773050 | MGnify/ENA primary metagenome ERZ773050 (study PRJEB29015, sample SAMEA2738123) | human oral metagenome | biome: human oral; feature: human-associated habitat; material: saliva | place: China | collected 2166 ... | reverse complement strand
GCGCGGGGGGAGGCGCGCGCGGGGCGGGCGACGGCGCGCACGGCGGGATCGGCGCGGCGCGGCGGGTCGGGTCGCGCTTCCGGATCATGAGGAGTTGGATCCGGACGCCCCCCGCAGGCTGGTCGAGCTGGACCGCCGGGCGCTGTCGGAGCCGGCCGCCTGGACGCGGGAGGCCGTCCTGAGCCTGGGGCGCACCCAGCTCATGATCGGGCCGGTGCCCGCAGCCGACGCCGTCGTCACGGCGAGCCGGGGGGCGCCGACCCTGGACTTCAACCGTCCGCCGCGGCTGGCGCGGCCGGCCCGGTCGGCGGTGTTCACCGTGCCGAAGGAGCCGACTGCGCCCCGCAAGCAGCCGTTCTCCCCGATCATGCTGCTGGCCCCACTGGTCATGGGCGGGGTGACCTTCTTCGTCACCCACCGCGTCATGTCGCTGCTGTTCATGCTGCTGTCCCCGCTCATGATGATCGGCAACCGCCTGGCGACGCGCTCGGGGGCCAAGAAGATGCACCGCGAGGCGGTGGCCCGCTTCCGGGAGCAGAAGCGCGATGCGGAGAGAGCGGCCTTCAAGGCGCTGGTGGAGGAGCGGCGCGCGCGCAGGCTCGACCACCCGGACGCGGCGGAGGTCATGCTGCGGGCCACGGGCCCGAGGGCGGGGCTGTGGGAGCGGCGCATTCACGACCCCGACTGGCTGGATCTGCGGGTGGGGACGGCGGACCTGCCCAGCGAGGTCGAGCTGAGGCTGCCCGATCGGGCGGGCTGGGAGGAGCCGTTCGCCTGGTCGGCGTCGGACGTGCCCGTGTCGGTGCCGCTGGGCCGACTGGGGGTCGCCGGGGTCGCCGGGGAGAAGCGCCGGGAGGTGGCCCGGTGGATGCTCGCCCAGTGCGCCGTGCTCCACTCCCCGGCCGAGCTCGACCTCATGGTGCTCGTGGATCCCGGTCTGGGGGCGCGGGTGGGCGAGGAGTGGGCGTGGACCTGCTGGCTCCCCCACGCCCGGGCCCCCGAGGGGACGGGGGCCCGGGTGCGGGCCGCCATGGACGAGGACACGATCGCCCGTCAGGTGGGCGCCCTGGTGTCCCTGATCGAGCGGCGCCAGGAGGCGGCCGGCGCCGCGGGCGGAGCGGCCCCGGGCGCGTTCACCCTGGTGGTGCTCGACGGCGCCCGCGCCCTGCGCCTGGTGCCGGGCATGGTGCGGGTTCTGCGCGAGGGCCCGGCGGCGGGCATCAGACTGCTGTGCCTGGACGAGGACCGGGTGTCCCTGCCGGAGGAGTGCCGGGCCGTGGTGGCGGCCGATGAGCCCTGGGCCGGCGTGTCGCAGACCGACAAGGACGATATCGAGCAGGTGAGCCTGGACCTGGTGCCCGCGGGCTGGGCGCAGCGGGTGGCGCGCGCCCTGGCGCCGCTGCGGGACGTCTCCGCCCAGGGGGACGCGGGGGCGATCCCCCGCTCCTCGCGGCTGCTGGACGTCATCGGCATGCCGGAGCCGGACGCGGCGGCGGTGCTCTCCCGCTGGCAGGGGGGCCGGGCGAGCACGCGGGCCGTCATCGGCGAGGACGCCGAGGGCCTGTTCTCCCTGGACGTGCGCGCGGACGGGCCCCACGCCCTGGTGGCCGGGACCACCGGTTCGGGCAAGTCCGAGCTGCTGCAGACGCTCATCGCCTCCCTGTGCGCGCTCAACACGCCCGAGTCGATGACCTTCGTGCTGGTGGACTACAAGGGCGGGGCCGCCTTCAAGGACTGCGCGCGCCTGCCCCACACGGTGGGCATGGTCACCGACCTGGACGGCCACCTGACCGGCCGGGCGCTGGAGTCGCTGGGGGCGGAGCTGCGGCGCAGGGAGCACCTGCTCGCCCGCGCCGACGCCAAGGACATCGAGGACTACACGGCGGCACTGGGACCGGGCGACGAGCCCATGCCCCGCCTCATGCTCATCATCGACGAGTTCGCCGCCCTGGTGGCCGAGCTCCCCGACTTCGTCACCGGCCTGGTGGACATCGCCCGCCGGGGCCGGTCCCTGGGTGTGCACCTGGTCCTGGCCACCCAGCGGCCGGCGGGCGTGGTCTCGGCGGAGATCAAGTCGAACACGAACCTGCGCATCGCGCTGCGGGTGACCGACGAGGGCGACTCCCAGGACGTGGTGGAGTCCGGCGCCTCGGCGCACATCCCGCCGTCGATCCCGGGAAGGGCCTACGCGCGCCTGGGGCACGGGCGCCTGCTGCCCTTCCAGGCCTCCCGCGTGGGCGGACGCCCGACCGGGGCGGTGCGCACCGCCGCCCCGAGCCTCGAGCCGGTCACCCTGGAGGGCCTGTCCCGGCCCGCGCCGTCGGGCCCGGTGATCGAGGAGGACGTGTCAGTGCCCACGGACCTGGCCGCGCTGGTCGACGCCATGCTCCAGGCCCGGCGGACCACCGGGCTGCCCGCCCCCCACCGCCCCTGGCTCGAACCGCTGCCCGCCCTGATCACCCTCGATCGGGTCGGCGGCCGCGCCCCCGATGACGCCGACGCCGAGGGGGCCCCGGGGTTCCTGCCGCCCCTGGTCATCGGACTGGAGGACCTGCCGGGCGAGCAGGCCCAGCGGCCCATGACCTGGGACTACACCAGGGCCGGTCACCTGGGCGTGGCCGGGGCCCCGCGCTCGGGGCGCTCCAACCTCCTGCGCACGCTGGCGGTGGAGATCGCGCGCACCGCCTCGCCCGCGGACGTGCACGTCTATGGCCTGGACGCCGGGTCCGGGGCCCTGGCGCCGCTGGTGTCCATGGCGCACACGGGGGCGGTGGTCACCCGCGACCAGGCCGACCGGGTGCGCCGCCTGCTGACCATGCTCGGCAAGGAGGTCGCCCGCCGCCAGCAGGCGCTCGCTCTGGAGGGCTTCTCCTCCCTGGCCGAGCAGCGCGCCGCCGCCCCGGCCGGTGAGCGCCTGCCCTACCTGGTGGTCCTGCTGGACCGGTGGGACGGCTTCCTGGCGGTGTTCGAGACCGTCGACGGCGGGGCCATGGTGTCCGCCTTCGAGACCCTCATGCGCGAGGGCGCCGCGGTGGGCGTGCGCGTGGTGGTCACCGGGGACCGCACCACCTTCCGGGGGCGCACCGGCATGCTCCTGGAGGACCGCCTCGTACTGCGCATGCCCGCCGCTGACGACTACGAACTGGTGGGGATGCGCGCCCGCGAGGCCCCCGCCTCCATGCCAGCTGGGCGCGCCTTCCGCTCCGGGCCCCACCCGCGCGAGGTGCAGATCGCCGTGCTCGACGCCGACCCCTCGGGCACCGCCCAGACGGCCGCCCTCTACCGCGAGGCCCGGGCCGCGGACGAGCGCTGGGGCCGCGTGCCCGACGGCCTGCGGCCGGCCCGCGTGGATGACCTGCCCCTGGCCATCACCGCCGCCCAGGCCCTGGAATTGGGCCCAGCTCCCGGGCCCGGCTGGATCCCCCTGGGCGTGGGCGGGGACACCCTGGCGGTGCGCTCGGTATCCATGGAGGACGTCGGCAACGGCGTGCTCATCACCGGCCCGCGCCGCTCGGGGCGCTCCACCGCGCTGGCCTTCGCCCTCCAGAGCGCCCTGGACAACGGAACCAGGACGATCCTCATTCTGCCGCGCCGCTCGCCCCTGACCGCCTGGGCGGATTACCCCGGCGTGGTCGCAGTGCTCGACTCCACGGCCACCGCCGCTCAACTCACCGAGCTGCTCGGCAAGGACAAGGAGACCCTGGTGGTGTTCGACGACTTCGATGTCATGGGCAAAGACCACGTGGTAGCCGCGGTGCTGGACGATTACATGCGATCGTGCCGTGACGCCGGGGGCGGGGTGCTCATGGTCTGCAATATCGACGAGGCCCAGGGCCTGGGGCGCAATTTGCTGGCTTCGATGCGAAAGAACCGCACCGGACTCCTCCTGGCACCCCGCTCCGCCGCCGACGGCAGCACCTTCTCCACCACCCTGCCCCGCTCCGTGGGCGCACCCGTGCCCCTGGGACGGGCCATCATGATCACCACACAGGGCTGGGCCTGGGTGCAGATCCCTCACACCACCGCTCCGGCACGAGCGGACGAACGACGGAGCAGGGGTTGATGACACGCGGATACATGTAGTACACTGGAATTGTTCGCATGAGGATAGATGGTGCGGTGACGCTCCTTTCGGGGAGTCGTTGTTGACTGCCGTCAAGACCACTGGAAGAGGTTTCTCATGACCTGTCCCGACTACGACGACGAACACACCGACTCCACAGGCGACCACAGTTACGGTGACGATGAGCACTCAGATTCTACTGACAGCAATATCCCTTCCGGAACCGACGCCACTGATGGGAGTGATGGGGACAATGCGAAACTGGTTCCCAATCTCAAGCTCAAAGCGATCCGGAACATCAAAACCAAGGCGGAGGAGGCCAAGGCTGATCTGACGGAGAATTGGACTACCTCCACCCAAATATTTTCCTCGGCCACCGGTGCACCAGGTCCGGTCACCGTTGCGGGGGGAGGAACGGCGGCGAGCCTCAGGACCAGTTTGGCTGATAACGATATATGGGATTCCCCGGCCGCCGAAGAATGTTCGAAGCAGATCTCAGGGGTTCTGGACTCGATCGACGGGGTGATCAACACCATCATCACGGACCTGACCGACGCCGAGAGCGCGCAGGTTATTCATCCCGGCGAGGAAGTGGAACCAGACTCTCCCGAGGCGACCTGGCATGCCGCGGACTAGAGAATATTAGTTCTCATCGGCGCCGTCACACACTATACACGGCGAACATAATAAAGGAACAGAGAATCATGACTTTCATAAAATTCAACCCCGATCTCATGCAGGCGTTCATTTACAATCTGACCAGTTACGCCGAGGAGGCTTACGCCGCGCGCAGCAAGATACACCAATCCAGTGAGGACAATGATCATCCCGTACCCTCGGTGGATGATGCCACACGCACTCTGCCAGCCATGCCGAGAATGACCTCCTCCACAAAAATCGCATTTTTGGATGCGAATCTCAACGATGGAATTCTCACTCCCACCATGGCCGACGCCATCAGTTCTCTGACAGTCCTGATCAACAATCTCGAAGCTCGACGTAAGGAGATCATCGAGATCAACAGCAACGGCATTGTCACCGCCCCCGACGGGACTATGACCTACTACCTGCCCGACGACGGCACCGAGGACACCGTCGCGAACATCCATGCCTGTAACATTGGAGTCGTGACCACTGCCCAGCAGAATGCGGAAGAACTTCAAGAGGCATCAATCCAAGGGACTTCTTCCAATGGTCGCACCATCGATCAAATCCTTGCCGACATTGACAAACATCGCGACAATCCCATATACGGGGCCGTTTTTGTCAATACCGTTGGGGGCGCCCAAGCATATCTTGATCTCCTAAACAATATCGACAGGAATAACACCAACAATATGTCCGTGGTATATTCGGCGATATCTACGTTGGGGCATGTCCTAGGGGCGGCCTCTCGGTCGGAAGTCGGCGGAGATCAACTTGGAACAGCCTTTTCAGACGCCATCACGCATGCAAAAACAGGAGTGACAACGGTAATAATTGACGATATCGCTGCTTTCAATGCACTAACTTCCCAGTCGGACGTAGTATACGGTACCGGCTTCCTGCTCAATGCCGCTGATGGTCTTGAGGAAGTCGACAGAGAGAGGGTAATCCCTCCTTTCTCGACACAATTAGCTTGTGAGTATTCTCATCATCCTCTGGTCGGGGTGTTGTATGCGATGGGAAATAATCCGGAAGCCGCGTTGGCTTACCTGAGCGGTAATGGCCAAGTGGATGCGGACGGAAACTGGGTACCTGACGAGAAGACTAAACAACGCTGGGAATCACTCAAATCTCAAAATTGGGACGATGAGGTATCCGGTGAAGCTATCGCTGCCGAAAGTTTCACTGCAGCACTGGCCGCCGCCTCATCCTATCGGAATACCGATAATGCGACCGCCGACGCAGCTGCGACCTACATTTCCGGTACTGCCATCGATCACTTCTCTAGCGACTCCTGGCCCAAGAGCAGATTTACTGAGGCCATAAAGGAGAATCTGTCCGTCGTCGTAGCTAACAGCCCTGAAGAAGTTTATGCCGTCGCTTCCGGTACTCCATTAGAAAATCGTAAACAAAATAAAGGCCCGAGTCTCGAAAAATGGGGCGTCGACGAAACCGATATTTCTACCCTTATCTATCGTTTCGGCGATAATGAGAACGCGGTGGCCACCCTGTCCACCGGAGTAGGAAATTACCATCACAAACTGATCGAAGAGGCGATGCGCGCCGAAGGTGCGAATTATGAGACTCTTACCAATCAATATTTGATGGCATCAATGACATTCAATTACATTCACGATTTGTCGGAGGATCGTTTCAAGGACAATGGCGCGGCGAGCGACGACCCCACGAAGAACGAAGTGGTCAACACCGCTCTGAGTGTCTTCACCACTCTGGTGGCTGCCGGAATCTCGGCAGCCACCGAAGGAGCGGCGGCTCCGGCGCTGGCCTGGGGAGTGGGGTCCACCATCGCCAAACCCATCGTGGCCGATGCCCTCACCAGCGCTTGGGGCGTGCCCAAATCCAACGCGAGCACACCCGGGAGCGACTACTTCGATCGCCTCAAAGTGCAAGCCTATTCCGATGCTGCAAATAGGAATTTGCTCACTTCTCACAGTGTTGATACAATGAGGGGCCAGGATTGGTTCAACAGGGACTCCTACACACATCCGGACGTCAAACCCTTCCCCAATGCGAGCACAATGAGTTCAGAACACATAAAAGAAGTGACAGAATGGGCTCTCGAGGCTGAGGCGCCTACGTCTACAGATAGTGGAGATCCTGCAATCAAAGCTCTTCGAAAAGCTGTAGAAAGCGGAAGCGTAGAGGCAAATAAACATGTCCGGGCGAACCCTCCTCGTAAGAACTAACGCCACACACGTTCAGTTTCATTAAAATAGCAAGGGAGTGAAGATGATTCCGCGTGCGGTTCGGGCGGTTCGGGGCTGGGTGTGCGTGCCGGGGGCCCTGGCGGTGGGCGTGGCCGGGTGCGGCGGCCCCGGGGTCGGGGCCGCCTCGCCCTCGCCGACCCCGACGTTCCTGGCGCAGGAGACCATGTGCGAGGTCGTGCCCAGCCGGATCCTCGTCGAGGAGATGTCCTTCCGCACCACCGACTACGCCTTCGAGCACCACACCTCAACCGGCGAGAACGGCGCTAACACCGACACCTTCATCTGCAACCTCAACGGCCGACAGAATTCACTGCCCATCATCTCCAGGATCCGCATCGCCTACTGGCCCGGCGCCACACTCAACGCCTCCTCCCCCTACCCCTTCAGCGACCTGGACAACGAACCACCCAACAACGACCTGCAACCGATCTCCTTCGACGACGTCGAGGGCCGAGGATACATCTGTAGCAAATACGAAACAAGATAAACCGCTGTTAATTCGGCTCACCTGTGGAGGTGGACGATCCCCGAGGGGCGCGCATTCCGGGTGGATTGGAATCGGATTGCGCGTTATAATAGTGGCATGAGCGCGATTCAGCTGACCGATGACGAGCTGCGCATCCTCCAGGACCACAGGAAGGGTGCGCCGCACAAGCTCATGAGGCTCAAGTCCGAGGCGATCATTATGCTGTCGATGGGGGCGAGCAAGAAGTTCGCCGCCGAGTTCGTGGAGCGATCCATCGAAACGATCAAGAGATGGGTCAGGCAGTGGAAAGAGTTCGGACTGGCATCCATCCGCACCGGACACGCCGGGAACGACAACGCCTCGAAACTCACTCGGGAGCAGGCGGAGGAGACCAAGGAAGCGCTTTCCCGGCCCCCGTCGGAGCAGGGCATCCCCGCCGATTTCTGGAATGTTCCCCGCCTGGCCGGTTGGATGCACGAGCATTTCAACGTCGAGTACAAGTCCAGATCCTCCTACCACCGCCGATTCCACATGGCGGAGCTGTCCTTCCACAAGCCCGTGGGCGTGGACCGGCACCGCGCCCCGGAGGCGGAGATCGAGGCCCGCATGGAGCAGATCGACGCCGAGATCGCCGAGATCACGGGGCAGAAGCGGGACGGGAAGAAGGAGGACGGGCAGGAGGAGGACCAAAGACGGCGGGAGGCCGAGACGAACGACAAGAAGACGAACGACGAGAAGGCGGACGACGAGAAGAAGGTCCGTGAGGATGTCATAGTGGTGTCCGCCGACGAGGTGGGCATCGAGCACGAGGCGGTTATTAGGCGGGCCTGGTGCAAAAGGTGCGCCAAGACCAAGATCAGGGTCGACCGGGAACGGCAGTCCCAGAAGTACATCGGGTTCCTCCACGAATCGGACGGGAGGGTGGATCTCATGCGACTGGATCGGTGCAATACCGACAACGTCTTGAAGGCCCTGACCGAACTCACCCTGAAGTACCCGGACAAGACGATCGTCGTGGTGTGGGACAACGCCGGTTGGCACAAGTCGAGCACATTGCTCGCGCAGACGGAGAAGGGGAAGCCCCTGGAGCGCGTCCAGTTCATCAACCTGCCGCCCTACAGTCCCGACAAGAACCCCATAGAGAAAGTCTGGAACGAGGGCAAGAACTCCATCAGCAACAGGCAGAGGGCCTTCTTCGAGGACACCTGCGAAGCATTCGAATCCTTCGTCACCTCAAAGAAATTCAAGTATCGACTCCTGAAGTCATCTCGTTGAATTTTTGCTACGGCCATCGACGGCTCCATCACCACCATCTGGCCGCGGCTCGTGATCCCTTGGATCTCCGGCACGTTCCGCCGCTCCTTCTCGGGCAGATTCACCGAGGCCATGAGCAGATCCGCCACGCGACTGACCTCTTCGGCGTGAGCGTCGTCCACGGCCCAATCGTCGAAACTCGTGGCGATGTTTTCGTCCCTGGTGATGATGTCCAGGACCGCTCCCTTTTTCTTCATCCGAAGGCGGACGTAACGCAGGTCCGACAGGGGGACACTCCTCTCGATACTCCCGTCCCCGGTGAGGGCCGACTGCGAGGTGAGGAAGAACCGTGTTGGCGTGACACCGAGGTAACCGGCGGTGCCCGTCAGATGCTCCTTGACGTTCGCGATGAGGGAGTCCTTGGCGATACCGCCCTGAACCTCAGCCAGGGCGAGGAGGGGCTCGTCGCGGGGCAGCGCCCACCTGAGGATGTCCAGGGCGCGATTCGACGCGTCGTCCCTGATGACCTTAATACCTGGACTCAGGACGAGGGGCTCCTCGTAGACCGCGCCGCGAAGACGGTCGACGTACTCGATCATGGCGTTCACTGCCCGGTCGACTCCGGACGAACGCCGAGATCTGCGGTCGCGAGGGCTCCAGGTCCGCCCGCTCGACTCGGCGGCGAGATGGCAGTGGGCATTGAGCTGTTCGAGAACCCCGACGATCCGTTCCATCGACTGACGACGCTCGGTCGGAATCTGCCTGGCGAGGTGCCTCATGAGTTCGTCGTCCCCGGCGGAACGGTGGTCGTCGGCTGCGATCTCGGCGGCTCTGAGCGTCTGGTAGCGGTAGTAGGCGGTCTCCGCCATGACGAAGCCTTGGACGTCCGCGATGATATTCTCGGTCTTGTCCCTCAGGTAGTCGCGCCGATCGGCATATCCGGAGTCGAGCGACCGCAGGTGCTCGCCAAGATAACCGGCGAAGGTCTTGCGCTCCTTGCGCAGCGAGTCCTCGAGATGCTTGACGCGATCGAAGGTTCGCGACGTGACGGTTCCGACCTCGCGCGCCTCCTCAATGGCGTCGGCGATGGTGTCGCACAGCCCGCCTAGCGTGTTCCAGTGGTCCTCGCGTAGGGCTCTGAGCACGTCACGGGTCAGCTTGATGTTCTCATCGACCTTGCTCGAGATCGCGGTGAGTTGCGCGCTGATCGTCAGGAGGGCGAGGGCGGGGCCCAGACTCGCCATGATGACGCCCATCTGGGCGCCTGTCGCTGGCGCCCAGCGGACGGAGGCGGTGAACTTGCCGCTCCGGGTCAGGGTGCCCAGGTAGTAGTTGTCTTCCGCAACGGTCTGCATGGTCCTGAGGTTCCGGATCGTCTCCGGCGCGAACCTGACCAGCCCCTGGGCAGAGACGAGTCCTCCCATGCCCTGTGCGGCGAGGCTCGCAGCACCGACGGCGTTGCTCAGCGCATGAACGATCTCACGATCGCCGCGGCTCCCCAGCCCGAAAGGCTCGACCTCCAATCCCGCTGGTACGTGATCACCGAGGAGGACGGCTACGCCGGGCTCTACTTCGAGAAGAATCGCCTCCGCGCCTCGCACCTCCAGTGAGGACCCACTACCATCATTCAGATTCATTACCAGTCCTTACTCCCGCGGACGTCGTCGTCAGTTGCTTACGGAGGGAACAGTAGCCCCCAAGGTGTGGCACGCCCGTGGCCGCGCAGGCACGGAAGCGGGCCGTGGAGCAGGTCCAGATCCGGATCGCAGCCGGGGACCGGGAAGGCTCCATCGCCATGGCCCGCCGCAGCACTCCGCCGGCCTCGAACGCCGCGACCTCCCGCACAGGCGGCCCCATTCACCGCAACCGGTTCAGCCTCCCGCCTCCGGGGCCGCGCCAGGCTGCCGGCCGAGCGCGGCGGCGAGCCCGTTGAAGTAGGGGTACGGCGCCCAGGCCGCACGGTCGCCGATGACGTAGAGGCGCCGCTTCGCCCGGCTCGCGGCGACGTTGACGAGGTTGACGGTCGACGAGGCCCAGGCCTTCGCCCCGGGGGCGCCCGGGTCCCCTCCCAGGACGAGGAACACGACGTCGGCCTCCCTGCCCTGCGCGGTGTGGATCGTGCCGCCGCGCAGCCCCGGGTACCGCCTCGCAAGGGACTCCAGCTTGTCGGCCACCACCCGGAACGGCGAGATCGCGATCATCTCCGAGGCGGCGACGCCCCGATCCCCGAGGTCATCGAGCAGGCGGCACAACCGCGCGATCTGATCGTCCTGAAGATGCGTCCCGGGCGTGGTCGCCGGCATGTCGAGCCACTGACTCGCCGGGATCCTCGGCTCGCCGTCCGGCCCGTCGAAGAGGTCGGGGTGCTCGGGATCGTCCAGACGACGATGGACCGCGCTGACCATCATGCCGTCATAGGCCATCTCGTTGCACAGGCTGAACATCGGGTCGTCGCACCGGCGGTGCACCGTCAGCGGCATGCTCACCCACACCGACTCCTCGCCCTGACGCAGGGCGGTGCCGTCGCGCGACATGCGGTCGGCCAGGGTCTGGACCGACGCCCGCGGCGGGATCCATGTCGGGGAGACGCCGAAGGCGGCGGCGATGTCGCGCTGGGCCTTGCGCGGCATGGTGACAACCGGCTGCAGCTGCAGCGGGTCGCCGACGGCGATGACCCGCTGGGCGCGCCAGATCCCTCCGACGGCGTACTGCGGGGGCGCCTGCCCGGCCTCGTCGATGAGCAGCCAGCCGAGGGACTCGGCCCCGAGACCCGCGAACATGCGGCCGACGGAGGCGAAGGTCGTCGAGACCATCGGCACGGCCAGGAAGAAGATCTGCCACGCCGCCCGCAGCTTCTCGGGCTCCAGGTTGCGCGGGTGGGCGCCGGCCACCACCTCGATGGCCGCGCGCAGCCCCTTCAGCATGTCACCGGCCGCGTTGGCCAGGAAGTCCTCGTGGAGGCGCATGGCCGCCAGGAACAATTCGGAGCGGGCCTCGTCGAGCCGGGCGTCGAGCCACGGGGTGCTCTTCTCACGGGCCTTCCCCGTCCGCGCCCGCTCGGGGTACGCGGGCCCGTACGCATCACGGTCCGCGGCCACCCGCGAGCGCAGCTCGGTCGCCTCCCGGGCCGCCCGCAGGCGCCGTTCTTCGAGAGTCGCCGCTTCCCCCGACAGCCGGCGCGCCCGCCCGTCGAGATGCTGCGCATGGTCGCACGTCTGCCGCCAGTGCTGCTCCGCCGCCCGCAACCGGTCCTCGAGCGGTTCCAGTCGCGCCCTCCACTCGCGGACGGCGCGTCCCAGGGTGAAGAGCGTCTCGAGCGCCCCGGGCCTGGTCTCGACCTGCCGGTCCCGGACCGTGCGCGCCTCGGAGCACTCCGCCGCCGCGCGCTCGACGACGGCCGCGTACGCGCGGCTCTCGCCAACAGCCGCAGAGGCCTCGGCCCCCCGCGCCCGCGCCTGCGCGGCGAGCTCGTCCTCCTCCCGGAGGGCGGCCTCCAGACGGTTCAGGCGGTCCTGGGCGGCCCGCCGCTGCGCGAGGAGCTCATCGACGCGCCGCTCGGCCCGGCAGAAGTCCTCCCGCGCCCGCGACCAGTCGGTGCGCGGCGCCGTCCCATCCCGCCACTGGCTCAAACGCGTCTGCATGCGCGGGGCGGCTGCCGGGACGCGCCGCCTCGTGCGCGGGTCGACGGCGTCGAACCAGAACGCCGACCGGAAGTCCCCCCGGTTCCGTTTGTTGCCCAGTCGGGCGGCGACCAGCCCCCAGGCCCTCCGGCCCGCTCCTTCTGCCCCCTCTGTCCGCCCCGCTCCTTCCGACGCCTCCCCCTCTTCCGCGCCGGCGCCGGAGGCCGCCAGGATCGCGGAGGCGATATCCGCGAAGTAGTCGGCGCCGTCCCTCCACCGGGCGGCGATCGCCTCCCGGGCGGAGATCTCGACGCTGATGTTCTCGACGGCGGCGTTGTTCGCCGAGGCGACGACCATCTCGAATCCGGTGAGCTCCGGGCGCAGCTGGCGGATCGCGCGCGAGTATCCGTCGCCGGACGACCACCGGTGCGTGGTCGTCGTGAAGGCGTGCTCGGGGCGCTGCAGGGAGGCGAGGCGCCGTGCGCGCTCGACGATGTTGCCGGCGAGGATGTCGCGCAGCATCGTCGTCTTGCCGGTGCCGGGCGGCCCGTTGACGCCCATGAGGCCGCGAGTCCCGGACAGGTCGTCCAGTGCCCGGTTGACGGCGAACTGCTGCCGCAGCGCCAGTCCGTGCTCGGGGTTGGAGGGCCATCGGCCCTTCGGCAGCCGGTCGATCCCGACCCCGGCGTCGACGACGGCGTGCTCCGTCATGACGTCCGACCGCAGATCGGTGGGGAGCAGGGCGTCGGCGGTCAGGTACTCCGACAGCGCCGATGGGCAGCGGCCGTCCGCCAGGGCCACCTGCACGGCCGCGAGATCGTCGAGGAAGAAGCTGTTGAGGAAGTCGATGTCCGCAGTGGTGTCGCCGGCGCGGTGATCGGAGACGACGACCGATGAGATGATGATCCGCTGACTGTCCAGCCGGGGCGTGCCGGCGATCCCCGAGGCCTCGTGGGCGATGTGCAGCAGCGTCCACAGGGAGTCCTCGTCCTGGGGAGGGGCCGTCTCGGCGAGGGCCGCCTCGCGGCGGAGCCCCTCGACGACGTCCGCCTCCTCTTTGAACTCCTGGGCGGCCAGGGAGAATCCGCCGGCCCATTGCGGGCTCGGCGCCGCACCGGAATCCCTGATCTGAGCGACGGCCCACAGCGCCGAGGAGAGCGTCGCGGAATCGACCATCAGCACCCCGCGGTCGTCGAGCATGACCGCCGCGCAGGCGCTGGACCCGGCGCGGCGCTCGTCGTAGGCGTCCCGGTCCTCGGCGAAGGCGTGATGCAGGTACTGGTAGACGTCCTCGAGGTCGTACACGCCGAGGTAGACGGTGTGCTGCCACCTCCGTCTCGCTGCGCCCGCCGACGTCGGCCGGCGCAGGGACCACCACGGCAGGGGCTCCCCCGGCCGCCACTCGATGACCTGGCGGCCCTCCGGACGCGTCGATCGCTTGATCGGCTTGGGCACCTTCTGCGGGCTGAAGAGCTCGAGCATCCACCAGTACTGCAGGGTCCGCAGGCGGTCATCGGGAGCAGGGGCCGTTCTCATACGGGGATTCTGCCCTGCGGACCCGACCCGGGGGGAGACGATTCAGCCCTGGCCGACCCCGATCTTGCTGGACGGGGGTGTTCCGCCGTCTGCCCCCGGGCCGGGTCGCGCGGGCCTGGTCGAGGTTCGGGGCCGCCGCCGTGATCAGCGCGCAGCGCCACGTCGCGCACCCCGGAGATCAGACAACCACCCACCGACTTTGCCGACCCCTGGCGAGCACCCGCCTCCACAGGGTTTCAGATTTTTCGATTTCTCGATTACCTTAGTGGCATGAGCGCTACGACCGCAACGACGCACTCAACGATCCTGCCCCCCGAGAACCTCGAACCCATGCTCGACCTGTCACGCTTCCTGGACCAGGTGGCGCAGCCAGCCGCGCTCATCGGGCCGGACGGTCAGACCGTCGGCCTCCCGATGGAGGCGTACCGCGTGCTGATCGACATCGTCCGTGCCCTGTCGCAGGGCCGGGCGATCACCGTCGCGCCCGTCGACCAGCTGCTGACCACCCAGGAGGCCGCGGACTTCCTCGGCATCAGCCGCCCCACCCTGGTCAAGCTCTTGGAGTCCGGTCGGATTCCCTTCGAGCGCCCTACGGCGAGCAGGCACCGTCGGGTCCGGCTCGCCGACGTCGTCAAGTACCAGCACCAGTCCGCGCAGGAGCGCAGCGACGCCCTTGACACCATGACTCGCGAGGCGGCCGAGGCCGGCCTGTACGACGACTCCGCAGCGGACTACGCGGCCGCCTTGCGACGGGCCCGCAAGGGCGGACGGGAATGACGCCGTCATGACCCGCTTCTCGGCGATGCTGGACGCCTGCGTGCTCGTCCCGGTGACACTCGCCGACACGCTCCTGAGGCTCGCCGAGGCCAGCCTCTACCGCCCCTTGTGGAGCGCTCGGATCATCACCGAGACAGTCCGCGCGATTGAGGAGGTCCATCCTCAGCTGTCCACAGACGACATCCAAAATCGAGCCGACGCCATGGACACCGCCTTCGGCGATGCCTCAGTGACCGGCTGGGAGGCGCTGGAACATGTCATCAGCCTCCCCGATCCCGATGACTGCCATGTCGTGGCAGCTGCCATTGTAGGTCGCGCCGATCTTATCGTCACCAGCAACGTGAAGGACTATCCGCCTGACGTGCTCGCGCCGTATCACATCGAGGTTCAGACCCCCGACGTCTTCCTCCTTAACCAGCTGGATCTTGCACCTCTCGCCGTCATGTCCGCGCTGAACCGACAGGCACGCTCCTCGCGCAAGCCGCAACTCACCCTCGACACGTTGCTCGATCGTCTCGCCACCTGCGGCACTCCCGACTTCGCACGCGCAGCGAAGACGCAGAAGTGGCGACTCGCGGCGGAACACCAGTCCTCCCACATACTGAGCTCGCGTCATCGCGACGGCCTGTAGCAACCGTCTCCGAATTCCCCACCCATACGCCGACCCGCCGGTATTCTTGGCCGCCAGAGCGGTCGAAAACCCCTCAGCTCACTGACGCCCCGGACCCCAATGGCGGGTTCGATGTGACGACCGGGCCGCGAAGGCCCAACGACGTCCTGGCCCATCCAACTGACGCCACTGGCGTGGCAGCAGGGGTGAACTCGATCTGGTGGGTCATGCGAGTCCGAGGTCCGCCTTGACCTCGTCCCAGGGGATGGTGCCGTGCTCGGCGACCTCTGCGCGGGCGGCGCGGGCCGCTTCGATGTCCGCCAGGTCCTCCGCCGCCTGGGTGAGGCGCTCCAGGTCCTCCGCGTCGATCACCGCGGCCACGCGGCGACCCCGACGGGTGAGGAAGACGGGGGCGTGATGCACGCGGGCGTCGTTGATGACGTCGGCGAGACGGCTGCGCGCAGCGGAGACGGACATGTCAGTCATGATGCACAGTATGGGCGAGAAGCTCGGTGATGTACGCCTTGCCGCTCAGGATCGACTCAGTGTTCGACCCGGCCCTGTGGGAGACGGCCGACAGCTGTGACCCGCAGCGCATCGCCGCGTACCTGGATGTCTGCAAGACCCTCTACATCCCCGCCGTGGACATCGCGGTCAATGTCACGGGACGTGGCTCAGTGAAGGTAGCAATCGCACGCCCCGGCTCATCGAAGCACTTCCCGGCGCGCCACGACCCTCACTCTCCCGCGGACCTGGGCCCGCCGCCGCACCCGCGACGAGCCGACCCCCAGCGACCGAGGACCTTCGAGACATCCGGAACGACCTGATGAGCGTAGACCTCCTTCCGCGTGAAGCGCAGGGGCAGGTAGCCGCGGGCGATGAGCTGGCGGTCGCGCCACCGGTCGAGGGCGAATTGGTGCTCGTCGCAGTGGTAGGTGTAGCCGTCGAGCTCCACGACGATCCATCCCTCGACCACCAGGTCCACCTCGCCGACGCCCTCGATGTCCACCCCGTCCTCGAAGCTCAGACCCGCGGCCTCGAGATCCATGCGCGCCAGTGTCTCCAGGGGAGAGCGCGCCCGATCGCTCGCGCGCTCGAGCCGGGCGAGCGCCCGGGCCGAGCCGGGGCCGCACAGCAGCGCGCGGACCTGCTCAGCCGTGACCCGCTCGTCGTAAAGGGCGGCGTCAAGGGCGATGAGCGGGGAATCGTCCTGGACGTGGCAGCGCAGGAAGCGCGCCAGGGCCTCGGCAAGCGGCTGCACCGGAAAAGAGGTGGGCGACGGTCGGGGCTGATTTCTGTCGGGGTGGAGGACCTCGCGCCCCAGGGCTGCGAGTTGCCCGCCGTTCGGAACGACGAGGTGGATCTGCTCGCGTCCTCGTGCCACCGGCAGGCCGTAGTGGCGCATAGCGGCCTGACAGGTGAGCAGTCCGCCGTGGATACGGGCCAGGACGAGGGCGCGGCCGCTGCCCGGGATGCTGATGACGCCGTGCTCGTGGGCGGTGAGCTCTCCTGCTTCGACGAGGGCGGCGATATGGCGTCGTTGGGTGCGGGTCAGTTCGAGGTCGCGGACGCGCACGGCGCCGTAGCAGCCGCGGACGAGGGCGAGAAGGTCGTCATGCATGGGCCTATTGCCACGCACCGGGGAGAGGATGGCAACGTCCCCGCCCGAGCCCTGTGGACAGGTGGCGCGGAGCCCCGCCTGTGGAGCCCGGCTCGTCGCACCAATCCGGGGATCGGGCCGCGCACATGCGGTTCGGCGCCCCGGAGCCCCCGGCCCAGGGCCCTCCCCGTGAGCCGACACCGGGCCCGAATCAGACACCGGACCCGCGCACGGTGTCCAAATCTGCCACAAAGGCCGCTGCGGCCCCTATGCGCCGCTGACAGAACCGCGGAATCACGCGGTTTCATCTCAGCCACCCGGACCGCGCAGCGGCCTTTGTGGCAGATTTGGACAACCATCGCCCCCACCTCGGCCATCCACAGCCCGGACGCACCCGCTCGCGACTCCCCCGTGCCCGCCCCGGCCGCTTCGGGACACGACCCCGGACGCGCCCGACGCAACCCGTGCCCGCCGGCGAGTGGCTGACCCCCAACGGCGCGACCCCGGACGCGCCCGACGCGGCCACCGCCCCGACCACGGGGCGGAACGAGGTCGTCGCTGGCGGACCCGCGGGGCGCGCCAGCGGCCCGAGCGAAGATCACAGATGAGTAACATGTCTCCGACCGCTCCGGAATCCCCGGTCTTCTCCCTAGGATCGTCCCCGTGACCACGTCCCTTCCCCTCGCCGCCCCTGCGGCGCCGGCAACCGGCGCACCGTCCCTTGACGTCGCGCCGGGCTCCGTGGTGCGGGTGCGCGACGAGGACTGGCTCGTCACCCGGGTCTCCATGACGTCGGACGGCACGCTGGTGACGGTGCAGGGCCTGTCCGAACTGGTCCGGGACACCACGGCACAGTTCTCCGCCGGCATCGACCGCATCGTCCCGGTGGACCCGCGCCGCACCCGCGTCATCGCGGACACCTCCATCCGCCACCGGCTCTCGCGCCTGTGGCTGGAGGCGACGCTGCGCAAGACGGCGCTGCCGGCGAGCTCCACGGACCTGGCCGTCGTCGGCGACGTCCTGGCAGACCCCCTGGCCTGGTGACCGGCGACGTGGCCTCGGAGGGCGTCAACCTGCACGCCCAGTGCCATGAGCTCATCCACTACGACA
>ERZ773050.757-NODE-757-length-17964-cov-14.567759_pt1 | contig 17964 bp, 16 predicted proteins | sample MGYA00580632_ERZ773050 | MGnify/ENA primary metagenome ERZ773050 (study PRJEB29015, sample SAMEA2738123) | human oral metagenome | biome: human oral; feature: human-associated habitat; material: saliva | place: China | collected 2166 ... | reverse complement strand
AACAACATTAGGGGAAAACTCAACACTTGCTTATTTAAAAGGAGATAATACTAAAACTACAAATGTAGGAGATTTCTTAAATAAAATAGACTTAGAAACAGATATGGGTAAAAACTCAAATCTTGTCTATGCAACTGATGGGGCAAAAGCTATTTTAGATAAAGATACAACAATAACACAAGGAGGAGTGGAATCAACTGCTGTTCTTTCAGCTAATAATGGATCTACAGTGGAAGTTGCCAAAGATAAGGAATTGAAAACTAACACTCATACTGCTTTACTTGCAAATAAAGCAACAGCTAGTAATGAAGGAGATATTAATTCTACAAGAGAAAAAGGAATTGGAATTTATGCAGTAGACAGTAAAGATTCAGGAAAAGGTGGATACAATAAAGGAAAGATTACCGTAAATAAAGATGAATCTGTTGGAATGTTAGGAAAAAATTCAACACTTGTAAATAAAAAAGTAGATAATACCAAAGGTGGAAACATTGTGGTAGAAAGTAAAAAATCTATTGCAATGTTAGGAACTGAAGGTTCAAAAGTAGAAAATCAATGGGCGATTGACCTTGAAAATGACTCTATAAATGGTTTTGAAGATGGATTAGTTGGAATTGCTGTAAATGGAGAAGGCTCTACTGGAAGTAACAGTGGTGGAATTAATATAGGAGCGAAGAAAAAGACTAAATATAGTATTGGAATGTTAGCTGAAAATAAAGCAACAATAAAAAATAAAGCTGGTGGAAAAATAACAGGCTTTGGAGAAAATAATGTTGGAATGTATTCAAAAGGAACTGATATAACAAAAGAAACTGCTACAAATGAGGGAACAGTTGATATGCAAAATAAAGGTTCAGCTGGTATGTTCGGACAAGATACAACTATTTTGAACAAAGGAAAAGTTAATGTAGTAGGAAATTCAGCAGCTATGTATGCTAGTGATGCAAATGCTATAAATGAAAAAACTATTGATGTAAAAGGTGAAAATTCAGCAGGAGTATTGGAAGAAATTTCAGAACAAAATATAGAAATAGAGGGAAAAAATACAGAAACTGGGACAATTACTGTAACAGGAGATAATTCAGCTGGTATGTATGGAAAAGAACAAGAGCAAAATTATGCTTCTAACAAAGATCCTAAATTAACACTGACAAATAAAGGGAAGATAGATATTAAATCAAAAAGTTCAGCTGGAATGTTAGTTGAAAACAAAAATGGAACTTTAAAAAAAGAAAATATGAAAGCTATAAATAAAGGAGAGATTAATCTAGCCGTAGATAAAGAAAAGAATGTAGGAATGTCAGCTAATAATGCTATTGCTGAAAATGAAAATAAAATTTCAATATCAAGTAAAAAATCTACTGGAATGTTTACTCAAAATAATGGAACTATCACAAATAGAGGAAATATTTCTTCAACAGGTGAAGAGAATATTGGAATGGTAGCAAAAGATGCAGGTTCTGAGGCTATAAATGAAGGAGAAATAAGTCTAGAAGGAAAAAGTTCTCTTGGAATGGTAGCATCTGAATCTGGAAAAGTACTAAATAAAAAGAATATTACAACAAAGGGAGAACACTCTCTTGGAATGTATATTCGTGAAAATAGTACAGGAGAAAATACAGCTGATGGAGTTATTTCTTTACTTGAAAAAGAATCAGTTGGAATGTATGCTGAAAATAATGGTTCAGCAGACACAGCTAAAAACTCAGGAACTATTAATTTAGGTGCAAATGGAATCAATCGAATTATTGGCAAGGCAACTCATATCACTGGGGATACTTTAATTGATAGAGCAGTCATTAAATCAGGAATGATTGATAAATTAAAGACATCAAACTTTGAATCTGGGTCAGTAACTACTATGGTATTAGCGTCAAATTCAGTAACTGCAGATAAAATTGTCGTGGATCAAGCGTTTTTTAATAAGTTAGTTGCAAATGAAGCTTATTTACGACAGCTGTTTGCTAAGAATGCTTTTATCAATAGTGTACAAAGTGTTAGGATTGATGCTAGTCAAATAAAGTCAGGCTTACTAAGTGGTGACAGAATTCAGGGTGGCACAATAACTGGAACCACAATTTCTGGTGGATTATTAACTGGAGAAACAAAAATTAAGTTAGGTGCTTATGGTTCATTTGACGCTATCAACGGTGGATTACAGATTAATGTTCCTCGTCAGTTTAATTCTAAAGATGGTTTAGGTGTACAATTTATAGGTTCTTATGGCCGAGGGGACAATGTTCCTTACGGCTTATTTATTTACAAAGATTCAGATTTTACTACTGGAAACACTGCAAGTGATAGTGATGATTTTCTATTGACGGTCGAAGGATACATTAAGGCAAAAGGAATTGGCTGGTTAAAGTACGGCAAAAGTAGCATTAATGGCTCAACTACAGGAACTATTAGTTATTGGAATTCTAATAATGTGTCTCTAGACTTTGGTGGATCAGGAAATGATATTTACTACTCATATAACGGAAATGCTTATAGCTTATGGCAAATTGTTAACCAACATTTTTCTGATAAAAACTTAAAAGAGAATATAGGCTTATCTAACTATAAAGCACTCGATTTTATCAAAAGATTTCAATTTAAAGAGTATGACTGGAAGAAAATAGGGAATCGTATTCAAAAGGCTCATACCAAAATTGGACTCATCGCTCAAGATGTTCAACAAATTGACTCGTCACTTGTGTATGAAAATGGTGGTTTTCTGAATCTTGATAATACAAGATTAACGAATATCGCTTTAAAAGGAATTCAAGAGTTAATACTTGATATTCGAAAATTAAATAAACGATTGGAGATGTTAGAAGATGAACACAGATTTAATCCATCAATTAGCAATGGAGTCGTTGACTAAGAAACTAGCACAAACCGAAGGTCAAGCAGCACAAAATGAGGCTCTTTATTTGGTTGTTGCAAGCGAATTGCAGTTAATGAAAGATGTATTAGAATACGACTCAGACCTAAAAGACTTATTTGAGGAAGTAAAAACTAAAAGAGAGAAAGGAGAAAGTTAATGGCATTAGAAATTACTAAAACAACACGTTTGGTTGGAAATTTGAAGATTGGTGATGAAGTAGTTAAGCAGTATACTGTTGATGTTGATGAACATGGTGTTTCTACAGTATCTGAGTTTCTCTATCATTCAGAGCTCTATGCGGAGCATCGTCTCGAAATGAGAAACCAAGAAAAATTGTTCCGAGATAAACGATATGAATTAGAAGATGCTGTTTTAGCTGAAATTGAGTCAAATAAAAAAGAACTATAGGGAGTATTAAAAATGGATATTGAATTGTTTAATTTTTTAAGAAAGTTCATCGAAACAGAAGATGGGCTTATTTTGTATGCGTTAGCGTTAATTGTCATCATGGAAATTGTAGACTTTGCATCAGGCACATTTGCTGCCATTGTAAATCCTAATGTTGAGTATAAGAGTAGAATTGGAATCAATGGATTAATTCGAAAAGTCTTAGGGATTTTTATGTTACTGTTATTGATTCCGATGTCTGTTTTGTTGCCTGAAAAAACTGGGTTTATGTTCCTGTATTCTATTTATATCGGATACCTAGTATTTACTTTCCAATCGCTAATTGAGAACTATCAAAAAGTAAAAGGGAATATTCTACTTTTTAAACCAATTTTAAAAGCTTTGGAACATCTAACTGAAGAAAAGTCTAACAATGATAAGGAGGATAATCATGGAAGTTGATAAAAGTAGATTACGAACAAATCTTCCTCAAATCGGTGAGCAACCCTATCGACAAGTCCATGCTCACTCAACAGGAAATCCTAACTCTACGGCACAAAATGAAGCAGATTACCATATGCGTCGTCCAGTTGAGTCAGGATTTTTCTCCCATGTGGTAGGGAATGGTCGTATCATGCAAACTTGGTTAGTAGACCGAGGTGCTTATGATGTTGGCGGCGGATGGAATGTTGAAGGTTACGCTCAAGTTGAACTAATAGAAAGTCATGAATCTAAAGAAGAATTCATGAGAGATTATCGACTTTATGTCAAGCTATTACGTGAGTTAGCTGACGAGGCTGGAATCCCTAAAACTCTAGATTCTAGTAGTCTTGCTGGGATTAAAACTCATCAATTTTGTACTTACAACCAACCAAATAATGGAAGTGATCATGTAGATCCCTATCCATACCTTGCAAAATGGGGCATTAGTAGAGAACAGTTTAAGAAAGATATTGAATCTGGTCTAACTGAAGGAAACTGGAAACGAAACGAAGTTGGTTGGTGGTGGGAAGAAGCAGGTGGCTTTTATCCAAAATCTCAATGGAAAAATATCAAAGGAGAATGGTTCTATTTTGATAATAGAGGCTACTGTTTCATCAATAAATGGTTCAATGATGGCAAGGATTGGTTTTATTTAGATAAGCGTGGTGCCATGGTTACTGGTTGGATGCATATCGATCATCGTTGGTACTATTTTAAGTCGGATGGTAGAATGGCTAAAGGTTGGGTAAAATATCGTGAAACTTGGTATTACTTGGATGAAAAAGACGGGGATATGAAATCTAAGCAATTTATTAAATCAGGAAACGGATGGTACTATCTCAAGTCTGATGGTTCGCTATCAGTAAAACCAGAATTTACGATTGAACCTGATGGTTTGATTACTACTAACTAAGAGTTTGTAGATACTACTCTTAAAATAAATCTTTAAACAAAATAAACCACCGAAGTTGGTGGTTCATGTGGTATAATATCTTTTGTAGAAAAGTGAAGACGGTGGCTCCTTATACCGAAAGAGAGGTGATGCCTATGGGCAGTTCATCAAAATCTGACGGAAAGGAGGGGCACTCTTTTGACCGCATTTGAAGTTGTACAGACAATACTTGGTTTTGGTAGCTTTACCATTACTTTGATTGGCTTGTGCTATAAAATCTTCAAAGACAAGGACAAAAAATAATCCGTCCCCACTTTTGAGCGAGTAGGACGGATTAAATCTGTTATACGAGCTACCGTCTTTTTAACGGTTCTACATTGGAGTTGAGTTGGTAGCTCAGCTCCTTTTTCTATGTTTATTATAACATATTGCGATTAAATTTCAAATAAAAAATCTAAGCCTGGTGAAATACATCAGGCTTTTTCTTTTTGATTTTTTCTTAAAACCGGAAAAATCTATCTTGAAAGTACCTATTTAGGTAAGAGGACGATAAAGACATTTTGTTAAAGTACAGGGTTGCTGATTACTTGACTAATATTGCGTTTAGAGGGATATATAGTGTGTAAAAACTTCTTGTAGGAGGAATAATGAATATAAGAAAAATTGAAGCAAAGAATAACAATAGAAAAAAGAGAATTTGTGCATATGTTCGAGTTTCTACAACCAACGGAAGTCAACTTGATTCGCTAGAGAATCAAAAAGTCTATTTTGAAAAGTTGTATGCTGAACGTGAAGATGTTGATTTTTTGGGTGTTTTTTTTGACAAAGGAATTTCAGGTTCAAAGTATGATAGACCTGATTTTCAAACTATGCTAGATGCTTGTAGAAAAGGACAAATTGACGTTATCCATACTAAGTCAATATCAAGGTTTGCAAGAGATCTCATCAATGTTCTTGAAATAAGTCGAGAATTAAAAACTCTTGGTATTGATATCTTTTTTGAAGAGCAGAATATCCACACTTTATCCAATGAAGGTGAAGTTGTCTTGACTGTGTTAGCAAGTTTGGCTGAGGAAGAGTTACAAAGCATGAGCGGAAACCAACGATGGAGTTTTCGTAGAAAGTTCCAGAAGGGAGAATTACTCATTAATGCTAAACGGTTTTTAGGGTATGATTTAAACGAAAAAGGTGAACTTGTTATAAACAAAGCAGAAGCGCAAATAGTAAGAAACATCTTTTATAGTTATTTAGAAGGAATGGGTACACATAGGATTGCTAAAAAACTTAATGAGGGCAAGGTTCCAACTGTAGCAGGAAAGAAATGGTATGACAGCACAATTCGTAATATCTTAAAAAACGAAAAATACAAAGGCTCTTTACTACTTCAAAAATACTTTCATGACGGTGTAAACGGTCCAAAGAAATTAAATCAAGGACAGGTTGAACAATACTATATCGAAGATAATCATGAAGGAATTGTATCTAAGGAAATATGGGAGAAGGTTCAGGTAAAAATGAAAAGCCGTTCTCGAATTCAAGGTACAAATAAAACCTATAAATTTTCCAGAATGTTAAAATGCCAATATTGTGGTTCAACATTAAAAAGACAGGTATCTTATAAGAAAAAGATTGTTTGGTGTTGTTCCAAATATATCAAAGAAGGAAAAAATTCATGTAAAGGCATGAGAGTCCCTGAAAGGGATATTGAAGATTGGAAACTTAGTTCACCAGTAATTGTGTTAGAAAGGATTGAAGATGGAGAAAAACATTACAGTTATACCGGCCAAAAAACCTCAGCAAACGGTCATATCTCAAACTCGGAAAAAAATCAGAGTAGCCGCTTATTGTCGAGTGTCTACAGACCAAGACGAACAGCTATCAAGTTATGAGAATCAGGTTAATTATTACCGTGAATACATCTTAAAACATAAAGATTATGAGTTAGTAGACATCTATGCAGATGAAGGAATCTCCGCAACTAATACAAAAAAACGTGATGCTTTTAACCGCCTAATACAAGATTGTAGAGGTGGTAAGGTGGATAGAATTTTAGTTAAATCTATTAGTAGATTTGCCAGAAATACATTGGACTGCATCAAATATGTAAGAGAGCTGAAAGAACTAGGTATTGGAGTAACGTTTGAAAAAGAGAATATTGATAGCCTAGATTCAAAAGGAGAAGTACTACTTACCATTCTATCGTCACTCGCACAGGATGAATCAAGATCCATTTCAGAAAACTCAACTTGGGGAATTCGTAAGAAATTCGAGCGTGGTGTGGTTCAAGTAAACACTACAAACTTTATGGGATATGACAAAGATGAAAAAGGAAATCTTATTATAAACCATGAACAAGCAAAGGTCGTAAGGTATATATTTGATAGATTTCTAGAAGGATACAGTCCAGAATTTATTTCCAAAGAGTTAAGAGAACTGGAAATACCAGGTTGCACAGGTAAAGCAAAGTGGTGCCCAAGTGCTATATGGAAAATGCTTCAAAATGAAAAATACAAGGGTGATGCTTTGCTTCAGAAAACCTATACCGTTGATTTTCTGACGAAGAAACGAATTGATAATGATGGACAAGTTAATCAATACTATATCGAGAACAATCATGAACCAATCTTAGATAGAGAAAAGTGGGAGATTGTTCAGTTAGAAATAGCAAGAAGAAAGAAGTTTAGAGAACAACATAATCTCCAATTTTATATCATGCAGAAAGAAAACAATCCCTTTACAACAAAAGTATTTTGCGCCGAATGTGGTTCAGCATTTGGTAGGAAAAATTGGACTACAAGTCGAGGTAAACGTAAGGTGTGGCAGTGTAATAATCGATATAGGATTAAAGGCCAGGTTGGATGTTTAAACAATCATATCGATGAGGAAATGCTCGAGAAAGCTGTTATGATGGCTGTAAGTATTCTTAAGGAAAATAGAGAACTTCTTCAAAGTAAATGGAACAAACTTATAGAAACTGATAGTCGTTTAAAACAGTATTACAGTAATCGACTTAGAGACATAGTTTCTAGAAAAAAATGGGATTTTAATGGGGTTGAAATGTGCCGGATTTTAGATAGTATCAACATTTCAGAAAAAGGAGAGATTAGTGTTAAATTTCTTGAAGGTACAGAAGTAAATTTGTGAGTAACTGAAACTAGTAAGCTGCAGTTTTTTATTTTGAATAATGATATAATAGTATAAAGTAATATTCAAGGGGATGTTAATATGCCAAAGGGTTTCCAAACTCCTATAACCATTAAGGAAGCTATTGATAAAATTGATGAAAATAAATATGTTTTGCCAGGGATTCAACGTCGTTTCGTTTGGGGAAAAAATCAAATTGAACTACTTTTCGACAGTATTATGAGAGATTACCCTTTTAATTCATTGATGTTGTGGGAAATAAATTCTCCTCAAATAAAAAATAATTATAACTATTATTCTTTTTTGAGAAAGTATAAACAAAGATTTGAAGTTGAAAATGAAATGATTAATAAAACAGCTTCTGATGATGATTTTTTTGCTATTATTGACGGCCAACAAAGACTAAATAGCTTATACCTAGGTCTAAAAGGAAGCTATACAATGAAAAAACCTCATAGACCTTGGATAGATAAATCAGATTACTTTGAAGAACAGTTTTTATATTTAGATATTACTTCGGAATACCAAAGTGAATCAGATATCGACAGAGCATATAATTTCAGATTTTTGCCGAAATCTGAGGCTGAGAATAGTAAAGATAAAACTTGGTATAAAGTAGGTGATATTCTTCAAATAAATCCTGATGACATTTTTGAAGAAATTAGTGATTTTGTTGAACAACAATTAAATATAAAAGATAAAAAATACGCACGTAATACGCTAAATAAATTAAATAAAGTAATTAGGGAAGATAAAATCCTTAATTACTACTTGGAAACCGAACAAGACCTTGATAAGGTGTTAGATATATTTATTCGCACAAATGACGGTGGGACTAAATTAACATTTTCAGATTTGTTAATGTCAGTTTTAACAACTCATTGGAAAGAAAGTAGGGATGAGTTTGATGAATTGATTAAAGATGTCCGTAGCTTTGGTGATTTTAATATTAGTTCGGATTTAATAATTAAATCTATTTTAATGTTGTTTTCTAATGATATTAAAAATAGAGTAAAAAATTTTGATGAAGAATTATTAAATTCTGTAATTAAAAATTGGTCTAGAATAAAATTAAGCATTTCCAATACTTTCCAAATGTTTTATAGGATGGGATTTAATTCTCAAACTTTTCCAGCTCTAAATGCTGCAATTCCCATTATATATTATGTTTATAAAAATAACTTAGAAGAAGAAATTATTAAGGTTAGATTCGTTGGTAGCACAAATCATAAATTGATTAAACAATGGCTTATTTTATCTTTCCTGAAGAGAATATTTGGTGGTCAATCCGATACTGTTCTTGTTGATCTTAGAAAGATTATTAATGAGAATAGCAGTTCTAGTTTTCCTTTGCAAGTTATTATTGATAAAGCTAAATCAAATCCAACAAAAAACTATAACTTCGACACTGAATTTATAGACGATTTGTTTGAACGGACATACGGTGGAGATGTATTTTTTGTACTATCATTATTTTATCAAGATTTAGATTACTTTAACCAAAATTTCCATGTTGACCATATTCATCCTCAAATACTATTCAAAAGAAAAAATAGCTCTTATAATGCTATGATTGAAAGAGTTGGTAAAAATTGGAATAAATTGGGTAATTTGCAACTATTAAATAGTGAACTTAATACAGCAAAAAGTGATAATGATCTAGCTATCTGGGTTAAAAATAATGGTATTGCTAAAAAACGATTATTTATTGATGAGTCAGTAAGTTTGGATTTTTCTGATTTTGAAGAGTTTTATACAAACAGAGTTATTAATATGAAAGAACATTTGAGAACTATTTTAAATGATAAGTATTAATATAAGAATAAGCTTGGAGAAATCACATGAGAATAGATAAAATATGTTTAGAAGAACAATTTAATTACGACGATGTATCAGAATCTGAATTAAAAATTATTTTTGAAAAAAGACTAGAAGAAGCAAAAGAAAAATCAGTCTTTGAACCTTTCTGTATACCATACAGTTATAGTCAGTTTAAAAAGGACATTGTTCTTAATGAAGAGGTAGTACTTGAGAATGGTTTTCATTTTCATCATCATTCAGAAAGTGAACTAGTAGAATATGCGTTAAAGCATAGAAATAATAGCCAATTACATATCAATTCTATGTCAGATTTGTGGCTGAATGAATATCCAGCACCAAATGAATCAGGTCGTGTATTTATGGTATCATCTAATGGAAATCATCGTAGATTAGTCTTTAAATGTTTAGATTTGAAATTTATAGAGGCCAACATTCAATATCTAAATAAAAAGAGAGGTAGTTGGAGATATTACTTTCATAGACAAAATAGCTATATGATAATGTTATTAAAATGGCTAATTTTTAACAAAAGGATTGAGGTTGAGTATTTGGATAGTCGAACTTATTTGATCACAGATTCTTCGAATCTAATTCCATGGATTTTACCAAACTCAGAAATTCTTAAAGCATCAGATATTCGAAAAGATATGTTGAAACGATTAAACTTAGTAGAAAAATCATTCGGAAAACAGGATTTTGATGATGGTTTTATAAGAAAATCATTTCTTTTGTGGTATATAGAAGTTCTACGAGTAAATTTTATTATTTATCTAAAAAAAATGTAATAATTTTACTTTGATTCAGAATCTATATGCTATGCTACTACTATCAAATTAATACTTTAACTGTCTATACAAAAACTTAGACTTGTTAGGTTTTTAATTAAATAATCAACATATTTAAGGATAAGTACTTAGTAGTTTCTTATTCTCTTCAATTGATTTTATATAATTTTTACAATTTAAATATACTCTGTTTCATTACCAATTCTAGTGTATTACAGTATATAAAGAATTGACAGATTTAAATCTCTGAAGTATACTAAAGTAGTCCAGTGGAAACATTGGATAGGGCAACAATATACCCACCTATATATTCTTGGCTTTAAAGCCTGAAAGGAGGTGTGTGCTATGAACTTAACTGTCTTAATTGACTGGAAGTTCGTTGTTGCCCTTGGCACAGCTGCGGTTGCAACCATTTTCGCATTGAATATGGATTCTTCAGCAGCTGAGCGTATTTCAATCCATGCGATTGAAGCTACTAAGGAGTTTGCAGTTGCTACTAAAAGCAACTGTTAACTCCTATATACTTGGAGAAGCACATAATCTTAGGATTTGATGCTTTTTTATTTTATAAAAATATTCAAGGTTAGAAAAATAATGAAAAAAATTGACTGTTCATATATCTATAAAGAAGAAATTGATAAAAATATAAATATGCTAAAGCGTTTTATAGAATCGTGGGTGAAATTCCACTCTATTCGGAATGAAGAACTTTTTCAATTTGCTGATGATGATTTCTATTTTTATCGTTTCGCAGTAGAAAGACAGGAAAAAGCTGGTAAAATATTACTAACTAACATCCTTAGGCGGGTACTGAAGGAGTATAATAAACCTGTAGAATATTCACATGATGCTCCATTTATTTTTATAATTAAAGAAAATCATGAACGAATAGGATATAGGTTAGCAGATTTCCTTGAAGATGAAGATATCAATAGTATTCTTAAATCTAATCATGTCGATAAAGCGATTATCCTTAGAACTTCAAAAGGTAAGCAAACAAATAAATTAATTGAGCTAGAGAATCAACAGTATAAAGATACAAATGTAAACATAAGAGCATTATCTATTCATGAATTTTATTTAAAACAATTTGGTGAAGAAGAATATAAAGCGTTTATTGATTCTATTGATAATTACCTAAACGTTACAAAGGAAATCACAGGTTATAAGTCTGTTAAATTTCTTTCTAATATGAATCTTGCTTCAATAAAAATTTTTGAACAGAAAAAACTTAAAGATTGGGATTATTTGAATTACAGGTATCAGATTATTAATGCAAGTGATAAGAAAGTCCAGAACTATTTATATCTCACTCAAAAAGATATTATTTTTGAAAATCTGGATGATATGCATAAATCATATATTTTCGATAAATTATATGAAACAATGGTAAGTTCGAACGAATATGCTACAAGTTTTATAACATCGGAATGGCTTTATGATTCGTTTAAGGGTAAAAAGAACTTTGATTACACCTCTGTCGTAAGTGGATACTTAAAGTCTATTGAACAGTTATTGTATAAGATTGTTATGCTCAATATTGACAACGATTGTAAAATAGCAATGAAACGAGATATGTTGAAAAAAGCTTTCAGACAGAATATCCCAGTTTTTAAGCTGATTGATAACAAATTTAATAAAGTTTCCGGAAATAAGCAGGGAAACAATTATAGGTCCACAAACTATCCATATATCGAATTTACGGAACATCAAAAAGAATTCATGGATAGTTCTATTGGAACTTTTGAGTATTTTTTAAGATGTAATAAGCACATTTTTTCAAATCCGGATAATGCAAAAACAGTTACTGACATGATTAGTTGTTTTAGAATTGAATGTCGAAACGGTTTCTTTCATACTCATAATTTAAATGATTGGGATTTAGTTGAAAAAATACATAGCAATGCAATCTACCTTTATTTCGTTTTATTGGGATCATGTATTATTCCAGAAGAGAGGAAACATGAGTTAAATCTTATTCACCGTGATCAATTTGATGAACTTTGTAAAAAAATCCGAGAATTCAAGAAGTATAATATATATTTTGAATTTGAATATGACGATGGTATAAAACAAAATCTAGTATATGATATTCATAATAACACTATTGAATTTAATGATGATGGTGTAGAACATTATGATGGTCTTTTATTCTATAAAGTAGACGAATTTCAAGATTCTCTTAAACAGATTGATAAAGGTGAGTTAGAAAATAAAAAGCTTTATTTAACTAGAGATAATTTACCGAAAAAGATATTTGGAATTCACAGAAAACATCGTGACTATAAATCTGAAGAGATTATTTTTTGATTAATAATATTTTTTTGTAACTGCAACGATTAAGTTGCAGTTTTTTCTATATCCAAAAACCACATTAAAGTGGTAACCCCTCTATAAAACATGGTATAATAGGCCTATATAGCTAAATGAAGTAAACCTAACAATAGGGATTGAGGAAAAGGATAAAACAGTCATGTCAACGGTAAAAAGTGATCTAAATCTTGCGCAAACATATGCGAGTCAGCTGAAAAATGCTTGTCAATCTTTAACAGCTATCGCTGTGGCTAGCCAAGATGACCTAACGACTCTTCAAGGGAATAACAAGGCTCATCAATGTCTGACAAAGGATCAAAATCTAGCTAGTCAGATTACAGCCGCTGTCACCCTGACTTCCGAACGACTTCACTCTGTAGCGAGTGATTTTGAGGCACTAGATGAAGCGGGTGCCAATGGTTTTAGGAGTCATACATGAGCAAGTTAGATGAGTTGAAGAAAAGAGAGCGAGAACTTTTGTACCAGCTAGAAGACAATGGAAAAGAGAAGTATCGCACCAAAGAACTGATAGAAACCTTTGAAGGATATGATAGAGCTAGCCACCGTTATCAAAGTGATTTGTGGGAGGCGGCCTATCAAAGCCGATATGCAGGACAGTTGGAAGAAACGATCCTGCAGAGAAACCAACTTAATAACCAAATCCTTGAGGACCTCAGCTACCACATGGACGATTTGAAAAAAGAAAAGTTCCGGTTAGAGGGAGACTTGGATGAGGTTTACTATGAAAGACGCAAAGAACTAGAAAGAGGGGAGGAAAAACGACATGGGCATTGATATGTACTTAGAACAATCACAACTACAAAGTTCGAGTATAGCAACCATGTGCCAATCTCAGGTGGAAGCTTATCAAGGCTTGCAATCAGCCATCCAAAAGTTTTCAGAGGATACAGAGAGTCTAAAGGGCGATGCTTATAATTCGGCTAGAAGTTTTTTTGCAAGTGTTCTACTGCCCTTGAGCAAGGGGGGACAACTCTATGCAGAAACCTTCTCTCAAGCCATCAAGAAACTACCAGAAGACTACCAAAGTATGGTCGACAGCAAGAGTTGGCGGGAGGATGATCTGCTTGATAAGATCCGCCAGGAAGAGCAAATGATTGCTTATCTAGATGAAGTCAACCAATCTCTTTCTAGCTTGACAATGGATAGTGAAGAAAAGGGAAGATTGAGACGCAGTAATGTTGAACTCATGCGAGGGCATCATGCGAATAAACGCATCTATGAAACGATCTTGAAAGACCTGCGTGCCTATGATAGCTACTCAGGAGGGCTTTTCGATGAACTAGACAGTATCGATGTACAGTTGAGTCGAGGACTAGCTCAGATTGAAACGAGTTGGGATGCAAAGACAGGGGTCTTTAAAGTCCCATCTGACCTGACTTGGGCCAACTACCTGACTGCCTACTCTGACACAAAGGACTTGAAGCTCAGTCGTCAAGAGAAGGCCTTTGTCCAGACCATGATGGCAGAATACGGCTTTGATGCAGAAACAGCCCAACAACTCTTGACCATCAAGCAAGGAATAGACAGAAAATTTCCAACCTCTAGTCAAGAGTTTCGTGACTATATCTTTTTGCGAGTCGTCGGTGCGGCAAATTATAACGAATTTAAGTGGAATGAAACAGCAGGTGGATTGGGGCATCATTTTTATAAAGAATTTGTGAGTGATCCGCAAACAGGTCAAAAATTGAGAACTTTGAAGCCAATAGTTGAAATATATCAAGAACTGGGGTTGAAAGAAGAAAAGGCCAAAGAACTGTATTATAATCTTAGACTGCAGCATGCGTTATCAAATGGTGGCAATAGTGTTAAGAAAATGCATGAAGCGGATTTAAGTAGTGGTACTAATAGTTATGAGGACGCAAAGAAGAACTACAAAGATACTTATGGTACTACAAAAGGTTTTGACCAATTTTGGGACAGCAAACTAAAGGCCTATTCTAACAATGGAGCAGGTCACGCAGACTTTACCCACCAGTCCATCACTATGGCGACTCACCTTAATCCTAATCAAGTACAGTTATCAGATCTTTATGGTGGTAGAGAGCATGTCAAAGACCTCTCAGGTTGGGAAGGAGACACGACCTTTAACGCTAATGATATGAAGCCAAGCATTGGCGAAGATGACTACAAAGCAGACCTCGATTCAGTCAATCTTATCGGCCGTATGCAGAAGGGGCAATCCTATGACCAAGCCATAGCTTCTTACTATGCTGACCTTCAAAAAGACTCTTCTCAGAGAGAAAGAGAATTCTTGAAAAATAAGGATTGGAAACAGGTCAAAGGTACGATTTATGCAGGGGTAGCGCCTGCGGATATACTGAGAAAGGGTGAGGCATCTATTAAAGAGTATATTGAGGAAAAATACCCAGAAGTATCCACATTTTTAAATCGTTTAGAGGCTGTGGCAGACTAGGAGGAAAAGTTAATGAAGAAAACACTCGGTTTAGTAGCCTTATTCGTGATTATCATATCATCCTGTTTTTACTTTTTTGTGCGTCAACCTAAAAACATTTTTGATGAAATTTACCAAGAGACGGCAAAAAATTATTTGGGCTATTATAATTTCAATGAATTAAAAAATGTGACAGTAAAAAATCGAAAGCTTTATGATTCGAATATGAATGAAACGGATAAGTATGAATCAATAATAACATACGATGATTCCTCTCTTGGAAGCGATGCGAAGAACTTAGAACTACGATTTAATTTTGATGGTAGTAGTAAAGGTATGAATATCTGGTTTGAAAGATATGCTAATTCAGGAGAAAAAATTAACTTTGTCATTCATTACGGATTTAAGAAAAAAGTACTAGTTAAAAAAATTATGATTTATGAAAATAGTTCGAAAACATATATTGAAGACGAGGCGCAAGTGAAATCTTACTTAGAAAAGTACGGTATCACTGCTAAGGACTTGGATTCTTACTACGACGAAATTGTCAACCAGAAAGTCTTGAAAGATTGGTGTTCTATTTATGACAGCAAGTACTCGCCAAGCAACTATGGAGATGTCAAGATTGAAACCCAGTGGGAGAATTGGTAGTAAGTTGTATAAGAAACTGTGAAATAACTTTCAAACAGTTTTACTCATTTTTATTAGGCTATTTAGAATAAGACAGTATATGCTTTCGTTCCAAAGTATTATTTAAATGTTGTTTCTATCACTTTCGTTCTATAATATAGAAGTTCGCTAGCACCACACGTTGAGTGTGCTAGCTTGTTAGTGAAACGTAGTTAATCCTCAAAATAATGAAACTAAAACTCCATTATTTTGAGATGACAACCTAAATTGGTTTTAAGGAGGAGAAATATTGATAGAGAGCAGACCTGAGTTTAATAAAATCACATCCTTTGACGAGTTTAATAAATACTATTGGTATCGTGATGAACTTTCACAGATATGCAAGTCATTAGGACTTGAATATAGAGGTACCAAACAAGAACTTAATCATATAATTGAGCAGTACTTTAAGGGGAATTTGATTAAAAATTCACCAATAAAAAGGAAAAAGAAACGAGTAGAAGTCGTTACCTTAGACACGCCCTTACTTGAATGTGGATTCTCCTTTAATGCACACTTTAGAGAATATTTCTCAACTTTAACAGATGTTTCGCCCTTTAAATTTACTGCTGATATGGCGACTGCTTGGAGAAAAGTAAAAAGAGAAAATGATTTGAGTTTTACAATCCAAGATATGCTAAAAGTCTATTATGGAAATTCAGATTATGCCAAGTATGATCATTCGGTTTGTCAATGGAATCAATTTTTAAAGGATTTCTGTATAGACGAAAATAGTCACAATTACTCGAATAAATTAAAAGTAGCTTCCATTCTATGGAAAGAAGTTAGAAATTCAAGTAATGAAAAAATTTATTCAAAGAATCTTTTAACTAAATATGCTAATAAAGTAAAAGAGTATGGTAAGGTAGTTCAATAGAAGTGCCTTTGTTTTGAAAATCTGAATTTTAAACTAGCTATTATGTTTGTCTTGTTTTATGATTTAGAGGCTTTGAAACCTTTTGATTTGATTGCTGTTCGCTTAGCTTAACTATAACAGTATCTAAGTTTAAAGTAAGCGACAATCATTTTAAGAAATTTTGAGCAAGTCAAGGATATTTTTTATGAAGACGGAGTAAATAGTGAGCTAGTATAGATTTACACACATCTATTTGTCCTTTAAAACGAATTTATATAATAAAAAAATATGGAGGATATTTTATGATACAAGTAGCTGATTTTATGAATAAAGTAGATATTACAGATAGTGATAATGTCAATTGTGAATTTGAAGTACGTAAAAAGGCAATGGATTTTTATAAGAAGTATCCTTTTTATGAGGAAGATGATTGGGAGATTATTAAGTTTCAAAACTCAGTTGATAAATATAATAAATTAAAGAATGATAAAGAGATTGAAGCATATAAAGAAAAATCAAAATCAGGGTATAAGGGAGCTCATTTGCTTGTCAATAAATCGAAAGGTATTGCACTTACGGCTGACATCCTTACTTCAATTAAGCTACCTTGTGAAAGAATTGCAAGTGTCGAAACTAGCTTAAAAGGTGGTAAAGAGATAAAAGACGGGATATTAAAAGGTAATTTAGAGATACCACATGATTTGAAACCTTATTTTAAAGCTTTTGCTATTGTTTACTATTGGTGTGGAAATATGATGCCAGTGGTGGAAAGTTTCCCCCCTGGAAGTGATGGAGCAGATAACTGGCTTTGGAAAATGAAGACGATAATTGAATGTCATACACCTGGTACTCATCAAAACTGGAGGAATTGGATTAAAGAAAACTGGGGAGAAGATCTAAATAAATTCATCACTGATTTCTATTTTGAAGATTGTTTTGGCAAGGATAGTTTAACCATAAAGAATATTGTTCCAAGTCTCAAAGAATACTATGTTTTTTCATTAAGTGATCGTTACTTAGATCGTCTTCAAAAAAATAATAATAAATTAGCTAAAGAATTTTTAATCAATCATGTAAAAGTGATTATTCAAAGAAGCTACCGAATCGAGAATGAATTTCATGGGGATTGGAAGAAAAAGGAAGAGGACGAGGTAAAAGGAATTTTTAAAGAAATATTCGCGCAAGCTGGATTTAATGGCAAACAGATTAATAAAATGGTTTCTTTATTTTAGATAGTTAATTGACAATATTTAGAAGTTAGTCGTCTGATATAATCTGCTAATCTTTATTTAACCTATTTTTATATCTTCAAAATTCTTAGTAAACTCTTTG
>ERZ773050.749-NODE-749-length-18115-cov-7.929125_pt1 | contig 18115 bp, 10 predicted proteins | sample MGYA00580632_ERZ773050 | MGnify/ENA primary metagenome ERZ773050 (study PRJEB29015, sample SAMEA2738123) | human oral metagenome | biome: human oral; feature: human-associated habitat; material: saliva | place: China | collected 2166 ... | reverse complement strand
GCCGCCGCCCGGGCCGTGGGCGCGGCCGGGCGGGCCGAGGCGCTGGAGCGCTTCTCCCCCGGGCGCTACCGGGCGGAGTTCGTCCGCGCCGTCCGCGCCGTCCTGCCGCGAAACCGGCGGAAACGACACGCGAGACCGGCGGAAAAGACACGCGAAACCGGCGGAAACGGCACATCCTGTGGATAACTCGCCGGTCGGCGCCCTCACAGCCGGCGCATCTCCAGGTACCACTTGGGCAGCGCGGCCAGCAGGTAGGCGGCGTGCCCGGCCAGCATGAGGCCGTAGACCCACAGGAAGGGCGTCGGTGCGAAGCGCAGGGCCAGGACCAGACACAGCAGCCCGTAGTCGGTGGGCACCGACAGCACGGACTTGAGCAGGCCGGGGCGCGACTCGTCCCGGGCCAGCGGCGTGCCCCCGTGGTAGCGCAGCTGGTAGGTGAGGATGTAGGTGAAGAAGTGCACATTCTGGACGGCGCCGTAGGCCAGGGGCAGGAGCAGCAACGCCGGGTCGGCCAGCGCCCCGGAGCGGAACAGGCCGATCGCCACCGCCCCGTGCAGGGTGGAGAGCTTGACGGCGTCGGCCACGTGGTCGAGCCACTCCCCCGCCTTCGAGCCGCCGTGGCGCAGCCGGGCCAGCTGCCCGTCGGCGGAGTCCAGGGCGTAGCCGAGCATGAGCAGCAGTGAGGTGCCCGCGGTGGCCGCGGGGGTGAGCGGGCAGACGGCCAGGAGCACGATGCCCGTCAGGGTGCAGGCCGCCGAGAGGAGCGTCACCTGATCGGGGGTCAGGTGCGCCCGGTGGGCGATGGCGGCCAGCACCCGCCCGACGGGCCGGTTGACGATCCGCGAGTACAGGGGCGCTCCCGCCTTCGACTTCTGCGCCGAGGCCAGGGCGCGGATATTGTCTCGGATGGTCGGTTGGGTCACGGTCGGCTCCACTGGGCTCCGCCCGGGCGGGCGGGATCGGCGATGCGGCCGCCCGGAGGCGGACCGCGGGGTGCGCCTACCATATCGGGTAGCATCGCTGTCCTGGCTCGGCCGATTCAAGAGACGGCCGGTTCCCGATGGACGTACGAGGTAGGAGCAGTCGCCATGGAGCCATACGAGGTCCTCGCCCTCGTGCGCCGTTTCACCCCCCTTCTGCTCGCGCACCTGGTGCTGGGGGCGATCGCCGGGTACGCCGTCGCCGCCTTCTCCCCGCCCGTGTTCACCTCCACGGCCAGCGCGTTCGTCGCGGCCGGCAAGGACGGCACCCAGTCCGTGACCTCCTCCTCGACCCTCATCTCCGCCGTCATGCCCACCCTCGTCGAGCTGGGCACCTCCCAGCCCGTCCTCGACGACGTGGGCGCCATGACCGGCATCGATCCCAATGAGATCAATCACTCCATTACGGTGACCAACCCGGAGAACACCCTCATTATCAAGGTGAGCGCGGACGCCTCCAGCGCCGAGAAGGCGCAACTGATCGCCCAGGCGGAGATCAAGGCGCTGGGCAAGGTCGTCGGCAATCTGTCGGTCAAGGTCCAGGAGGAGACCGCCCTCAACCTCAACGACGTCGACACCGCCTCCCTGCCCAGCGCCCCCTCCGGCCCGTCCAAGACGCGCTACCTGCTCTACGGCGGGGTCATCGGCCTGGGCGTGGGCGCGGGCGTGTGCTCCTACCTCTACGTCCTGGGCCGCCTCAAGGCGAACCGGGAGTCCGCCGATCCGCCCCCCACGACGTGGCGGCCGACCGGCTCCTCCTCCTACCCCGGTTACCCCGGCTAATCGATCGCGCGATCACGACGACGGGGCCGGGCTCGGTCCGCCCCGGCCCGGGCGCGGCGGCGGCGCAGGTCGCGGCGCACCCACAGCCCGTAGGGGATGACCTGGCACACGATCACGGAGAGCACCGACCCGACGATGGGCCCGGCCGAGCCGAGGGGCGCGATGAGCGCCCAGGACAGGGCCAGGTTCATGGGCACGAGGATGAGCACGGGCAGCATCTGGAAGCGCAGGCCCGCGGGGTCGGTCATGTACATGCCCAGCGGCTGCTTGGCGGCCTCGATGACGACGTTGACGACATTGGCCGCCAGCAGCGCCGCCGGCAGGGAGATGGCGCCGTCGGACAGGACGCGCGCGGCCCAGGGCGACAGGAGGGCCAGGAGCAGCCCCAGGGCCCCGCCCAGGCCGGCGAAGGCCGCCGAGGCGGCGAAGGGCGACTCGATGCGCCCCCGGGCCCGGGCCTTGGCGAAGTGGGGCCACATGGCCACCCCGGTCACGGCCACGGTCTGGGTGAGCAGGTTGAACAGCTGCGCCGCCAGGTTGTACTGCGCCAGGGAGCCGTCCTCGCCCAGGTGGGACAGCAGGAGGCGGTCGGTCTGGAAGGCGATGGGGATGACCAGGGACTGGAAGAGCTGGGGCCCGGCGGTGTCGATGATCCTCACCCCGCGCACGGCCCGCAGCCGGGGCACGTCGCGCATCGCGTCGGCCAGCAGGGGCCGGGTGGCGCGCCAGGCGACGACGATGCAGATGAGCGACACGAGGGTGTTGGCCAGGTAGGACATGACCGGCACGGCGTTGCCGGCGTCGAGGCGGGCGACGACGGCGGCCAGCAGCATGCAGGTCAGGGCCGGGGAGACGACGCCGGTGCTGATGACCTGCGTGGCCGAGCGGCCCATGCCGACGATGACGCGCTGGCCCACGCTCAGGGGCAGGGCGGCGGCGTACACGAGCAGGCAGGCCGTGGCCGTGGTCCCGCCGCCGTCCATGAGGTCCTCCCCCAGGAGGGCGGGCCAGGCCCCGAGCAGGCCGAGGACGACGCCGGCCGTGGCGATGACGAGGGACGATATGAGAAGCACACGCACGGCGGTTGTCAGAGTGCGCCTCACGACGGCGTCCCGGGGCAGGTCCTCGGATCCGGCGACTGTGTTGAGAATCACAGCACCTATACCCAGGTCCGTGAAGGGCATGAGGGAGGGGAAGGTCGCCAGGAGCCCGTTCTGGGCATAGGCATCGGTACCGAAATGGCCGATGATTATTCGGGTATTGATGAGCCCGAAGACGCCCGCCACCCCCATGACGAGGACCTTGGACAGGGCCGTGCGCTGCACTGATGCCCAGGCGCCCGAACGGCTTGACGGCGCTGCGGGGGTCCGAGGCATGCGAGGGCCTCCTTGTCTGATGAGGGGTGCTTCCGGTCCTCGCAAGCGACTCCGACGGCGACAGGGGTGAACCCCCTCACGTGGTTTCCACTCGCAAGCGGGATCACGGTACCATTACGCATCACCGCCTTCCCCGGGCGGCCCTACCCACCCGCGTTCTTGTTTATGGAGGAACCTTGTCCGCGACCTCGGTAGCCCCCCGAGGGGCCATCCTGCGTTCCACCGCGCCCCAGCGGTCCAAGCGCCGCGGCGCCCGCACCCGCCCGCCGTCCCTCGACGCGCGCGGCTTCGCCTCGTGGCCCGTCGTTCGCCGCGATCAGGTGATGTGGATCACCTTCGGAGACATCGCGGCGGTCGTCGTCGGCTCCCTGGTCGCCGGCGCGTGGGGTCCGACCTGCGCCGCGCTGACCGCGGGCGTCGGGGCCTGCGCCGTCGCCCTGGCCTGGCTGCTGGGCGCCGGCCGCGTCGACGTCATCGACCAGGCCCGCTCCGGCTGGCGCCCCGTGCTGGGCGCCGGCGCCATCGCCGCCCTGGCGGCCCTGGTCCTCAAGGACGGCGTCCTGCCCGACGCCGGCGCGCACGCCGCGCTCGTCCCGCTGGCCCTGGTCACCGGCCTGTCCCTGACCAACCGCTGCGCGGCCGCCTCCTGGCTGCGCCGCCGCCGCCTGGACGGCCACGGCCTGCGCCGCACCCTCATCGTCATGGGCTCGGGCGCCGAGCTGCTCCTGCGCCAGCTGCGCCGCCACCCGGGCGACGGCTTCCTCATCGTGGGCTACCTCTCCTCCGCCTCGTGCCGCAGCGGCGCCGCCCCCATCGGCGACGCCCCCGCCCTGCGCCGCACCATTCTGGCCGAGCACATCGACACAGTCATGACCGTGGGCGCCGTCGAGCCCGACGCCATCGTCACCGTCATGCGGGCCATGGAGTCCACGGGCGCGCGCTTCGTCATGGCCCCCGGCCTGCAGGACGTCGTCCCCGGCCGTATGCGCGGCCTGCCGGTCACCAACGGGTGGAGCGGCCTGATCGACGTGCAGCTGCGCCACATGCGGGTGCGCTCCAAGGACGTCTTCGACCGCATCGCCGGCTCCCTGCTGCTGGCCCTGGTCTCCCCCCTGCTGCTCCTGGCCGTCCTGGCCGTGCGCCTGGACTCCTCCGGCCCGGCCTTCTACACCCAGGTGCGCGTGGGCGAGCGGGGGCGCCACTTCACCATGATCAAGCTGCGCTCGATGTACATCGACGCCGACGCCCGCCGCGAGGCCGTCGTGGCCGCCGGGGGCGACGCCGGCAACGAGATCCTGTTCAAGGACCGCAACGACCCGCGCATCACCCGGGTCGGGCGCCTGCTGCGCCGCACCTCCCTGGACGAGCTGCCCCAGCTGGTCAACGTGGTGCGCGGCGAGATGAGCCTGGTCGGCCCGCGCCCGGCCCTGCCGCAGGAGGTCGCCGAGTACGACGACGAGGCGCTGCGCCGGCTGCTGGTCAAGCCCGGCCTGACGGGCCTGTGGCAGGTCTCGGGCCGCTCGGACCTGTCCTGGGACTCCACGGTGGCCCTGGACCGCCACTACGTGGAGAACCGGGGCGCCGCCCTGGACGCCGAGGTCCTGGCCAGGACGCTGCGCGCCGTCCTGGGCGGGAAGGGCGCCTACTGATGCTCACCGGCTACGTCCCGGGCGGCTTCGACATGCTCCACATCGGGCACCTCAACATCCTCACCGCGGCCGCGGCCCGGTGCGAGAGGCTCATCGTGGGCGTGGCCACCGACGAGTCCCTGGAGCGGATGAAGGGGCGCCGGCCCATCGTCCCCCACGCCGAGCGCATGGCGCTGGTCGGGGCGCTGCGCATGGTCGACGCCATCGTCGCGGACGTCGACCAGGACAAGCGCCTGGCCTGGCGCCGCTCCCCCTTCGACGTCCTGTTCAAGGGCACGGACTGGCAGGGCACCGACAAGGGCCGCCGGCTCGAGGAGCAGATGGCCGAGGTCGGCGCCCGGGTCGTCTACCTGCCCTACACGCCCACCACCTCGTCGACGATGCTGCGCCGCGTCCTGGCCCAGGAGGTCGCGGCCCGCACGCCGGTGCCCGGAGCCTGAGATGCGCCCGCCCGCCCTGCGCGCGATCCTGCGACGGCCCTCCCGCCGCGTGGCGCGGCGGCTGTCGGCGGCGGCGGCGGCGCTGTCCGTCCTCGCCCTGGCCCTGGCGGCCTGGGCCTACGAGGGCATCCCCCAGGCGGAGGTCGACCTCAACGACGGCGCCGTGTGGGTGACCTCCACCGACCAGCACCTCGTGGCCCGCCTCAACACCCGCTCCCGGCAGATCGACGGCGAGATCCGCACCACCTCGGCGAGCTTCGACGTCACCCAGTCCGGGCAGAACGTCCTGGTGCCCGACACCGCCGCCTCCTCGGTGGCCGCCGTCGACCCGACCACCGTCACCCTGTCCCAGTCCGCCCAGCTGACCAGCGGCGCCGTCGTCGCCCAGGGGGCGGACCGGGTCATCGCCGTCAACGCCGCCGAGGGCACGGTGCGGGCCGCCGCCGTGCCCGCCGTCGCCTCCCTGCCGGCCGCCGCCCCCCTGCTGGCCAATATGCCCGGGGCGGTCGCCGTCGTGGGCGTGGACGGGTCCGTCCACGCGGCCTCCCCCGCCAACGGCGCCATCGTCACCGTCCCCGTGGACGGGCAGGGGTGGGCCGAGCCCGTCACGCGCCCGGGCCGGCTGAGCGCCGGCACCGACGTCGCCGTCACCGCCGTCGGGCGCGACACCGTGGTCCTCGAGCGCGGCACCGGGACGGTCCACCTGCCGAGCGGCGCCGACGTCGACCTGGGCGAGCCCGGCCTGGCCCTCCAGCAGCCCGGGCCCGAGTCCGACTCCGTCCTGCTGGCCTCGCGCACCGCGCTCATCACGGTGGGCCTGGACGACGGGCGCGTGACCTCCGTGCCCGCCTCCGAGGGGACGCCCGCGCCCGGCGCGGCCGCGCAGCCGGTGCGCCTGGGCGGCTGCGCCTACGCCGCCTGGTCGGGCTCGGGCCAGTACGTGCGCCAGTGCGGCTCGGAGCGCACCACCGTCCACGACGACGCCCTGGGCTCGGCCGGCGCCCCGGTCTTCCGCGTCAACCGCGACGCCATCGTCATCAACGACATCGTCACCGGCAGCGTGTGGCTGCCCGACGAGCAGCTCGTGCTCGTCGAGGACTGGACCGACGTGACCAGCCAGACCGACGAGGACTCCGACACCGAGGACGACTCCGCCCGGACCTCCGACTCCCAGTCCCAGCCCGAGCGCACCGACGAGAACCACGCCCCCGAGGCCGTCGACGACGCCTTCGGGGTGCGCCCGGGCCGCTCCACGGTGCTGCCCGTCCTGGCCAACGACTCCGACCCCGACGGCGACGTCCTCACCGCCGCCCCGGTGGGCCGGCCCTCCAACGCCGCCGTCGCCGTGGCGCAGGACGGGCTCGCGCTGCGCCTGGACGTGCCCGACGACGCCGCCGGGACCATCTCCGTGCCCTACACGGCCGACGACGGGCGGGGGCTGTCCGACTCGGCGACGGCGACCGTCGAGGTCCGCCCCTGGGAGGTCAACTCCGCCCCCGAGCAGCTGATGACCCCGACCGTGACCGTCTCGGGCACCGCCTCCGCCTCCCTGTCCGTCCTGGGCAGCTGGCAGGACCCCGACGGGGACACCGCCTACCTGGTCTCCGCGCAGGGCGAGGGCCTGGACGTGCGCACCACGAACGAGGGGGTCGTCACCGTGCGCGACCTGCAGGGCGCCCCGGGGACGCGCGAGCTGACCGTCGTCGTCTCCGACGGGCGCCAGACCGCCTCGGGGACCGTCACCGTCGACGTCCGCGCCGCCGACGCGCAGACGCCGGTGGCCAATGCTGACCACGTGCGCGTCGTCGCCGGCTCCCAGGCGGTCGTCTCCCCCCTGGACAACGACTCCTCGCCCTCGGGCGAGGCCCTCAGCCTGGCGGCGATCGAGCAGACCCCGGAGGGGACGAGCGCGACCCTCGACCGCCGGGCGGGCACCTTCACCTTCTCCGCCGAGGCCGCCGGCACCTACTACCTCGACTACGACGTGGCCGCCGGCGCCGCCGTGGCCAAGGGCATTGTGCGCGTCGACGTCGTCGAGCCGGCGGAGGCCTCGGTGCCGCCGGTCACCGAGAACGACACCGCCCTGCTGCGCGAGGGCGGCGCGGTGACGATCGCGCCGCTGAGCAACGACTTCGACCCCACCGGCGGCATCCTCGTCCTGCAGTCGGCCACCGCGCCGGCCGAGTCGGGCGTGAGCGTGACGGTGGTGGACCACTGCCTGCTGCAGATCACCTCCGCCGGGCCCCTGTCGCAGAGCCTGGACATCGAGTACACGGTCTCCAACGGCGAGCCGACGTCCATGGGCCGGGTCGCCGTCGTGCCCGTCTCCGCCGGGCAGGTGCAGGTCCCGGTGGCGGTCCCGGACACCGCCGTCGTGCGCGTGGGCGACGTGGTGACCGTGCCCGTCCTCGACAACGACGCCTCCCCCTCCGGCCTGACCCTGTCCGTGGGCCAGGACCTGGAGACGGTGGGCGGGGCCCCGGGCACGGCCTGGGTCAGCGAGGACTCGGTGCGCTTCAAGGCCGGGGAGACCCCCGGCCGGACCACCCTGTCCTACACGGCGGTCGACTCCGAGGGGCAGACCTCCTCCGCCCCCATCGAGATCGAGGTGCGCGCCCGCGACGACGAGGCCAATTCCGCCCCCGTGCCCAGGCCCCTGGAGGCCGGCACGGTGGGCGGCTCCCCGGTGACGATCCGGGTGCCCCTGGAGGGCGCCGACCCCGACGGCGACTCGGTGAGCCTGGTGGGCCTGGGCCAGGTGCCGCCGGCCCACGGCACCGTCACCTCCGACGGCGGCCGCCTCGTCTACACGCCCACGGGCGCGGCCACGGGCACGGACACCTTCACCTACACCGTCCAGGACCGCTTCGGGGCCCAGGCGACCGGCACCGTCCGCGTGGGCGTGGCCCCGGCCCCGACGACCAACGCCGCCCCGGTGGCCACCGACGACCTGGTCACGGCCCAGCCGGGGCGGACCGTGGCCGCGGAGGTGCTGGCCAACGACCTGGACGCGGACGGGGACGCGCTGTCCCTGGTGGGCACGCCGACCTGCGACGACGACGCCCTCACGCTGTCCGTGCGCGCCAACCGCGTCCTGGCGGTCCTGCCCCAGACCGAGGGGCTGTACACGGTGCACTACACGGTCACCGACTCCCGGGGCGGCACGGACGTGGGCACCCTGACCATCCAGGTGACGGCGCAGGCCCCGCCGGTCAGCCCCGTGGGCGTGGACGACCACGTGACGGTCGACCAGGTGGCCGCGGACGGCACGGTCACGGTGCCGGTCCTGGACAACGACAAGGACGCCGACGGCTCCCCCTGGGACCTGACCGTCACCGCCGACGACCCGCGCGTCCGGGTGACGGACCAGTCCATCCGCGCCACCATCGGCGAGGAGCAGTACCTGGTGCTGTACACGGTCACCGACGTCGACGGGCGCACCGGCAGCGCCGTCGTCGTCGTGCCGGCCCGCAGCGAGCTGCGCCCGCGGGTCGACTCCTCCCAGGTGCCCGTGCGCATCCCCGCGGGGCAGACCAGCGAGGTCGAGCTGTCCAGCTACGTCCTCACGCGCGCCGGCACGACCCCGGTGGTCGCCGACGCCTCGACGCTCAACGCCGGCACCGGGCTCGACTCCGTCCGGGCGGGCGACTCGGGCCGGAGCCTGTCGGCGACCCCGACCGCGGGGTTCACGGGCCAGAGCTCGATTACGCTCGCCGTGGCCGACGGCACCGGCTCCGACGCGCTCAGCTCGACGATCACCCTGCCGGTCCTGGTGGTCTCCACGACGAACACCCCTCCCGTGATCACCCCCACGGAGGTGGCGGTCGCCCCCGGCGAGCCGGCCGTGACCGCGGACCTGGCCGCCATGACCCGCGACGCCGACTCCGACCCCCTCGCCTTCACCATTGGCGCCGCCCCGGAGGGCTTCAGCACCTCGGTGTCGGGCTCGACCCTGTCCGTCAGCGCCGCCGACGACGCCGTGCCCGGCACCGCGGGCTCGCTGGAGGTGCGCGTGGAGGACGGCACCAACGCGGCGGTCACGGCGACCCTGCCCCTGCGGGTGGTCGCCTCCACCCGCCCCCGCATGACGGCCGCCCCGACGACCCTCGTCTCCGACGGCTCCCCCGTGAGCGTGGACGTGGCGACGCTGGTGACCAACCCCTTCCCGGGCCGGCCCATCACCCTGAGCCGGGAGCCGCAGGTGACCTCGGGGGCGGGCGGCGTCACCGCCGCCGGCACGACCCTGACCATCGCCCCCGAGTCCGGCTTCACCGGGCGCCTGGTGGTCTCCTACGAGGCCCTCGACGCCACCGGCAGCGCCTCGCGCGCCGTCGTGGGCACGGTGACGGTGACCGTGGCCTCCCCGCCCGACGCCCCCACCGGGGTGCGCGCCGCGCCCTCGGGGGCCTCGGCCATGGCCGTGTCCTGGAGTCCGGGGGCCGACCACGGCTCCCCCATCACCTCCTACATCGTGACCGAGACCGGCGGCGCCGGGACCTGGACCTGCACGGCCTCCCCCTGCCGGGCCGACGGGCTGGCGACGGGCGGGACCTACTCCTTCCGGGTCGTGGCCGTCAACGGGGCGGGCCGCTCGGCGCCCTCGGCGCCCTCGGCGCCCACGGCGCTGGAGGCGACCCCGGACGCCCCCGTCGTGACCCCGGACCCGAACGGGCGGGCCCGGGCGACGTGGAGCGCGGTGGCGGTCGAGGGGGCGACCGTCACCTACGAGGCCCAGCTGCTCAGGGACGGGCAGACAGTGAACTCCTACACGGGGCCGGCGACCGAGGCGTCCTTCAATGCGCAGCCCGGCGGCTACACGGTGCGCGTGCGCGCCCTCGTCGAGGGCGGCGGGGCCTCGCCGTGGAGCACGGCGGGCCTGAACGTGTTCGGCGCCCCCGGCGCCCCCGGCACGCCGTCGATCCAGTACGACGGCTCCGCCCTGCGCATCAGCTGGAGCCCCGCCCCCGCCAACGGCGCCGCGGTCACCTACGCCGTGTCCGTGACCGGCGCGATCAGCCGCAGCCAGACCACCTCCGACACCTCCCTGACCGTGCCGGCGGGGGGCCTGGGCCCGGGCAGTCACTCCGTGTCGGTGACGGTCACCCCCTTCTACGCGGGGGTCAAGGGGCCGTCCTCGTCCGGCTCCCACGAATTCACCGTCACCGGCAAGCCCCTGCCGCCCTCCACGCCCGGGGCCGAGGCCACCGGCGTCAACGGCCAGATCAAGGTGACGAGCCGCTCGACGCCGGTGGGCGGCAACGGCTGGTCCGCGGACGACCTCGACATCGAGTACCGGGTCGTCTCCGGCGGGGACGTGGTGCAGGACTGGACCTCGGAGAGGACCTTCTCCGGCCTGACCGACGGCGCGCCCTACACGGTGCAGGCCCGCGCCGTGGACGAGGACGAGGACGACACCGCCTCCGACCCGGTCTCCTCCGGGACCGTGACGCCCTACGGCCCGCCCTCGGAGCCCAGCGTCAGCTGCTCCGCGCAGGGCGGGGGCGTCAGCTGCACCTGGACGGCCGGGGCCACCGGCGGACGGCCCACCACCTACCAGGGCGACACCTCGCGCAATGAGCACGCCCCGCAGGTCGAGGCCTCGGGCACGAGGTCCTTCTCCCCGGGCGCCGGGAACAAGGTCACCTGGTGCGTGCGGGCGCGCAACGACGCCGGGCAGACCTCGGACTGGGAGTGCTCCAGCGCGACCGCCGGGCCCCGCGTCGCCGTCGGCACCGAGAAGAGCTTCCCGATCATCACCGACATCGACGAGGCCCCCGAGGCCCGCTGCACCCAGCAGGACGTCAACGACACCGGCTGGCCGCCCTCCGTCTGCCGCCGCCTGGTCATCGACGCCTCCGGCTTCAACCCGGACTCCACCGTGCAGTGCGGCTACCGGTACTCCGAGCCGGGGGGCGGCTCCTGGTACGAGGAGTCCTTCACGGTGGACTCCGACGGCGCCGCCCGCCACCGCTTCCCGCACCGGGTCGACGTCGGCCGCGTACCGCCGTCGTACTCGATCACCTGCACGCAGCAATAGGCTGTTGCACGGCGCGCCGGCCTCCCCATCCGGCCCTCGCCCATTCGTCCCGCGGCCCCGAGCCGTCCCAACGACCGGAAGGACCATCCGCCATGGCTCTGACCGAGGAGCACGCGACCTGGTTCGCCAAGACCTTCACCATGATCGTCGAGAACGTCGCCAAGGCGCTGCTGGGCAAGGAGGAGGTCATCCGGCTGGCGCTGACGGCCATGCTGGCCGAGGGGCATCTGCTGCTGGAGGACGCGCCGGGAACGGGCAAGACGGCGCTGGCCCGGGCGCTGGCGGCCAGCGTGCAGGGCACGCACTCGCGCATCCAGTTCACCCCGGACCTGCTGCCCAGCGACATCACCGGGGTGACCGTGTTCGACCAGAAGACCGGGTCGTGGGAGTTCCACCCCGGACCCGTCTTCGCCTCGATCGTCCTGGCCGATGAGATCAACCGGGCCAGTCCCAAGACGCAGTCGGCGCTGCTGGAGGTCATGGAGGAGTCCAAGGTGACCGTCGACGGCGTGCGCCACGAGGCCGGACGCCCCTTCATGGTCATCGCCACCCAGAACCCGGTGGAGCAGGCCGGCACCTACCGGCTGCCCGAGGCCCAGCTCGACCGCTTCCTCATGAAGACATCCGTGGGCTACCCGGACCGCGCCGCCCTGACCCGGATACTGGGCGGCTCGGCCAAGCCGGACCGCTCGGCCGGCCTGTCCGCCGTCATCACCTCCGACGCCGTGTCCTCCATGGCGGGGCTCGCCGCCGGCAACCACGTGGAGGCCTCGGTGCTGGACTACATCGGCGCCCTGGTCGAGGCCACCCGCGACTCCCCCGACACGCGCCTGGGGGTGTCCACCCGCGGCGCCATCGCCATGACCCGGGCGGTGCGGGTGTGGGCGGCCGCGCAGGGGCGCACCTACGTCCTGCCCGACGACGTCAAGGAGCTCGCCGAGGTGGTCTGGGCCCACCGCCTGGTCATGGACCCCGACGCCGAGTTCACCGGCGCCACCGCCCGCGGCGTCATCACCCGCGCCCTGGCCGACGTGCAGGCCCCCGTGGCCCGGGCCCGGGACGACCGGGCCGCGTCCTCATGACCGCCGACCCGATCGGCACGACGGGCACGGCCGACTCGCCAGGGTCGCCCGGCACGGCCGGTTCGTCCGGCACGGCCGATCGGCCCGTCCCGTCCACCGGGACCGCCCGGAGCATCTCGCTGCGCCGCCCCCTCCTGCGCGCCGTCGAGCTCGCCGTCTCCGCGGTGCGCCGGCGGGCGCCGGACCTGGTGCGCCGGGCGCGCGACCGGCTGTCGGTGGTGACCCGCACCGGATGGCTGTGCCTGATCCTGCTCGCCCTGTCCGCGTGGGCGGCCGCCCGCCTGGGCTGGCAGGAGGCCCGCGCGGGGGCCGGGGTCCTCGCCCTCGTCGTCGTCACGGCCGGCCTGTGGCTCATCCCGCGGCGCGCCCACGCGGTGACCCACGAGCTGCTCGAGCCGCGCGTGACCGTGGGCGACGACGCCGTCATCCACGTGCGGGTCGCCAACCCGACCGCCCGCACCCTCCTGCCCGTGCGCATGGAGATGCCGGTGGGCCCCGTCGAGGCCGTCTTCGCCGTGCCCACCCTGGCGCCGGGCGCCGTCGACGAGCGCGGCTTCGTGCTGCCGACCTCCCGGCGCGGCATCGTCACCGTCGGGCCCGTCGTCTCGGTCGCCTCCGACCCGGTGGGGCTGGTGCGCCTGACCCGCGAGCGCACCGAGTCCCAGGAGGTGCACATCCACCCGCGCACCATCCGCCTGGGCTCGGTCCTCAGCGGCCTCATGCGCGACGTCGAGGGCGCCGTCACCCAGGAGCTGTCCAGCTCCGACGTCGCCTTCCACGCCCTGCGCGACTACGTCCCCGGCGACGACCGCCGCAACGTCCACTGGCGCTCCACGGCCCGCACCGGGCGCCTCATGGTGCGCCAGTTCGAGGAGACGCACCGCTCCAGCCTCCTGGTGCTCCTGGACACCCGGGCCGGGGACTACGAGAACGAGGAGGACTTCGAGACGGCCGTGTCCGTGGCCTGCTCGCTGACGCTGGACGCCATCGGCCACGCCCGCGAGGTCGCCCTGGTCACCGAGGAGGAGTCCCTGCCCACGGCCTCGGCGGCCCGGCTGCTGGACGCCTCGTGCGCCATCGAGCCGACCGGCGCCCTGGGCCTGGACGAGCTGGCCCGCCGGGCCACCACCCACCACCCGGAGGCCTCGGTGCTGCTGGTGGTCACCGGGCAGCTGTGCCCGGACGAGGTCCTGGGGCGCGTGCGCACGATCACCCCCTCCGACACCGTCGCGGCGGCCCTGCGCGCCGGGTCGAACCCCTCGGGCCGGCGGGCCGTGGGGTCCCTGGTGCGCTTCGACCTGGACCGGTTGGAGACCCTGCCGCTGGTCATGAGGAGGTTCGCGTGAGCGCCGCGGCGGCCTCCGCGCGCCCCGCGCGCCCCGCGTCGGGCGTGTCCGGCGCCGCCCGCGCCCGGCGGGCGACGGGGCTCGATGTGGTCCTCGTCCTGGGTCTGGAGCTGGTCGCCTGCGCGCTGTTCGTCCCCGCCTTCGGGCCGGCGGTCGGGGCGGGGGCGGCGGCCGGGGGCGTGTGCGCGGGCGCCCTCGTCGGCGCCGCGGGGCGGTGGCGGCGTTTGAGCGCCCTGCCCGTGCTGGCGCTGGCCGCCGTCGTCCACCTGGGGGTCGCCCCCTGGGTCCTGCCCGACACCGGGCGGGGGGCGGGGGCGGTGCGGGCCGTGCTCAGGGCGACGGTGACCGTGTGGCGCGACGCCCTGACCCTGCCCCTGCCGTTGAGCGCGTTCCCCACCATGAGCGTCCTGCCGTGGCTGACGGGGCTGGCGGCCGCGACGGTGGCCGTGCGCGCCCTGCTGGACGGGCGGGTGCACGCGGCCGGGCTGGCCGTCGTCGGCCAGGCGCTCGTGGCCCTGGCCTGGGGGGCGCCGGCGGTCCTGGCGCCCCGGGCGATCGGGGCGGGCCTGACCTGCGGGGTGCTGCTGCTGTGGGCGCTGGCCTTCCAGCGCGGGCGCCGCTCGCGCGTGGCGGAGGTCCTGGCCGGCTCGGACGCGGGCCTGAGGCGCGGCGCCCGCCTGGGGGCCGTGCGCGCCGTCGCCGTGCTGGCCGCGGCGGGGACGGCGGCGGCCGCGCTCGTCCCGGCGCCCGCCCAGGACCGCGTGGTGCTGCGGACCCTCCTGGCGCCGCCGGTCGATCTGACCCAGTACGCCACCCCCCTGTCCCTGGTGCGCGCCCTGGAGACCGAGTTCGCCTCGACCACCCTCATGACGGTGTCCGGCGTCGGCGAGGACGGCCGCGTGCGCATTGCGGCCCTCGACGCCTACGACGGGCTGAGCGCGCGCATCGACCAGGGCGACAGCTCGCGCTTCCAGCGGGTGGGGGCGGACACGCCGCTGACCGGGGCCGGGACGCACTCGCCGCAGGCCCGCGAGGTGGTCGTGCGCCTGCGGGACTACGGCTTCGCCTGGGTCCCCACGGTCTCCGACGCGCTGTCGATCGCCGTGTCGGGCCCGCGCGCCGAGATCGTCTCCGACAGCCTCCACTACGACATGTCCTCCGCCACGGGCATCGCCACGGCGGGGCTGACCGGCGGGGACGTGCTGACCGAGCAGGTCGTCGTGCCCTCCACGCCCTCCGACGCCGACCTGGCGCTGCTGGGCACGGGGAGCCCGCGGCTGGGCGCCGTCGTCAATGTGCCGCCGTCGGTGGAGGCGCTGGCCCGCTCGATCGTGGACACCGCCTCCGAGCCGGTCGCCCAGATCCGCCTCCTCCAGCAGGCGCTGCGGGCCGGCTACTACTCCGACGGCACGACCAGCTCCTCGCCGCCCGGCCACGGGACGGCGCGGATGGCGCAGATGGTGGAGGCCGGCGAGCTCGTGGGCGACGACGAGCAGTACTCCGTCCTCATGATGCTGCTGTGCCGCTCGCTGGGCATTCCGGCCCGGGTCGTCATGGGCTTCAAGCCGGCCACGGACGGCGACGCGTCCACCGTCACCGGTCAGGACATCAGCGCCTGGGTGGAGGTCGACTTCCGGCAGGCCGGCTGGGTGGCGGTGGATGTGACCCCCGACCGCGACCACGTGCCCCAGCAGCAGAACACCCAGAAGGTCTCCAACCCCGAGCCGCGCGTGCTCCAGCCGCCGCTGCCCCTCCAGCACCCGGCGGAGCTGCCGCCCGCCTACGACGACGGGCACGGGAACTCCCCGGACGACAGGGACGCCGGCGTCGATCTGCGCCTCGTCCTGGCCGTGGTCGGGGGCCTGCTGGCGCTCGTGGCGCCGGTGGTGACGATCCTGGCGCTCAAGGCGCTGCGACGACGACGGCGCGCCCGCGGATCCGGGCCCGATCGCGCGGCGGGGGCCTGGGACGAGGTGGTCGATCGCGCCCGGGACCTGGGGTCGGCGCCGCCGGCCCGGGCGACTCGCCGGGAGGAGGCCGAGGTCCTCGCCCCCGGCTTCCCCACCGCCGATCTGCGCCGCTTCGCCCGGGCGGTCGACGCCCAGATCTTCGGGGCCGGCGAGCCGAGCCCGAGTGCCGTTGACGGGCTCTGGGAGTCGGCCGATGCAATGATGAGGGCCATGAGCACCGGTCGGTCCGCCCCGCGGCGCCTCATTGCACGCTTGTCGACGCACTCTCTGCGCCGGCTTCCCAGACAACGCACCGCCCGCCGCTTCCGGCGGCGACTCGTCCGCGGCGGTCGTACAAGGAGAAGGAACCCGTGACCTCACGCATGTCTGCACCGCTCCCCCGGTCCCGACTGACCCCGGCCCCCGTGGGCGACCGCGTCATCGCCGGCGCGATCGACCTGGTGGCCTGCGGACTCGTGGTGGCGGCCCTCGGCCTTCTCATCGGCCTGTTCATGGACTCGACGGTGCTCGCGTGGGCGATCGCCGGCCTCATTGTGGGCGTGCCCCGCGAGATCGCCCTGGCCGTCACGGGCTGGAGCCCGGGCGGGCGGCTGCGCGGGGTGAGGCTGGTGGACGTCGAGACCGGCGGGCCGCCCGGGGGGCGCCTCCTGCTGCACCTCGACCTGCTGCTCATCACCATCGTGCCGACCTTCGGCCTGGGCGCGGTGGTGCTCCTGCACTCGGCGGCGCGGGACCCCCACGGTCAGGGGTATCACGACCGCGTGGCGGGCCTGCGGGCCGTGACCGTGCGCGGGGGCGCGGCGGCGTCCGACCCGTCCGCGCAGCCGGGGTGGACGGGGCGGGACACGGAGACGGGCTCGCCCATGTTCTTCCGCCCGGGCGAGTCCCCGGAGGGGGGCGGCCGGGGGACGACCTTCGACACCTCCGCCATGGGCTCGTCCTCCGACGACGCCTCCCAGGCCCTCATCGACTCCGTGCCCTGGGCGGCGGTGCCCACGCACCTGGATCCGCCGACGTCGGACGACCTGGCGGTCCTGCCCCCCGAGGCGGCGCCCGGGTCGGCGGCCCGTCCGGCAGGGCCCGGACCGGGCGGACCCGGCGGACCCGGCGGCCTCGGCGGACCCGGCGGACCGGGTCGGACGGGCTCTTCGGCACCCTCGGGGCCGGTGGGGCCGACGGGACCCGCGGAGGCGGCGCCCGGGTCATACGGGGCCTACGGGGCCCCCATTGCGCCCAGGACGTACGGGCCCTCCAGCGCCCCCGGGGGGACTGCCACCGGTGCGCCCGCCGGACCTCCCGGAGCCGCCAGCGCACCCAGAGCCGCCAGCGCACCCAGAGCCGCCAGCGCACCCGGAACCGCCAGCGCACCCGGAACCGGGGCCCCCAGCGGCAGGACCTCCTCCGGTCTCGACACCCTTGCCATCCCCCAGTCCGCCCCCACAGCCTCCGCTGCCCCGACCGGCTGGGCCGCCGAGGCATCCACGGACGACACGATGATCCTGGATGGGCCTGACACCCGCACCCGCCGTCGGACGGCGCGCCACCGGCGCCGCACCGATGAGCAGACCATTGTCCTCGTGCCGGATAAGGGTGGGGAGTCGATCCCGCTGCCCGAGCCCACGGTGGTGGGCCGCGACCCGAGGAATATCTCCGCCTACCCCCAGGCCCAGCGCGCGAGCATTTTCGATCCCAGCCGGTCGGTGTCCAAGACGCACGCCCTGCTGGTGCCGGTGCCCGGCGGGGTGTGGGTGACCGACCTGCACTCGACCAACGGCACCCGGATCGAGTCGAACGGCGCCGTGACCGCCCTCGTGCCCGAGAAGGAGGAGGCGGCGATGCCCGGATCGAAGGTGGTCTTCGGCAACGCCGTCTACCGGGTCTCCGTTTCCGAGCCCTGACGGTGACGGGCGGGGCCCGTCGTGTTCACGCGTCCGATCGCGCGCCCGCCCTCCCCGCCGGCGGCGCACCCGCTCCCACCGATCCCACGGACGCACTGCGGAGCCCCTTCTCCTTAACGACCCTTCTCGCTCATCATGCAGAGGGGGCGGACGAGGTCATGGTGAGACGCGTGGGGCTCCTGGGGTTGGCCGGGGCGAGGATGTGTCCGAATCTGTTGCAAAGGCGTCTCGGACCAGGATCGGCCGCGAGAAGAAGCGCGGAATATCAACGATTCTCTTCACGCACCCCGATGGAATCCAGGCCTTTGCAACAGATTTGGACAACTGGCGCCACCGCGGACCTCTCGGGAGCGGCTGGAGTGGCTCCGCCTGACCGGAAGGTTATTCATAGGGCGGTGATGCGGGTGCGGGACGCCGGAACCGCCCCGCCGTCGCCCAGTTCGTCTCCGCTGACGCCGACGCCCAGTCCGTCACCGACGACCAGCCCCGGCCGGGTCCGCGAGCACGTCACTTAACCCGCGAGCACGTCTGCTAGAGGTACGTGCTCGCGGGTT
>ERZ773050.747-NODE-747-length-18158-cov-4.442523_pt1 | contig 18158 bp, 24 predicted proteins | sample MGYA00580632_ERZ773050 | MGnify/ENA primary metagenome ERZ773050 (study PRJEB29015, sample SAMEA2738123) | human oral metagenome | biome: human oral; feature: human-associated habitat; material: saliva | place: China | collected 2166 ... | reverse complement strand
TGGGATACCTTCGGTAAGTCATAGACACGCTCTATTCGCGACATACAGTCTCGTACTTCTTGGTCTATGGTATCTATCTTGAATAACTCATCCTGTACAGCCCCATAAGCGAGGACTTGGTACACGACATACTCAATGGAAAACTGCCCTTCTCGACCTGTACTTGGAGATGTGTAACGCAATGCTGCATCTGCACCAGTCGGGAAATGAACAGTAACTCGATCTATATCATCCCACAGGGAAGAAATGAGGGTGGCACATAGTCTACGTTTACCTTCTTCCCCTGCATCTGGTGAAACGTTGTAGTGCTTAGATGCATACGAAGAAGATGTATATATTCTATGTGCCACAACCTCCGCTGCTTCAGCGCCACAAATGGCTGCCGAGCAATAGGGGTGGACTTTCATCCATAAGCCAGGATCAATGAGTTGCCCTGGTGCTAACCAACGGCTAGCGATGTCATTTGATGTAACGGTAATATTACCGATAGTTTTAAACCAACCCCGTTCAGGGTCAAAGGGTTTTGTACTTGTTTGAAGTGATGTATATTTCAACAGTTCGTAAGCCCATACGCCATTGCGCGCTGCAAGTCCCGCATGGAGCGGCTTACCATCTGTACCACTTTGAAAGAACATACCCGCCGATTGTGTGGCAGCCAGAGACAGGAGCTGAGCCAAGCTTTCACCATGAAGGCCTCGCAAAGCGCCTATAGCGGCCGCCGTCCCAATCACACCAATGGTCCCCGTAGAATGCCATCCTTGGGTCCGATGTTCAGGATTGATAAGGAAACCAATAATCCCCTCTAGCTCGGCACCGATGATATAAGCACGAAGGAAATCGTGCCACCTATCTGTGGGTTCGAGCACTGCCAGTAAAGCAGAATATAAAACAGTACTAAAATGACCTGCCAGATTAGCCTGGGCATCATCAAAATCTAGATAATGCGAGGCAAAGCCATAATACAAAGCCTTATCAGCTTTAGATACATTCTCTATTGCTAAGCCAGTATTGCCCTCTGATATAACCTTGCCACTCAAAACACTGGAGTTCATGTCCCGGCTAACATTCGAGCTTATAGATGACTTAGCTCCTATAAAGCGAGCTAACTCTTGAACGGCTTGTTCGCTCTCTGCTGGTGCTAAGGATGCCAGATAATCTAGGAAGGCAATACGAGCCACTGACAGGAGGTCTTCACGGTTCGTCACATCCGTTTGTTCTATGTAGTTCACAATCGTCTGTGTTACAGAATCCATGACGTCTCCCTTTCAGTTATCTATAATTAAATATATATCGATTGATTCGTCAGTAATGTATCAGATTTCATAGTAAAAGATTTACTAAATACAGTTCAGACAACATATAAATTTACTGCCGATTTTATTTACCAAATTTTTCAGCCCGATCATTTGGCTCTAACCAAATAGAGTCGTCTGGACCTTTTGGCACAAGGCGTGGTAGATCTTCAAATGGTGTATGGTCTACATAGTAGAAACGTTTACGCATAGAGTCGAAGTCTGTTGTACCGCCGAATGCTGGATTGGAATACAAGTCCTTCGCATAGTTCCATAGGTTTGGATAGTCTACGAGACGTTTTTTATTTACCAAGTATTTTTGGTAGAATACGAGGTCAAAGCGCGCCAATGTTGGGAAAATACGGATATCTGGATCGGTAATCGTATCACCCATCAAATAACGTTGCTTGCTAAGGCGTTCTTCGAGCCAGTCCAAGCGAGCAAAGATACGGTCGTAGTAGTATTCGTAATCTTTTTGGTTTGTTACGAGAGCTGCCAAGTTTACCGCTAAGTTAAAATCAGCGTAGATAATAACGTTCAACGCATCGATATCGGCACGTAATTCCGCTGGATAAGTATCTGGTGCATCAGGAGAGATGAAATCTTTAAAGCCCAATGCTAATTCCGTTGTTAACGCATGGTAGTCGTTGTTTACTACGGCACCAGTCGTAACATCTACAATGGCTGGTACCGTGGAACGTGCGTCATAGTTAGGATCACCTTTGCGATACGCTTCACCTAAGGAGTGAATACCTAATACAGGGTCTTTCTCATCCTTATCAAGGGTGAAGAACCAATCTGCAATAACACCTGCTGGACGCAATGGATCAACTGTACCTTTAGAGATTACCTTATCTAGACCGAGCAAATCGATGGCGATAGCAATGCGATGGGCCCAAGGACAATGCTTAGACCATACAAGGCGGTAACGATCTTTTTCTACAGGTAAAAACCCTGGTTCACTGCCAAAAGGTGTTGTGAATTGAGGCTCTTCACTATCAGAATATTTTTGACGACGGTTAAAATTCGATGCATCTTTACCTTCATACTCCTTTTGCTCCCCTTGAGAACGAGGGTTACTAGATTGAAACTCAGAAAAATCGATAGGACAAGGATTCATAGCACGTTGGAACTCAACTTCTTTTCGAGCCGCAGCGATACTAGGATCCTTGATGTTGCTTACATCTACGTGTTCACTCATTCTATGCTCCTTATGAGGTCATCGCCATTAGCCTTGCCATACGTCTTATGGCAAAAGCTTTTGTGATATCCCTCACTTATTCCTACTAACTTAATATGTTTATATTGCTATAATATATTATTTAAATACCTATGTCAATAATAGGTATTTATTTTTTATTTTGAAAGAGCTTTGAGAATGCAGAAAGGAAGAACTGCAAAGGATCAGTCCCCTCTATCTATTATCGGAGGAAACACCCCCTCCGTCACCAATTGGGTGAAAAACAATAACACACAAAACACAACAAAATGAACAAGTTACAACAAAAAGCGGTGGTAGAACTCGTAGAAATCACCGAAGCTCTTGCAGAAAACAACAAAGAACGTACCGATGAAAGCGGTGTGTTCACTGAAAATGCTAGACTAGTCTTCAACATTGCTGGAAATGCTGAAATTTCAGACGACGACGATGTAACCGCACTAGTACAAGAACGTATGCAGAATACACGTTATTCTGTGCTGTTTAACATCGTTGGGTTCGACAAAGACAACAAAAACAACCTTGGTGTTGCTAAACAGATGTTGGAAGGCAAAACACTGACCGTTACGGTGTTTAAGTGGTCTGTTTCAGAACTGACAGACGGTAAATATGACACTGTGTACACTGAAAATGATCGTGTTTACTCGTCACTTTCTGATCCACACGTTGGTATCTTTGACGATGTAGACGCATCTTTATTAAAGGTTCGCACACGTCTGTATCACGACATCGAAGTAGGTAGACTATCATTTGAACCTTTCGACGATGAAACAGAACAAGCACGACAAACGCCGCAACGTCCTGCGAATCAGGGAGTTACGAGCGGACAGGGTAAGAAATTTAGACGCTAATTTCCTATCCATTCTAAACCATATACCGGGTGTCTCAATCGAGGCACTCGGTTAATATATGGCTTTTTGTTGGACATTAAATCGTCATATGATATAGGTTCATTTTGTGTTTTAGTTAGACATAAATTAAAATTCTATATATAGGAAGGAATCGTGTATTTCCTTTAGAACATATGTTATATCTTACAAATATATACATTTAGATGTTCAAATACATAAATCTATCATCGTATCCGGATAGTTAAAAGAGTAATTAACTTTTAAATGAGCAGTGTACATGTAAATACACAGGAGAGTAAATCTTCCAGCTCAAGAAGTTGTTTTTCAAGGAGAGTGTTCACAACTTGGAAAATATAACATAGTGAACATCGCACCGGATTATGCGGGGGTTTGAATTTTGCAAGATTTGAACCTCCAAAAATCCGTAAATTAACAAGGGTTGAAAGTCCCAGATTTAATAGAAAAGTGAAGTATATTAAATCTAAAATCCTCTTTGTTTGAAATACCTTGACGTGGTAAAGAGGCTTAATCTAAAATTTCAAATTGATTTCATATGTGTAGTACTCATTATAGTTGGAGTATAACTAACTAAAGCTCTTTGGACGTTGAGCTTTATCAAAAACGTCCATTTTATATTTAATATTCTTAAGTATTATATAGATTGTCGGCCGGCGTGCGAATAATAGTACCACATATGCTAACCGTCTGGAGTGCACACGAAAGTGTGAATTTAGGGCTTTAAATTAAATCCTTGCCCAAAGGTAAATTTATGAAGTTTATTCAATTTACGATAAACTCGACAAAAATGTATCTCAATATCGACAAAATTGAATCGGTAATGGAAGCTAAGAATGGTAAAGCTGTAATTTGTATAAGAGAAAGCGTGTCTATGCCAGCAAAAGAAATCACTGAAGACGAAAATATTGAGATAGGCGACGCTCTCTTTGTAGAAGAAAGCTTTTCGGAAATAGTTAGTATGTTGGAGGCAAAACTATGAATACAAAATTCATAGAAATTACAGTAAACTCAATGACAGTTTTGATAAATACTGCTTTTATTGAGACAGTACTGCGTGGCAAAAATGGTAAAGCTATTATTTGCACAAACAAATTAGTCAGTCTTCAAGATAACGATCTAGACGATTTCATTGTTGACGACATGTTATTCACAGAAGAAAGTTTCTCAGAAATAAACAATATGCTGCTATGAAACAGCAAACATTAACTCTCGAAATGCTTCCAGTACTTCGTAAAACAGTACATTTGGAAGAAAATAAGACCTACAAGTCTTTTGCTAAACATATGATTACAAATCACGTATGGAATTCTGAAAAGAACAAGTACGTGAAGGTAAAACGGTTTAAGAAACATATAGGATACTCTAAAAAAGAGATGAAAACTGTGTTTAATCCACCGTTTACAAAGTGCGATTGTCCAAAACATTCATTCCGTTCATCGAAGCAGGGTAGAGGAGACATAACGTACTGTTTTGACAAAAATGAAGGGCTATGCCGTGTAATTTCTGAAACAGAGGACGCTAACGCAATTCTGTCAAAATATCGCGGAGTGCAGTTGGATACACTACTTGTTAAAATACTAGGTATGTAAATATGATAAGGCTATAATTGATCTTATTATAAATTGTTATCTTTACTTTGCATGATTTTTTAGCACACACTGGTTCGTGAGAATAGGTGTGTTTTTATTGAATTATTAATTATCAAAATTATATAATTATGTTTGATTTTAAAAGGGTTTTTCGCCCAACATTGAGTAAAACATTGTTTCTGTTTTTTGCCCTGGGTTGGGTATTTGGAATTGTTACTACTCTTAGTATATTCCATTTTTCTAAGTCACACATTGTTGACGATTTAGAATACGCCAACTTACAGACCTTATCATACAAAACTCAGCTGCTCCATACATATTGGAAGTATTATAACTCTACAGAAGAACTTATAGATCGTTTAGATCTATATAATGACACCATTATGGATGAACCAGTTGGGGATGCGTATCTTACAGAGCGAGCTGCTTTAGAGTCTATATTGGCAGAAGAGGACAGCTGTGAGGATACAGGAGATACGTATGATGACTTAATTAATTATGAAACAGATTACGTAGTAAAATAACTGTTCTAGGAAAGCTACTCGCCTTTAAAGGAGTAGCGCTTGTTTAACCTACCAAGGTGTGTCCAAAGTCACACAATATAAACTAAATACGTTCTACGAGGTTTATATAAATGGGATGGAACAATCCATTATAGATTTATTATGCGGGAAAATAAGATTATGATGGATAACATAGAAAAATAGCAAAATACAAAAGCTACGTGAAGTAGTTTCCAAGTCGTTGAGGACGCCTGTTTTTTCTTATTCTGTGAAAAACGACTGCAGTATACTTTTTCGCAGGCGTAAAACGCAAATATTAATTATCTTAAAATATTATCAAAATGAATGACGTAAGAATTTCAAATGTTTTTCCTAAGTCGTTAGAAGTTGTAACGACGATAATTTGTTCAAAAGAATCAGCAGAAACATTTTTTGATTCGGAACTCTTTAAAGAGAAAAAATATAAAGATCTTTATCCATACATTCGTGATTTTTAAAAAGAAAAATTTAACGGATATGAAGTCTCAGTTGTAGCAACATCACATGTTATTTTTAGCACAGACCTTCAAATATTAATGAATTTAGGATCAGCTCAAGAACGAGCAATTAATTCCTTAATAAATCTTTCTAAAGAAATATCTGTTCTTAATCAATGTACGGCTATATCTAGTAATGTTTTTAAAACCATCAAAAATACAGATATATCTACAGATGATAAATTATAATATTTTTAGAAATTAAAAGATTATAGAATTTGACTACTGATTCAAAAAGATTTTACAAACATTCTAACCAACAAATAAATCCTCAATCTAATAAGAAAACTGTGGATTCTGTTGGTAACCCTCGATTCCGACTTTTCTTTAAGTCTGGAAACTCTACAATGCTTTTAGCTAAAGGTTTGACTAAGAATCAAATTAAAATTCTTACAGCCGAACTAAAAGATAATCTAGATAACTATGATTCAAAACTAGAAGGTTCTTGGATTGTAGTAAAATAAGGTAAGTATAAGTACCTGGTCTTATACAAAGTTTATAATTTAATTTATTATCAAAATGAATTACAACGAAAACAACACTTCTTTCTTTGAAAGAATCTTTGTTATTGCAGTTATGGGACTTATGTTATTTGGATTCGTAACTGCGTGCAATGCACAAACAACTAAAGTAAAAGCTGTATATGATACGGTTTATTGCAACCAAGCATGCATCCTAAAATACGTGCAGGTTCCAAATCAACGCACAGGAAAAATAAAAACTTATGCGGTGTACAAGGATACAAAACACAATATAAGTGAGTTAATTCCTATAAGCGATTCTGTTTATGAATATATTCAGACTTGTAAACAATATGGTGTTGATGCTCATCTGGGAATAAAGTTAAAAAACAATCAAATCTCCGGAATAATTCGATATAAACAAACAATACGACTACGATGAATAATAAAATTAAACTCGGAGACGTTGTTCAACATAGCACCAGAGGATATTTTGAGTATGCAATCGTTATTAAAAGTAAAAAAGGCAAGTTGTCGGTAAAAAACGCAGAAAACGAAGTACTACAAATATCCTCTGATAGATGTTCAAAAATAGAAGTTTTAGCTGTTAAGATTGGTACTAAAGACTTTGATAAAATTGCAAACGGGCTCAGAGTATATAAACATAAAATAACTGATGCGTGGAAACTTATCGCAGATCAACAACCAGAATTGATAAAATTTTATGCAGATCGTCGGACAGCCATAATATATAGACTCTTTAACTGTACTAAATTTGTAAAAAATACAACAAAGTACAGTTCTTCTATTTGGACATTAACTGAACAACAATTTTATGTACGAATTTATATAAAAGCTGTATTGTTCAAATAATATATATGTAACTCACGTCTATAAAAATGAATAGTAAAATTAAGATCGGGGATGTTGTTCAATGCGGCAGTGATCTAGATTGTGAATACGCAATTGTTGTCAAAATTGAAAAAGATATGTTGTTTGTGAAAAATAAAAAAAACAAAATACTACGAATAGAGTTTGACGAATGTTCAAAACTTCGAGTCCCAGCTATTAAAATCAGTATTGAAGATTTTGATAAAATTGTAAATAAAAGTATAATGTACAAGCATAGAATAACTAGTACGTGGAGATTGGTTTTAGACCAACAACCGAAGCTAATAAAGTTTTATGCTAACGACAGAACGGCTATAATATGTAGACTCTTTAGTTGTGTTAAATTTGTAAAAAATGTAACAAAACACGAATCTTTTATCGGAAAATTAATTGAACGACAATTTTATATAAAAGCTTATATAAACCATATATTATAAATAACATATAATTTTATTTATAGTTATGAAAAACGATGATGTTAAATTTATAAGAGTTTATAACTGTTGTTTCAGATTAATAGGGCGTATCTTTAATGAAAAAATTAATGTATTTAGAGGTAATACTCTTTATACAATAAGAGAGCCCGAACCGTACAAAGAAGTTTCTTTTGTGAATATTCGTCTGTCAAAGAGCATGTTTTCAACTATTACAAGTTATGACAATTATACTTTAAGTGTTATAAAGCAAAGACAATGGGACAATGCGTATAATAAAAAAACAAAAGTTGTAAGATTTATATCACCAGACGGAAAATATATTTTTGCCGAGGTGTTTATATATAAATCGTCAACAATTGAATATGCATATACTTGTTATATTAAAACATTTTTGTCTCCAAATGAAAACTCCAAAATCAGGACAGCTATATACAATAAATTCGACACTATACCGTGTTGCTACATCAACCGATGGGTGTAAAGGATGTGCGTTAAATAATATGTTTAGTTGTCTTGGAATAGTTGACGGAATTACAAAAAAGGCCAAACTCGATTGTAAAAGAAATTCTGTAATTTTTAAAAAACTATGAAAAGATATACTTTTATAACTATTTATATAATAGCACACATAGTTGGTATTGTTATGATAATTCTTGGAATTTTCGGAATAACTTGCACTTTATTTGACTTACACCCAAATGCATGGGCAAGCTGGATATTCTTTGGTTATATATCAATATCAATTGGATACTACTTAATTTATATTGTTAGAAAACAACATAAATTACTTTAAACTTGTGGGAAGGTATCAAACTTTCCCACTTGTACATTTAATGTGGCCTACGCCTCCTAAGTACACGGAGAGTACGACTGTCCCAAGCCAGGATGAACGACACAGAGGGAATGTACATTTATCAAAAGTGTATGAAGTTTAGACTTAGCGAGATGCTGCAAATCGAATTTGCCATACACATCAAATCTTAGATACTTACTTATTATAAAATCGGATTATGCATAGCGATGCATATAGTTGTAGTTGGTCCCATTGGACATGAAATGAATGACAATAATATACGTTGGTTCGTGAGAATAAACGTATATACGCTCTAATGACGGAACTGGTAGACGTAACAGACTTAAACTCTGTTGAGAATTATTCTCGTGCAAGTTCGAATCTTGCTTAGAGTACAAATTATGACTATGCCATGTATTTAATTATTTAGTTTTTATTTTGGTAAATATAATTATTTGTGAAAATGGTTATATATTTTATGTTTTAAATTTCAAAACAGTGGTTCGTGAGAATAGCTGTTTTTATTTATATACATATCGTATTGGTAGAAGATATTGTTAGAATCGTCACCAATCTGCATCATAGAAACAGAAATTGCAAACTGTTATCGAAAGAAGTTGTAGCTCAATCTGCAAATAATACGTTAAGAGCACTACTAATATTTATTAACTTTTAAATTCACAATTAAGCTCTAAATGGTTTTTATTTGGTTCGATTCCAAATTAGAGCACTAAAATAGGTTAGGCGGTGCTGAGAGTTTTGTTGTCTCTCGTTAAACAAATACAGCCGAACAACGAACGAACCTTTAAGTTATTAGTCATCCTTAGCAACTAATAATTTCCTTAGTAGTGTCTGGATTAATTAAAGTGAGACGGAAGGCAACCTAACCTATTTATAATATAAGTTTATACCAAGTTCTTTAAAAACTGGATAAAACAATAATTTATTTATAATTTTAACATTTATCAAAAATGACAAAGAAAATTATGGGGATTCTAACAACATTATCGATGTTGTTAATAACAACTTTCCTCGGTAGTAGCCTAACAAGTTGTGAGTTCTACAAAGCTGACCAGCAACGCTCTAAAGACAGCATTATGACGGTTAGTATTGTCAGAGAGATTATGAATCCACAGATCGAATCTGTAGATCAAGCTCTCGTGATACAGAGTCAAAAACAAACGGAGAACGATTACAACTTAATCTTTCGTAATATGCAACCCAGTACCTTACGAGCGGTCACGTCGGTATTATTAAATGAAAATCATGGAGCAACTATTACACAAATTGTACAGGAATATCTGGCTAATCAAAAAGTATACGACAATTTGCCAGATGTAAATGACGATTCTAAAAAATTAGAAAAGGCTGCTCCAGGTGAACTTACGACACCGCCAGCAATTACTGATTCAACAACAAAAGATGTTTCCATATGAAACCGTATGCAATAGTCGTTACTTACGATGGAAAAGCTCCTAATAAAGCTGTTCTATCAAAGATAGCAGAAGTATTTTGTAATACTTGCGTAGAAGATGGTAAAAATATCCATATTTCTATATTAGATGCTGAAGACATAGCAAAATCTATTGTTGCATCAAGTAGTGCCAGAATAATTCCTGTTGTAGAGCAATCTAAAGAGGAAAAAACACCAGTCGAGCAGGCTCTGATCTATTTATCGGAATTGTTCGGAAAAGAAGTTTGGAGAAATCCAATTCTTTTAGGTATTCAACTTGGTCAAAAACAACACACTCTTTCTACTGAAAGCATTGTTGCAATTAAGATTCTTAATGAGAATGATGTGTGTGATAAACTTTCTATTAAGTATAATTACACAAAGCAACACCAAACTGTAATCAAAGCTATAGCATCGATTCTCTAATGTGTAAAAGTTATCGTAACGATGTATATCGTGAGTTTGAAAATAGAACGATAAAGTCTAAGCATATAAATGCAAAACCTTATAAACGTTCTAAATTCAAAATTAAACATTTTGAAATAGACTATGTTTAAAATTCAGTGTTTTAGTAGAAATGAAAACGGAAACAAAGATCAATTACTATTTACATGTAAGTATCCTAAAAGAGAGTATGCACTAAGTGCCAGACAAACTTTAATAAAAATATCTAAAGGTGGTACATGTCTCGCTCCAAGGGATATAATGTGTATAAAAGAAAATGAACCTGAGTTTTCGGTGGTCAATAATGTTAATTATATTGTAGGTAATATAATTAACGAATAAATAATATTATTTAATTTAAAATCGTTATCAAAATGAGTGAAAAAAAAGATGTAAAAAAGCCTATAGAGCTTAACGAGGAAAACGTAATTGATTCAATCAAAAAAGGAAACATTCTTCAAGAGGAACATGTTAAAGCCGCAATGGCGGAAATCCAAAAGGGAAAAGACGAAAAAAAGAAGAATGAAGCTATTGAGTTGATCTGTAGAGCCGATTATCGCAACAAAAAAGAATTGTTGCATCTTCGTGCTCGTCGTCGTGAAGAGCGTATTACAAAAGAAATTTTGACTAAGACTGCGACGATTAAAGACGAAGTTCTTGCAGGTAAACATACGCTACTTGAGTTCGAAGCTCTGGTTAGCAAGCTCACCGATGAAAAAAACAAGCGTTTCGACGAATCAGACGACGTCTATCAAAAAGAGCTAAGCGAGCTTAAAAATTCTTATGAAGCTCGATATGCATACTATTGGGACTAAATCTCAAAATATGCACAATATGTTCAGTACAAGAGTCTTAGAACCACGTACTTATTATTATGCGCCAATTAGATCTTTAGGATCACCTAGGCAGTAATAATTTTTAATGAATTAACATTATCAACAAGAACCTTAGAGTCAGTTGGAACAAAAAGCTACGAACACACGTAGATAAAATATATGTGTATTTTGATCAATTTTTATTATGTGCGAACCACAGAGTCGGTGACAATGCGTACTATATAGGATTTCTATTGTAAGTAGACACTGCATAATATATCAAAAAACTATGCACATTTAGCATATAGAGTCTATGAACCGTTATGTGATAATGTATTTATATTTAAGAGTTAATGTATACAAAAGTTATGATATTTAGACGAAGTAGCTAATCTGAAAAATAAAGTAATTTTTATGTATATTAAAACTTAAAAGACATAATGAGATTGATCACTTGTTATGTCTACTAAAGGAAACTTTGCTTGTATGAGGTATGCTATTGTGACGCGGGTTCGAATCCCGCCATCTCCACTATTTTAAATCTAACGGGGATGATTGGTTTTGAACGTAGCGGAAGTAAATACACCTGTTAAGTCAGGAAAGCTTTGTTATAAATTCAAATGGCAACTTTAACGTTGTTGACTACACTCGCGCAGCGTAAGTGATGGTCAGGTGTATGTAAAACCTACCAAAGTGGTTTAAATAATCCGTTAACTCAATCGGTAGAGTACAACATATATTGTTGAAGTTATAAGTTCGAATCTTATACGGATTATACGGGGAAGGCAAAAAAGAAAAATAAATATTAATAATGTTAAGTTATGTACTATCTGATGTTTTGAGCTGTAGCGGTTTGAATCCGCGCTTCCCCACTATGCATAAAACTGGGTATCGAGAAATGCTACGTGACCGTATACCGGAATACGTAGATATAGCGTTACTTTGGTGTAATACAAAAGGACGTTATATAGATTTAATTTATCAAAATCAAATTAAAATTTATGTCGATAAACAAGAACGATATCGTGCAACTTTATCCATACTTAATGTTTATCCTATAAAAAAAGAATTTAATTTCGATAAAAGTATTGATTGGGAAAATCTGTCAATTGAAGACAGTAACACTTTAAAATACACATCTAGATGGGTCACGTGGTTTAAATACTCCGTCATATATATAAAAGATGTATGTATAAAGCGCTTTTTATCTGGAACAAATAATGAAGATATAATCTCTGAATTGTGTTCTGGATTATTAAATAAAGTTGATTCGAAAATTCGAAAAAACTTGGCAAGATTTATAGTTAATTATTTTCAGAAAAAAAATGAATACCAATAAATCTATAATAATAACTCGTAGTTTTGATGGTATATTTACAGTAACTTCGCCACAATTCAAAACGAGTTTTGAGAGGCCTCAAATAGATTTTCCAGATAAATATTTCGACTTAATACGTTGGAATTTAGAACTTGGAAATGCTATAAGTTGGATTGTCAATAATATACAAAGTAAAATAGAATGTTTAACGTATAATACATTAGAAATATTGATACGAATATCAACGGACATGATATTTAAAGTAAATATTGAAAAAACAATTCAACTAGAACTCGTAGATTACATTACGAGAAAAGCATATACTTGGTACTGGGATAATCAATTAAAAAACTTACCTTTTTAGGGCATTGCTCTTTGGTCGGAACAATGCTCACAATATGGTCAGATTATTCCACAATACGAGTGACACGTTAATAAAATAATCATGTTATAATTTGATTATGAAAAATCCACAAATTACACAAGAAGAAGTGGGTCTAATCAAAGACGCTAAAGCTGGTAATATATCAGCCTTTAATAAACTTTTTTATCGTTATAAGAAGTTTGTAGATTCTATCTTATTCTATTATCTTAAAGATAGGGATGAAGCGAAGGATATAACTAACATTGTATTCCTTAAAGTTTATAATAATCTATCTAAATTTTCAGACTATTCTTCTTTTGGAGGATGGTTGCGAGTATTAACAATTCGTACAGCAATCGATTATTTGCGAAGCATAAAAAACAATTTAAGACTAACCGATGATCCGGCCAGCCGACTACTGTCTCAATCATCCATCTCTTCTAACGAAGACGACTTAGTCAACCGTCTCGCTTATGAGAGAATTCTTGAAGAGTTTAATAAGTTTCCAGAAAAAACAAAAAAAATTCTAGAACTTTTTTATGTTAACAATATGACCGTTGTACAAATTAGTGAAGCTTTGAGTGTTCCCACTGGAACTATAAAGTCGATTTTGTCGAGAACACGAAAGCAGATTAAGAAATCTTTTAATAATTAAAAAATGGACTTACTTTGGTTTTTACTAGGAATAGTTCTTATTTTCGGAATTAGTAGATATCTTGAAAGCAATAAGCTTTTCTGGATACTTCTTATATCGTTTGTAGGAAGCTATACTCTAGCAAGTGTTACCGCAAAATCGATTTTGCGTAAAAAAGAAGTAAGTAAAAGTACTGTTATGATATCTCCCACGCAAGCATCAACGGGGACGTTAGACTTGTATCTATTGGCAAACGATCCTGCGATTGATATCCAAGACTTTTTGTCAAAACTTGCGAGTAAGGTCTATCGTATCAATAATAGTACTTTTATTGCTTCAATTAGTCCGTCTATTAGGGACGGTGTGGTTTATAAATTATTAAAACCACCACGTTGTTTTTCATTTTTCGATACTTCTTGAATATAAGTACGAACATAAAAACAACATTAATATTAGTATATAATTTCTTTAAAACATTATCAAAATGATTAAAAAGGATATAAAAAAGGGTGCTAAGAAACCAGCATCCAAAGTAAAGGAGCCTAAAATAAAAAATAATCGAGTAGAGGCTCCAAAAGTAGAAACTTCTGAAGAGAATATACCTACAGAACAGGTTGAAACTCAAATACAAGAAGTTGAAAATGCAGTCCAAGATACTGCTCGTAAAGGACTCGATCCAAATCATACAACAGATCTTCTAAAATTAAGTGCTAAGTATTTTCATGATACTCCAGATGCTGCAAAGAGATATGGTCTCTCGCAGAAAACTGTGGATACCATGGATCGCTGCACAGCAGTTGGTGTAATAGCATTGTATGCTCAGGAAGTAACTCTTTCAGAGACTCCGTGGGCAAGAACTATGAAACCAGTTGTTCTTGAGAATCTTGTAGAAGCTGGTAAAGAGCTTGGAATTGTTATTAATGTAAAGGCTTTGCCAAAACCAGACAAAGAAGGTAACATTACAGTTACTGGTGACAATATCAAAGTTTCTAAAGAAACTAAGGAGCAGCTAAAAGAAGAGAAGAAGATTCTAGAAGAGGGTCCTATCATGGATGTTGATAAAATCAACGATGAGGAGACTCTTAGAAAGTCGCTTCTATTCTTCTTTACAGAAAGAAAAGATTATCTTTCGAACATCTTTAAAGCCATTGGCTTGTATAGAGCGTACAAAGAGAAATCTGAAAAGGAATACGGTAAAAACACTACACGCATTCAGATGTTGCATGAGATTATCGGTCTTATAAAAGAAGCCCCAATCGTAATGAACGGTATCGGTAGTTTCCTTTATTCAATCACATCGGTTTCAAAATCTCCTGTATCAGCATTCTGTCATCTGCGCAATACTGTTACTGATAGAAAAACTGGCGAGTGCTCAATTGAAGACCGTTTCATAGCAGATGTTGTTCGTGAAATTGTTCTCTGGAAAATTGCAATAAACATTGCAGATGCAGAGAAATCAATTGTCGCTGTAAACAAGAATATCAAAGAATTGAGTAAAAATAAAGAACAAAACGAAGCAGCTATAAAAGAACAAGAAGAACGCCTTACTGTTCTTAATGCGAACATCGAAAAGTTCAAAAATACAGCTCAGTATGTAACAAATCCAGATTTTGAGGTTGTAGAAACATTCATTCAGAAGAAAAACGAAAACGATGTTACTTATACTAGAATGTATAAGACTCTTGTAGAAAGTATCTATCGTAATGTAGATATTCACGATTTCAAGCTAGATGGCGTAAACAAGAATCTGAAGATTCATGCTGGAATAATAACAAATTTATTCCGTGATCCGCTTGCACAAATGCCTCAGTATAAAGCTAGTGAGCTTACAGAGCTTGAAAAAGTAGAAGAAGCTACTGAGGGGGATGGTCAACAAGAAACAGAAGAATCAAAAAACTAATAACGATTATCAAAGATAAATTTCGCGAAGTTGGTAATCGAGTTAGTAATGCATATAATGCGTTGATTCGCGATTAAAATCTATCAAAGATGAAAAGAGTAATTACGGTTCTTTGCAGTATAGCGTTTACTATTAGTGGTATATGCTTAGCTGTATTGAAAATTGAGCCGCTGTCTATGCCTGGGAACATGACAGCAAGAGCAGAGTCCCAACAAACCGTGTTAAATCTGCCTTTTCAAACAGAGTCTAAATCTGTTGGAAAAACATATAAGGACACCGTGTTCATCACCAAACACGATACTGTCCAAGTAAATAAGGTGAAACTTAAGTACGTAACGAAGGTTCGTATTAAGTCTAAGAGTTCGAAGGAAAATCTTCCAGCTTTTAGTGTAAAAATACCTTCTGACAGTTATAAAGCTGTTCATGATACTGTAAATATAGTATCTAAATAAAACAATATCCTATATTAAGTAGGTATGGGAAAGCTTTGCGCTGCCTATTTGATATTTTATATTGTCATAGTATTCGCTAAGTTGAGGTCTCATTAGCCTCTGAATGCTATACTGAATCCGAAAATATGTTAACTTTCCCCTCGGAAAGCGAGATACTCAAAAGATAGGATAAAATCATCGTAAGCGTGAAAAACTTACTTGAAGAGGAGGAGGGTTTTATTGACTCCTTCGCACCATCTGAGAACCGACTGGGGAGATGGATAAAGCGTAAATGCCCGTAAATCATCAGTAGATGTTAAACAAATAACGTATCGGTAGTATGTAGTTCCGTATAAATTACATACAAAACGTTACACGAGTTGCAATTATGAAATAAATATTAGACGAAGAACACAATACATGCTATGGTTGTGTGAAGTACTACTCTGTTTAAAGTAATAATATACGACATAAAAGCTCAGCTTATTGTTTCTCTGAACTCCAAATTCAGATCTGAAGAAGCGAAAACGTACTAAACATCTATATCGTGAAAAGAGTAATACTCACGAAACGAATCGTAACTTCGTTGCTATATGTAAATCCTTACTGTTCGATTCAGTGGTCTTTTATGAGAATTTAGGATCCGGGGATGGGGTAAAACGCTGATTGTATTGAGTACGACCGCCAGGCTTTAGTCGTTTATGCGGGATATAAAAGTAAATGACCAGAAGGGTTGGGCAGCCCCTTAAAGCAATAAATGCTTACGCGAAAAGAGTCCGCGGACAAAGACTGATTTGAATCATAATAGCCATTTGAGCGTGGTTCTGACATAAGTATTATGATCCGAAGACGTGGTAAATGCCGTCTTCAACAAGCGTTGACAACGAGATCGTCAAAAAATGTTAACTGACATGCAATTCAGTTAAATCCATATTATTAGGGGAGTTTTGTTTCTCGTATTATATTGCCAATAATAATGAGAATCTACTAACCTTTCTTACTATAGATATTAAAAATTTAATATTGATAATTACAAAATCATTAAGTCTCTGTACTAAATGAAGAATATAATGCATGATATGGTTGTATGAAATATTATGATATATGCTTAATGTGCGTATTACTTTATTTAGAGATAATTTTTAAGAAAAAATAGTTAGATAAATACAATAACATGTTTAACAAAAAATGGATGTCCCCCGATAGAGATCACTTTTGTTGTAAAAAAGACCTTGAAGTCGGAAATCCGAGTGCCAACCGTTCCTCAAAAGCAAATTTAAAACAGAATAAACAACACAGTCACTGTTTAAGCTTGAGTCGCTGAACGTGATATTTATTATTAATAGGTAGCCGTGAATAGTGACTGAAGCAAGACCGCAAATCTTTGTTGAGTTATAGAGTTATCGTCAATAATATTAGCCAAGTCAGCTGTTTAGTCATAAGGTATGCAGTTACGTATTAAAGATTTAATATAGGTACACCACCGCTCCCTGTCTCGGAGATGTGTGGTAAGCTATACAGTGGGTGACGTAGTAATTGATGAGGTTGAAATCCTGAGTATTCGTGCACTGTCTCGAGGAAACGAGAGATAAAAAATAAATGAGGAAGTACATCCAATAGCAAAACAACCGTAGTGTCTGAGAATCCCTCTGAAGGATGAGACAGTTCGATAATGAAACGTGTACTCCAAGCGTTATAAGCACACACGCACGTGCTTTCTTGAGTATGGAACCCATGGGAGGAGCATGGGGACTCGGCTGGTTGTCTGGTCGATATAACAGTAATGTTATTAAATACACGCAATAAGGTTTAAATAACAACCGCATCGTTTACAAATTTAGTAAACATACAAATCTTTAATTTTATTAAAATTACAATAATGTAGAATATAAACTACATCTCAGCACTGTAACCCTCCGCGAATCCTGAATCATCAGAGACTTTGACGGATGTAGTTAAATATGTTTTACATTTTTCTTTCAGTAAAGAAAAAGTTATAAAAATAACTACAGCATTTGATTATGTATTTCAACATTTAGAGTTTTATAAAATATACTAACGAAGGGCTAAGCAAATCTTACCAGTAGATTCCCGTTGTATAAATTGAGCTTCATTTTAAGGAATATAAACATACAACTATTTCATTCCAGTTCCTGATGCTTCTCTCCCATTTCCCCAGCCAGGCCACACCTGCTTAGAGGGCACTTTC
>ERZ773050.746-NODE-746-length-18196-cov-12.731327_pt1 | contig 18196 bp, 10 predicted proteins | sample MGYA00580632_ERZ773050 | MGnify/ENA primary metagenome ERZ773050 (study PRJEB29015, sample SAMEA2738123) | human oral metagenome | biome: human oral; feature: human-associated habitat; material: saliva | place: China | collected 2166 ... | reverse complement strand
GTTGCAACGCAGCAGGAACATTAATGCTGCCGTCGGCATTTTGATGGTTTTCCAATACTGCCACCAAAGTACGGCCGACTGCCAAGCCTGAGCCGTTCAAAGTATGTACCAAACGGTTTTTACCGTTTTCATCTTTGAAACGCGCTTTCATGCGACGTGCTTGGAAATCTTCGCAGTTGGAGCAGCTGGAAATTTCACGGTAAGTATTTTGCGCAGGAACCCAAACTTCCAAGTCGTAGGTTTTGGTCGCGCCGAAGCCCATGTCGCCGGTACACAAAGTAATCACGCGGTATGGCAGTTCCAACGCTTTCAAAATATTTTCAGCGTGTCCGACCATTTCTTCCAGTGCTTCGTATGATTTTTCCGGATGAACGATTTGCACCATTTCCACTTTGTCGAATTGGTGCTGGCGAATCAAACCGCGCACGTCTTTGCCGTATGCGCCCGCTTCGGAGCGGAAACATGGGGAATGCGCAGTCAATTTCAATGGCAAATCGCTGCCTGCCACGATGCTGTCGGCAACGGTATTGGTCAGCGTCACTTCTGCGGTCGGAATCAGATATTGCGTTTTCTTGCTCTCATCACCGCCGCGAGTAACGTGGAACAAATCTTCTGCAAATTTAGGCAGTTGGCCTGTACCTTGCAGGGTCAGGTCATCCACAATGTAAGGCGTGTAATGTTCGGTATAGCCATGTTTCAGCGTGTGCGTGTCCAGCATGAATTGCGCCAGCGCGCGGTGTAGGCGGGCGATTTGACCTTTCATGACGGTAAAGCGTGCGCCGGAGAGTTTCGCACCGCCTTCAAAATCCAAGCCCAAAGGCTCGCCCAAATCGACATGGTCTTTGATTTCAAAGTCAAATTCGCGCGGCGTGCCGACTTTGCGAACTTCGACGTTTTCAGTTTCATCTTTACCGGCAGGCACGCTTTCGTGCGGCAGGTTCGGAATGGTCAACAACCATGCGTCCAATTCTTTCTGAACGGCATCCAAATCAGCAGCAGCCTGCTCCAAATCGGTTTTGATTTGGGCAACCTGATCCATTGCAGCTTGAGCCTCTTCGTGTTTGCCTTGGCCTTTCAACGCGCCGATTTGTTTGGAAATACTGTTTCGTGAAGCCTGTAACTCTTCTGTTTTCACTTGAACGGCTTTACGTTGCTCTTCCAAAGCGTTGAAACGCGCGGTATCAAACTCATAACCGCGTGCGGCCAAACGTTCGGCAACTGCGGCGGTATTGCTGCGGAGCAATTGGATGTCTAACATTGTTTTCTCTCGTTAAGATTCAGAATGGCATTATTGTAAACCAATTTAAAGATATTTTCACAACGACAGGCCGTCTGAAAACAAAAAACGCCCCTGCAAAAAGCAGGAGCGTTTTTTAAGAATTTTGGCACGCCCACAGGTATAACTATCGGCACACAAAATACTTACTGGTAGTTCAAATGTTGTTTCAATTGAACTTCCTCAAGCCATTGTAAAGCCTGATGACGGTCCAGTTCTTCTCGCTCCACATTGCTATCACTACCCGCCAGGCAATGCTGACACACACTACCACAATCAGCTGGGCAATTCAAACGGTCTAAAGCGCGACTTATGATACCGTTGATGTCATCTACAGCAGATAAAACAAAACCGGCTCCCCCTTCAGCTTTATCGTAAATCTGAATCAAACAGCGAACGGCACCTGTTTCCAAATCTCTATCTGCTCGCACGGCATAGCCCATTTCAGTAGTTTCTATACCCAAAAAAGCAGCAATTTCATCGCGTACAGCAACGGCAATCGTGCGGGCGGTAGTTTTATCTCCACTACCCAGCCATACCTTAGTTTGTGGATTTTTCAGGGCAATCTCCAATACATCGGTTGAGATATGATGGCCCAGATGGATATTGATCTGAACATTACTATTAGAACAATCTTTACTTTTACTGCTAAGATCCAAACCGCCACCCAAGGTTTTATGATACTCACCCAAAAATACATTAGGCAGTTCACCTGTTTCAGTCATGGAATCAGCCCTACCACATCTCATGCAAACAGCAAAACCTTTTTCATGCTTGCCACTAGAGCGAAACAGTACTCTACCGTCACTACCATATCTAATTTCACCGCACTCATGTTTTAGAAAGGCTACAGTTTCACCATTCAATTGTACTCTAGGAGGCTGAATAGGAACGAATGTTTGGTAGGAAACATCGTTGCTACTGTCTTCAAAAAAGTCAGTCAGAAAACCTGTTGGGGTTAGTACCGTACATTGTTCATCAAAAGGAATACTTTCACCGCAGTAAGAACATTGGATATCACTACAGCTATATTTGTAACGCGTCACGCCAGATGTACCGCAGTTTCTACAGCGCCACGCAGTATCGAAGCGTTGGTCTTCGTTTTTACCTCGTTCATCCGATTTTACCCGTAGATTGATGCCAGCAGAACGGTATACGCGCCCATCCAATACAACATCCGAACCAGGTGCGTATTCACGCAGTGCAATATCCAAACTGCGACTTGGGTTTTCTTTACGGATGAACAGATTATCATCTCGCTTCTCTTGTTCACGGCGTAAGTCTTCCATTTTACGGATTTTCATTTCTACTATGCCAGTAGGGAAACCATAACCAGGTAGAAATGCGTTTACCGCCAGATAGCCAAGCAGGTTCTCATCTTCATGTAGTTGTTTCTCGTGATTTAAGGCTTTCTTGTATGAAACGTCGTCAGTTTGCTTAATTTTATGGTTGATATTATGGAAATCAGCCTGCCAATTCTCTGCCAATTCCAGCAGTCGTTGTTTAGCACTTGCTTTGATACGTGTCAATGGTACTCCTTCCAAAGCAGTGCCTACCGCCAGCTCACCCAAAGCTTGGTCAATAGTAGAGCATGCTGGTGAGTTCATCCAGTCGCAAAACTGCTCCCAAACAGATTGGGTTGGGTTGAAAAACCATGCAGTATTTAGCTTAGTACGGTCTTTGCCTGTATCGCTGCGCTTGGCAAGGAATGCTGCCAACAAGAGCGAATGCATATGGCGGCTGACGATTTTTTTAGAACTTAACGATACTTTCGGAGCAGCAATAGCGGTGGTGAACGCCCATTTTGGATTGGTAAATACACGACGATTATGAGGATCATTTTTGCATAGTGTATAAGCTATTGCAGCCGCTTCGCTACGGCGCCCTGCACGACCCGCACGTTGCAGGTAATTGGCAGGGTGTGGTGGTACATTATTCATTACCACTGCTGCCATACCGCCAATATCCACGCCCATTTCCATGGTAGTAGAGCAGCTCAATACATTAATTTTCCCTTCTTTGAACATCTGTTCGTATCTGTTTAATTGTGTAGATGCAATTTGTGCTGAATGTTCCGCCGCACGATAGTAGAAACCTCCTTCTACGATTTTATCGTTCAAATTGCTCCACAAACCTTCTTGGCGCAAGTGGCCTACATCTTTATCTTGCTTCAGCAAACGACGCATTTGGCTACGACGAGATTCAGCAGTGGCATCCTGTTTGAAACGATAATAATCTGGAATCTCAGTTTTGCTGCAAAATAGTTTTTCAGACGGCATTTCCTGCCAGTTACCAGGCAAATAAGGAGACACACCGCGCAAAGTAGTGTCGATCAGGCGGTGACTTTGCGGACACAGCCACATTTCTTTTTCAGGTAACTTAAACGCTATTGCTGAAAGCGGCATTTTCCAAGCATCATTATCGGGATGCAGGATATTGCTATCAGTAGTCAATTGTTTCCACGCAGTTTGCAGCCACGAATTAATTTTGTGTTTAGCCAAAGGGTTTTGAATATCAAGACCTGTAACCGCCTGCAAAATTTTGACTGCCCGAGGCTGTTGGCCTTTATCTCGAACTTGCGGCCAAGCTCGTTTGCGCGAAGTTTGCTTTTCTCTGGTATCGGGCGGCAGCAGGGATTTTCCCGAAAAGCGTTTGCCTAACCATCGTTTTTTCTGCTCATCTAAATTGGTAAAGGAATTTTCACGGACATGAAAATCCAAAATCATTTTTAAAAATGCTTTCCAATCATCCAAATCCAGCGGTTTGCTTGGATTGTCTGCCTGATTTAAAACACGTGTCTCTACCCAACCATCAGGCACTGTGCTGATTTTATCCAGACCAGGATAACAAATCATTGTCAAACCTAAAGTTTCCAAACTATTGGCATTTCTTGGGCGTCTGATAAATTCGCGTGCCAGTAGCAACTCTGCCAGCTTTTCTGCTCCGTTGCCACTAGGATCATTAAACATACTGGGATTGGTTTCTCGATTGTAAGGCAGTAAATCTTGCGTCACTTCAGCTTTGTCGCGCAGTGTACGGTACATATCATCCCAAGTAAGATGAGTTTTTTTACCACTAGAACCTTTCCATGCAATTTGTCCTACCAAAGCAGGATTAGCTTGCATCAGTGCAACTAACTCAGGCGGCATGGCTTCTGCTTTGCCTGTTTCCTGCACCAATACATCAAACACCATACCACGCAGTTTGGAATACTCTGCTTCCTGCTGCATTTTTACCGCCATTCTCGCTGTGCCTTGACGGCTGTCAGTAAAAGTAATTAATCTCCGTCCACGAGCGGGTAACGATTGCGGATCATTTTCAGCATCACTACAAAATTCCAATACGGTCGGAACAGCGTTAGTTACATAAAACGGTGCACCCAAATATTGTCCACGATAAAACGGCATTCTTCGGTTTTCTTTGCCGCAGGCGGAACAGCAGGCATGTGGGGAGTAATCCAAAGCCAACTCAAAAGTTTTACCTTGCTGTACGCCGATTTGCGCAGTTTCTTTATCGATTTTTTGTACCGTATAGTCTTCAGACTGCATATCGACTGGGGCTGCAATCACTTTATTGCGGGATATGAATTGTAGACCATCTGAAATTGGGTTTACGTCATCACCACTATCTTCTTCGTCATTAGCTGCAGGCTCAGGATTGAGTGCAAACTCATCGGTGATATAGGTATCGCACTGCTGCAAAATACCGTTATACTCCTGCGCCATCAAATGTGGGGTACCGCAATCTTGGCACAACACTAATTCGTACACAGGAGCACCACAATCACATTTAGTTCTGCGGTTAAGATAAACCTGCCCAAATAGCCAATCTTTAAGGTAACCTTCTTTTTTGCTGCAATGCTGGTCAGCACACGCCCATAACCCGTGCAGCATTGATTGAAATAGATGCAAACGCAGTTTTAAAAATGGTTCAGCATTTTCAGACGGCTTTGTCTGAGTCATAACATCCAGCCAGTCTAAAACTTCACGCTGCTGTTCATAAAGGCTATCAGAAAGCAAATATGCTTGTGTTGCCTGTATCAATTGGTTCAGCGTGTAAGGTTGGGTATTGGCTGTCAGACAATTACGCAGGGTAGTGGCCATTACACTTTGACAAAGGGCTGCAAAGCGTTTGGTTTCGTCCTTAATAGATGTGATATCTGCGAGGCTCTGTCTACCATCGGCAACACTAATCGGCAGAAAGTCGCGACTTCCAGAAACTACTAGGACCTGTTCCTTTGGTACCCCAGCTAAATCAGCAAGATAGCAGCGAAGTTCGTCTGCTGCTTTGTCGGAAGCAATGGTGGCAGATGTAGCAACAAAGCGTATATCCTCGGGCTTTTTGCCGAAAGCGTGTACTACACGGCGTAATAACAGTGCAATTTCTGCCGCCTGCGATCCGATATAACTATGTGCCTCGTCTAATACTATCCAGCGCAATGAACCTGTTTGGCGAGATTTTTCTAAAATAGGGGCATCTACTTGGCGCACCAGCATATATTCCAACATAGTGGCATTAGTAAGTAGAATAGGCGGAGGTTCTTTGCGTAGTAATTCCCGCGACAAGATTTGGTTGGGCTGGTCTTTGTCACGTGTTTCAGCACTTTCTTTTGTGTTACCGTTGTAAAGACAAAAGCGGATTTTGTTACCAAAAGGTTTCGTCCATGCATCCAAACGTTCCTTTTGAGAATTGATTAAAGCATTAAGTGGGTAGAGAAACAGAGCCTGAACACCGATAAGCGCTGTTTTTTCCAACGTTTGGCGACGTATCAGATCTTCCAATATCGGAATCATAAAACATTCAGTTTTACCTGATCCTGTACCACTGGTAATGATGGCAGATTTTGGATCATCCTCCAGAAGGTGCTTCCATACCTGCAACTGATGGGTATAGGGGCGGGCAGTTTTGGGAAAACCATATCTGTCTGCATCTGCCAACACATCTGTAAGTTTTGTAGAAAACAGGTTTTGTCTTACCAAATCTGCAAAGGTGCAGTCCGCGCTTTTCCAACCAAAGGTATGTTCAACGACAGGAGCAGCAAGAAAACAGTTTTCATTACCCAATTCATTGCTAATCAATTGTCGCAGGTGACTGCGCAATTTATTATCTGTAATATCCAATACGCCAATAGTAGCTTCCTTGATACGGTTCAGACTTTGCTCTATCAATCCAGAAAGAGTTTGCGTGGTGTCGGTATTCATTATGATTCACTCACTAGGTAGCAGCTCAGGGAAGCGCAGACGTAATCAAACCATTCTGCATCCAAAGCGTAAATACGATAAAAAGCATCAGCAAACTGTGCAGCAGTCATTTCTAATGGCATGATATCTGAAGGCTGCGCATTGCCGGCTTTAACACAGGCAGTAAATACAGGCAGCCAGACAACTGCACGGTCAAAAGGAATTTTGGACAGACAGCGTACTTTATTAAAAAATACACCCTGTTGTTTTTCCAACCATTTTTGCAAACCATCCGAAAGCGTTTCAGGAATACGTTGGTTTTTATTCTGACGCAATGCATTGTAATGACGGTTATAACGTGAATCGTGCTTCTTGTCGAAAATTTCCCCAAGCGTGTTTTCCACCACTATCATTTCTATTTCTGAAAGAAATCCTTTAAATACATGATTGCGTAAAATCTCGTCATGGCACAACACGCTTGTAGGAATACAGTTTTCAGACAGGGGAAAATCATCAGGATTCAAGCCTTGAGCTACAATTGTGGTACGAAAGTATGGTTTGTACGCACTTATGGCAGCAAACCAATCTTGTAGAGCTAACCACTCCCATACCACAGCCAATTCGTTACGCATCCGCTCGCAAAATACACCATCCAACCCTAAGCGTAATACCGCCAAAGCCAAGGCTTTGGGCTGTTGTACCAAGGCTTTCCATGTTTCAAATACTGACAATGGCAGATGAGAAAAATGCTGCTTCAGGCTCTCAAAATACGACCAAGCAGAATGCTCAGGATTACCCACCATTTCTGTAATGATACGGCTAATAGCTTCGGGATTGTGGTCCGGATGGAAAGCGCGTGCAGCAATATGCAGGGAATGATGTTGAAATGGTTCGATAAATTTTTCACTGCTATTGTCAAATATAGCTGGACGAAATTGAACTGGTGATTCAGGCGCAGGGTAAATCAACCACAATCCTTCATCATATTGCTCGGACGACAGTTGATAATGCCCATTTATCCTCATTGCGCTTTCAAGCAACCTTTGTGCACCTTTTTCAGGTGCATCCAAGCGCATGATGTTTACTACCGCTTCTCGGCAAGTCAATTCGTCTTCTGCCTGCCGTTTGATGACGAAACTTTTTCGTAATGCATCTGTTACTGCCAGAATACCGAAACGGTAAAACTGATTATTCCACATAACTAGACCATTATAACGAGACAAGATAAGCCGTATCAAAGGGTTCTCTGAGCCCATATGGCACACAGTAATTTCTACCTGGGCATCTTGGCTACTGCTGCACGATAAAAGCTGCAAAAGTTGCGGTTTCCATTGATCTAAGAAAAACTGCTGTACCGAACCATCTGCTGACAAACGTTCGCTGATAGAAATGGGGCGACCATGCACATTATCCGATAATTTAAATACCAGCCTCATATCGGTCGATGCGGAGGAATATACCATTATCCACTTGCCTAGCAGCTGATTGATATTTAGACGGCAATCATCAATTCTACCTTTTTCATCATATAGATACGCACCATCAAACGGTAGAGGTAGTCTTAATCGTGCAGCTTGAATAGGGTTACTTCCAACTGCAAGAATAATATGAGATGGATAATTACTGTCCTCAGCTTGGCAGATAAATCTAAATCGGGAATGGATTTGTGTGATATCTAAATGCTTGGCAAAGACATCTATGAAAACCTTTTCGGAAGTATCAACATTTAAAATGGCGGGATCTTTGTCGCTTGCCGCTTGCCAAGTATAGGAAAAATCTTCAGGCAGAACAGTAATTTTACGCCGCAACAAACAAATTATGCCCTTATAGAAAGCCACCTGAAATGTACCATAATAGTTCGGGCAGATATTTGATTGAACCTCACCGTTGATTTTGATGTGCGTCGGAGATAAGTCAGGGGGCGTTAGCAGAGTAGGAAAACCACGATACACAGGTAAACCATCAGTATTTTGGCAGTGATAAAATAGTCTCCCGTGCAAAATACTCTGTTCTGTCAGACTAGCTTGTACAACAACTATTTCTCGCCCATCCTCATGACGAGCAGTCAATCCATCCGAACACTTAAACCACTGCTCGCCCAAATAGGAAACATTTTCATTTTCAGACAACCTAAAACCGTCTGGTAGATGAATCAAAATATCTCTATCTCTACTGCGCGTGTATTCATTAGTGGAGAACAGTTGCCAACGTTGATCTTGATCAGGGCGAAACACCAGCGGTGCATCTTCATCAAATCCAGTATCTCCAAACAACTTGGTATAAAGCAACCGTCCGCTAGCAAACACTCGCATAGACAGAAGCAGACTAGGTTTCTCTCGGACAAAGTCAAGCTGTTTCCCAAAAGGAAGTTTGAATGTTAGCTCTCTGCCTGTATCACTAAGAGAAGCAAATGCTGTTGCTCCCATTTGTGCAACTGGCTCTTCTCCTTCAAAAATTTGCCATTGTAAAACCGTTTTACCCTGATAATTCTGAATAGGGAAACTAAATTTTTCAGGTAACCCGATTTTAGCATGCAAGCACCAACTTTCCTCCTTTACATAATGCCGACAGGAGAACTCTTGCTTTTCCACTTTTTGACGTTCGTCTGCTGCATTACCCAACCAGCGGTTGATAACTGCATCCACCTGATTACCATCCAAAGCAAAAGGAAACTCACTGCGCCAACCACTATCTGCCTGATCTAGGTATTCGACCAAATTGCGTTTATTCTTCAAGTCAAACCGTTCAGCGAGTTTGACTAGCGCTCTGACTGTATCAGCAAATAGAACAACAGCCGCAGTATCACGAAATACTTGTGCTAGTCTATACACTCTTTCAGCAATATATTCTTCTAAAGGGCGGAAAGTTTCCATACTCTCCTGATATTTTTTCAAGCCATAATCAATAATATTGCGAATAGCATTATCATCAGCTGCAAGCATTTTCAGTGGTAATCCACCTTCAGCAATTAATGTACCAAGATAACGCGTATTTTTAGCAGCGTCATATTTCCATTCTCGCAGCCAATATGCCAACCCTTTTTTCAAATATTTGTAACGCTGCTGTTCATTATCAAATTGCGTACCTATTGCATTATCGAAAAATACCCAACTCCATTCACCACCCGAATACTCGCGCCGATAAGTTTCACTCACTGCCAGACAGTAACAGGCACACCATTCGTCCTGATAAGAAGAACCCGATATCAAAAAAGGCTTACGACAAAACAGCGCACACAGTTCACGGTATTCATTTTCATTAACTGCATAAGTATACAGCGGCCTACCATTCGGAATAGGATTAAGTGGATCACGATTAAAAAAGAAATGTGATAACCAACTCTTAAACGGGTTCGTAAGATTTTTCATAATAAAAATCGGCAGTTGACTTAAATCGAAATTATATCAGCATATAAAAAACATTTGGATTTTAAGTGCAGTGCCTAGACCAATCTTACAAACCTAATATAAAAACAGCATATCAGACGCCTACAACCCAAAAACTTACAGATAGGCTTATTAAATATACACTTCCTCAATGGATTTTATAGAAGGGAAATTAATCTATTCTTTTTTCAGTACTTTCAACATGATTTTCGTTTTCACGATTTCTTCCCCTATTTATCTTCTAAGTTTAATAACCATCAATTACATCAATGAGACACTCTTTTGCCTTTTCTGAATGATGGTACCCATCCACCGGTCATCGATACATTATTTTTAGTTAATGTAGAACACCCAGAAATGTCGAATAGGCCGAGTATTTTGCTCCTAGCCCACGTTTACAGTAGAGTTTAAAGATGTACAAACAATACCATAGTGACAAAAAAATAAACCCTTACTATTTTTTAGTAAGGGTTTATTCAAAATATGGCACGCCCACGGGGATTCGAACCCCGGTTGCCGCCGTGAAAGGGCAGTGTCCTAGGCCTCTAGACGATGGGCGCGTAACCGAGTTGCGAACTATACATAAGCGTTAAAACGCTGTCAACGGGTCTGGCGTTTTTTATGGTCAAACTGGTTTCAGACGACCCTTCTGCTCCTTATCTTTGTATTCGCTTTGCCTGTATAATGCCGCTTTTAATGAAAAGGAAAACAAACCATGTGGTTCAAGCAGATCAGTTTTTATCCGCTCAACAAAGAAAAGCTGCCTGAAGCGGACGTACTTGCCGACAAACTTGCAGAGGCTGAATTTACCCGCTGCCAAGGTTTGGACTGGTCCAGCGAAGGCTTTGCCGCACCGGTTCCGTTCTCTCCCGAACTCGTTTTCCCTGCCGATTTTACTTTGCGCGTCGCCCTGAAAAAAGAAGAAAAAGTCCTGCCTGCCGGCGTCATCCGCGATATTTTGGAAGAAAAAGTTGCGGAAATTCAAAACAATGAAGCCCGCAATGTCGGTCGCAAGGAAAAACAAGAGCTTAAAGAACAAATTACAGATGACCTGCTGCCCCGCGCGTTTACCCGCAGCAGCCGCACTGAAGCGGTGTTCAACACCCGCCACGGCTATCTGCTCGTCAACAATGCGGCTTCCGCCAAAGCTGAAAACATCCTGACCAAGCTGCGCGAAGCCTTGGGCGGTTTGGAAGCCTCGCTGCCGAATACCAAACAATCGCCCTCTTCCCTGATGACCGAATGGCTTTTGCAAGGACATTGCGAAGGCGGTTTTGAATTGGACAGCGATTGCGAACTCAAAGGTGTGGGCGATGTTGTTCCCGTCGTCAAAGTGTCCAAACAAGATTTGACTGCCGATGAAGTGGTCCAACACGTCAAAAACGGCAAAACCGTGACCCAACTGGGCTTGGTGTGGCGCGAACAAATCGCCTTCATCCTCACGCAAGACTTCACGCTCAGGCGCATCCAATACCTCGACGTATTGCAGGAAGAAGCCGAGAGCAACGGCGACGATGCCGCCAGCCTTGCCTTCGCCTCGCAAATCCTGATGGCGGAATCCGTCAGCACCATGTTGGAAGAGCTGGTTTCCTATTTGGGCGGCTGGCAAGACTAATTTTTCAGACGACCTTTGCACGATAAAAGGTCGTCTGAAACCTAAATCCAATGGACAACCTTTATGTTTAAACACTTCGCACTCCTGCCGCTCGCCATTATGCTTGCCCTCCCCGCCTCAGCCGCCGTCCTGACTTCCTATCAGGAGCCGGGCTGCACCTACGACGGCGAAGTCGGCAAAGACGGCAAACCCGCCGGCAAAGGCACATGGCGCTGCCAAGACGGACGCAGCTACACCGGCGCGTTTAAAAACGGCAAATTCGACGGACAAGGCGTTTACACCGTCTCCGTCAACCGCGAAACCTTCATCGAGCCGTTCAATTCCAACAGCACCAAGTTCCGTAACATGGTACTGTCAGGCACGTTCAAAAAAGGTTTGGCACACGGCAAATTCACCGCCTCGCAAAACGGCGAAACCGTCTTCATCATGAAATGCGAAAACGGCATCATTAAAGAAGTGAAACTGCCCAAAACCAAATAACCCCGTCCCGCATTTTCAGACGACCTCACCGCAGACGTCGTCTGAAACCGCAAGAAACAAGGAAAACATTATGAGCATCAAGTCCGACAAATGGATACGCCGCATGAGCGAAGAGTTCGGCATGATCGACCCCTTCGAGCCGAACCAAATCAAAGAAGCCAACGGTCAGCGCATCATCTCCTACGGCACGTCCAGCTACGGCTACGACATCCGCTGCGCCAACGAATTTAAAATTTTCACCAACATCAACAGCACCATCGTCGATCCCAAAAACTTCGACCCCAAAAACTTCGTCACCGTCGAAGACGACTGCTGCATCATCCCGCCCAATTCCTTCGCACTGGCGCGCACGGTCGAATACTTCCGCATCCCGCGCAACGTCCTGACCGTCTGCTTGGGCAAATCCACCTACGCCCGCTGCGGCATCATCGTCAACGTCACCCCGTTCGAGCCGGAATGGGAAGGCTACGTTACCCTCGAGTTTTCCAACACCACCCCCCTGCCCGCCAAAATCTACGCCGGCGAAGGCGTGGCGCAAGTCCTCTTTTTCGAGAGCGACGAAATCTGCGAAACTTCCTACAAAGACCGCAACGGCAAATACATGGGACAAACCGGCGTCACCCTGCCGAAAACCTGATGATTGGATAAGCCGGCAAAATATAGCGCGTTTCATTTTGCCGCAGATAAAATGCAGGCACGATACAAGAAGGTCGTCTGAAATCTTGGACTCAAAGTTTCAGACGACCTTCTTTATTGTCTATATGGCAAAGTAGAAACAGAATGCCCCGTTTTATCTCAATCCGTTATGTTCGGAATGAAGCTGCATCCTTCTGTCCGCTTCGGCGGACAAAACGCCTTTGACCGTACGGAAGTGGGAGGCGGCTTTTTCCATATCCGTGCCATTCGGCAGCTTGATTGCGATGCCATTGAAGTTTCTATATTCATAAACAATCTTTGCCCCATATTTGCGGACTGCGTTCATAAGCCTTTCCGAACCGATTTCGGAATCATAAAAAATAATAAGGGTATTTGTAGCTTCTATTGTTTCTAAAGGTGAAGATGATGAATGCGACTGCCTCTCGGGATACAGTATGCTGGTTGACGTACAGGCAGCAAGCATAAAGACAGGCAAAGCGGTATAAATCAAATCGCGTTTTTTCATAATATTTCAGATTTTTGATGAGGCATTGTTTCGACAATATATCCAAAGTCGGGACAACTGAAGAATATTGCAGGACACGTCGTCTGAAAACACAAAACCTGTTTTCAGACGACCTCCCTCTTGATAAAGATAGACAAATACGCGGCAATGTTTGCTTCTTGTCTAATCCGACGAACTAGCCTGCCAGTTGCGGGAAAATAGATTTCAATCCGGCGACAATGATTTCTACGGAGACGGCGGCAAGCATCATGCCCATGATGCGGTTGAGGATGGTTAGCCCTGTTGTGCCTAGTTTTTTGCTGATTCGTCCGGCGACAACGAGGATGGCGTAGCAAATCAGGCTGACGAGGAAACCTGCGGCGAGGATCAAAGCAATATCGCTGTAATTTTTGGCAGCTGAAGCGTAGATGATGACGGTGGAGATACCGCCCGGTCCGATGGTGATGGGGATGGCGACAGGAACGACGGCGATGGCTTTAGCGTTTTTCTGGATATGTTGTACGACGCCCTCTTCCTTGTCTCCACCGATATTTTGTTTGGCGGGGTTGTCGTTGCCGTTCATCATGGAGATGGCGATGAGCAATACCAAAATACCGCCGCCGACTTGGAAAGAGCCAACGCTGATGCCTAAGATTTTCAACAACATCCCGCCCGTTAATGTGAAGACGGTAATGACGATAAAGACGGCGAGCGCAGCGGTGCGGGCGATGCGGCGTTTTTCTTTGGTGCTGTGATCCTGTGTCAAATCAAGGTAAATCGAAAGCGCGCTGAACGGGTTAATCAATACAAGGAAGGCAACCAAAAGTTTGCCGATTTCTACACCTAATTCCATTTTTCATTCCCTTATTTGTTTTTTGTAGAAACGTTTACGTCCGCTTTGTCGTTAAATTCGTAGCGGCATTTGGTTTTATGTTCGCTGGAAATCCCCATTAACAGTGCAAGTACGATCATGATGGAGAGGGTTGCCGTACCGCCGTAGCTGACCAAAGGCAGCGGTACACCGACAACGGGCAAAATGCCGCTCACCATGCCCATATTCACGAAGGCGTAGCAGAAAAAGGTCATGGTTAATGCACCGGCAAGCGTGCGGCTGTAAAGCGATTGGGCTTTGGCGGCAATCAGCAGTCCGCGCGTCAAAATAACGAGGTAAACCAGCAGCAGCAAAATGTTGCCGATCAAACCGAATTCTTCGCCATATACGGCAAAAATGAAGTCGGTTGTAGATTCGGGAATGTAATCTAAATGCGTTTGTGTGCCGTTGAGCCAGCCTTTCCCCCAAACGCCGCCCGAGCCGATGGCAATCATAGACTGAATGATGTGGTAGCCTGCGCCCAAAGGGTCTTGCGTCGGGTCAAACAGCGTCAGGACGCGGGTTTTCTGATAGTCGTGCATCCCGTAGTTCCACAAAAGCGGCAATGCGGCAACAAAGGCGACGATGGCGGCAAAGATGACTTTCCACGGTAAACCTGCGAAAAAGACGATGAAAATACCTGATGCCATAATCAAAACCGCCGTTCCCAAATCGGGCTGTTTCAGAATCAGCGCAACGGGAATCAGGATTAAAAGCATGGCGATGATGTAGTGAAACCATTTCAGACGACCTTCGTGCCGTTGGAAATACCAAGCAACGGTCATGGGCAGGACGATTTTCATGATTTCGGACGGCTGGATGCGTGTGAAACCCAGTTCCAGCCAGCGCGTAGAACCATTGACGGTAACGCCTGCAACTTCGACGGCGACAAGCAGCAACACACCAATCAGGTACATCGGCAGCGCCACTTTCGCGGCATCACGCGGCTTGAAGGAAGCGACAAACCACAGGAGCGCAAAGCCAGTTACGGTGTGCATGGTTTTGTGTTCAAGCTGACCGAAATCCTGACCGTCCGCCGAATAGAGCAAAAACAGGCTCATGATGTAGATGGCGAGCATAGGGAAAAACAGCCACGGGTCTATCGGCGCGGATACGATGCGCTTGATTTTCGCCCACATTCCGACCGTTTCATTCATGATTTGCTTCCTCCTGTTTCAGACCGTAGGCTTTTTGGAATATGGTCGGCGGTTGGGGTTGTGTGCGGTGTTGTTGCGGTTCGGGCATTCCGCCTGCATCGGGGTCGTCTGAAAACTGCTGCGGCTTGACGTTGAGCATATAAAAGTCGGTTAAGCTGCGGGCAAGCGGTGCGGCGTATGCACCCCAGCCGCCGTTTTCCAGAATCACAGCGATGGCGATTTCAGGTTTTTCTAAGGGGGCAAACGAGATAAACCACGCATGGTCGCGATGTTGCTCGCGCAAGGCTGAGGCGTTGTAACGACCGCCCTGCTTGATTTGCACAACCTGTGCCGTACCCGTTTTGCCGCCCATTCTGTAAGCCAAACCGCCGCCGATGCGGTGTGCCGTCCCGCCCGGCTTCAAGACTTTCTCCATCGCCTGTTTGACATATTCGAAATTGTCTTGTTTGAACGGAATTTTGTATTCGGGATTGGGATTGATACGCGTGATTTTGCGTTTGTCGAAATCCAACAACTCTTTCACCAAATGCGGCTGATAAACCACGCCGTCATTGGCGAGCGAAGCGGTGGCGTGCGCCATTTGCAGCGGGGTGTAGGCGTTGTAACCCTGCCCAATGCTGACCGAGACCATCTCGCCTGCGCGCCATTCTTTGGCGGTAGGATCGGACGATTTGGCAAAGCGTTTCGCCTTCCATTCGCGGCTGGGCAAAACGCCCGTATATTCGCTCGGCAGGTCGATGCCGGTTTTTTTACCGAACCCGAATTGCGCTAAATACGGCGACGCTTTATCTATGCCCATTTCGTAGCCCAAGCGGTAGAAAAAGGTATCAGACGACACTTGTATCGCCTTGCTCAAGTTTGCCGAACCGTGGCCACTGCGTACCGAATCTCGGAAAACGTGGCGGCTGCCGGGAATGCTCCATGCTCCGGGCGCGGGAACGACCGTCGTTTGGGTAATTTTGCCGCTTTCCAGCAAAGCCATGCCCATAAATGGTTTAAACGTCGAGCCCGGCGGATACAAACCTTGCGTTACGCGGTTGACCAACGGTTTTTTCCAGTCGTCATTCAAGGCTTTCCAAGTTTCGCTGTCGATGCCGTCGATAAAGAGGTTGGGATCGAAAGAAGGTTTGGAAACAAATGCCAACACTGTGCCGTCTTGCGGATTGATGGCGACAATCGCCCCGCGCCTGTCTCCCAATATTTTATCCGCCTCTTGTTGCATGCGGATGTCCATGCCCAAGCGCAAAGTTTGCCCCATGCGCGACGGCACGTTTTTCAAGACGCGTACGATATTACCGTAAGCGTTTTTTTCTACTTCTTGATAGCCGGGCGCGCCATGAAGCTGCGGTTCATAATATTTTTCCAGACCCGATTTGCCGATGTGCGTGCTGCCGCGATAGAGCGCAGTCAAGCCCTCTTCTTCCAAAATTTCCTGATCTTTGTCGCTGATGCGCCCGATATAACCTAAAAAGTGTGAAGTCAGCTTGCCATAAGGATACTCGCGGAAAGTGCGCGAATTGACTTCTACGCCTTTAAATTCATTCAGATGCACCGACAATTTCGCCGCTTCTTCATCTGTCAGGCGCAGCTTGAGCGGGATATTTTCAAATTTGCGGTAGCTTTCGCGATATTTGTAGAAACGCTTCAAATCGGTAGGCGTAATATCGACATACTTCCGCAAGGATTCGATGACATCTTCCATCTTGCCTTCAATGCGGCTGGGAATGACTTCCAGCGAAAACACGGGATAGTTTTTTGCCAACGGCACGCCGTTGACATCTACGATTTCGCCGCGAACGGGCGGGGTTGGAATTAATGTGATGCGGTTGCTGGATGCCTGTCCGGAAAAATCGTCATGCCGAAACACCTGCAAATAAACAAACCGAGCCACCAATGCGGCAAACAAAACCACAATCAGGATAAACGCCACCAGCAGACGCAATAAAGAATCGGCTTGTGCCGCCTTTGCAGCCTGTGTTTTACCGCTACCGCCATTTTTCAGACGACGTTTCAGAATATTCAGTATAGACATGGTTTCACGTTATCTGTTGGCGCGATAGAAATTGGTCAGCATCAGCATCAACTGGCTCAAGAAAGGCCAAAGCAGCGCACCAGTTAACGGCGCAATGAAACTTTGCCAAGTGATGATTTGGTTGTTGAGAAACAAACGCGCCGCCACCAATACCGCCTGATGGCAAAACAATGCCGCCAATACCGCCCCGATCTGCATGATGTGGCCGTAGAGCATAATTTGACGGCGCGTGTTCAAAACGAAATACACCATGACCGTATAAGACAATGCGTGCAGCCCCAAAGTCGCTGCCGTTGCAGCATCTACTATCAAGCCGAGTAAAAACGCAATGCCCATGCCGACACGTTGAGGATGGTGCATAGACCAATAAAGCAGCATCAGCGCGGTCAGTTCCGGCAACCAGAAAAAACCATCAAAGGGTAAAGGCATGAAATCGACAAGCATGGTTACGGCAAAACTTGCCGCAATCACGCCGACAGGCATGGCACGGTAGGAATCGTCAAAATCGTTCATGAATGATTTATTGGGAAGAATGGGAAGAAGACAGAACCAAAACAAAGCGGCTGCGGCGCAAGGCGGCAAACGGGGTCAGTTCTGTGTCGTAATAAGGCGTACCGGACGCGCGGACGACTTTATCCACGCGCGCTACGGGAATGCCTGCCGGATAAATGCCGTCCAAACCGGAGGTAATCAAAACATCCTGCGGCTTCAAATCCGATCCCGTTGGGAAATAGCGCAAGTCCAAGCCCACACCGTTGCCGTAACTCAGATTACGTTCGCCCGTCCGCTCAACTGCAACAGGAACGATACTTTGTGCAGCTGACATCAATTCGACTTCCGCGCTGTTTGCGTGAACTAAGGTAACGCGTCCGATTAAGCCGTTTTGATCGATAACGGCATCGCCTGCCATTACCCCTTCGCCAATGCCTTTATTGATAATCAAACGCTCGGACAACGGGTCTTTGCCACTGGACAATACTTCAGCGCCGATGAAACTGCTGATGCCTTTTTGTTGCAAGCCGTATAGCTTTTTCAGCTCCTGCAATTCGCTCAAGTTA
>ERZ773050.740-NODE-740-length-18269-cov-4.107610_pt1 | contig 18269 bp, 14 predicted proteins | sample MGYA00580632_ERZ773050 | MGnify/ENA primary metagenome ERZ773050 (study PRJEB29015, sample SAMEA2738123) | human oral metagenome | biome: human oral; feature: human-associated habitat; material: saliva | place: China | collected 2166 ... | reverse complement strand
CGTGGCCGTCCTGGTCAACGACTCCGGCGTCACGATGGCCGGCTTCATCCTGGCGGCCGCCGCCCCCGCCCTGCTGGCGCTGACGCTGCTGCTCGGCGACTCCTTCACAGCATCTCGTCATCTCCACCGACGCCGGCACATCATTCCAGGCTCACAACGCCAGTCGAGCACATCGCCTTCATAGCGTGGCAGCATGTTGGAGGACCTCTGCCTCACGACCATCAGAGGAATGATCATCATGGGCGGTGAACTGCCCATCCTGGCACGTGAACTCCAGCTGAGATGGGCTGGAGGAGTCTTGCTGCACCGTGTCGATCATCAAACGTGAGATACCAAGACTCCGGCAGTCCGCAAGACCGTGGACGATGGCGGCAGCCTTATCGACGCTGAGGACATCGCCGGGTTCCGACACGAGTCCCGATAATAGAATTGAGGTTCCGTCGCCGAACGGCGAGGCCACGATTGCCCCATTCTGACCGGCGCGACCAGCAGCAGCAATGATTTGCTCGAATGGAGCCTTGGCGAACGAATCCCCTGTTCCACTACTGGTCGAGGTCACCTTCCAGCCGTTCAAGGTGAAAGTCTTCACAGAATGAGGACTTCCCGCCTGAGTCAGTGAGGGCGGCGTTGCAGTCACCACCCCGTAGTCAACTGTCGGCCCCGCATGCTCGTCAATGTCGCCCTGGATGGCTTTCGGCTCCCCGGCGGGGTTGATCGCGCGTAGAATGTCTGCCCGGATACGGTTCGCATCTCGGCGGCAATTGATGTTGACGTCGATGTCATTGCCCCCTATTTTCCAGGATAGTGACACCTCCAAGGCGCCCCCGTACGTCGACTCCTTTTCCAGTGTTCTCTGCTGCACAGAGACCACCAGATCCGCAGCCTTGTGGACGCTCGTACCGTCCTTGAGAGAAGCACCCACACTGACGACGCTGCCATTTTTGTCGGCTTCAGCGCGGTCGACCTTCGCTGACACGACATCTGGATCGGCGGACAGATATTTTGCGACCGCCTTACCAACACTTCGTACCCGATATGACTCCGGCCCCAGGCTGGGGTCCATACTGACCGCCGCCCAATAGAGCACCCCTCCGGTCACCACCAGAAGGACCACCAGCGTCACGCACCCCGCCTTCAAGCGCCTCCACCATCGAGGATCACAAGAGCTATCGGATTTTATGTCGCTCACTTCATCACTACCAACACTCTTCATCTTGAGCAGCTCCATCCTCAACACCGAGAAATGCTCAAGTCAGTAACTTGACCACCTCAGCGACCTCAATTTCGAACAACATCTCCTTCACCTAATGGAGGGATTATTAACATAGTCTGGCTTCTGGTCTCGCACAATTTTGGCCTGATTATGAAGCGATGTAGATCCGGGCTCAGTATACTCAGAATGCCCAGAGGAGGCCTTCAAATCACCATGACTACCTGAGTCCAATTCAGTGAAATCAGACTCAGGGGAAGAAACCGGATCTCCTCCATACATACCCGAGACGGCAACTCCATCGCCGTCAGCTGCGGTTACGAACATATGATCAGGGAGCATGTTCAAGTCAGAGGCGTCGACAGAACTAGGCCCAGGTGTCCCCCAGATTGAGAAATCATCCGGAGCCGTTGTTTGCTGCAAGGCATACCCTGTGCCCGTGGAGCCGTAGGAGTGAGCATCGGCAGAAAGATGCGGATCGCCGTGATGAGTTTCCTGCAGACCATCGTAAAACCCAGCCAGGTCCTGGCCAGCTTTCTTAGCCTCATTATCATTAAGTACAGTACCCTCAGAAAAGGATAGCGTTTCATCCCAACCGGGCGCATCATAGTCGAGCCAAGTCACACCAGCTACAGTATTCATATTACGCAGCTCCTGTTCACTCTTGCCTTCCAAGCGATCATCATCAGGCCTCCATGGCAGTTTGCTCTCTGCGAGAATTCTCTCCGTGCCAGCGACAGCGCTGCCTGGATTCCCATTTTTCTCAGGGTCAGTGTCTGTATGAACGAGCCCTCCGTCAACCGTGGTTGTCATCCCGGGCGTAAAGACAACTACATGGTCGGCACTGTCTACATCCCCAGAACCGATAGCTGCACGGAAGTGGTTACCACTATTATCCAAAACCAACAACGAATGCCCTTTTGCCTTTTCAGAGTCGTCGAACATAGCCGACAATGCTCTAATGTCCCTCTGCCGTTTTAACAATGCCGCATATTCCGGGTTCTGTTCATCGACGTAGTACCCCCCTGACGGAGAGCCAGGACTGGAGTGCCACTTTGCAACTGTTTTCGGCTCAAAATCACTTACCCTCTGATCAATTTCTTTCTGCATGAGGGGGAGCCATACCATATTTGCGGAATGCCTATCTTTCATAGGAATTCCGTCTCGACCCCCAATCCAAGAGGGGTGTTTCTGAATGATATGCTGCTGCAACTCTGGACTGAGAGAAGTCCACCAATCATTAACTTGACTAGGCGTCCAGTTAGGATCCGGAGCTTTATCGCCGGCATTGACGACCTCGGGACTTGGCCCATTCGCCAGATCGTCCAGAGATGCAATCTCATCGTAAACAGAAGAAATGAATTCAATCGTATCATTAGCCTGCTCCATAAGACGATCTCGCTCACGCTCGTAGCCTCGTATCAGATTAGTGACATCTCGGCTGCGAGGCTCCCCAGCGGGTCCGCTCTCCTCGACTGGAGTGATCGCCCCAACTTCAGACATTTCCAATCCATCGGCCTTGATTCTGGAAACGAGATTGTTTGCAGCATCACAGATTGCGTCCACTGTGGTGTGAGCGTCGATGAAATCGTGTCCGGCCTTGCCCAGCCCACTCCACAAATCCTCAGCATCGTCGGCCAGAATCCTCCGAGCCTTCGCCTCAGCCTCAGCTGTCTTGCCGGCCAGACCATCCCCAAGGCCCTTTGCTTTCAAATCAACACTGACCTGTTCGTATTTATGGGACGCTGCCACCAAGGCATCGCCAGCGTCGCGAAGTTCTGTTCCATCCCAAGACAGTAGATTGACAAAAGTAACCACGATGTTCCTCCAATAGTTCGAGATCTTCAACAGTCACGACAGAATGGCGCCACCTATAATCATGACGACTTTAGCATTTCCCCAAAAGCGAACCTCTCTGAATTAACTCTATGTTCATCACCGAGATACACAAATCGACACTGTCGGTGGCTCTGCGCTAGGTGGTAACTTCGCAGATCCCGCTGGAGTGGGACGTCAACGCTTAGCGAGGGCTCTAAGCGACCGTAAAGACGTGCTTGCGGCGTCATCCTCAGCCCCCACCTGCTAGCCCATTCATCCAAGAATATGTGCGTTCCTCTCCCTGTCCACCTCACAGGCACAATTTGTCATCGTCGACCGGCTTACTGGTGTCATCTCCTCGCATATCCGCAGATCATCCGTGTATCCACCCCCTTCCGTGCCGGCTCTCAGCTCCGAGCAGGCAGGCATCGTTGCCGGAACAAATCGTTCAGTATGAACTTTATCGTACGTTCTAGGAACCTGAGGCGATTTGAAGAAGTATCTGGTTGCTGGCCTCCTTCAGCGCGTCCTGTTCTCAGAGAGGCTGTGATGGGTCTCGAGGCGTGGGATTGAGTGTAGCAGCGCGTCTCGGCATTGGCTGGAGAACGGTAGTTGCTAGCGTTGCAGGGTGGGGTCTGGTTGTGTCAGTCGCCGCTGTACAGTGAGGTTATCTGGCTCTTCGTGTTTGAGGGTGTTGTAGCTGGAGCCTATTGAGGTGCATAGGTGGGGTGGGTGCGTCGTTGCTTGGGTGGGGGTCGAGGTCCCCCGATGATGGGAGCTGCTAGACAACCGTCACGAGAGACCTCGACGTGCCTGAGACTACCTTCACCGGCCCTGATCTGACGACCTTCCTGGGGCTGGACGCCCTGGGAGTGACCGCGGTGGGGCGGCTCCTGGCCTTGACGAGAGCCGTTGTGGAGTGCCGCGTGCCGATCGGGAGCGAGGTTCCGTTCTGCAAGGCCTGCGGGGCTCAGGGAGCATCCCGCGGGACGGTGGCCCGGCGCCTGGCCTACGTGCCGGTGGGGTGGAGACCCACGCAGCTGGTGGTACGCGTGCGGCGCTTGACCTGCACCCACTGCCGTCGAGCGTGGAGGCAGGACACGAGCGGCCTGGCTGAGCCCAGGACCGGGTTGGCACGCTCGGCGGTGGAGTGGGGGCTGCGGGCCCCTTGCCCTGGAGCGCGTGCCGGTGTCTCGGGTAGCAGCCACCCTGGGGATGTCCTGGCACACCGCCAGCAACGCAGTCCTGACCCGAGCCGGGCAGGTCCTCAATGAGGCGCCCGACCGGTTCAAGGGGGGTGGAGGTTCTCGGAGCTGACGATTGCCCCGCGCGCTTCGCTCCCGTGCGGGAGGCGCCCCCTCTGTGTGGCGCCACACCAGGCGAGGCGACCGCTATGTCACCGTCGTTATCGACCTGGCCCCCGTGCGCGACCGCAGTGGTCCGGCCCGGCTTCTGGACGTGGTCCCGGGCCGGTCCAAGAAGGTCCTCAAGACCTGGCTCTCCCAGCGCGACCAGGACTGGCGTGGGCGGGTCGAGGTGGTAGCCATGGACGGTTTCACCGGGTTCAAGAGCGCTGCCGGCGAGGAGCTCCCACAGGCCCGGGCGGTGATGGACCCCTTCCATGTCGTGTCCCTGGCTGCCAGCAAGCTCGATGAGTGCCGCCGCCGGATCCAGCGGGCGATCACAGGGCGGCGGGGCCGAGCGGGTGACCCGCTCTACCGGGCCCGACGCACCCTACACACCGGGACCGACCTGCTCACCGACACCCAGGCCAGGCGTCTCGAGGCCCTGTTCGCCGATGAGCGCCACGCTGCGGTCCAGGCCTCCTGGGGCGTCTACCAGCGCCTCATCCAGGCCTACCGTACCGACGACCCGGGCCTGGGAAAGTACCTGATGCAACGGCTCATCAGCTCCCTGAAACAGGCCGTCCCCGACGGGCTGGAGGAGATCCAGACCCTGGCCAGGACCCTGACCAGCCGCAGCCAGGACGTCCTGGCCTACTTCGACCGCCCCCGTACCTCCAACGGCCCCACTGAAGCGATCAACGGGCGCCTGGAGCACCTACGCGGCATCGCCCTGGGATTCTGCAATCTCACGCACTACACCATCCGCAGCCTCATCCACACCGGACGCCTCAAAGACCACCTGACAACAACCACCTAAACCAGCCGACAAGCCCCACCTACACCCTAGAACACGAAGAGCCCGATATTGCCTCCCAGGTTGAGGCCCTGGCGGGTGGCCCGCCCTCCTTTTGCCCGGTCCTGACCTCAATGCCGGGGGTGGGGGTCAGGACCGCAGCCGTCTTCCTTGCCGAAACCCTCGGCAGGGCCTTCCCCACGGGCGCCCACCTGGCCTCCTACGCCGGACTGACCCCCATAACCAGACGCTCCGGCTCCTCCATACGCGGCGAATACGTCTCCCACGCCGGCAACAAGCGCCTCAAACGCGCCATGTTCCTATCAGCTTTCGCATCCCTCAGATCCGACCCTGCATCCCGCGCCTACTACGACCGCAAACGCGCCCAGGGCAAGCACCATAACCAAGCCGTACTCGCCCTCGCCCACCGACGCATCCTCACCCTGCACGCCATGACCCGCAACGGCGCCCTCTACGACCCCCAACCAGCCCAGCGACTACCAGCCGCCGCTTGACACACCACATAGGGACACCCCTCGAGCGGGGCGCCCCAAGGACCTGTAGCTCAGTCGGTAGAGCAACGCGCTTACACCGCGTCGGTCGTCGGTTCGAGTCCGGCCGGGTCCACCCACGTTCACGTCAGTAGCCCCTCGATGGCCGCAATGACGTGCTTGCGGAAGTTGCTCGTGCATGGTGGCCGACCTTGCGCGCCGGTGCGCCGAAGGGCGTTCGCGAGGTTGTTGTGGTTACTGGAGTAGCTGTTGAAGCATGCGTTGAGGATCGTGAGCTCGTCGCCGGCGAAGCCGCCGAAGACGAGCGGGTCATCGGAATTGATGCTGAAGCGCACATCGCCGCAGGCTGCAAAGTCCCACAACTGGTGGTTTTCGTAATCGCGGATGCCGGCGAGCGCGAGGTTGGACGTCGGGCAGCATTCGATCTCGATGCCCTTCTCCGCTACCAGGTTACGCAGGTAGCACGCAACGTTGGGTTCCCACCGCAGCAGGACTTCGGCATACCGCGCATCGGCCTCTTCGGTCAGTCCGGTGTCGAAGACTTTCGGCAGGCTGCCAGCATCGTCGCGGCTCACGACGCGTCCCCATGTGAAGATCTCCGCGGCGACGCGGGTGGGGCCACTGAGGTCGCACCTGGCCACCCACGACATCGCGGCGGTGCTCTCCTGCCAGCGGGATCGCTCCTCGGTGCCAGCCTGGAAGGCCCAGCTGAGAAAGGCGGGCTGATGCAGCAGCCGGAATGCTTCGACCCAGTTGTCTACGTCTATGGGGTGGCCAACGCCGGGGCAGGTGAGCTCTGTGAGCGCCTTCCGGGCACAGTCAACGCCCTTGGTGGTCACCCCGGGGATTTTGTCGGCGACGGTGAGGAAGTAGCAGAGGTTCTGCAGCAGGTCGTCGATGCGTTGACGGTTGGGGTCGTGGATGCCGCGGAGTGGGTGTTGGCGGGCGACCTTGCGCCGCATCTGGTCGTTCAGGGCTGAGGCGTGCCCGATGCGTGTGGGGTCGTGCGGTCCAAGGAAGAGCTGCCCGATGGTGCGCAGCCCGGTGAAACCGTCGTCGAAGCTCTCGCCTGCGTGGGCGGTGAAGTCGAGGCGGGCGCCGCGGTCGAGGAGCCAGTTGATCGCGGCCACGTAGGGCCAGGTAGCGTGTCCCAGTTCGACGCCGCTCACATCGATGGCGCCTACGGCGTGGTCGAAGAGGCAGGCACCGATCTCCTCGCGTATTGTGTTGATGCTAGTGACGGCTTGAGCGGTGTAAACGACCTGTTGCCACCGCGTGACGGGAACGTCCTGGCGAACCGCGTCGGAGACGGACGCGAGCCAATCGTCGCGCGGCCGCTGCAGCGACAGCGGCGAGCAGAACGACAGGGTCTCGTTGGTGAGAAAGTCGTCGGCGGCGCGCCAGCGTTTGAGGATGCCGTCAAGGATGTCGAGACGCATCTCGTCGGGAAGGAGTGGGTCGATCTCGCGACGAAGTTCGAGTCCGGAGAAGGTGTAGGGTGCAGGGTATCGCTTGGAAGCCTGCCGTAGGGAGGACGCGATGGCGAAAGTCTCCCCGCTGTTGGGCAGGTTGCGCTCGAAGCCGGTGAGAATGGTCTTGCGCAGGGCGGACGCACAGGCCGTCTGAGACTGGAATCGGGTGAACCCCTCACCAGGGACGAACGGCACCTTCCAGAAGAGGCGGACGGCGGCGCGGACCGTGTTGACGGCGAATGTGTAGCGCCAGTCCTTCCCCGTAGCATCGCTAGTGGTGTCGCCCACACCGAGGCTTATGAGGTTCTTGATGAGGGTGGACGGCGCAGTTTCAGGTGAGGTCTGCCAGCGCTCCAGGGCATGGGTCAGGGTGCGGTCGTCAAGTTGTCTCCACTGCGTCTCGTAGATCTGGTGGAGAAAGGTCTCCTGGACCTTCTCGGCTTGGAGAGGCGTCAGCTTACCCTCGACGATGTCGCGCATGAGACTCCAGAAGGTGCCATCTTTCACCCACGACCAAGCGGTCGCCATCCCGCTCTCTCTGGCGACGTACACCGGGATGTGCCAGCTCTGTTGTTCGCAGAGGGTGGAGAGCAACCAGAGACTCCACCGCAGCGCCATAGCGAGGGCGGTCTGGCCGCTGGGGAGGCCACCTTCTGCGGCTGTGCGGTCGATGATGGGCTCGGGGCGCACGACCATCGCGGCGAGGAGGGAGCGTCGGTCGTAAGCCAGACCGGTGTGAATGTGGTTGTCGGCGACGGGGATGTCACCGGCGTCGAAGTCTGGGGTGGGGCGCAGCCCGAAGAGTTCGCTGGCGAGGGCGTGCTTCCCTCCGATGCGCAGAGATGTCGCGGTGAGCGGGAAGGGCATGGAGACGAGGGCCCGGAGCGCCTCGGGGCAGCGAGTGATGAATTGTTGGGTAAGGAGAGAGGCGGAGTCGCCGGAGGCGGCGCCGACCTGCAGGACCCGCTCCGACCAATAGTCCAACTGCCCGAGTTCGAACCGGTCCGCGTGTAGATCACGGAAGTACTCGTCGCGGCCAAGCAGCCGTTCGTCGAACACCTGCGACAGCAGGTAGCAGGCGACGGGTTCGAGCAGGGTGGTGAGGGTCACAGGCGTGCTCCTAGTCTGACGTGTCATCAGCCCAGTTGTTGAGCCGGGCGATGGCGTAACTGAGCAGCCGCTCGGAGGCGTCAAGGGCTTGGCCGTCGTCTTCGGTAGGCTTGCCAAGCACCTGTGCGACGGCCTCAGGCCCGGCAGCCAGCGCGGCGTGGTCGCGGATGAAGACTTGTCGTAGCCGAGCCCAGTTGGCGGGGAGGTAGATCTCGAGGGCGTCGACAGCAGTCCGGTACCCGCCGGCCCATCCGAACGATTCGACCTTTTCGTTACGGCCAGCCTCGGACGTGACGTGTCGCAGCCAGGACGCGAGGGACTCGTTTGGGTAGATACCGGTCGGGGAGTCGTGCGCGGCGGTGCCACGGGAGGTCTTGACGATTTGTTCGCAGAATTCGCCGATGTCCTTGGCTTTGAAGAACGCCTCGTTCCACTGCAACGGCACGAGGTACTGGTACCAACTGAGGAAGTGCTGGTGCAGTAAGGGCAGGCTGTCGCCGCGGTCGATCCGGCCGAAGCAGTCGCCGACGGCGGCGTCGATCTCGGCCAGTGCCTGCCGGTAGTCGAGATCGTAGTCGCCGAGCCTCGCTGGATGGTTGAGGAAGAAGATCTCATGGGTGGCACGCAGGACGAGTGCGAAGACCTCGACGAGGGTGAGTCGCTCATCGGCGGCGCGGCTTACGAGGTCGTTCCAGGCGGCAGCGGCGCGCATAGCGGTGGTGAGGGTGGGGCTCTCGGGGAAGGTGATGACGGGGGCGCGAACCTCCTTGCCGTGAACGCGCACGATCTGCGCGAGCTTGTACGCGCGCGGGGGGAGACTGTTGGTTAGTCGAGAGTTCTCGTGGAGGCGCACGCTGGGGGACTCGACGAGGAGACCCTGCAGGGCGAGCAGGAGACTGCGGACGCCGTGGATGTCCTCGATCGGGCCGGCCGAGGAGGAGGCCACCTGCCAACTGCCCTGGTCGGCGCGGAGTGGGCGCAGATCGTAGGACTCCGGACGCAACATGGTGTCCATGACGTCGATGTCACGCCAGCCTCCAACGACCGTGTAACCCTGCAGGCCGGAGAAGTCGACGGTCGCCCGGATCATAGACGCGTCATCGTCGGGGTCGTCGAGGCCAAAGGAAAATCTCGGGGGCTGTTTCGCGCCATACGGCACGTCGACCGCGGAGAGGAACAGTTCAAAGACGGTGCGCATTTGCGTGACCCGGTCGTGGTGGACCAAGTGGGGCAGGCGGGCGGCCAGGACGTTGTGCAGCTGGGCGAGGATGCGCAGGTTAGGGCTGAACGGCACTGGGACGACGTCCTGGTCTTGGCTGATACCCCGATTGTCGAGCCAGAACTGGGGATTCTGGTCGTCGTCAAGGAAGAAGCGGCTTGCCTTGAGGACGAGGGAGCGCAGCGGCTCTCCGTTGCCGCCTTTGAAACCCAGCTGTTCCTCCCAGACGGGGCATTCCGTGGCGAAGGACATCGACCGAGGGAAGGCTTTGCGCATCTGGGCGCTGACAACGGCCTCGAGGTCGACGCGCCGCTCGGGGGGCATCTCGCCTGCGATGGTGAGGCCGACGGAGTCTTCGAAGGCCTCGCGGAGGAAGCCGCCTCGTACCTCGGACTCCTGACCGGCGAGGATGACGACGAGATGACGGCATGAGCCGAGGAGGCGGGCCTCCCGGATGAGCTGCATGACGGCGTTGTTGCGCATGAGGTCGGCGTCGTCGATGCCTAAGACGATGGCGTCGCCTTCGGTGCGGTAGGTCGCGAGCCGGGCGACGAGGCGCTGTATATTGGTCCACAGACTCTCGGTACCTCCGGCGATACTCTGGATCTCGCGGGTGGCCTCGCCAATACGTGGGCTGCTAGGGGTCCACAATTCGCCGGGGCGAAGGGTGTTCAGGGCGGCCTTACGCCGGGTGTCCTGCAGGAGTTGGAGGAGGGGTAACTTGTCGTCCTCGGGTGAGTTGGCACCGACGATGGTATCGAACTGATCGGCAAGGGAGGCCAGAAAGACGTTGACGAGCGTATCGGCGGGGCCGAAAAACTCGGGTGAAACGGGTGGCAGGACGATGAAGCGCGGGTCCTCGTCGAGGCTTTCCATCGCCCTTGCGAGCACAGTGGACTTACCTGATCCGCGCTCACCCCAGAGGGAGATCACGTGTGATTCGGCGCGAATGCGATCGATGCCGAGGCGCATCTCTGGAGAGTCGCGGAGGGGGGCTTCGCGGAACTCGTCGGCGAGGCGTTTGGCGGTCGCCACGATGCGTTCATGAATGAGCGACTCGCCATTGAATGCCCATCCCTGTACGGCTGTCGTACCGGTCACTGCTCCATCCCCTACTGGTCGGTTGGCTGCTCGAACTCGTCGCCATCTTGGCCGCCCCAGCTCTGACGCCGACCGAGGTTATCTCGGGACTGGTCGATCGTGGGTGCACCCGCGTCGAAGTCGGCGACAATGCGCTTCAATTCGTTCTCGAGTTCGGAGACGTTCTGATACACTGTCTTCTCATATCCTGGGGCCATGCGCGCGAGCAATGCAGCGCCTAGTTTATCGGAACCTTCAGGCGATTGCAGGAATAAATCAAATTGGCGCACGTCCTGCTCTGACATAAACCTCATGAGCTGCCCTCCCACTCGCATCTCAAGGGCGTTCTTGGCGGCGCGGAGCAACTCTGCCTTTTGTGGGTCGGAGAGGCGCTCATAGCCAAGTAGATCGGCCCAGGGCAAGGTGAAGATGGTCGCGTCGACATTGGGGCTATCCACCCCGGCAGTATAACATGTCGGGGTGTTCCGGCAGATCCGATGCAGTGAGGTTTTCTCACTGGGGTGGGTGGTGGGTGCGGCCTGATCGTTGCGGTGCTGGGGAAAGGTGCGTGTCGTGCGGGGTGCACGCGGGGACGAGCGGGAAGATGGGTTTGGCGAATGTTCCCTGAGGCTTTCCGACAGGTCCCTGCGCGGGTGTCCTGTCGTGCCACTCTCGGGCGTCCCTGAGGCCGCCGCCCGCACCGTATCACGCTGGCTGACTGTCGGCCGCCGCTCCCACGACATCCGCCCCCACCAGCGGGCAGCAACCTCCTTGCAGGCAGACTGGGGTGCCTGGTGCTGCGATGGCTCATCGAGGCCGCCTGCATGTGTGTCCCGCCCGTTACCTTCTGGACCTGGCCCGCCAGGTCAACCAGGTCACGGGCCGCATCCGGGGCCCATGTGCACCCAGATCAACCCCGCTCTCGAGGCGGTTCTGGGACCACGGCTCGAGCACGACGTCGTCCTGGAGGTCATCGCCTCCTGGCCTACGCCCGCCGCCCTGAGAAAGGCAGGCAGAGCCAGGATCGATGCGAAACGGGTTCCGCCGCCACGCCGCCTGGGCCCGGGCCATCATCGACGCCCTGACCAGGCAGACGGTAGTCGTCACCGCCACCGAGGCCGCCAGCGCCGTCCTGCCCCACCTGGCCCGCCAGCTCATCGCCCACCGTGCCCAGCGTGCTGACATCGCCGCCCAGGTCGAGGCCCTGGCGGGTGGCCCACCCTCTCCTGCCCGGTCCTGACCACCCGTGCCCGGTGTCGGGGTCAGGACTGCAGTCGTCTTCCTGGCCGAAACACTGGGCAAGACCTTCGAGACCGGGACCCAGCTCGCCTCCCACATCAGGCCTGGCACCTGTCACCAGGCGCTCAGGCACCTCAATCCGCAGCGAGCACATCTCCCACGGCGGCAACAAGCGCCTCAAGAGAGCCATGTTCCCCTCCGCCTTCGCAGCCCTACGCTCAGACCCCATCAGCCGCGCCTACTACGACCGCAAGATCGCCCAGGGCAAGCACCACAACCAGGCCGTGCTCGCCCTGGCCCACCGCCGCATCCTCACCCTGCACGCCATGATCCGCGACGGAGCCCTCTACGACCCACAACCCACCCAGCAACTCACCACAGCCGCTTGACAAACCACATAGGGACACCCCCACCCCTGACAGAAGTCACCCCTGGGCCGGCGAGCCGGTGAGTCCAGGCACTGGCCGCGTCGCCGCGCTCCCGGGACCATGGAGTCATCGCATCCCCGTGCCCCTGGGAGAGGAACCATGAACGCGACTCCACGCTCCGTCCCGTCCACCGCACCGACGGCCCCCGGCCCGCGGGGCGCCGCGCCATCCGCCCCCGCCGTCGAGCTCAAGGGCCTCGTCAAGCGCTATGGCGACCTGACCGCCGTCGACGGACTGTCCCTGCGCATCCCGCGAGGGCAGATCCTGGGACTGCTGGGGCCCAACGGCTCCGGCAAGACCACCACCATCTCCTGCCTGCTCCAGCTGCTCACCTACGACCACGGCGACGTGCGCGTGTTCGGCGAGCCGATGAGCGCCACCGCCTACGGCCTCAAGCGCCGCATCGGCCTCATCCCCCAGGAGGTCGCTGTCTTCGACGAGCTGACCGTGCGCGAGAACATCGACGCCTTCTGCGCCCTGTACGTCACCGACCGCGCCTGTCGCCGCGAGCTCGTCGAGGAGGCCATTGCCTTCGTGGGCCTGGAGAGCTTCACGAGGTTCCACCCTAAGAAGCTCTCCGGCGGTCTGCTGCGCCGCCTCAACATCGCCTGCGGGATCGCCCACAAGCCCGAGCTCATCATCCTGGACGAGCCGACTGTCGCCGTCGACCCGCAGAGCCGCGAGGCGATCCTCCAGGGCATCCGCCGCCTCAACGCCGACGGCGCCACCATCATCTACACCTCCCACTACATGGAGGAGGTCGAGGAGCTGTGCGACCGGATCGTCATCATGGACCACGGCCGCGAGGTCGCCTCCGGCACCTCCGCCGAGCTCAAGGCCATGATCGGCACCGGCGAGCGCATCACGGTGGAGGTCGTCCACCCCACACCGCTTCCCGACGCCGCCCTGGAGTCCGTCCGCTCCCTGCCCTGCGTCCGCTCTGCCACCACCAGTGCCGACGCCGCAGCCTCCACCGAGCTGACCGTCGAGTGCCGCCCCGGCGGGCACAACCTGGCTGACGTACTTGCCGCGCTGGCGGCCTCCGGCGCGGTGGTGGGTCGCGTGACCTCCGAGCCGCCCACCCTCAACGAGGTCTTCCTGGAGATCACCGGGCGGGCCCTGCGGGACGAGGCCTGACATGCGCACGGCATTCAGTTACCAGCTGCGCGCACTCGTGCGCGACAGGTCCATGCTCGTGTGGACCCTCATGTTCCCCCTCATCCTGGCCACCGTCTTCATGGCGATGTTCCAGCGCATCGACAACGCCGAGCTGACCCCCATGCCGCTCGGCGTGGTGACCGACCAGGCCTACTCCGACGCCCCGGGCCTGAGCGACCTCATGACTGGCATCTCCGCCCCCGACGCTGAGCACCGCCTGGCGATCGTCACCGAGTACTCCAGCCAGGAGGCAGCCCAGGCCGCCGCCGACAAGGGCACGATCCAGGGCTACATCGTCGTCACGGACCGCACACCCGACCTGCGCCTGACCGGTGAGGGCGCGGCAGCGGAGACCTCCGTGGTGCTGCGCTGGGCCATGGACTCCTACGCGCGCACCGCCGCCATGGGGGAGTCAATCGCCATCGACACCGCTAAGGGTGCCACCTCCCCGGAGGACGCCCAGGCCCGCCTGGCCCCGGTGCTGCAGATCCTGGACAAGCCCGGCCACGGCCAGGAGCTGACCAGCGAAGTTCAGGTGACGCCGTCGTCGGGCTCGTCGACGGCCCGCTACTACTTCGCCCTGCTGGCCTTCGCCGCCGCCTCCGGCATGGTGATGGCGATGGTCTCCGTCCGCTCGGTGGTGGCCGGCTCCTCCCCGACCGGTACCCGGCGGACCATGGCCGCAATCCCCAGGTGGAGGATCCTGGCCGGTGTCATGGCCGCCGTGTGGGTCGCGCTCACCGCCTGCCTGACGATCGGCTTCCTCTACATGCGGTGGGTGTGCAAGGTGAACTTCGGGGTCCACTGGCAGTGGTCGTTCCTGGCGGTGGCCGTCACCGCGCTGCTGTTCAGCGCCGCTGGCGCGGTCCTGGGGACGGTGCCGCGCCTGAGCACCGGGATCGTCACCGCGCTGAGCACCATCTTGTCCCTGTTCACCGGCCTGTACGGCCAGCCCTCCCAGACCCTGGCGGACAAGGTGGAGACCGCGGTGCCGTGGCTGGCCCACGCGAACCCGCTGTGGCAGTCCACCCGCGCCTTCTACAGCCTGCTCTACTACGACACCCTGTCCGCCTTCGCCACCGCGATCGGGATCATGCTCGCCATGACGGCGGTGCTGGCCACCCTCGCCACCATCCGCATGAGGAGGATGAGTCATGCGCACCTTTAAGACTGCTCTGCGCATTGCCCGAGCCCACAAGGTCTATGCCATCGCCTTCCTGGTGGCGGTCAATATGCTCGGTCTGCTGACCGGTGTCGCCCAGGGCGGGCGGACCAGCGACAAGCTGCTGGACGCCAAGGTCAACCTGGCGGTCGTCGACCGCGACCACTCGCCGGTCTCCCAGGGCCTGGCTGCCTACATGGAGGGCTCCGGCAACGCCGTGGAGGTGGCCGACTCCCGCCGTGCCATGCAGGACGCCCTGGCCCGCGACGAGGTCGAGCTCATCGTCATCATCCCCGAAGGGCTGGGCGACGCCGTCGAGAACGCGGCCACCCAGGTCCGCTCCGGTACCTCCATCTCCGACGCCGAGTCCACCCTCCCGCGTGTGGGGACGGTTCTGGCGCCGAGCTCTGCGGCTGCTCCCCTCATGGCGCAGCAGGTCACCACGTATGTGGGGCAGGTCCTGACCTACCGGTCCACGACAGCGGCCTCAGCGGACCAGGCGGTGGGCTCCACGGGCATCTCCATGAAGGAGACGGCACCTGCCTCCGTCATCAAGGGCGAGGGGATCTCCATGCCCCAGGGACTCCTCGTGTTCTTCGGCATGGCGCTCTACTCGCTGTTCGCCTTCACCACGAACATCGTGTGCCTCATCATGCGGGTGATGGGCAACCGGCCCCTGCGCATCCGGCTGGGTGTCTCCCCGGAACCCGTCATGAAGCGCAACCTGGGGATGGCGGCTGCCTTCGCGGTGGTCGGTGTCGTGGGCTGGGTGCTCACCTACGAGCTGGGCATGCAGGTGCTGGGCGCCGACTCGACGGGCGAGAGCCTGCCCCGGTACGTGGTCGCGGCGACCGCGCTGCTGGCCTACACGATGGTGGGGATCGCCTTCGGCTTCTTCATGGGGCAGCTGAGGATGAGTGAGAACGCGACGAACGCGGTGGCGAACATCGGTGGCCTGGTGTTCTCCTTCCTCAGCGGGGCGTGGATCCCTTTGAGCCTCATGCCCGACGTCGTCAAGCAGATCGGCAAGCTCACCCCCGCGTACTGGGCGAACCAGCCGATCCGCGACGCCTTCGCAGCCTCGTCGACCTCTATGGATACGCTGGCTCCCATGTACGGGCAGATCGGGGTGTGCGCCCTGTTCGCCGTGGCGATCGGTGCAGTGGCACTGGCGATCGGCCGGGCCCGCATGCGCTCCGCCGCCGCCTAACCCGCCGGGCGAACAGCACGGCGAAACCGGGCGAACAGCACGGCGAGACCGGTTCAGGACGCGCGAGCGGGGCGCGGGCGGTCTGCCACCCGCGCCCCGCCGTCGTCTGTTGGCCCGGGCGTCAGCCGGCCTCGGCGCGGTAGTAGCGCACGGCGATCTGCGTGCGGTTGCGAAGCCCCAGCTTGGCCAGGATCGAGCTGATGTGGTTGCGCACGGTGCCCACGCTCATGAAGAGCCGCTCCGCGATCTCCTCGTTGTCCAGCGCCTCAGCCACGCCCTGCACCACCTCGAACTCCCTGTCGGTCAGGGGCGCGAAGGCCTGGGCGCGCACCTGCTCCCCGCGGTCGGCACCCGCCCGCAGCACCGTGGTGCGCTCCAGCACCTGGCCCTCCAGGACGCTCACCCCCGCCATGACGCTGCGCAGCGCGGGGGCGATCTGCGCGATGTCCTGCTTGATGAGGTACCCGCGCGCGCCCATCCGCAGGGCGCGGACGATGTAGTCGTCGTCGGCGAAGGTGGTCAGGAAGACGATCCGCGCGCCGGGGGACTCGGCCAGGATCGTCTCGGCGGCGGCGAGCCCATCCATGCCGGGCATGCGTATGTCCATGAGGAGCGCGTCGGGGGCCAGCTCGCGATGCTGCTCAATCGCCTCGGCGCCGCTGGAGCCGGTGCCGACGACGTCGATGTCGGGCTCCGCGCCGAGGATCGTCGCCAGCGACTGGGCGATGAGGGCGTCGTCGTCGATCACCAGGACCCTCACGGCTCGCTCCTCCCGCTCTTCGTGATCGTCGCCGTGACCGTGAACACCGGGCGCGGCTGCACGTGGAGCGTACCGCCCAGGGCGCGCAGCCGCTCGCGCATCGAGCGCAGCCCCATACCTTCGCCGTCGGAGCCGTCGTCGATCCCCGTGCGATCCGACGCCCCGCCGTCGTTGCTCACGCTCACCCGCCAGAAGCCGGGGAAGTCGGCGACCGCCACGCGGGCACTGGCCGCCTGGCCGTGGCGGGCCGCGTTGGTGAGGGCCTCGCGCACGACGGCGACGATGCAGCGCGACACGGGCGCGGGCGGCGGCGCCTCCACCTCGCAGTCGACGTTGACCCGGGGCACGGGACTGGAGGCGGCCAGGGTGTGGAGGGCGACCGCGAGGTCGACGCCGTCATCGGACAGCGCGTGGACGGAGGCGCGCATGGCGCTGAGGGACTCCTCCAGCCCCGAGCCGAGGCCGTCCAGCGCCCCGGTCATCTGGGGCTCGCCCGCGTGGACTGTCTGCAGGGCGCGCACCTGGAACAGGAGCCGGGTGAGCTGGTGGCCGACCGTGTCATGCATGTCGTGGGCGATGCGCGTGCGCTCGGCGAGTGTGGCGGCGCGCGCCTGGTACTCCTGGGCCTCGACGAGCTCGGCGCGAGAGGCCCGCAGAAAGCGGATCTTGGCGCGCAGGTCGTCGTGCGCGGCGAGCAGGCGGGCGCGCTGCCTCTGCTCATCCGCGCTGCGCACCGCGAGAAGCGACGCCGCGCAGGCGAGGACGCCGGTCAGCGCGAGCTCCTGGCCCGCCCAGCGGAGGGTCGAGGCGGACAAGAGGGCGGCGCCCACGGCGACGACGGCGTCGAGGCTGGCGAGGGGGCTGTCGAGGGGCCCGGCGACGGGGCTCTGCTCGGGAGCGGTTGAGGTGGCGCCCTCGCCGTGGCCGGTGGAGAGGCGGAGGCGGCGCACGACGTCGTACGCGGCCAACGGAGCTCCCGACAGTCCCAGCGGGGTGAGCGCGACGATCGCCAGGGCCGGCAGGGGCGCGAGGACGCCCCGGGCCCGCCCCTCCCAGGCGGAGGCGGCCGCGCTCATGGTGATGGCGATGAGCAAGCAGGAGACGGCCATGGGGCCGGGCGGACCGAGGCCGACGAGGAGGAGCAGCCCGCCGGCGAGCAGGACGGCCTTATCCGCCAGAACCTTCACGTGCCGATGATCGCACAGGCCGCCAGCGCCCACCGCGCCCGCACGGGGCGCCCCGCGCGAGAACGGCGCTCGCGCAGGGGCCTCGCGAGCGGGCGCCCGTTACCTTGTTGGTGGTTCCGGGTGGTCCGGGGCCGGGCCAGCCGCTGTGGGCATGATGTCTTGCCCCTGTCTTGTCAATGATCCGGGGGGGTGTTGTCACCCATGGTGGTGGGCGGATGGTGATCGCTGATTAGGGGAACGACCCGAAGAGGTGTCTTCGAGGTCTAACGCACACGTGGGTGCGGGACCGTCTGCCTTACAGGCTGACCCACCACGCACGGAAGGGCGCGTGAGAATGAATATCGAGGACGTGGAGGTGAACTGCACCACCTGGCCCACCAGCTGGCTGCCCTGCACTCCCAAAGGCACGATATTGGGCTCTTCGCGTTTGAGGGTGTTGTAGACGAGATCTATTGAAGTGCGTAGGTGGAGGGGTGGGCGCGTCGTTGCGGCGGGTAGGGGTCGAGGTCCCCCGATGATGGGAGCTGCTACACAACCGTCACGAGAGACCTCGACGTGCCTGAGA
>ERZ773050.737-NODE-737-length-18307-cov-5.897491_pt1 | contig 18307 bp, 17 predicted proteins | sample MGYA00580632_ERZ773050 | MGnify/ENA primary metagenome ERZ773050 (study PRJEB29015, sample SAMEA2738123) | human oral metagenome | biome: human oral; feature: human-associated habitat; material: saliva | place: China | collected 2166 ... | reverse complement strand
CGTCAACGCCTTCTCCATGGTCATCGGCGAGCTCATCCCCAAGAACGCCACCCTGTCCGACCCCATGCGCGCCGCCGGGCTCGTCACCCCCCTCCTGACGGCCTTCACCACCGTGCTGCGGCCGGTCATCGTCGTCCTCAACAACACCGCCAACCTCGTCCTGCACCGCATGGGCATCGAGCCGGCCGAGGAGATCAGCGGCGCCCGCAGCGCCGGCGAGCTCGCCTCCCTGGTGCGCCACAGCGCCGAGGAGGGGACCCTCGACGTCTCCACGGCGGCCCTGCTCACCCGCTCCATCGGCGTGGGCGAGCTGACCGCCGTCGACGTCATGACCGACCGCGGCCGCCTGCACACCCTCGACGCCGAGGACACCGCCGACGCCGTCGTCGACCTGGCCCGCACCACCGGGCACTCGCGCTTCCCCGTCATCGGCTCCGACGTCGACGACGTGCTCGGCGTGGTCCACCTGCGCCGCGCCATCGCCGTGCCCTACGAGCGGCGCGGCGCCGTGTCCGTGGTCTCCTCCTCACTCATGACGCCGGTGCCGCGCGTGCCCGAGACCATGCCGCTGGCCTCGCTGCTGGTCGAGCTGCGCGCCGCCGGCAGCCAGATGGCCCTGGTCGTCGACGAGTACGGGGGCACCGCCGGGGTCGTCACCCTGGAGGACGCCGTGGAGGAGATCGTCGGGGACGTGGCCGACGAGCACGACCGCCGCCGCGCCGGCGCCCACGTGGACGCCTCCGGCGACTGGATCGTGCCCGGGTGGATGCGCCCCGACGAGCTCGCCGCCCGCGCCGGCATCCACGTGCCCGACGACGGCCCCTACGAGACGCTCGGCGGGCTGGTCATGACCGAGCTCGGCCGCATCCCCCGCCTCGGCGACACGGTGGACGTCGCGCGGGTCGAGCTGGTCGTCGAGGCCATGGAGGGCCGCCGGGTCACCCGCCTGCGGGTCCGCTCCGCCGACGCGCCCGGGGGCGCCGCCGGCGGCGGGGCCGGGAGGAAGATCGACGACGCCCCGCCCGGGGGCGCCGGCGCCGGGACGGGGGCGGGGCGATGAGCACGCCGGTCGCCCTGACCATCACCCTCCTCCTGCTGGCGGGCAACGCCTTCTTCGTGGGCGCCGAGTTCGCCGTGACATCCTCGCGCCGCTCCCAGCTCGAGCCCCTCGCCGAGGCGGGTGACGCCAGGGCCGCCACCGCCCTGTGGGCCCTCCAGCACATCTCGCGGATGCTGGCCACCGCCCAGCTGGGCGTGACCCTGTGCTCCACCGGGCTGGGCGTCGTCGCCGAACCGGCGATCGCCCGCATCGTCCAGCCCCTGCTGACCCGGGTCGGGGTCGGAGCCGCCGGGGCGCACGCCGTGGCCGTGGTCGTCGCCCTCGTCCTGGTCGTCTACCTCCACGTGGTCGCCGGGGAGATGGTGCCCAAGAACATCTCCATCTCCTCCCCGGAGAGCGCCGTGCGGTGGCTCGCCCCGCCCCTGGTGCAGGTCTCGCGCCTCTTCGGCCCCGTCGTCACCGGGCTCAACGGCTTCGCCAACTGGGTGCTGCACCGCCTGGGGGTCGAGACGAGGGACGAGGTCTCGGCCGCCTTCAACGCCGCCGAGGTCGCCTCCATCGTCGAGCGCTCCACCGCCGAGGGCGTGCTCGACGACGACACCGGCCTGCTGTCGGGCGCCCTGGAGTTCTCCGAGGAGACCGCCGGCAGCGTCATGGTGCCCCTGGACGGCCTGGTCACCCTCCCCGAGGGCTGCACCCCGCAGGACGTCGAGCACGCCGTCGCCTCCACCGGCTACTCCCGCTTCCCGATCGTCTCCGCCGGCCCCGACGGCGACGCCGGCGGAGACGTCATCATCGGCTACCTGCACCTCAAGGATGTCCTGTACGCCCGGGACGAGGAGCGTTCTGAGCCCGTCCCCGCCTGGCACACCCGGGCGCTCGTGCCGGTGTCCGCCGACGACGAGGTGGAGGACGCCCTCGTGGCCATGCAGCGCTCCGGCGCCCACCTGGGGCGGGTGCGCGATGCGGCCGGGCGCGTGCTGGGCGTGGTGTTCCTCGAGGACATCCTCGAGGAGCTCGTCGGCGAGGTGAATGACGCCATGCAGCGCGAGGAGTACCAGCGGCGCGAGAGGGACTGAGACGGGCGATACGGATGCGAGCGTGCCCTTGGCACCGCAAGTATGAGATCGTTAGGGTCTCGGAGCGCGACCGATCCATCCCCGGGCGGTCGCCGCCGGGCAGCTGGGCGCCGGCACTGGCGTCCGTTCCAGGAACCACCGAGAGGCACAGTCAGTGACCGCCACACCCATGACCCGCCGCGAGCGGCGTGCGGCCGAGCGCGCCGCGCGGGACGCCGCCGCTCGTGCAGGCGCGACGGGCGGTTCGACCGGCTCGGATGGCGCGGTCGGCTCGCCCCCGACGAGCAGGCCGGTGCCCGCGTCGGCTGAAACCCCTCCGTCCCCCTCCCGGACGCCCGCCTCCAGAAGACCGACGGCGCACTCGGGCCGTCATCCGGGCCGCGCGCACCCCGCGACGAGCTGGGAGTCGGGCGGGGACGGCCAGGCGTCCATGGACTGGGCTCAGATCGTGTCCGGATCGCAACCCTCGACGCCGCCGCAGGGCTCGGCCGCCAGACCGGGCCCGGGCGGGAAGGGCTCGGGCAGGAGACCGGGTTCCGGCAGGAGGGGCCCGATTAAATCGGCCTCCGCCGGGCCGGACCCGGCGACGCCGTCGGCCTCCGCGCATCGGACGGCGGTCACGCCGGTCCGGCGCGGCGGCCGCGCCGATCATCCGACCCACCGCCCCGCGGCCCCTGCCGCGCAGACTCCCCCCTCCTCCCCGACGCCCGCATCCCATTCCTCCTCCCGCTCAACCCGGGAAGTGCCCACGCGCCGCCAGGCCTCGGCCCGCCGGGGGCAGGCGTCCCCGACGACTCCGCCGATGAAACCGGTGGGGCCGGCGTCGCCGTCGGCCTCGGCGCCGACGCCGCCGACGGGGGCGTGGATCGCCTCGCACACGTCGTCGTCCTGGGACGAGGCGCCGCCCCAGGCGCTGCCGCTTCCGCGGCCCGGATCACCTGCTCCGCGCCAGCCCCAGACTCCCAAACCCGAGACTCCCAAACCCGAGACGCCCAGACCCCAGACGCCCACCCCACGCAGGCCCGAACCAGCGGCACCGCGCAGGCCCCAGACGCCCGCCCCGCGTAAACCCCCGCTTCCGCGGCTCGCACCGCCGACCCCCGGGCCCGAGCCGCAGTTCCCGCCGGATCCCTTCCCGCGGCCCAGACCCCCGTTCCCGCGACCCGAGCCGTTCCGGGGCTCCGGACCGGGGGACGTCGACACGATCCCGTCCATGCCCGCCGCAGGCCCGGAGCCGCCTTACGCCGCGCGCCCCGAGCCGGCGCGCCCCGAGCGCTCCGGGTCGGCCGGTCGCCCCGATCCCGCCCCGCGCTCCCGCCGGACCCCGCGGGTCGAGTCCGAGGCCAGTGGAGGGCCCCGCGCCGACGAGACTCGAACCGATGAGATTCGCACCGACGAGTTGGTCGCGCCCCGCCCCGTCGCCCACACTCCGCTGGGGATGATCGGCCGCACGGGCGTCCTCGTGGTCCTGGCCGCTGCGACCGTCCTGGCGCCGCTGGGCACGCGGGTCGGCTTCCTCTCCCTGGCCGTCACCCCCGCCGTCGCCGCCCAGACCGGCGCCACCACCGCCGCGTCGGTCCCGGTCTCGGTGGCGGACGCGGTCCTCGGATCGGACGCCGACGTCGACGAGAACAGCGACACCGAGATGTCCAACGTCCCCGACGCCGCGACGCTCGCCCGCATCCGCGCGGCCCACGACAACGCGACCGTCACTTGCGCCTCCAAGTCCTCCGGGGCCTCGGGCGACACCGCCGCCTTCGTCTCCGCCCCGGAGGTCTTCAACCCCATGATGGAGGGCACCTACGAGATCTCCTCGCCGTGGGGCTACCGCATGCACCCGACCCTGGGCATCCTCAAGCTCCACGCCGGGCAGGACTACGCCGCGCCCGCCGGCACGCCCATATACGCCGCCGCCGCGGGGGAGGTGGTCACCGCCGGCATGGTCGACGGCACCGGCACCGTGACCATCAAGCACGACATCGACGGCCAGGTCTGGTACACGAGCTACCTGCACATGTACGAGGACGGCATTTACGTCCACGTGGGGGACAAGGTCAACGCCGGCCAGCTCATCGCCGCCGTCGGCTCCACGGGGCGCTCGACCGGGGCCCACCTGCACTTCGAGGTCCGCACCGCCAACGACGACGCCGACGAGTCGACGGTCGACCCGACCGTCTGGCTCACCGAGCACCACGCAGTCGAGTTGACGACCGACTGCTCCTGAGACCCGCGCCCACCCTGAAGGAAGCGAGGAAGCATGGTCGCCGCACGAGGCTGCACCGTCATCGCCCACCGCGGGGGCGCGGGGGAGGCGCCGGAGAACACCTGGACCGCCGTCGAGCACGTCGCCGAACTGGGGCTGACCTGGATGGAGACGGACCTGCGCGTGAGCGCCGACGGCCTGGTCATCCTCTCCCACGACCCCGACCTCATGCGCACCGCCGCGGACCCGCGGGGCATCGGAGAGCTGACCTGGAAGGAGCTGTCCGATCTCGACGCCGGCGACGGCCGGCCCCCGGTCAGGCTTGACGACGCCCTCGCCGCCTTCCCGCGGCTGCGCTTCAATATCGACCTCAAGGAGTCGGCGGTCGTCCAGGACGCCCTGCAGGTGGTGCGCGCCGCCGACGCCCTGGAGCGGGTCCGCTTCGCCTCCTTCTCCGCGCGGCGCCTGGCGGTCCTGCGCCGCCAGGAGCCCCGGGCGACGACCTCGCTGGGGGTCGGCGACGTGCTGGCCCTGGTGCTGCACGCCGAGGCGGGCCTGAGGCTGCCCGGAACCCGCTGGTCGTGGACGAAGGGGCGCGTCGACGCCGTGCAGGTGCCGGCGCGCTGGGGGAGGGTGCCCGTGGTGACCGAGCGCTTCGTGGCCCAGGCCCACCGCGACGGGCTCGAGGTGCACGTGTGGACCGTGGACGAGCCGGAGGAGATGCGCCGGCTCGCGGCGATGCGCGTGGACGGGATCGTCACCGACGTGCCCGCCCTGGCGCTGGAGGTGCTGGGCGGGCAGGAGCCGCGATGACCCGATTGACCCGATCCGACGCGCCCGTCGAGCACGTCGCCTCCACCCCGATCGCCGTGCCGACCGGCGAGCCCGGCCCGCTCGTGACCGCGCCGGCCGGCCCGGTCCGCGGGGTGTGGAGGCGCATCGTCTCCGCCCCCGATCGCCGGGGCGACGCCCCCCGCTTCGAGCGCTCCGCCGCCTTCTACGGCATCCCCTACGCCGAGGCCCCCAGCGGCGAGCGGCGCTTCCTCGCCCCGGTGCCGCGCGCGCCCTGGACCGCCGAGCGCCCCGCCCTGGCGCCGTCGGCCACGCCCCAGCGCGGCTCGATCTTCGACGACCCCGCCATCCCCGAGCCCTCCGTGCCCGGCGACGACTTCCTGACCCTCAACGTCTTCACCCCCGCGCCCGGCCGGACGGGCGCCCGGCTGCCGGTCCTCGTGTGGATCCACGGCGGCGGCTGGTCTTCCGGGTCCCACAACTCGCCCTGGTACGACGGCGCCGCCTTCAACCGCGACGGCGTGGTCACCGTCTCCATCGCCTACCGCCTGGGCTTCGACGGCTACGGCTGGGTGGACGGCTCCGACGCCACCTTCAACCGCGCGGTCCTGGACCAGGTGCTGGCGCTGGAGTGGGTGCGGGACAATATCGCCTTCTTCGGCGGCGACCCGGGCGAGGTGACCATCGGCGGGCAGAGTGCCGGCGGCGGCAATGTCATGGTCCTCATGACCTGCCCCCGTGCGCGCGGCCTGTTCCGCAGGGCCATCAGCGACTCGGGCGCCGTCACCGACTTCCCCGCCGACGCCGTCCGCTCCACGGCCCGGGAAATGGCGCGCCTGGCGGGCGTGGAGCCGAACCTGGAGGGGTGGCGCGCGCTGGACTACGACCGGGTCTTCGCCGTCACCGCCGAATTCGAGAAGCGCCGCGCCGAGCGGAGCCCGCGGGTCCCGCTCGCCCAGCGCATCCGCGCCGCGCTCGTCTCCGCCCCGGATGCGGGGATCGTCTACGGCCCCGTCGTCGACGGGCGGATCGTGCCCCTGCCCGCGGGCGAGGCGCTGGCCCGGGGCGCGGGCGGCGACGTCCCGCTACTGGCCATGAGCACCACGCACGAGTTCATTATGAGCCTGTCCCGCGGGCTGGTCGGGGAGCTGGGCGGGCGCACGGCCGTCGAGGTGATGGAGGAGGCCGGCCTGGGGGCGGGGCCCGCCGCGGACTACGTGGCCGCCCACCCCGAGCTGGGCGGCGGGGAGCGCCTGTACCTGGGCGCCCTCATCTCCGACGCCATGTTCCACATCCCGCTTCTGGGCTGGGCCCGGGCCCGGGAGCGCGCCGGTTCGGCGGGGACCTGGCTGAGCCGCTTCGCCTGGGAGTCTCCCGCCACGGGACTGTCGACGCACTGCCTCGACCTGCCCTTCGCCTTCGACTGCCTGGCCCACCCCTACTGCGACCACACCCTGCGGGCGGTCCCGCCCCAGTCGCTGGCCGACGCCGTGCACGGAGATTGGACGCGCTTCATCCTCACCGGCGACCCGGGCTGGCGGCCCTGGGACTCCCGCGGTGACTCCCGCGGCTCGGGGCGCATCTACGGGGACCCGCGCGGCGCCCGGCCGGACGGGGCCGTCGACGGCGGGGCCTTCGCCGTCGAGCAGCGCCTGCTGGAGGCCGGGCAGCGCCTGGCGTAGACCGCGTTTTGGCGCCCTGGGAGGATCGTTCGCGGCGGCACACGTCATGCGTCCGACTGCTTCCGCATGATTCCGCGGTTTTCGCGAAGCCGTTGCCGGGTGCGGGACGGAACGTTCCTCCCGGAGCGCCATTTTCCGCGAACGCCGCCCTTGAACGGTCGAGCGGATCGGAGTGCGCGGGACGCCCGGCTCGGGAGGGGGCCGTCGGACCGGGCTCGGTCGGTCGCCGGGTAGGGTCGGGCCCATGACGCAGTCCATGGTCGTCGTGGCCAACCCGCGCCCGAACAGCTTCGTGCACGCCCTGGCCGAGGAGGCGGCGGCGGGCCTGACGGAGGCCGGGCACGAGGTTGTGCTCCACGACCTCTACGCCGAGGGCTTCCGGCCCGTCCTGGAGCCGGAGGAGGGGCGCACGACTCGGCGGGCGGACGAGAGCGCCCTCACGGTCGGCGCCGACCCGCTCGTCCACCGTCATCGTTGTGAGCTCTCGGCGGCGCGCACGCTCGTCGTCGCCCATCCGAACTGGTGGGGCAAACCGCCTGCGATCATGGCCGGGTGGATGGATCGAGTCCTGGTTCCCGGCGTCGTCTACGAGCTCGACGCCGCCGAGGGCGAGCCGACCTGCATGCTCGACCTGCGCCGGTTGATCGTGCTCAACACCGGTGACACCCCCGCCGAGCGCGAGACCGGGGTCTTCGGCGACCCCCTCTCGTTGATCTGGGAGCGGTGCGTGGGGGCCTACCTGGGCGGGGCGGAGGTCCGGCGGCTGCTCGCCAGTCCCGTGGCCGGATCCACGCCCGAGCAGCGGCGCGCCTGGCTGGTGCGGGCGCGGGAGCTGGCGACGACGGCGTAGGCGAACATCGGGCCGCCCGCTCGGACGGCGCCCTTCATGGCGGCGGGAGGTGACGGACGCGGGGACGTCGAGGAGGGCATGGCGCGTGGGCGCCGCAGCGGAGGCGGCAGCCGGCCCGCAGTGCTCTTCTCACCCCGGTGGGCCGGCTGCCGCCTCGCCCGGAACGGTATCCGAGACTCCACCGACTTCCCAAGACCCGTATGCCCGGCGGGGGCCCTCCGGATCTCGATGGCGTCGAACCTTTGCGCGAGCTCAACGAAGTCCACGAGGCGAAGATCGACGTTGAGGGGAAGAGCGGTGAAGCAGCGTCGGTCTCGAGAGGGTGAGGATCCCCATCGATTCTTCACGAATAAATGAGGTTTATCACATTTTTGTAGCGATTCTCGCATTGTGGTATAATTTGTTAAGGGGATGATAGTTATTTCTCGAGTCAGGACTCTGATCGTCACCATTGTTTCCGTGGTCACTATTTGTTTCTCCGCAGTTCCAGCACGTGCCGACACGAATACGGAAGACCTGAATCAGGAGCTTCCTGATGGAGTCACCGTCCAAGTCATGACCACAGACGCTGACGTGCTTGCACAACGCGCGCTCACTTTGCGGCAAAGTCCGGCACTGCTGAGATATTTGGCCAGCCAAACGGACGACATTGATGCCGCACTTATCGGTATCGCCATGATCGCAACAGACGAGGGCATCCAGGCGCTTATCGAGAACACTCGGGGAATGAAGTTCGTTCCAGACTCCTCTTCGAACCTCTGTGTCAAACTTGTGCCAGAAAATGTCATCGCCATGGAGGACCTCGGGGGCGCCCCGTCCCTGGGGCCTCAAGGGATACCGACGTGTGCGAAGGGTTGGGCCGCGGCTTGGGCATATTTTGCGGCCAATTCGATGGTGTGCGGCGCATTCACTGTGGCTGGAGGGGTTCCCGGCATCATCTGCAACGGAGTGTTCTTCACGCTGGGCATGCTCCCAGACTTCAACAAGCCGTGCAGGAAGTGATTTTATGAACGGATCTAATTGCAGGTCACATTTCGTGCGACATATCCTGGTGACATTCATGGTTGCCATTGGAATTTGCGGCGTTTTCGCGGCTCTGGGGTGCGGCGACAATATTCCATTGATCCTTCTCGCTGCACCCGTCGTAGGCGCCCTTGAGGCAACCGCAATTACGTGGAAGCGCAACAACGGCGCTGGTGGTGAATGACGATACGCCCCGGTCCGACCGCGAACGTGTTCGCATCACCTTGCTGGGGTGGAGTGCCCGGTATTTTTCGGACTATGGTTGTTGGCGGTCTCGGACTGCGTGTTTCTGGCTGTTCAGTTCGTAGGGATACGCCGGGGCCCACTATGGATCCGGTTCACGCTCTTCACGGAGTCACCGGAGTGCTCGGTAGCCTCGGCAGAGCGGCCAGCGCCTCGGAGCGGCAGACGCTGCACGTGCCGGTGGCGGTGCGCTCGCGGTCGTGCTTGCGGCACCATCCCCGGCGCTCGCCCAACCTCGACGTCGCCGTCGCCGGGGCGGATGAGAGGACCGGGTCACAGCGACCGTTGAGGCGTGCGCGACCACGAGGCGAACGGCGGTGACGGGCGCGCTACCGCTGAGTCGAGGGCACCGCGTGGGCGCCCTCGACCTGGGCGTCGGTGGTCAGACGGTGGCGGGGTAGTGCTCGAGGGCGGCGCGTAGGGCCCACTCATCGGCGAGGTCGCCACCGCCTGCGGGCTGCCCGACCGGGCGCAAGGCGCCCGCGACGGCGAGTTCGTCGATTTCGTCGTCGGTGGTGGCCTCGGTGAGCCCAGTGGTGGTGTCGGTCATGTTTCTCACTCCAGATGAAGAATACGCCCCCAAATGGTATTACCATAATGCTGTGGGGTTCGAGTTCGCCGACTCCGCGGACAAGCACGGAGTCCCCTCGTCCCGACGCGGAGTACGCCGTCATGCACCACGTCGGCTACGAGATCCTCCAGCCCAGCCGTGCGGGCGAGCAGTCGTTCATGTTCGTCGGCCTGCCCATCCGCAGGCGTTGCGCCACCTCGAGGTCGGCGTCACTGTCGACGGACGTGGCCGCCGCACCGTCTTCCGCGCCATGGAGGTCACCGATCTCTACCGCCACCTCATCCCGCGCACCGACCACTGACCACCAGGAACAGCCATCATGACCGAGGACCCCGCGCACACGCCCTTCACCGAGGCCGAGCAGGCCTACTACAACCAGCTCGACGAGGACGTCACCGCCGGCCGCGTCCCCACCATCGGGCGCGGAACCCGCCGCGACGGCTCACGCGTCAGCGACACCGAGCTCGACGCCGTCCTCCGCGGCCGCCCGGGCCTCGGACAGTCCCGTGCCACGGGCCGCGGACGCTCCCCGCGCCGCCAGGTCCGCCTGCCCGAGCACACCGACGCGGCCCTGACCGCCTACGTCGAGAAGCACGGCACCACCGCCAGCGCCGTCATCCGCGACGCCGTCGAGGCATACCTCGCCAACACCTGAACCACGCTCACCTCACTCGTTGCGGTCACCCCACCCCAGCAGCCCAGCCCCTATCTACCTCAGAAAGGCACCCCGTCGTGGCCATCATCGGGCACAAGAACCGATCCATCAAGCGCCTCCACCTCGACCTACGAAACCCCCGCCTCGGCCGCCCCGCCGTAGACACCGAGGCCGAGGCCATGGGTCGGCTACTGAAGGAGTTCGGCCCCAAGATCATCAGCCTGGCCAGAAGCATCGCCGAGCACGGACTCAACCCCACCGAGTCCTGGGCGATCGTCCACGAGGACGGCAAGTACGTCGTCCTGGAAGGCAACCGCCGCCTCGTCGCCTGCCGGCTCCTCGACAACCCCAGCAAGGCTCCCGACCCGGACACCGCCGCGACCTTCGAGCGCATCAAACGAGGAGTCCACACCGCCAGCCCCTACTTGAACCCCAGTTGCGTGGAGTTCGATCACCGTGCCGACGCCCGCTACTGGATCCACCTCAAGCATCACGGTGCCGGCAGCGGCGAGGGTACCGCCGCCTGGGGCCCTGAGATGGTTTACCTCGACCGGGTCAACAGCGGCGCCCCTCCCGTGGAATGGAACGAGTTCTGGTACTGGCTGGAGGAGGCCTACCAGCACGACCGTCCCCTGGTCGACCTCATCGACCAGGCTCGGCGCGAGCAGTACACCCTTATGGACCGCGTCTATACCTGGAAGGTCAAAGAGCTCCTCGGTGCGAGGTTCACCCGGCCCGGCTCCCGGCTCAACGTCGATGTCGACCCCGACAAGATCAAACCGTTCATCCGCAGGCTCATCAGCGGGATGCTCACGCCTCAGCCCAAGGGCCTCAAAGCGCCCGGCGCCGCCGACGTTCTCGTCATATCCTCCCGCACCCTCAACAGCAGGGACCCAGCCAGGGAACTTCTCGGTGGGGTGTGGCGGGACACCGTCGGAGACGCCGACGTCACCCCTGCCACCACATTATCGGCCGATACCGACGCGTCCAGCCCGGCCCAGGGCACGGGAGAAGCGGAACCGGTCCCAGGTCCCTTCAACACGTCCTCTTCCGCCGCTGGCGCTGGGACCGCAGGCGGCCCCGCATCGGAATCCGCCCCCGAAAGGAAGAACTCGCGCTCGGCCGGTTCCCGAGTGCGTCAGCCCAGGACGCTCAAGAGCGAGACCCATCTCTACCACGACGCGCAGCGCACTCATATGCCCCAACGGCTCAGGAGGCTGCTCAAGGAGTGCAGCAGCCTGAAGATCCGTTCGCACCCGGAAACGGCATCAGTCATGGCGCGTATCGCCGTCGAACTCGCCGCCGACGCCCTCATCGACCATCAGAGCCTCAAACCGAAAGGCAAACGGCTCATTGACAAGCTCACCGCCGTCATGCGCCATCTCGACCCCCGCCTGGACGACAAGGACCCCACCCGCCCTGAACTCGCAGGAACATGGGCGGCCATACGCGTCGACAACACTGACGGGCACTTCCTCCGCGACCTCAACAACTGCGTGCACTCCTACCAGTTCACCGCCCCACCCGAGATCGCTGAACGAGCAAACATCCTGCTCACGCCCCTGCTCAACGCTATCAACACCGATCTCGGCAACCCGCCCGCCAGCGCGGTGGCCACGAGCAACCAAAACAGGCAGGCTTGACCCGTGAGGTACCTGTCCCCCCTGCGCTACCCAGGCGGCAAAGCCCGCCTAGCCCCCTTCTTCACACGCCTGATCCGCGCCCAGGTCCCCGCTCCGACCCACTACGCCGAGCCCTACGCTGGCGGCGCCGGCGCCGCCCTACGCCTCCTGACCGATGGTGCCGTCGACCATATCCACATCAACGACATCAACGCTGGCATCGCTGCGTTCTGGCGCACCATCACCACCCCCGATGGTGCTGAGGCCTTCAGTCGGCTCATCAACAATACCCCCGTCACCATCGACCAATGGCACCACCAGAGAACCGTCTACCAGGCTGGCGAAGCAGACGACATCGCCCTCGGATTCGCCACATTCTATCTCAACCGCACCAACCGATCCGGCATCCTTGATGCCCGCCCCATCGGCGGTCTCGACCAGACCGGCAAGTGGAAGATCGACGCCCGCTATAACAAGCCGGCCCTCATCGAACGAGTCAAGCACGTAGCCGCCCTCGGTCACCGTATCCACGTCACCCAACTCGACGGTATCGACTTCCTCACCACCATGGAACCCCACGCCACCGACGTCCTCGCCTACGCCGACCCGCCCTACGTCGAGCAAGGAGGAAGCCTCTACCTCCACGCCTTCAACACCGACGACCACCAGGCCCTGGCCGATAAACTCCTGACCGCCACCTACCTATGGCTTTTGACCTACGACGATCAGGAAATCATCTGGGCCGATCTCTACAACGCCGCCCGCTGCGCCCGCTTCAACATTGCCCACACCGCTGCCATCCAGCACGTTGGCAAGGAAACCATCGTCTACGGCCCCACCCTCACCGTCCCCACAGGCCTCGAAATCACCCCCGGAGTCCATGCTAACTGGATCACCTAACCCCATAATGCGAAGTGAGCGGAGTCCTTTGAACTCGGAAATATTTTATTCCCGCGACAGGCAATGAGGTGAGTTCATGACTATAACCAAGTACCCCGATAAGTTTAAAGAGCAGGTCATTCGCGAGTGAATCACCCCGGGTGCGGGCACGGCTCCTCATTCTTCCACGGATTCAGACCCTCCACCACACCCAGGAAGGTTATTCAGGGGGTGGTCTTGAAGGAATAGAGTGCGAGTGCTGCGGTGATGGTCTGCTCGAATGTTTCCAGGGGTCGGCGGTAGGGGGTGTGGAGGATTCTCCAGGACTTGATGTGGGCGATGGTGCGCTCGACGACTTGGCGGATCCTGTTGACGCTCCTGTTCTCCTCCTTCGCCTTCTCGTCGAGTTCGCCGTTGGGGGGCTTCTTATGGGGCGTGATCATTCCCCTTCCCACGTACCCTTGTCGCCGATCCACCCGGAGGGGTCCATTCCCTCGAGCAGTCCGGAGGCGTCCAGTGCGGCCACGTCGTGCATGGACCCCGGATAGGGGCCCCGGGGCCCACACGAACCTTCCGTCGGGCCGGACCAGGATCTGGACGTTCATGCCCGCGCACCCGTGCTTGACCGACCACAGATCGCGGCGCCCGCGCCAGTCCAGGCAGGGGAAGAGGGTGCCGTCCACCACGTAGTCGCAGTCCCGGGGCACCTCCTCGGCCGTGAGCAGCAGGACCACCAGGGTCCGGGAGAGCGCCTCCGTCAGGGCCTTGATGGCCCGCGAAACAGTGGGCTGCGACACGCCCAGGATCTCTCCGATCACCGCCTGCACGATGTTCTGACGCAGGTACATCGAAGTCGCCCTCAGAGACCCGGACAGGCCCAGGATCGGCGGATAACCCTCGACACCCTCCTCTCGCAGCCAGGCGAGCAGCCCGTCGAACTCATCATCAGTGGCCCGTGGTATACTCCATCACGGTGGCCCACTCCTTCCGGGGTCATGGCTGTTGTCTCTCAGACGCCCATGACGCCCCACGGGGGCGGGCCATCATCATATCGCCTCCCGGAAATGACCCAGGATACACCCAGAATAACCTTCCCGGACGATCCAACATCAAGTCCTGGAGAATCCACCCGCACCGATTACCGCCGCCCCCCGCACACACTCGAGCAGACCATCACCGCCACCCCCTCGCTCTACGTCTTCAAAACCACCTCCTGAAAACCTTCAAGGAAAGCAACTAAAGGATCTGTCGTCTTGCCGCAGATATCGGCGGCAAGAATGATCAATCGTAGATAACGATAACAGAGAAGCCGTCGCCGCGCACCACCCGAAAGTCTCAATCAGGTAACGGCGCAGAAAATACGGTCCTCCGGATGCGCTCAGCGACGTTAGATACGTCCTCATGTTCCCAGACATGAATGACCCTCCAACCGAGTGCAAATAGTTTTGCGTCGGTGTCGGCATCACGAGTCTGGTTTCGAGAAATCTTCCATCGCCACCACTCCGAGTTACGGTCGGGCACAGTCCCGTGTTCTGGGCAGCCGTGCCAGAAGCAACCGTCAACTTGAACAACCACCTTTTGACGAGTAAAGGCAATGTCAACTTTTCGGCGCGGAAGTCCTGGAACCTTGTACTGGACACGATAGCGCAGCCCTGCGTGCCACAGCGCTCTCCGGATAGCCATTTCAGGCGTGGTATCACGACGGGCTAGGACTGAGTATCTTCTGCTGACTTCCTTGTCCGCCGGTCGATTGCGCGGAGGCTCCGCGGCGCACAGAGAAGCAGACTCGTCATTACTTGTCACAAGACAACCTACTTGGTGAAGAGTGCGGCGACAGGTCCGTCAGGGCTCTCCGGCGCAGCATCCACGGCGGCTAGGATTCGACGACCTGATCTGCTTGAGATGAGAATCTCGCGATCACGTTCGCAGTGCATTTTGAAAATATTCCATACAGCACCAACATTCACGGCGTTGCCCAACTGCCTGTATGTTTTTGCGTCGGGTTGGTCTGCGAAAGAGAATTCATCCGGAAACCCCTGGAGCCTGGCGGCTTCTCGCGGAGTGAGCCGTCGCCTGTACCGACCAATAATGCTTGTCTGCGTAATCGCGACAAGGGCAGGCACATATGTGGGCGGCTTAGCGCGCAAACCTGACGGTCTGAAATGCATGAGGCATTCCCAGAGTGACCCGAGGTTCTGAGCCTGCCACTCAAGTTTCCGACGTGAAGGCGGGAAATCCTTGACTCCTGACGTTATCATCCACGGCCTGCACCACCACTCGTTGTCTGTGTAGAGTTGAGCGTTCTTCCGCATGAATTTAATTTTCCAAGAAGGAACGTCATCGAGTTCGCCCGACTCGATCTGTGTTTCAAGACTTTCAGTCGTCTGCCAGGAATCGACCCAGATCGGAAATCCTGGAAGCTTATCATTCGGCCTATGCTTCTTGTAGCGCTGAACCCAGTCGTCCCAAGCGTCGACCCACCTGATCTCAGCGGGACTGAGGTCGTACCCATCGACATTACGACCGAGAAGGAATTCATAAATATTCCACTCGAAATTATCATCTTGGCCGTAGAACTCTCTTGGGCGGGCAACGGGGTCGGGGTCGGGCGGGCCGATGCGTTCCGGATCGTAGGTGGCCGTGATGAAGACACGTTCCCTCACCTGCGGTCGCCCTCCGCGTTCTGGCCCCAGTTGGTGAGGAGAAATAATCGCCGGAATACTGGAAACCTGATATCCCTCCTGACGAAGAGTGCGTACGATGATTTCCCACTCATGAGTGTGGCGCGGTCCTGCCAGATTTCTAACGTTTTCGAGTAGCAGCACGGTCGGATGGTACTTGCGAACAACTTGGAGAATACTGAAGTAGAGAGTGCCGCGGGTCTCCTCCATCCCCTTCTGGGCGCCCGACTTGGAGAACGGCTGGCAAGGGAATCCGGCAGCCAGGACATCGTGTCGTGGGATTTTCTTTTTGATTTCACGGTCACCTGCGTCCACTTCAACATCCCCGAGAGGAGTCGGCGATCCCCAGTTCCTCTCATACACTCGTGCTGCGTCCTCGTCGATCTCAACGGCGTAGACGAGTTTTCCGCCCATAGCGGACAGCGCGGCATGGAAGCCGCCGATACCGGCGAAGAGGTCTGCGTAGGTGAATGATGCGATCATGCTACCAAGCTAAACACATGTTCGAGCCGGAAGGAACCCGAAACTCCGACTCACTACGTGACTTTGCTCACATTTACATTTCAAGTAGTTTCTGCTCTTGTCCGCTACTGATCGAACGCTCTACTACTTCAATGGTTTTTGGTCCCTGGTCATCGGGCTCCGAAGTCGTACTGGGCTATGACCAGACCAGCCTCCTGCGCCTTGTCCAGAGACAAGATGAACTTGGGGCGACGGGAGCGACCGTCAGGCTGGTGGCCCTGTTGGAAGGTCTTGAGAATGCCGTTGGCGAGAGCGCGCTCCGTCTCCTGCATGCCGTGAAAGGTGTAGGCCTGAATCGTCAAGGGCTTCAGAGCCACCTTCAGACGGCGCGGCCTCTTAGACGTCGAAGCCGCCGCCTTGCCTCTCATCTTACGGTGCCAGGCGTCGAATTCAGCGGATCCGTCGAACGACGGGGAACCGGATAGTACGAGGAATCCGAGTGAACCACGTTCCTCGATGCATCGCAATACTGATTCCCGATCGTTGAGGGGAGTATCTCCCGAAACTTCGCAAGAAGAATTGAGGCCCTTCTGCGCATGGGTCTTGAGATCCCACACAAATTCTCGTGCATAGTCGAACTCGGTAACCCCGACTCTAACCGGACCTCCACCATATGCGTTCACCAACGCGGGCAGTCCGACGAACTCGAAGTACCAACCTACCCATTCGGTCTGCCTGGCTTTGCTGTACTCATTGGCAATCATCTCCTTGACGCAGGTTCGTCCATCCCAGTGAACAGGACAAGATCCTCCCAGTGCAGTGACAAGGAGCCGAGCCTCTTGGCGGATCCTGTATCTTGCGCCGTGCGGACCACGAAGTGCGCGCTGCTCGGCCCCGGCGAGTACGGCATTGAGGCCCTCCAGCGTGATGGTCTCACCGGTCGACCAGCAGGCTTCAGTCCATGGCATGCCGAGCATCGCGGCGACTGCACCTGCTAGACGAGTCTTGGACAAGCGCGTGTCAAGGGGCAGCCCTAAATTGGTGACAAGGTCGATGAGGACCGATTTACGCTCCTTGCTCCCCGGCCCGAGGTCTTGTGGACGACCTCCGGTGACCGAGGAGAGCCGTCGAACGGCCTCGAGTTTGTTTCGAGCCGGAGTGAACCAACTGGGAAATATCGGTGGTTCAGAACGCAGTTTCCGTGTCGCACGTAGACGCAACTCGGCCTCTGTCACGAAAAGGATCGCGTTAAGACCAGCAAGAGTAATGGTTTGCCCGGCAGACGAAAAAGAACTGTCCCAAGTTTTTCCGAGTTCCTCTAGAATCTGGCGGGCGAGCACGTCCTTAGGCGCGGCATCATCGACGGGAAGAGCAAGGCGCTCCGCTGTTCTCGTCAGAACAGACTTCTTCTCCTCACCTCCAGGACCAAGGGGCTCGGCAGGCGCCTGCGCGGCGGCGTAGAGCCGAGCGACCGCCTCAACTTTGGACTTGGCAGGAACGAACGGCGTCGTCTTCATGACCGAATCGTAAGTGAGCGAGTCCGTGTTGTCTACCTTTCTCACCTGGTGGAGTAAGTTTTTGCGCGCTGAGCCTTCGCCAAGAACAGTCCGTGCACCGAATGCGAGGACTCGCTCACAGCACTTCCAGCAACCGCCTCGCGATCGCCGCGCCCAGCGGGATCGGCACGGCGTTGCCGATCTGCCTGGCGATGGCGGTGCGGGAGCCGATGAAGCGGTGGCTGCCGGGGAAGCCCTGGAGCAGGGCGGCCTCGTAGTGGGTGATGGCCCGGTGCTCGGTCGGGTGCAGGTAGCGCCCCTTCTCCGGCTTGAAGAACTCTGTGCGAATCGTCACAGACGGGCGGTCCGCGCGGAGGCGCCCCATGACGTCCATGGAGCCCGTCGTGTGCCTGCGCCAGCAGGGCGCCTTGAGCTCGTCCGGCAGGTCCGCGCGGCTGCCGCCCTCCGGGATCGCGGCGAACCGCTCGCGCGAGATCGGCTGGTACCTGCGGGAGAAGTGCAGCTCTCGCGGCGAGAAGGCACCGGGCAGTTCCCTGTCCCCGACCCTGGTGCGGACCTCGTCGAAGCGCCCGTCCATGTCGGGGACGGCGGGCACCCCGAGCAGCGCCTCGCCGACGGTCCTGTACGGGAGCAGTCCCCCCGCCGCCTTTGGAGCGTGGGTCGCCTCCGGGAATCCCGGCGCCTCCAGGTCCCGACGGTGGCCGATGACGACGGTGCGCTTGCGGACCTGGGGCGCGCCGTAGTCGGCGGCGTTGAGCACCCGGTGCTCCAGGGCGTAGTCCTCGAGGAACCCTCCCGGCCGCGTCGCGGCGAGGAAGTCCTGGTACTGCCGCGACCTTCCGAAGGCCGGGACGTTCTCGACGACGAAGTATCCGGGCCGCACGCGCGTGAGGACCTCGGCGTACTGCCTCCAGAGGGAGTTGCGCTCGTCCGCGGCATCCCGCTTGCCGAGAGCGCTGAAGCCCTGGCACGGCGGCCCGCCGACGAC
>ERZ773050.731-NODE-731-length-18354-cov-13.013389_pt1 | contig 18354 bp, 14 predicted proteins | sample MGYA00580632_ERZ773050 | MGnify/ENA primary metagenome ERZ773050 (study PRJEB29015, sample SAMEA2738123) | human oral metagenome | biome: human oral; feature: human-associated habitat; material: saliva | place: China | collected 2166 ... | reverse complement strand
CGCGGCGTGTCCGACCTGTGCGGCCCCGAGGCGGGCCAGGACTTCCACATCGCCGTCGAGGAGGCCGCCGCGCGCAGCGCCGCGGTCGTCCTGGCCCTGCTCAGCTGAGTCGCTGACGCCGCCCGCACCTCCCTCCCCACCCACACTTCGACAGAATCTTCAGAATCGACCCGGAGCCGCGTCGTTTATGAAGTTTTGGTCGATTTGCCGGGCGCCGCTCAGTCGGCCTGGCGCAGGCGGGCCTCGACGCGCTCGACCTTCGCGGTCATCTGGCCGGTCCAGCCGGGGCGGATGTCGGCCTTGAGGACGAGCGCCACGCGCGGACTCACCTCGGCGACCGCCTCGCAGGCCCGCTTGACCACGTCCATGCACTCGTCCCACTCGCCCTCGACCGTGGTGAACATCGAGGTCGTCTCATAAGGCAGGCCGGAGTCGCGCACTACACGCACGGCTCGGGCCACCGCCTCGGAGACAGACCCGTCGGGAGCGTCAGTGGTGGTCGGGGACACGGAGAAGGCGACAAGCATGCGGCCAGGCTAGCCCCGCGCCGCCGCCCGGAGCCGCCGCTCCGAGCATTCTTGCCTTCGAGCGCGCTCGAAGTCCTACGGTCTGCCCATGCCCAGCCCAATTGCTCCAGGCGGCGAGCCCGACGACGCCCAGCTCCGCGAGGCGCTCCGGCTCGCCTCCATCCCACGCAGCGACAACCTCGGGCCTACAGACGGGCCCGGTGCAGCCGGATGGGACATCGCTACCACCGCCGACCGCTTGGGAGTCAGCGCCCACACACTGCGCTACTACGAGCGGATCGGGCTCGTGCGGGTGGACCGTGACGCCTCGGGACACCGTCATTACGACGCCGCGAGCGTGCGGCGTCTGGTGTTCCTCACCCGGATGCGGACCTCAGGTATGCCGATCCGCGACCTGCGGCGCTACATCGAGCTGGTCGAAGCCGGTCGGGACACGGTGCCCGAGCGCCTGGCTCTGCTCACCGAGCACCGTGAGGGGCTGCGAGCCCGAATCGACGAGCTCCGGCTGGCGCTGGCCGCCACCGAGTACAAGATCGCCACCTACACGCGCGAGCTGGAGGGGCAGGCCACCCCGGACAACACCAACATTTCCAGCACTGACAAGGAGAATCTCTCATGACCGCTGAAACCTCTCACCCCCAGCACGACATCACCAGCCCCGAGAACCTGGCGCGGCGCGAGCGCGGCCTGGAGGTCGCCCGCTCGGTCGACGGCGAGGCCGCCCAGGCCGTCATCGACTCGCTGGCGGACATCAGCCCGGCACTCGGCCACCACATCGCGGCCTTCGGCTTCGGGGACGTCTACTCCCGCCCGGGCCTGGACCCGCGCAGCCGCCAGCTCGTCACGATCGGCGTGCTCACGGCCCTGGGCGGCTGCGAGCCGCAGCTGAGGATCCACATCGGGGCCGCCCTCAACGTGGGGCTGACCCGTGAGGAGATCGTCGAGGCGATCCTGCACGCCTCGGTCTACGCCGGTTTCCCGCGAGCGCTCAACGCCACCTTCGTGGCCCGCGAGGTCTTCGCCGAACGCGACGCCACCGACTGATCATCCACGTCGACTCGTATCGCGCGGCCTCAGCAGGTCGTGAAAGAGGCGTGCGTGTCCAAATCTGCAGCAAAGGTGGGCTCCGGGTGCACCGCCGCCAGGATCCGCACCTACAGCGCCACGAGAACCTGGACCATGACGATCTTGACGACGATGGCCAGGGCGAACAGGGTCGCGTAGCCGGCCTCGATGCGCTCGTCATCGCGTTTGGACAGGGCGAAGGCAAGGATCGCAGGCTGCCCGACGAGCCCGGCCAGGCCACCGGAGGCGCGCTGCGCGGACACCCCGACCCACCGCGCCCCGGCCAGCAGGACGATCGCGTTGACCACCACGATGAGCGCGGCGAGCACCCCCACCTTGAGTCCCGTCATCGAGAAGGCCGAGGCCGCGAAGTCCGGCCCCGAGGCCAGCCCGATCGCGGCCAGGAAGAACAGCAGCCCCAGCTGGCGGATGGTGGAGTTGGCGGCGTGCGGCAGCCCCCACACGAAGGGCCCGGTGCGCCCCACCCACCCCAGGACCATGCCGACGACGAGCGGCCCGGCCGCCACCCCGAGCCGCAGCGTGATGCCACCGGGCAGCGGGATCGCCACCAGCCCCAGGAGCACCCCGAGCGCCATGCCTGCCCCGACGGAGAAGGCGTCGATCTGGGCGATGGAGCGCTCGGAGTCGCCGAACCAGTCGGCGGCCTTCTCCAGCTCGTCGCTGGGGACGACCGCCAGCACCCGGTCGCCGAGCTCCAGGACGAGGTCCTCGCGGGCCAGCAGGTCCAGGTCGCCGCGCTTGACGCGGGTGATGACGCCCTGGAAGCGCCCGGGCATGTCCACCTCGGCGATCGTGCGCCCGGCCACCCGTGTCGAGGAGACGGTCAGGCGCCGGAAGTCGACGGCGGTGCGGTCCTTGGCCAGGCAGTTGTGGAGCCCGGTGCCCAGGTCGTGCATGGCGGACTCGACGGCGGCCGGCGCCCCGACGATGACGACCTTGTCCCCGGGCAGCAGCTCCTCACCGGGGGCCACGACCCGGGTCTCGCCGTCGCGCTCCAGGTAGGAGATGCGGATGCGGCCCTCCTTGAAGGCCTTCATCTCGCCCAGGGCCACCCGCTGCAGGAGGTAGACGCTGGTGGCGGTGATGCCGTCGGCGCTGGCGGGCCGCGGGTCGCGCCGCCCGGGCCAGGTGCGCCCCACGACCCCGGCCACGATGAGGATGGCGACGGCGACGCCCACGGGGTAGGCCAGGGCGTAGCCGACGGCGGGCTCCTGGGTCCCGGCCGCCTCGATGGCGGCGTCGAGCACCGGCGAGGTCAGGGCCCCCGCGTAGGCGCCGGAGTCCATGGCGGGGCTCACCCCGGTCAGGTGGGAGTAGAGGCCGCCCGCCGCGCCGGCGATCACGAGCGCGACGACGCACAGGGCCATGAGCGGCAGCTGCCTGCGCAGGTCGCGGAAGAAGGTGTTGCCGGCGGCCAGGCCCACGGTGTAGCAGAACAGGGCCAGGCCGAGGCTTCGCAGCAGGGTCAGATCGGCACCGAGCCGGGGGTCGAGGGCGCCCACCGCGAGGCCCACGAAGAGCGCCCCGGCGGCGCCGAAGCGGATCGGCCCCAGCGGGATCTGCCCGACGGCGGTCCCCAGGCCGATGACGAGGAAGACGGTGAGGATCGGCGCCTGCGCGAGGACGTCGAGAACGGGATGAAGCACGGACACGACGCCAGGTTAGCCGCAGGCCCCGGGCACCCCGAACCCCGCGCACCGGTCCCGGCCCGGGCTCGCCGGCGTCATGCGCGACGCCGCACAGCGGCCACCGGAAGCATTACTCAATGGGTGGGATAAATGGCGTTGATATCGGGGCCGAAAGGCAAGCGCCCCACCGCCGGACTCACGATTGCTTCCTTTCCGCCACCAGGAGGAATACCCTGGGAGGGTCACCGGAGACGATGACGTCACACCTTTTCTCGACGACGAGAACGGAATCCCGATGCCCCAGAAAGAAGCCTCTCTGCCGACCTACTCACCGGAGGAGGAGAAGCGGATCATCCGCAACGCCGACGGCGTCCCCGTCGGCATACGTCCTGACAATCGATGGACACCCGTACGGATCGCCACATGGGTGGCCATCACCGCCCTGGGCGTCCTGGGGTGGTGGATGCTGGCGGTCGTGCGCGGCGAGCACGTCAACACCATCTGGTTCGTGGTCACCGCCGTGTGCACCTACGCGATCGGGTACCGCTTCTACGCCCTTTACATCCAGCGGCGCATCATGCGCCCCGACGACACCAACGCCACCCCGGCCGAGCGCATCAACAACGGGCGCGACTTCGACCCCACCCACCGCGTCGTCCTCTACGGCCACCACTTCGCGGCCATCGCCGGCGCCGGCCCGCTGGTCGGCCCGGTCCTGGCCGCCCAGATGGGCTACCTGCCCGGCACCCTGTGGATCATCATCGGAGTGCTCGTGGCCGGCGCCGTCCAGGACATGCTCGTCCTGTTCTTCTCCATGCGCCGCGGCGGCCGCTCCCTGGGCCAGATGGCCACTGACGAGATCGGCCGGATCGGCGGCATCGTGGCGACCATCGTCGTCTTCGTCATGCTCATGATCGTCCTGGCGGTCCTGGCCATGGTCTGCGTCAACGCCCTGGCCGCCTCCCCCTGGGGCGTCTTCTCGGTGGGTATGACCATCCCGATCGCCATCGGGATGGGCCTGTGGCTGCGCTTCGTCCAGCCCGGCAAGATCACCCAGGTCTCCTTCGTCGGCTTCGGCCTGCTCATCGCCGTCATCATCGGTGGGCGCTGGGTGGCCGAGTCACCCCTGGGCCACTACCTGCACCTGTCCCCCAAGACCCTGGTGTGGGCCATGATCATCTACGGCTTCCTGGCCGCGGTCCTGCCGGTGTGGGTCCTGCTCACCCCGCGCGACTACCTGTCGACCTTCATGAAGGTCGGCACGATCACGATCCTGGCCCTGGGCATCATCATCGTGCGCCCCCTGGTGGAGATGTCCGCCGTCACCGAGTTCGCCTTCAACACCGCGGGCCCGGTCTTCGCCGGCACCCTCTTCCCCTTCCTGTTCATCACCATCGCCTGCGGCGCCCTGTCCGGCATGCACGCCATGGTCTCCTCGGGCACCAGCCCCAAGATGGTGGAGAAGGAGACCCAGGTCCGCATGATCGGCTACGGCGGCATGCTCATGGAGTCCTTCGTGGCCATCATGGCGCTGGCCGCCGCCGTCTCGCTGAGCCCGGGCATCTACTTCTCCATGAACACCTCGACGGCGACCATGAACAAGCTCGCCGGCCCCGAGACGGTGGCCGCGGCCCCCTGCAAGACCACCGACGACCCCGAGCACCACTGCGAGAAGCTCGCCGAGGCCGCCGTCGGCAAGCTCGGCGTCACCGACGCCCAGGGCCACAAGCTCACCCCTGAGTGGGACTCCTGGGACGACAACGGCAACCCCAAGACCTACACGGGTGCCGAGGCCCTGGAGCGCCTGGCCAGTGACGTCGGCGAGCCCAACGTCGTCTCGCGCACCGGCGGCGCCCCCACCCTGTCGGTGGGCATCGCCCACATCCTCCACCAGATCGGCGGAGGCCGGGCCATGATGGGCTTCTGGTACCACTTCGCCATCATGTTCGAGGCCCTGTTCATCCTCTCGGCCGTCGACGCCGTCACCCGCGTGGCCCGCTTCCAGCTCTCCGACGCGCTGGGCAACGCCTTCCCCAAGTTCAAGGACCCGTCCTGGCACGTGGGCGCCTGGGGGACCACGGCGGTCGTCGTCGCCTCGTGGGGGGCGCTGCTCCTCATGGGTGTCACCGACCCGCGCGGCGGCATCCAGACGCTCTACCCGCTGTTCGGTATCGCCAACCAGCTCATCGCGGCCGTGGCGCTCCTGGTGGTCACCGTCATGGTGGTGCGCAAGGGCTACACGAAGTGGGTGTGGATCCCCGCGATCCCGCTGGTCTTCGACACGGCCGTCACCTTCACGGCCTCGTGGCAGAAGATCTTCTCCAGCGACCCGCTCGTGGGCTACTTCCAGCAGCATCGGGAGGCCGTGGCCAAGCTGGGCACGCTCACCGACCCGGCCAAGATCGAGGAGACCCGGGCTATCGTGCGCAACACGATGATTCAGGGGACGCTGTCGATCATCTTCCTGGTCATGGTGGCCTTCGTCATGGTCTGCGCCCTCATCCGCATCGTCCAGACGCTCCGCAACCGGGACACGACGACGTCGGAGGACCCGTACCAGGAGTCCAACTTCTACGCGCCCGAGACGATGATCGCCTCCTCGCTCATGAAGAAGGTCTCCCGGGAGTACGAGCAGGTGGGCGACCCGGCCCTCATCCCGCACAAGGCCCACGCGGAGAAGTCATGACACCTTCTCCTTCGACGCCGCAGCCGGCGGATCGACCCAGCGCCCGACGTCGGGTCCGCCAGGTCCTGACCCGGGCCCGCACCCTGTGGCGGGACATGACCGGGGAGTCCGCCTATGACCGCTACCTGGAGCGCTACGCCCGCGAGCACGCGCAGTGCCCCCACGGCTCGGGGCACGGTTCTGAGCACGACTCCGGGCACGGTCCCATGAGTGAGCGCGAGTTCTGGCGCGCCCGGGCCAAGCAGGCCGAGACGGAGATCAACGCCAGCTGCTGCTGAGCCGGGGCCGCTCCCGCACTCCGATGTGCTCTGATCGTTACCGCCCGCCTTCCGGGGTTCCCGGAGGGCGGGCGGTAGCGTCGTGAGCGTGCCCGCCCAGCAGCCCGCGCCCGACGCACTGACGTCCGCCGAGTCCCCTGACACCTCCTGGGGGACATCACCGGCGTCGGCCGCTTCGCCGTCGGCCGGCCGCGCCACGGGCCTCCAGCCCTCCAAGGCTCATCCCCCGGGCCGGGCCTCCTATGAGCGGATCGCCCGCGTCGCGGCGGTCATCCTCCTGGCCATCGTCTGCGTGGCGGTGGTGTGGCCCTCCGGGCGCGAGGTCGCCGAGCTCAAGGACACCATGGGACCGGGCTTCCTCAGCTCCGAGGGCAAGGACATCGTCCTCAACCTGGTGATGCTGGCGCCGGCCACCTTCTGCGCGGTCGTGGGCTGGCGGGACATCCCCTGGTGGATGTGGGCGCTGGTGGGCTGCGTGGTCGGGCTGAGCGCCGAGGTGCTCCAGAGCCTCCTGCCGATGCTGGAGCGGCGCCCCTCGCTGGCCAATGTCGGCCAGAACGCCGTCGGCGCCTGGGCCGGGGCCCTGGCCGCCTGGTACCTCCTGCACCGCCTGCACGCGCGGCCCGCCTCCGCCTGACTCCCCCGTCACACGGGAGCGACGCCGCATTGCCACGCGCAGAATAGGTTGGGTTGTCTCAAGGACGGGGACGCTCAGACGCCGTGGACGCACTACACGAGGGTGGGGTGCTACTGAAAGAGGGTCGGGGGTACTCCGCGTGGGTGGGGCCCTCGTGCAGTACGCACAACCCTCGGCCAGCGGATCCCGACCCTCGTGGAGTAGGCCGGCCCGCGGCCCGGTGTCCACCAGAATGACATTGGCGGCCCCGCCGTCGAAGCGTCCAGAGGGAATCCTTGGAATTCCGGGGTTTCTCTGCTCCGTGCGGCACCGGCACAAGGCCAATGTCAGCTCTGTGGACACTGACGCCCCGTCGGACCTCTTCCATCGGGCCACCCGCCGCCTTCTGAGCAACCGGCACGCCCGCCCGGCGCGAAGCGACAAGAGAACGGGATGGCGAAAGGCCCGGACCATGTGGCCCGGGCCTTTCCGTTCTGTGCGCGGGGGGGGACTCGAACCCCCATGATCGTAAGATCACACGGACCTGAACCGTGCGCGTCTACCAATTCCGCCACTCGCGCGAGAAGCGAGCATGAGACTAGCCTGCCATCCCCGCCCGCGTCCAATCCTCACCGCCATATCCGGCCGTGAGACCGCTCACGACACAATTACCTCACACAGAGGGGGCCGTCTTCCCTGCGATGGCTTCGCTACCGTTACGATGGGAACGGTATCGGCCTGCACGCAGGTCCGTGCAGGCCCATAGCGAGGCGGGACAGTCCCGTCTCCCGGCTCCATCCCGGGGGCCGCCACACCATATTTGGGGGAGGTACTGTCCATGGGATTCCTGGACAAGTTCGAGAAGGGCGTCGAGAACGTCACGAACCGCGCCATGTCCCGTTTCTCGGACGACATCGAGCCCATCGAGATCGCCTCGAAGCTCCGCGAGACCATGGACAAGCGCGCCGCGTCCTTCGCCCGCGACCGCTCCGTGGTTCCCAACATCTTCCGCATCCACCTCACCCCGCCGAGCATCGAGCGCATCACCGCCTGGGGCCAGGACGAGATGGTGCGTCAGATGGAGGAGGTCGCCACCTCGCACGCCGCGGACCAGGGCTACTCCTTCGTCGGCCCGGTCGAGGTCTCCTTCCTCGTCAACAACAACCCCAACGCCCCGGCCATCGAGATCGAGTCCTCCACGCGGCGCGGCGCCGCCGCCCCGGCCGCCTCCGCCACCGCCACCCCGGCGCACCCGATCGTCGACATCAACGGCCAGCGCTACCTGCTCACCGGACCGGTCACCGTCATCGGGCGCGGCTCGGAGGCGGACATCATCGTCGACGACTCCGGCGTCTCCCGCCGTCACCTGGAGATCCGCCTGACGCACGGCAACGCCATCGCCAGCGACCTGGGCTCCACCAACGGCACCTTCGTCGAGGGCCAGCGGGTCGACGCCGTCACGCTCGTGGACGGCAACACCCTCACCATCGGCCGCACCCAGATCCTGTTCTGGGATGGCACCCAGAACAGCGGAGTCAACGGTTGAGCGCACTCGCCTTCACGATCCTGCGGCTGGGCTACCTGGTCCTGCTGTGGTTCTTCCTGTACCTCATCGTGCGCGTCATGCGCCGCGATATGGCCGACTCCCCCGTCGCCGGCCCGTCACGTCGACGCTCCATGGGCGGCTCCGAGCAGCCCTCAGGTCCTCCCCCCAGGGGCCGACGCCGCAGCGCCACCCGCCTGGTCATCACCGAGGGCCCCCTGGCCGGCTCGACCGTGCCCCTGAGCCCCTCGTCGATCATCATCGGCCGCTCACCCTCCTGCACCCTGGTCCTCGATGACTCCTACGCCTCATCGCGCCACGCCCGCGTCTTCCCCAAGGACGGCGCCTGGTGGCTGGAGGACCTGGGATCCACCAACGGAACCATGATGGACGGCCGCCCCGTGCACGGCGCCGTGGAGCTCCCCATGAACATTCCTGTCCGAATCGGCCAAACGACGCTGGAGCTGCGCTCATGACCATCTCCCTGCGCTTCGCCGCACGCTCCGACGTCGGCCTGGTCCGCCAGTCCAACCAGGACTCGGGCTACGCCGGCCCCCACCTGTGCCTCCTGTGCGACGGGATGGGCGGACCTGCGGGCGGAGACATCGCCTCGGCGGTCGCCGTCGAGCACCTCATGCCCCTGGACGCCGACTCCCACCAGGCCGGCGAGCTGCTGGGCCTCATGCGCGACGCCGTCCAGGCCGCCCACACCGAGCTCGTCACCCTGTCCTCGCAGGACCCCGACCTCGCCGGCCTGGGCACCACCTGCATCGGCGTCATGCGCAGCGGCAACAAGCTCGCCATGGTCCACGTGGGCGACTCGCGCGCCTACATGCTGCGCGACGGCACCCTCACCCAGGTCACCACCGACCACACCTTCGTGGAGTACCTCGTGGAGACCGGGCGCCTGACCCGGGACCAGGCCCGCCAGCACCCCCAGCGCTCAGTCCTCCTGCGCGTCCTGGGGGACACCGAGGGCGAGGTCCAGCTCGACGAGTCGATCCGCGAGGCCGTTCCCGGCGACCGCTGGCTGCTGTGCTCCGACGGCCTGAGCGGCCCGGTGACCGCCGAGACCATCGGTGAGGTCCTGGCCGGCGTCGCCGACCCCGGTCAGGCCGCCGACCAGCTCATCGACCTGGCCCTGCGCGCCGGCGGACCGGACAACGTCACCGCCGTCGTCTTCGACGTCGTCAAGGACGACCCCGAGCCCCAGACCGTCCCGCAGGTGGTGGGCAGCGCCGCCACCGAGCGCCTCGCCCAGGAGCGCGCCGCCGCCGCCCACCGTGCCGGTGACGAGCAGGCTAAGGCCCAGGAGCCCGAGGCCGCCAGCCCCGCCGCCAAGGCCGCGGCCCTCATGGCCACCCTGGAGGACAAGCCCGAGGCCGCCTCCGCCAAGGAGTCCTCCGAGGTCGACGAGGCCATCGCCGCCGAGGCCGCCACCCAGGAGAAGGCCCGACGCCGCCACCGCCGTCGGGTCCTCGTGGGCAGCCTCGTCCTGCTGGCCACGCTCGTCGGCGCGAGCGCCCTGTTCTACCGCTGGACCCAGACCCGCTACTACGTCTCCACCTACAAGGGCGAGGTCGCCATCTACCAGGGGATCCCCCAGTCCGTCGGCCCGCTGAAGCTGAGCCACTCGGTCAAGACCTACGCGGACCTGCCCGTCGAGGCCCTCGATCACAACATCCGTGAGCGCCTGGAGGCCACCGTCACCCAGTCGTCGATGAGCGCCGCGGAGACCTACGTGGACAAGACGGTCCGCTCCTACCGCAAGCAGACCCCCGCCCCGCAGGGCACCTCGAGCCCCACGGCCAAGCCCTCCTCCTCGTCCTCCTCCACCCCGTCGCCGGCCTCCGCCACACCGACCCAGCCCGCCAAGCCCGGGCAGGAGGGGTGAGATGACTGCTGCTCCAGGCCCCATGGGCGCCCCCGCGGGCGTCGCGACCATCCAGCCCGCCGGCGTCGCTCGATACTCGGGACGCTGGGCGGAGGCGGCGCTGCTCGGCGTCGCCCTGGTCCTGGGGCTGGGCGGCTTCGTGCTCACCGCTCTCAACCGCACCGGTTCCTCCCCCGCGCAGACCGTGGGCGTGGCGATCGCCTTCCTCGTCCTGACCGTCCTCATGCACCTGTGTGTGCGCTACGCCGCCCCGTGGGCCGATCCGGTCCTCCTGCCGACGGCGGTGGCGCTCAACGGGATCGGCCTGGCCATGATCCGGCGCCTGGACCTGGCCTATGAGGTCAACGAGCAGTGGCAGTTCTACGTGGGCTCCAAGCAGCTGGTCTGGACGCTGCTGGGCGTCATCCTCTTCGCCGTCACGCTCCTCCTGCTGCGCGACTACCGGCGCCTGCGACGCTGGGACCGTTGGGCCATGTGGTCCGGCCTGGTCTTCCTCGTCCTTCCCTTCATCCCGGGGATCGGCCAGAGCATCAACGGCGCCCGCATCTGGATCCGGATCGGCCCGATGAGCTTCCAGCCGGCCGAGCTGTCCAAGGTGCTGCTGGCGGTCTTCTTCGCCTCCTACCTCGTGGCCAACCGGGACAACCTGGCCCTGGCGGGCCGCAAGGTCCTGTGGATGAGCCTGCCGCGCGCCCGGCACCTGGGCCCCCTGTTCATCGTGTGGGGCGTGAGCATCGGCGTCCTGGTCCTCCAGAAGGACCTGGGTTCCTCGGTGCTGCTGTTCGGCCTGTTCGTCGTCGTCCTGTACGTGGCCACCGACCGGCCCTCCTGGCTGCTCATCGGTGCCGCCTTGTTCCTCCCGGCGGCCTGGTTCGCGGCCACGCACCTCAACCACGTCCAGCAGCGCATCAACGGCTGGCTCCACGCCACCGACAATGCCGTGTACAACGCCGCGGGCGGCTCCTGGCAGCTGCTGACGGGCATGTTCGGGATGTCCACCGGCGGGCTCATGGGCGCCGGCTGGGGCAAGGGCTCACCGACCCTGGTCACCTTCGCCAACTCCGACTTCATCTTCGCCTCACTGGGTGAGGAGCTGGGCCTGACCGGCACGCTCGTCCTCCTCATGCTCTACCTCGTGCTCATCCAGCGGGGACTGCGCACGGCCGTCTCGCTGCGTGACGGCTTCGGCAAGCTCCTGGCCGTGGGCCTGTCCTTCGCCATCGCCCTGCAGATCTTCGTGGTCATCGGCGGCGTCACCCGGCTCATCCCGCTGACGGGACTGACCCTGCCCTTCCTGGCCTACGGCGGCTCCTCACTCATCGCCAACTGGATCATCCTGGCCCTCCTGCTGCGCCTGTCCGACGCCGCCCGGCGGCCGGCCACCCACGCGCCGCGGATCATCGACACCGCCGAGCTGCCGCTGTCCCTGCGCCGTCGGGTCCAGGACGCCGGGTCCGAGGACTCGATGGCCCAGGCCGCTGACGACGCAACGGCTGGAGGCGCACCGGCCGACGCCGGGGGCTACGCCTCCCCGTCGGCCGCACCCGGCTTCGGCAGCCTGGAGGATGATGCCCGCCCCGCCGTCGCCGTCAGTCCGGAGGCGCCGCCTCCGCCGCACACCGCACCGGACGGGGAGACCCTGCGCTCATCGCGGGCCCCGGGCTTCACTGAGGACACTGACAGGAGGCAGCTGCCATGAACCGACAGATCCGTCAGGTCGCCTTCCTGGTGCTGGTCATGTTCGCCACGCTGGCCCTGTCCGTCACCAGCGTCCAGGGCCTGGCCCGCCCCTCCGTGTGGGAGTCGTGGTCGGCCAACGGGGCCCTCAACTCCGACCCGCGCAACCGCCGTACCGTCAGCCGCAACTTCGACACCGAGCGGGGCCCGATCCTCCTGGCCGGCGGCACCACGATCGCCAGCACCCAGAAGTCCGACGACGGCCAGGGCTCCGAGGACTACCAGCGCGTCTACGCCAACGGGCCGCTCTACGCCCCGGTGACCGGGTACTTCTCGCCCGCCTTCGCCTCCATGACCGGCATGGAGAAGGAGGGCAACTCCGTGCTCAACGGGGACGACCCCTCCCTGTTCTCCTCCCGGATCAAGACCCTCATCACCGGTGACTCCCAGCGGGGCGGGGCCGTGGAGCTGACCATCAAGCCCGAGATCCAGCAGGCCGCCTACGACGCCCTGGCCGGGCGCGAGGGCGCCGTCGTCGCCCTGGACCCCAAGACCGGGGCCATCCTGGCGCTGGTCTCCACCCCCTCCTACGACCCCTCGGCCTTCGCGACCCGCAACGGGAACGCCGCCAATGAGGCCAACACGACCCTCAGCCAGGACTCCTCCCGTCCCCTGGACAACCGGGCCATCGCCGGCAACCGCTACCCGCCGGGGTCGACCTTCAAGATCATCACCACGGCGGCGGCGCTGCGCACCGGCAAGATCAAGCCCGACCAGGAGGTCGACGCCCCCGACACCATCACCCTGCCGGGCACCAGCCACTCCCTGGAGAACTACGGCGGGGAGTCCTGCGGCGGCGGTCGGACCAGCTTCTCCCACGCCTTCGCCGAGTCCTGCAACACCCCCTTCGCCCAGCTGGCCATGAACGTCGGTGAGGAGGAGCTCTCCAAGGAGGCGAAGAACTGGGGCTTCGACTCCGACCTGTCCATCCCGCTGAAGGTCACGCCGTCGACCTACCCGCACAACGACTCCCAGGCGCAGACCGCGATGGCCGGCATCGGTCAGGCCTCGGTGCAGGCGACCCCGCTCATGATGGCGATGGTGGCCGCCACCGTGGCCAACAAGGGCGAGCAGATGACCCCCTACCTGGTCTCGCGCATCCTGGACCCCGACCTCAACGAGGTCAGCTCCACCTCCACGAAGGTGGCCCGCACCCCGATCGACTCGGCTACCGCCAGCTCCCTGTCCTCCCTCATGCAGACCGCCGTCGCCGAGGGCACGGGCACCAGCGCCCAGGTCGCCGGGGTCCAGGTGGCCGGCAAGACCGGTACCGCCGAGACCGGCACGGACAGCGGCCCCACCACCTGGTTCGTGGGCTTCGCCGGCACCGACATCAACAAGCCTGAGATCGCCCTGGCCGTCGTGCTCGACGGCAATGCCGAGACCGAGGACGGCGCCACCGGCGGCAAGATCGCCGGCCCCGTCGCCGCCCAGGTCATCGATGCGGCGGTGAACCAGTGAAACCTGTTGCCGGGCTCCAGCTCCAGGGCCGCTACGAGCTGGTCGAGCAGATCGCTCTGGGCGGCATGGGCCAGGTGTGGCGCGCCACCGACCTGCGCTCGGGTCGGGCGGTGGCCGCCAAGATCCTGCGCCCCGAGCTGACCGGTGACGAGATCTTCCTGTCCCGCCTGCGTGCGGAGGCCAAGAACTCCAAGGGGCTGCGCCACCCGAACCTCGCCGTCGTCCTGGACTCCGGGGAGAAGGACGGGACCGGCTGGCTCATCATGGAGCTCGTCCAGGGGCGCGCCCTGTCCGACATCATCGCCGAGAAGGGGACCCTGTCACCCGCGGAGATCCTGCCGGTCCTGGCGCAGGTGGCCCGCGCCCTGCAGGTCGTCCACGACTCCGGCGTCGTCCACCGGGACGTCAAGCCCTCCAACATCCTCATCAACCGCGAGGGCCTGGCCAAGCTCACCGACTTCGGCATCTCCACCGGCATCAACCAGCGCCCGCTGACGGCCTCCGGCATGGTGATGGGCACCGCCCAGTACCTCGCCCCCGAGCAGGCCATGGGGAACATGGCCACCCCGGCCGGTGACCTCTACGGACTGGGCATCATCGCCTACGAGGCCCTGGTGGGGCGGCGCCCCTTCAGCGGAGCCACCCAGGTCGATATCGCCTTCGCGCACGTCAACGAGGAGGTGCCCGCCCTCCCCGACGCCGTCCCGCCCCAGGTCCAGGCCATCATCCTCAAGCTGCTCGCCAAGAAGCCCTCCGACCGGCCGCACTCCGCCCGCGAGGTGGCCCGCGCCCTGGACCGGGCGGTGGTGAACCTGCCCACGGATGCGTGGGATCCCCGTGAGGCGCTCAGCTGGGAGTCCACCGGCCGCCGTGGCCCGCAGACCCGCGAGCTGCCCCGGCCGGCCACCGTGCGTCCCGGCCGTCACGCAGCCGAGGAGCCGACGCCGTCGCGCACCGCCCGGCACGCCTCGGGACGCTCCTTCCTCGGCCTCAACCTGCTGACGCTCAGGGCCCTCATCCCGGCGCTCTCGCTCATCACCCTGCACAGCACGGGTACGCTTGCCCATGCGCATCAGGTCGTGCCAGCCTTGATGCTGAGCATCCCTGTCAAGGAGGTACTGTGACCAGTCAGTTCCCCCAGGTCCTCGCGGGCCGTTACGAGATCCGCGACCTCATCGGACGTGGTGGTATGGCAGAGGTGCACCTCGGCTACGACACTCGCCTGTCGCGGGTCGTGGCCATCAAGCTGCTGCGTTCGGACATCGCCGGCGACCCCACCTTCCAGGCCCGCTTCCGCAGGGAGGCCCAGTCCGCGGCGGCGCTCAACCACCCCGCCGTCGTCGCCGTCTACGACTCCGGGGAGGAGGAGCTCCTCCAGCCCGGCGGCGCCAGCCGCACCGTCCCCTACATCGTCATGGAGTACGTCGAGGGGCACACGGTGCGTGAGCTCCTCAGCGAGGGCGAGGCCGTCCCGATCGCGGAGGCGGTGGAGATCGTCTCCGGGGTCCTGGACGCCCTGGAGTACTCCCACCGGGTGGGGATCGTCCACCGTGACATCAAGCCCGGAAACATCATGCTGACCTCCACCGGCGCGGTGAAGGTCATGGACTTCGGCATCGCGCGGGCCATTGAGGACTCCGCCTCCACGGTCACCCAGACCCACACGGTGGTGGGCACCGCCCAGTACCTCTCCCCGGAGCAGGCCCGCGGCGAGTCCGTGGACGCCCGCTCGGACCTGTACTCCACCGGGTGTCTTCTCTACGAGCTGCTCACCGGCCAGCCGCCCTTCCAGGGCGACTCCGCCGTGGCCATCGCCTACCAGCACGTGCGGGAGATCCCCAAGCGCCCCTCGTCGCTGGCGGCCGATGTGCCCGAGTCCCTGGACCGGGTGATCCTCAAGTCGCTGGCCAAGAGCCGCGAGGACCGCTACCAGGACGCCGCCCACATGCGCGCCGACCTGCAGGCGGCCGTCCGGGGCCTGTCCGTGGCCGCGCCGGCCGCCGACTCCTGGTCCCCGGCCACCTCGGTCATGGCCTCACCGGAGGCCGAGCCGGTTCAGCCCACCTCCACCTTCGCCCAGGTGGCCTCCGGGTCCTCTCCGATGCAGGCGGCCAAGGAAGCCGAGGAGCCCGAGGAGAAGCCCAAAAGCCACGCCTGGGTCTGGATCCTCGTGTTCCTGCTGTTCATGGCCCTGGCCGTCGCCGGCGGGCTGTGGGCCTCCGGGGCCTTCGACTCTCACCCGACCCCGACGCCGAGCCCCACCATCAGCAAGGTGGAGGTCCCCGACACCTCCGGTCAGGACGAGGAATCGGCCAAGAAGACCATTGAGGACGCCGGCCTGAAGTTCGCCAAGGACGAGGTCGCCAACGAGGAGGTCAGCGCGGGCCTGGCCGTCTCCTCCGACCCGGGCAAGGGCACGAAGGTCGAGCCGGGCTCCACCGTCACCGTGCACTTCTCCACCGGCTCGGCGATGGTCAAGGTTCCCGACCTGTCCGGCAAGACCCAGGAGGACGCCCGCAAGGCCCTCAAGGAGGCCGGGCTCGAGGGAGGAAACACCTCCCAGGAGGACTCCGCCACGGTCGCCAAGGACCGGGTCATCTACACCAACCCGCAGGCGGGGAACTCCGTTGCACGCGGCACCACGGTGGACCTGGTGCTCTCCACCGGGAACACCTCCGTCCCCGACGTCTCCGGCCAGGACGAGGCCACGGCGAAGAAGACCATTGAGGACGCCGGCCTGCAGTTCAAGAAGGGCGACGACGTCGCCTCGGCGGAGGTCGAGCGCGGCAAGGCCGTCTCCTCCGACCCGGCCGCGGGCTCCAGCGCCTCCTCCGGAGACACGATCACCGTGCACTTCTCCAGCGGCGCGGCCACCGCGGCGCCGACCGGTCCCGTGACGATTCCCAAGAACCTCAACGGCAAGACCGTCGAGGAGGCAACTGCCGAACTGCAGAAGCTCGGACTCAACGTCACCGTGGACTACAAGTCCTCTGACAAGGTGGATGCCAATAAGGTCATCGGTACGAGCCCGAAGGCCGGAGACCAAGTGCCCGCCGGTTCGACCGTCAACCTCACGGTCTCCAGCGGTAAGGACGGCGGAGGCGGCGACAACCAGCAACCGGGCAACCCCAATCCTGGCGGCGGAGGCGGAGGCGTCAACTGAGCGCCTGGAGGTTCAGGCGCCACGCTCTGGTTGATCCCTTCGCTCAGGTGACTGGTCGGTCCCCAGGCTTTCCTGGCCTGGGACACCGGCCACGTCCTTTTGGTGGGGCCGTGTGGTGACGATCAACATCGGCCCGGGGGCGCGGCCGGCCCGGCGCGTGAGGACGGCCCCGCTGTCACCGTCCTACCGTGCCTCGCGCTGACAACCGACCCCAAGGTCCGTCACGGACGCACCTCGCCGTTGTCCTGCAACGCCTCGTGCGGGCAACTACCCGGGGTCCCTCGCCGGCGCACCCTGCCGTCCCTCTGCCACTCCTTGCGTGGGAGTAGCTGACCCCAGGGGTCCGTCACGGACGCACCTTATCGTTGTCCTGCAACGCCTCGTGCGGGCAACCGGTCCCAAAGTCCGTCGCGGCCACGCCCCCGTCATTCCATGCGTGCGGACAGCCGACCCCTGGATCCGTCGCCGGCGCAGCCCAACATCATCCCGCCACGCCTTACCCTCGGACACCTGACCCTAGGAACCGTCACCGGCGCACCCCACCCGTTACCCTGTCACTCCTTGTGCACAGACAGGTGAGCCGCACGTCGTCGAGAACGCACCTCTGACCGTGTACAGCCCCCGCGGGTAAAGACCGGGAGCCCTCAGGTACGTCCTCAACCTCTGGGCACCTCCATCCGGCAGGCCGTCACCACCGACAGGGACATTGCGCGCGGCCGGGTGCGTGTCGTCCCGGGCGGGGGCATTCGACGCCGTCGGGGACAGCAATCCCGTCCCCCAACGCGTCACCTGCCCCCGGCCACGCGGAAATGTCCCCCACCGCGCAGGATGCCCCCAGCCGCTGCGCCTGGCGGGGCGCCCTTGGATCCCAAGCCACTGGTGCGGCGAGTGGACCAGTCCTGATTACCGTTGCTCGCAGTGATCTGATGACGCCAGCGTCCACTGCACGAAGGTGGGGATCTACTGGAGGAGGGTCGGGGGTACTCCAGGTAGGTGGGGCCCTCGTGCAGTACGCACAACCCCCGACCAGTAGATCCCCGCCCTCGTGCAATAGGCCGGCTCAAAGCAGAAGTGGGCCGGACTCGACGTCGAACCACGACTTCCGGGTGCCTGCGCGAGAACCAGAAGGGGTGTGAGGCAGGGAAAGGGGCCGGCTCCGGGATAGGGGCTCCCAGCCCTGGACTGGGAGCTCCCAGCGGTGGGATGAGAGTGCCCGGCCCCGCCGCCACGACCCTGGCGGAGTCGATCAGGGCCACGACTCTGCGACCCTCCAGACCTCTTACCTCGACCCACCCGCGTCTCCAGGACGACCACACCACCTCCAGCTCCAACCTGGGTGAGCGCCTCAGACATGAAGAGAACGCAACGCCTGGGCGGGGTACAGACCGCGAGCCTTCAGGTGTATCCGTACGCGCTAAGCGCCCAAGTCTGGCCCGGGCCACACGGAGCACCCGTATCCGTCAGGCTCTCGCCAACAACGGGGACATTCCACGCGGCCGGGTGCGTGTCGTCCCGGGCGGGGGCATTCGACGCCGTCGGGGACTGTGCTGTCTCCTCACTTCTGAGACATTTGGGGGTCATGACTTCTGAGACGTTTGGGTGTCATGACTTCTGAGACACTGATTGGGGTTATGACCTGTGAGACGTTCGGGGGCGTCGGGGTGGGAGCGGGATGAGTCTGTAGGGCGGTTTCTTGGTGTCGATGGTGGAGCGGTTGCCTTGCTGCCTCTGGGTG
>ERZ773050.716-NODE-716-length-18560-cov-7.021670_pt1 | contig 18560 bp, 9 predicted proteins | sample MGYA00580632_ERZ773050 | MGnify/ENA primary metagenome ERZ773050 (study PRJEB29015, sample SAMEA2738123) | human oral metagenome | biome: human oral; feature: human-associated habitat; material: saliva | place: China | collected 2166 ... | reverse complement strand
TCAGTCCAACGATGTAACCAACAGCCGAGAGAACGCCCGAGGCGACCGCGTGCCACTGCCACGATCGGGCAAGAAGAGAAGGCGAAACGGATACTCCGTACATCAGCAGCGCGCCGACGACGCCAATGAGTGAAATATCCATAACACCTCCTGTGAATATGTCTCATTCTGCCCGATCTGCAACCCAGACGAGCGTGAAATAGGGCAGTTTCACAGTGGAGTGAGGCTCAAAACCCAGGTGTTCATAGAGGTACCAGCGCAGATTCTCTTGCATTTTTTCGCGCCCCGCAGCGGTGGAACGCAAGTAGGACGAGCGCGTTGTCCCCAGCTCCATAATGGCTTCGGGCGTCATGGAATCATTCCAATCGAAACGATTCAATACCGGTTGCGACCAGTGCTCACCCACGGCCGGAGGACGGTCGGGACGGTGAACATCACCCGAACGCATAATTCTCGTGAGCCTGTGGACCCATGGGATTGTCACATCCATTTGATTCCACACAATCATCAACTGCCCACCGGGACGCACAATTCTGTGCATTTCCTGCCCCGCTGCCTGCCGGTTTCGCATTTGCGCCCGGCGCTGCCTGTGCATTTGCCGTCTTTGGACGACCCGCATCCAGTGATTGCAGGTCGGCGTAGGAAAGTTCCTTTTTGTTCTTCTGTTTCATTGTTTTTCTTGTTAAAAAGTTGGACTTCTTTTTTTTGAATCATTCATTACGGCTGTTACATCCCAATTATGGGACTTGACTTTTTCGGTGTTCTTGACGGACACAGCCGTAAGGCTTTACGCAGTACCCTTGTATGCTCACTACCCATCAGGGGTTGCATTTCCTTGGCAATCTTGCTCTTGGTCACCCGTGCATAAATCTCGGTCGTGGAGATGAAGCGATGCCCCAGCATCTTGCTCACCGTCTCTATCGGAAGTCCGTTCTCCAGACAGATGGTCGTGGCAAAGGTGTGCCGTGCGGTGTGCGAGGTCGCTTGAGTATGCGGTGGCAGTCCTGCCTTAATACATATCTCCTGAATAGTTCTATTGAAATTACTGTTGCTGGGAAACTCTCGAAAGAAAAGCCCCTCCCTTCGTCCGTGGCTCACAATGGCGAGTATTTTCTCGGCAACGGGCAGCAACGGGACAATACTTCTGTTCTGTGTCTTTGTTCGACAGAGCGATATGTACCTACGCCCATCCCCGAATGTATAAACATCGTCCATTCGGAGTTTCTTTAAGTCTGAGAATGCCAGCCCCGTGAAACATCCCAAGAGGAAAATAAGTCTGCAATGGTTATCTGTCGAGCGGTGCGGACGGTAAGCCAAGAGTTTTTGCAGGTCGTCCGCCGTAAGTGCATTGCGCTCGTAGGTAGGCGTTTCTATGTCTATGAGTTCAAAAGGGTCTTCACGAACGTATCGCTCCTGCAATGCCTTGCGAATGACCTGATGCAAGTGGCGTAGGCGGTTGCCGACACTGCTTTCCTTGTTTCCCAAGTCCCGAAGCATAAAAAGGCGATAGTCCTCAAGCAAAGTCTTGTCCACCTCTGTGGGCATACAGTCTGCCCTGTCCCTTACTTGCAGGAAATGAACAAAACTCTTGTAGCTGTCCTTAAAAGCCCTGACAGTTGCCTTGCTTAATGTTCTGCCCTGCAATTCCTCCTTGTATTCACAAACGGATTGATATAGCTCCGTAAGTGTTGGCATGGGGCGACTTTGCTGCATATAACGCTCCTTGAGGTATTCCGCCGTGATATAGTTTTCTTCCCTTAATGTACGTTCATAGAGTGAATGCAAGCACTCTTCTATTGAGTTCAGTTGCAGATTGATGCCGCTTGAATTACCTGTTGTCGCCTTGATGCACCCTTTTCGGGCAAGCCACTCGTCGGGGGAAGTTTGCAACTGCGTGGAAAACGATGAGGACGTTCCATTACAGGTGATACGGCAACGGATTACGCATAGTCCGTCTTCATTGGTCTTGCTTCTATCTATGTAGAATAGTATGGCAAATGTACTTTTCATTGTTCTGCGGTTTTAGTTGGTCAGTTGATAATGTGCGAGTTGTGGAAGTATTTTCTCTATGTCCAGAAAGACACGCTCGGGAGATGTCTCCGCATACACTTGCGTGGTTTTGATTTGACTGTGTCCGAGCATTTTGGAAACGCTCTCAATGGACACGCCCTCCGACAGTGTCATCTGAGATGCGAAGGTATGCCGTGCCATGTGATAGGTCAGCGTTTTCTGAATACCGCAAAGCCGTGCTATCTTTTTGAGGTGTATGTTTACCGTGTCGCATCCGGGTATGGGCAGCAGATACCCCTTGGGCGGTTCGTGTCGGAAAGCCCTCGTGTGAATGCCCCGATAACGCTCGATAATGGCAGTGGCTTCGGGAAGTAGGGGGATGTGGCACACGTTGCCCGTCTTTATTCTCGGCTTGCGTATCCAAGTCATTCCCGCTTCGTGAAAGACGTGCTGCTCCGTCAAGTGATACACGTCGGTATAGGAAAGCCCCGTCAGGCAGGAGAAAAGGAACATATCCCTCGACACTTTTTCATAGCCTTGCAATTTATCTTCTCCCAAGGCTGCGATAAGACCTACCTCCTCCCTTGTGATGTAACGTGGAGTACCCACTTCCCAACGAATGGAATGGTTGATGAAGGGATAGGTGTCAATGATGTGCCGTTTATGCAGGTCTTTGAGCAAGGAAGCCAGCATGGAGAGATAGCCAGCCGAAGTGTTGAGCTTGAATCCCTTTTCTTTGGCGAAGTAGTCCTCCAAGTCTTTGATAAAGGCGATGTCGGCTTTCTGCACGGGAATATCCTCCACACGGTAGCGATACCTGACGAAGTTTGCCAGATGCTTGTGAAAGAGCAACAGGCATTTTAGTCTGCGTTCGCTGCGGTCTATGCCCACACGCTCACGGAAGCGGTCGATATACTCGTCTGTATGATGCAGCAGTCCTTGTGACTCACTGTTCAGTCCGAATACAAGCTCCCGTACTCGCTCTGCCGTGATGGGAGCATCGGATTTACCCGAAAGAGACTCATAAACCTTGTGTATGCTCACCTGAAGGCGGTCAAGTTCCTTGTTTACCGATACGGCTTCGGCACTCTTGCCCAGCAGTCGGTTTTTGCGACTGTCCCACAAACGAGGAGTACACGAGCATTTGCAACTGAACTGTACCATAGAGCGTCCTGCGCTGATGCGTCCCATGATGGGACTTTTTCCGTTTTTGTCCTGCGTACCTCTCTTGAGGTAGAAAAGCAGCTTGAATTTTTCTTTTTCCATTGTTTTTTACTTGCAAAATTACACTTCTTTGAGGAACTTTGAACGATGCAAAACATTGATAATGAAAGAGAAAACTCCGTTTTAGTTACCACTTTCAGCCGTCCTTTTCCTTTCATCGTTTTTCGAACGATTTGGTAACTGAACTCCCTCCTTTTCGCTCCCTTTTCTGCCTGTTTCCTATGATGCAACCCTAAGAAGAAACAAGCAATATCCGCTGTATTTCAGTCAGATATGAGTTTTATGCCATTTTCTGCTTTCTACTCCCATACTTCGGCATAGAAAGCTGCAAGCTCAGGAACCTTGATGAAGGTGCGGAAGCGCTCCTTCTGGATGATCTCGTTGGTGATGGAGAACTCGTAGTCTGTGCTCTTCTTTGCAAAGACGGCAGCCCAGGCATCAAAGCTGTTGATGCCTTGCTTCTCGAGGGCCTGTGGGCGGAGATACTTGAAGAGCAGATAGAGCTCGGTCAAGCTATTGGAGATCGTCGTTCCGCTGAGGAAGGTTGCTCCTAGGTCTTTGCCCGAACGCTCTTGGATGGTACGAATGGCAAAGAGCAAGTTGAGCGCTCGCTGTGAGCCATCAGGGTTCCCTAGGCCCGATACACGGTCGTGGCGGGTGTTGAACATGAGGTTCTTGAATTGGTGTGACTCATCGACGAAGAGGTGATCTATGCCCATCATCTTGAAGTCCACGGCGTCGTCCTTACGCTCGGAGATGCTGTCCTGGATGTCGCGGAGCTTGACCTCGAGTGTTTGCTTGCGCTTCTCAAGTCCTTTGAGCATCCCTCGGGAGATGTCTTTGCCTTCTCTTCGGAGGACATCGAGGTTCTCTTCCACGGAGTCCATCTCCTTTTGTAGGATGGCTTGTTGTATCTCTAGGGCCTGAGGGATCATCCCGAACTGCTCGTGCGTCAGGATGATGCAATCCCAGTCGTTGTTCTTGATGTCAGCAAAGATGCGCTGGCGGTTCTGCTTGGTAAAATCATCCTTGCCGGGGTAGAGTATCCGCGCATTAGGATAAGCCTTGCGGAAGGTGTCAGCGATATCAAAGACGTTGGCCTTGAGCCCTATGATCATGGGCTTATTTGCCAGTCCGAGTCGCTTCATCTCATAGGCTGCGGTACACATGATGAGCGTCTTCCCGGCCCCTACTTCATGGTCGCATATCCCCCCGCCATTGGTTTTCAGCATCCATACGGCATCTTTCTGACTCTTGTATAGGTCAGGGATGCCGAGACGCTTGAGGTCTAGGTCGGGGAAGCTCTGATGCGCTCCGTCGAAGCTCGGGCGCACGAAGCAATTGAAGAGTTCGTTGTAGCGATCGGTGAGCTGCTCTTTGAATGTCTCGGGGCGTCTTGTGAGCCAATCGACAAAAGCTTGTCTAATCTCCTCGATCTTGCTGTTGGCTTGCTGGATTTTCTCGCCATCACGCACCTTGATGGACTTCGTTTCTCCCGAGGAGGGATCGATGACCTCCTTGCTCTTGTTGATGTCGGGAATGGTATTATGCAGGGCATGCTTCAGTAGGTGTAGCCCGTCGTATCGACGGAACTCACCTTGTACGGCGTATTTATGCCAGATGTTACCATTCTTCCGATCACAAGTGATGGTATACTCATCCATGTTGGCGTGATAGGCCACACGGATCTCTGTGCCGAAGAAGTCGGAGGCAAACTCACCGTACACAGCTGCTGGTATCCAGCGCTCCCCGAGGTTGAAGTCCAGGTCGGCAAAGGGTATAGGCCTTGGGCGTGCTGCCATAAGAGCTGCCAAGCTCTGTTTCCCTTCTTCGTGGTCGGGATGGTCAAGGAGCCAAGAGGCCAGCCTGTCAGCTTTCTCGATCACGTTGCCCGAGATGAACTTATCGACTACCTCATAGCCACCTGCCTCAGGATTGTAGTAGATACGTCCCTCGAGGGCAGAGATGATGTCACTCTCCTCCATCTCGGGAAGTAGCGAAGCCATGTAGGAGAGCTCTACACTTCCGTACTTGTTGAGCGAGGCTCCTAGAGCCTCAAGGGGATCGGAGGCTATCGAGAGTTCGTCGGGGGAGAAGGCTGTGGGATGATCGAAGATATCCGCTTTGACGAAGTGTCCATCGATAGAGCGCTCAAGAAAGAGCATCTCTAGCCCCGTGGCATCCATCTTGATGACGTCCGTATTGGCTTTCTTGTTCAGCTCCCCCCAACGAGCGACGTAGGCATCGTAGAGCCGGTTGAGCTTTTCCCGTTCCTCTTTGTCCTCGGCATGGTTGGTGGCCTCATAGTCATAGAGCCGGTGGTAGCTCTCGCGGATCTCTATGTAGGCTCTTAGGCGAGTAAGCTGAGCGATGGGGAGATCCATGGGGTGAAAGGTTGGTCGCCTCTTGAGGTCAGAGAGGTAGCCTACCTGTCCTTTCTGCACGACGATCGAGCCATCACGAAGGTGGCTATCGGGAGCGGAGAGGAAGGGGCGAGGAGATGTGTCAAAGACCTCCCGATGTTCGGTTGTGGGGACCACTTGGCCTTGTTCGGCTTCATCAGTGAGATCGAAGAGAGAAGCTCCTTGGAGCGTATCGCGAGCAGGCTGCTTACGCCTGCGAGTTGCTTGGGTCTTAGTTTCCGTATGAGCCTTCAGAGAGGAGGTTTCATGCTTGGGGGTGTTGGTCTTGAGTTCAGCACTCACCCGCCCTACTTCCAGAGTCCAAAGGGTGTATTCTTCTGGGGCAAAGAGTAGCTCCTCCTGCTCGTGGCTTGCCTGCATGATGGGGTGATGATCGTCATCGAAGTACACGGTCTGCCCATTCATCTCTCGGGGAGCTTCCACGTCGGGTCGTCGCTCAGGTTCTTCATACTGGCGAAATAGGGTGAGTGCTGGGACTCCCTCAGGTGCAACTTCTTCGTCAGGGAGCACCCTTTGTCCCTTGTCTTGCTCCTCTGTCGGGCGCTCTTCCGCCTGTAGAGCTTCCTTTGTGAAGTGCCCTTGTACGAGCTCTTCCAGCTCTTCTATCTGATGGAGCTTAGTGGGAGAGAAGTAGAGATCTCGCTCAATGCGTAGCCCTTTTATCTGGACTTCTTCCATCTCATCGATCGAGATGTTCCCGAGCTCCCATCCATAGCCCATGGTAACTGCTCCAAAGCCGATACGCTCCTTGGGGTCGTACTCCAGGAGGTAGGCGGTGTAAGCTCCAGCGGGGAAGAAGTAGCGAGCATAGGCGGTACGATCGCCGAGGAGTTCTTTCTCTGTCGTGTAGAGCCGGGGGAGGCTCTTCTCGATGCCTTTAGGCATCAGGTTAAAGGCATCGTCTCTCTCTTTGTCTTTCTTCTGAGCCTCCTTCTGGGATGACCCTACGGTCACTCCGAGAGCGAGGAGCTTCTTCTCGGCTTCAGCTTGGCGTTCTTCTTCTGTCCTTGCGACTCCTGTGTTGTAGAGCTTTCGGTCAAAGTGCTGCGCTACATCTTGAGTAAGCTGTATCCGCAGGCTGTCAGCCATCTCGTCCATACCTCCATCGAATTGGTATACCCAGGCTGCTTTCCCGTAGGGATTGGTTCCCATGGTTCGCTCGGTGGCAATCGTATGCGAGCGGACCTCTTCCCATGGGCCCTCTAAGAGGGAGTTGTGGGTGAAGGCTATGGAGAAGCCATCGCCACTGGGTACGGCTGCGGTGCGTACGAAGCGCTCTTCTTCGCCTGGTGTTATCCCCTTGCCCGTTTGCTTTTGCAGGACGATGAGATCGCTACCGACCTCGGTCCCCGCGTGCTCTGAGAACATACCCGAGGGTAGGCGAATGGCCGAGATGAGTCGGCTCTGCTCCATCAGATAGCGTCGGAAGATCTCGTTGTAGGGGGAGTCAAGCAATCCCTGCGACGTGATGAACGCCAGGACGCCACCCTCTCGTAGGCTCTCCAGCCCCTTGATGAAGAAGTAATTGTGGATGGTGCGTGTCGCTTCCCGCTTGATGCTATCCTTCCCTTTGGAGTAGGCTCGATCATAGACCATGAAGTCACCGAAAGGGATGTTACTTGTGATGAGGTCATACCGGTCCGCTTCAGCGAGCTCGCCGAGGGATTCGAAGGGGGCTTGGCGAACCGTGACTTTGCTCTCTCCAAGGGGATGGAGTGCTTGGGCTATCCGAGCTGTGAGTAAGTCCTTCTCGAGTGCGTCGACACGGCGAGCATAAGGGGCAAAGGTATCGGCAAAGGCTCCTATCCCAGATGATGGATCCAGGCAAGAGCGAAACTCCACTCCGGTCTCAGCTAAGGCTGTAGCGATGGCGGAGACTATGCGCGTGTCGGTATAGAAAGAGGTCAAGACACTAGCCTTGATACTCTCCCAGTAACGTTTGGCGATCAGAGCATCGGGAGCTTCTCGGTAGATGAGCTGCTTCAAGGTGCAGGTGGGCTTAAAGAGCTCTTGCTCGGACTTTGCCCAGTAGCGAATATCCTCGGGCTGGTCGGTGCGATTCAGTACGCATTTGAGCCCTCCGAAGCCTTGGTATGCGGCTAGTATGATCCGCTCTTCTTCGGTGGCTAGCCTTTGCTCTTTCTCGAGGAGAAGGATGATACGGATCGCTTGGGTATTGGCCGCAAGTACGGCTTTCTTGTTGTAAGGCATAGCTGAGTTTGTGCTTCTGAGTGGGATTCTAGAGGTCGTCCGAAAAGTCACTAATGTTCCGCCGAAAAGTGGCTAATCTTTTGGGCAAAAGATTAGCCACTTTTTCTCGATTGATACGGTACTTTCCCGAGGAAGATTAGCGACTTCTTTGAGGACTACCCTTGGAGGCGAACTCAAAGGCTGTGGATCCGTCTTCCCTGAGGGTGATATGGGCATTGAACTTCTTGCCCGTCTTGTTCTGAAAACCTTTGATCAGGCTGGTCCGTCTACTAGAGAGGAGCTCCTTGATGTGTGCTTCTGTGAGCTTTACCCCGCAGATCTCTCTGAAGATGTGGAAGCCACACGCCTCGTTGCGGTACTTGATGATCTTGGCAAAGATGCCCACAGAGTCCTGGCCGCAGAGCGGACAGCGATAGGAAGGATAGACTGGAGCATCAGCCTGCAGGGCAAGGAGCTTGTGACAGATGTCTGTGGTGTAGCTTCTGATACGGAGAGCGAAGTCCTCGGCAGAAGCTTTCCCCGCTTCGATGGCTGAGAGGGAGAGCTCCCAGTTGGCCGTGAGTTCGGCATTGGCTAGTTCCTGGTCCTTGACGAGCTGATAGATGGACAGCCCTTTCTCGGTGGGGATGAGCGTCTTCTTTTCCCGACAGATGAGTTCGCGTAGGATGAGTGTCTCGATGATGCTTGCGCGGGTAGCGGGTGTCCCGAGCCCGCACTCGGCAATCGCCTTGCGACGCTCGGCATCGGTCAGCTCCCGCCCAGCATGCTCCATGGCGGAGAGCAGGGAGGCTTCGGTAAACAAAGGCTTGGGCTTAGTCTGATGCTCCGTGATCTCAGTGTGACGAAGGGGTAAGCGCTCCCCTTCGGCGAGCATGGGGAGTTGTTCGAGGAGCTCGTCCTCGTCGTCTGTTGCCTCCGCTTTGTCCTTTCCTCCGTCTTGAGAATAAGCTCTCCAGCCCAGCGATAGTCTACGGGTAGCCCGCCAGCTGTAGCGGTAGGTCCCGTCGCTCAGTTCCGCCTGCATGCGCTCTTCTTGGCTGTTAGGAGCGAAGGCTTCGATGAAGCGGCGGCGAATCATCTGATAGATCGTCGCCTCCTCTGGGGATAGTCCCTCGGGGGACTCACCTGTCGGGAGGAGGGCATGATGGTCGGTCACCCGATGATCATCGACAACATGTCGATTAAGCGCTTGGCTAAGCGTGACACCAAGCTGATGGAGTAGCGTGGGGATCGTTTCGAAGACATCTTCGCTGATGTAGCGACTCCCGGTGCGGGGGTAGCTTATGATCTTCTTCTCATAGAGCGCTTGGGCTAGCGACAGGGTCTTGTCGGCCGAAAAGCCGTGCTTGCGGTTGGCCTCTTTCTGAAGCGTGGTGAGGTCAAAGAGGAGCGGAGGTGGGGTCTCGGTGCACTTCCGCTCGACCGATAGGACCTTCAGATGGGACTGACCTCTTAGCTCGCTTAGGGCGCTTTGTGCTGCATTCTTCTCCTCGAAGTGCTCTTGACAAAGCGCCTTGAGGAGGATACCGTCTTGCTCAATCGTGGCATGGAGCCTCCAGTAGGGGCGGGATGAGAAGCCTTGGTGCTCTAAGAAGCGACGACATACCAGGGCAAGTGTCGGGGTCTGTACGCGACCCAGAGAATAGGCACCACGGCGAGCTATCGAGAGCGCTCGGCTGGCATTGATGCCGACGAGCCAGTCGGCTTCGCTACGTGCTTTGCCTGCCTGGTAGAGTGCATCATACTGCTCCCCGGGTTTGAGCTTGGCGAGCCCCTCCTGAATCGCCTTGTCGGTGAGGGAGGAGATCCATAGCCGCTGGAAGGGCTTTCGGCAGGCGAGGTAGCTGTAGATGTAGCGGAAGATAAGCTCTCCTTCTCTTCCGGCATCGGTAGCGACGATGATCTGCTCGGCACGCTCGAAGCAGGAGCGGATCGTCTTCAGCTGTTTGAGGGCAGTCGGGTCGTCTTCGAAGGTTTTCCCCTTGCGGATCTGTCGAACGATGAGCTGAAAGGGCTGCGGGAGGATGGGGAGTTCGTCGGCCTTGTATGTCCCGAGTCCGTAGTGTTCGGGCAGGGCTAGGGTGATGAGGTGACCGAATGCCCAAGTGACGAGGTAGCCCTTGCCTTCGATGAAGCCGTCTTGTGAGTGTGTAGCCCCGACGATGCGGGCAATATCACGAGCTACAGAGGGCTTTTCTGCGATGATACAGGTCGTCATGGTCTTGTGTCTTTGCTGTCATCCTTAGAGCTTACGTCCGCGACGAGCCTTACGCTCTTGTTTCTGCTTCTGATCGGCTGTGGGCTCTGTTTGCTCAGACTTGAGGGGCTCTTTGAGGTGCTTGGTCGCTTCGTTGGTTTTGCCTTCGTTGTTCACTGCTACCTGGGTCTTGTGCCCCTCGGCTACGGCTTCGACCTCCTGCTTCCCTTGCTTCTTCTCGGGGTTGTACTTGAAGAAGCGGGGGCGGTTCTGTTCCTTATCCATGCGGACGTAGGCGTTGAAGTGCTTGCCTTCCTTGTCGACCATGTTCTTGAGGTAGAGGGTGCGTCCTGAGTCAAGAGCCTCTCGCTGCTTCTCGGTCAGCTCAAGTCCACAGAGCTTACGGGGTGCGCCCTGGCTTTGCCCTGAGGAGAGAGACTGCTCCTGACGCTCCCGGAGGCTCTTGCTGTCGCCGAAGATGAACTCGATGCCCTTCTTATCAGCATTGACTTGAAGCGTAGCGTCGAAGGGCTTACCGTTCTTGGAGGTCATGCCCTCTACTTTGACAGCCTTACCCTCGACGAGGTCCTTGTACTGCTGGTCAGAGAGCGTCACCCCTTTGATCTCCTTGGGGATGGATACTCGGTCAGCACGTAGGGCAAGGAGCTCGTTGGTCTGTGGGTCGATGGATACGTAGGCGTCGAAGAGCTCTCCCTGCTTGGTGACGACTTCGATGGTCTTGCCTAGGTTGCCCGTCTTGAGGAGCTGTGCCTTATCCTCGGGGCTGAACTTGTAGCCCATGTAAGGGAAGTCAAGCTGAGGCTCCTTGCGCATGGCATGAACGGCAAGACCGATGTTGCCATCATCGTCGGTGCGGAACGCTAGGCGTGCCTCGGTGTAGATCGAGCTATTGCCGTAGGGTACAGCGATGGGTAGGAGGTCGCTCTTCTGCCAGGAGAGCATCTTTTCGAGCGCTCCACTGGCTTCGAGCTTCTCGCGACTGAGACCGAGATCCTCGAGCATACGCCAGTCGATCTTCTCGGGATCGATGGCGGTAGTGCGCTTCTGCATGGGAAGAAAGTCCTCGAAGGATACTTGCTGTGCTTTGATGAGCTCTTCGGAGGCAGGATGGTGCCGATTCTGCAAGGAGGAGCGAAGGCTCTCTACGCCTTGCTCGACGTTGCTTGCAAGGACCTTGTAGAGTCCGAAGCGAGTCGGGTCGTTGAACTGCTTGAGGAAGTTCTTCATGAAGTTCTTCAGCAGCCCGTCTTGATTATTGAACTTGAGGAAGCTACTCTGATTGGTGGCCTCGGCGGCGGTCGTCTTGAGCTCGCCCTCCTCGTTGATGTCCGAGATGATGGAGAGTTTGCCTACCTCGGATGCATTCTGGACCTCTGTACGGTCCTCTAGGACCAGTACGTAGTCCTCTGTGTGATTGTTGTCCATAATGATGCCAATTGTCTGATATAAAGTATCCTGTAGGGCAAATATAGGGGTAGGGATAATCTCTCCGAGAAGGTCGGGATGGAGGAGGAAAAGCGAGGAAAAGACGGGAAAGCGTAGAAAGCCTAAGAGAAATGCTTGTCTACTTGGATGGCAATCGTTATATTTGTGCGTGTGTTAAATTATAGTAACGAGGTAACTCCTTGTTTTAGTTCGGCTTCGATTGATGAATTGGCAGGTGTTTTTGGGAAGGATAGAGCGTAGAGGAGGTGTGGGGTTTGTGCTTTCTCTTGGGAAGTACTTTGTTCTGCTGTCGATCTTCTTTATTGCCTTTGAGGGGTATGCACAAGCCCCAGGGAACACACGACGGCAACTTGAGGCAATCGAACGAACTTTTGCCGATCTAGCTCAGCGCAATGCCTATGTTGAGAGCTTAGACTATAATGACCTGCCTATGGTACATTTACCCATAGGGATGAAACGAACGATTAGCGGTATGGAGGTTACCATCGCCGTTAATCGTTTTGCATTGGGACCAACCCATAGTGAACTTGCCGTTTATGCAAAAGCCATTATTCCACAGGGAAGTGATGGTCGTAGGTTAGTCCTCTTCTTTGGCGCAGAGGGTGTCAAGGGTACTCATTCAGGAGGCTTGGCTGATGAGGTTAAGTTGTCACTTCTCCAAGATGTCGAGATCCCGTTCAATGGAGGTAATACCTCCCTGGTTCTTAAGGGCGGTTTCAATCGTAGTCGAGGTATCTCTGAGAGTAACACTTACATGACCATCAATTGTGATGGCTTCAGAAACTTAGCTTTAGATGCAGAGGTGCATTTCCCAACCTCACTGATATCATCAGCCACGAATGGCGAACAAGTAGTTGGTCGTTTCAGCACTATCATAGAAAGCTGGGACGACTTACTTGTATCGATGAGCTTACCTTCTTTTGAAATTAAGGGGCTTAAGGGCTATGTTTTTGAAGCTAATGATGTGGTCTTTGACTTCAGTAGCATACGCAACTCTAGAGATATACACTTCCCTAAGGAGTATGAACAAGGTTTTCTGCCAGATGAACGTACACTATGGCGGGGTGTATATGCTAAGAGTGTTTCAGTGACTCTACCTAAAGCTTTTTCTAATGCTCGTTTTTCTGCCGAGAATCTCCTAATTGATGATAATGGCATTACGGGGATATTTGCTGCGGATAATGTCCTGCAGCTAGATAAGGGTAGTGCCAGCGGTTGGAAATTCTCCGTGGATCGCTTTGCGATGCACCTTGTAGGGAGCGAGCTAATCTCTTCAGAGCTGAAAGGTCGCCTAGGCTTACCTTTCAAAGGGGAAACAACAACCTTAGCTTATGAGGGCTCTATGCAAATGAATGACCGTTATACATTGGTTGTTCGGCCAGACTCTAGTTTAAGCTTCTCAATCTTTAATGCCGAGGCTCAATTAGATCCCAGCTCTTATGTTAAGCTAGATTTAATAGATGACAAATTTGTCCCAGAGGCTGTCCTGCATGGTCGGATGACTCTTGGTAAGACCGAGGGACTTGATGATCTAAACGCTCCTGAGTCTGTTAAGCTAGCGAGCTTAAAATTTCGCAACCTTCGTTTAACTACTCAAGCACCTTATATTAGCGTCGAGGCTTTGGGGTACGAGGGTGAAGCTAAGCTGGGAGATTTTCCCCTTTCCATACAGCAGTTAGAATTAGGAGCTAATGATCGAGGTGCCCATTTAACACTAGGAGCTGGGCTCAGCCTAGGGAAAAACCTCTTTTCGGGGAAGACCAACATTACACTACGAGCAGCTTATCGCGATAATGTCTGGTCTTATGAGGGTATGGATGTCAGCGAGATTGCCCTTGATGCTAAAATTGCGGGCAAGATTGGTCTAGTAGGTAAGCTTAATTGGCATCGCGACAATACAATCTATGGGAATGGCTTTACTGGGAATCTTCTCCTATCGCTAGGTTTAGGCAAGACTGATCATGTTTCGTGGAAAGTCCGTGCAGGCTTTGGTCGTAAAGACAGCAATAGTTATTGGTATGCTGATGGTCTAGGGACTTTCCCTCAAGGTATACCGCTTGTTGCTCCTATGACCCTCAATGGTATTGGGGGAGCTCTTACTTATGGCGTGCGTGCTGAAGGGCAAAGTGCCGAGGGTGGCAAATTCCGGAGTGCTCAGTATGTGCCTGATGAGAGTAAGGGACTCGGATTTAAGGCATCTACATTATTTGAAATCAGCAAAACGGCACAAGGTGAGGCTGCCCTAGAGATAATTTTTTCTCGTTCTGGAGGCTTAAGTATGGTCGGTTTCTATGGCTATGCCCAATTCCCTAAGGACCTTAGGGGCGAAGTGTCCGCAGAAGAGAGGATAGACCAACAACATCGCACCATCCCGAGTAACCTAGGTGAACAGCTGAAGCAGGGAGGCGACTTTGAGAAAGTCCTGGGAGCTTTAAGTATAAAGAAGCTACCAGAAGCGCTTAAGGGGTCTAATATTTCGGGATCTATTTTTATGCAACTGGACCTGGACAATAGTAGCCTACACGCCGTGAGCCAAGTCTATGTGTCAAGTCCAGCTGGTGTCATCGCAGGCACTGGTCCTGATGGACTTGCTGGAAGAGGTGTACTGCATATTGATCCTAAGGAGTGGTATTTACATCTAGGAACTCCAGCGACTCCTATTGGCTTGAAGTTAAATGTTGGTAGCATTCTCGCTGTTAAGAGTGATGCTTACCTAATGGCAGGAAGCCGTATTCCGGGTATGCCTGCTCCTCCGCAAGAAGTAGCTAATCTTATAGGGCAAGATATTAGCCGTCTGAGCCTAGGGCGTAATTTAGACGCTCTAAGTACGGGTAAAGGCTTCGCTTTCGGCTCTAAACTGGGAGTGCGTACTGGAGACCTTCAGTTTGCCATTATGTATGCCAACTTTAATGCAGGCTTAGGTTTTGACGTGATGCTCAAGGATTATGGTCAGGCACAATGTCGAGGTCGTTCGGGTACAATCGGGCTTAATGGCTGGTATGCTCAAGGGCAGGCTTATGCCTATCTGCAAGGTGAGTTGGGCGTAAAAATTAAGTTGTGGTTAGTGCGTATGCGTATCCCTGTCATCAGGGGAGGGGCGGCTGCCTTGCTACAAGCGGGCTTGCCAGACCCAACCTTCTTCAAGGGATACCTTGGCGTAAATCTCGATGTGCTTGGACTGGTGAAGGGGCATGCTCGCTTTAAACTAAGTATCGGCGAAGAGTGTGAAGTTGTAACCCCAGGTTCGTCTCCCATAGATGAACCAATAATCAATGACCTCTCGCCTGTTATTGGGGAGCAAGAAGTAAGTGTCTTTGCTGTACCTCAAGCAACTTTCAATGTTGCAATGGGTAAAACCTTTGAAGCCTCCAACGAGAGCGGTGTAAATAAGACCTATCGTGTTAGCCTCAATAGCTTTGATCTTAAAGATAAGGAAGGCAAGAGCATTAGTGCTAAACTTCTGTGGAGTGATAATAAGACTAAGCTCAGCTTGCAGGCTAAGGAAGTGCTTCCTCCAAATACAGAGCTTACGGCAAGTGTTCGTGTTGGCTTCGAAGAGTTTATAAATGGCTCTTGGCATCAAGTTGTGACTTCGGGTAAACCGGCAATAGAAGAGAAGACACATACTTTCACTACGGGTGGGGCTCCCAGCGAAATCCCTCTTGCTAATGTCGTTTATGCTTACCCAGTTGTAGGTCAGTCCTACTTCCTCCCCAAGGAAAGTAATAAAGGCTATGTACAGCTCAAGATGGGACAAAAGTACCTCTTTGAGAAGGGCTTTGACTATAAGATGAGCTTCCTTGATGAAGAGGGAGGGCGAGTATCCACGGACTTCAACTACAACGAGAGTGAGAATAGACTAGAGTTTATTATTCCCAGCCTGAGAAAGAAAACTCCCTACACTCTGAGCCTAGCTTACACCGCACAAGTTCAGAAGGGTCAAGAAAGTACTAAGAATAACTCTACTACTGATATTGATAGCGAAGACTTAAGTGTGCGTATTGGAGGTGATAGGGCTGAGCGCCTTGTGGCTAGCAACCTAGAGAAAGCTATCCTCAGCTATGACTTCAGCACAAGTCAGCACAGTACCTTCAAGGAAAAGATGGATGCCCTCAAGATTAAGGATGGCTTTGCAACTTATGATGAAGCCTCTGCTTATCCTCTTGAGCTGGATGTCCGAGCTGATGAGGCTTTTGATGAGGCTGAAGTATTAGGGGTAGAGACAACACAAGGGAAAGCCCTTGTGCAACTCAAAGCAACGCTAGAAGAGGATTATTTTGCCAAGACCGTCTACCCCTTAGTTTATGAGGGCTATCCCTTTGCTGGACTTGAGTTAACTAATCGTAGTGAGCAACCCTATGGAGTACCACCCTATTATGCCTTTGCTCCAAGTCCATACTTCTTGTCTAAGTTGAGTGATGGCACTCTTAATCAGCAAGCTTATCGATTCCCCTTCACTTTCTTAGCCTCGCGTGTTGTCTTTGCTGACTTCAGCGATCTACAGGGGCTTGTGGTCAATAACCGAGAGTTAGTAGGTCGTAGTATCTATGAGCGCTTCGCCCTTGGAACCTTACCCGTACTCAGACATGGCAAGTATAAGACTCTTGTGAACTATGTCTTACCCAATGGTACGATAAGCTCTACGATGCCTATCCTTTACAATAACAACCTCAAGTTTAACGCAGAGCGATGAAACAAGTAAGATGGGGTATGAGGCTCTTTGCCCTTGGAATATGTTTATTGCTTTCGGCTACGGTCAAGGCACAAACGAAGTCCCAGGGAAGCATCAAAGTAAGGGCTGAAGTTCATAGTAATAAAGTATTATTGCGATGGATTGCCGGTGATGCCAAAACTTGGGAAAGCTTAAACAAGTATGGAGTTCGCTTAGAGCGTCTGACTATTGCACGTAACGGACAAATACTACCAACCCCAGAAGTACACATCTTGGGTGCTGAGCTCAAGCCAAGAGAGAGCGATGAACTCAAGGCTATAGCCACACAATATCCTATGGGCTTAGTGATGGCACAAGCTGTCTTTGGGGAGGACTTTGAGATAGGTCTCGGAGATAACTCCATGGCTAAGGCTATAGCTCTTGATGAGCAAAGAGAGCAGCGTTATCTCTTCTCGGCTTATGCGGCCGACCTATGCTTCCCTGTTGCCAAGGTTATGGGATGGGGTTGGGAGGATACAACGGTTAAGCCTGGAGAGCGATACCTATATAAAGTTGTCTCTCTCAGTACGGACAAGAAGATGCCAATCAAGGCCGGGCTAAACTTCGTCATTATGGGGCAGAATACCCAGCTAGTCAAGCCTCAAGCCCTTTCTGTTCGCTTTGGGGATGCATCGGCTCAACTCTCTTGGGACTACAATGGGTTAGTACACCTATACAATAGCTATATCGTTGAGAGGAGTGAGGATGGACATACCTTTACTCCTATTACCCCTGAGCCTATCACTCGAATGTCCAAAGGGGAAAAGAGCCCACATGCTCCGATTACCTATACGGATAGCATTGCTAACCTACAGACCTATTACTATCGTGTAGCTGGGATTACTCCTTTTGGCACTAAGAGTGCATATAGCATGGTTGTTTCAGGAGCTGGATATCCAAGTCTTAAGACGATACCTATGATTAGCTCTGCCTCTTTTAATGAGAAGGGTGGGGCGCAGATGAGTTGGACATTCTCCCCAGAGGAAGAAGACCTCTTGGAGAGTTTCAGTATCTTACACTCGACAAATGATAAGAAGTATGTTCCCTTGAAACAGGGGCTAGCTCCTTCTGTAAGGAGCTATACGATAGATATTCCTAAAGCGAAATATGTCTACTATAAGATAGAAGCTAAGCCTAAGAGAGGAGTATCAAGAGAATCTTTACCCATCCTTCTGCAGCCGATTGATAGTATTCCCCCGAGCAAGCCAACTGGACTAAGAGCTCAAGTAGATAGTCTAGGTAAGGTCCGTCTACAATGGAGTGCTAATAAAGAGGCAGACATATTGGGGTATCGCCTATACCGAGGAGAGAATAAGGATGAAGAGTTAATCCCTATTACAGATGTAGCCATACGAGATACTCTATATCAGGACAGCGTCAATCTACAATCTCTTAATAGTAAGGTGTACTATGCCCTGACAGCTCTTGATCATCGCTACAATCAATCAGAGCAATCAGAGCTTGTTGAGGCATTAAAACCTAATGTACTTGCGCCAACGGCTCCAAGTATTACTCGTATAGAGCATGATAAGGAGCATACTGTGCTTCACTGGGAAGCCGCAGATGACCCATACCTTACAGGCTTCATCATCTTTAGAAAGGAGTCAGGAAGTAATACCCTGCACCAAGTTGCGAAGATTGATGATAAGACCCAGAGAACTTATCGCATCAAAGACGAACTAGGGAAGAGCTACATCTATCAGATGCAAGCCTACTCTAGTAAGAGGCTTCTTTCTGTGCTGTCTCAAGAAGTCGCTATCGGAGCTCAGATAAGTGAAAAAGCCTTGGTAGATAGCCATCTTAGCCTCAGTGCTCTACCAGAAGGGGGGATAGCCATTAAGTGGAAGACACAAGCTACAGCACTCATAAGTGTAGCTCTCTATAAGACAGATGAGCAAGGACGCTTATACCTCTATCGTGATAGCCTACCTGCCGAGGGAGAAGTCGTAGACAGTGAAACCCAACAGGGAAAGAGTAATACTTATACCCTTGTAGTCAAGCATAAGGGCAGCAAGCCGCAAACGATTAAGAGAAGCGTAAACTTATGATGCTAATAAAGAAGATACTACAAGTAGCCTTAATGTGGCTTATTGTCATATTCTCCAGCCAAGCCCAGAACAATGGGAGGTATAAATTAACACTATCTTTTGATAGGGTACATAATACGGGGAGTAATCCTATGGGCTGGCTAGATTTTGAATTTTTTGCATCGTCTAAAGGGAAGGAGGAGCTCTTAGGTACATTTCAGCACGGCCCTGTAAAAAACTCCCCTTGGTGGGGTAAGCAACCTCCAACAATCGTTAAGGAATATAAAAAT
>ERZ773050.713-NODE-713-length-18586-cov-10.176299_pt1 | contig 18586 bp, 14 predicted proteins | sample MGYA00580632_ERZ773050 | MGnify/ENA primary metagenome ERZ773050 (study PRJEB29015, sample SAMEA2738123) | human oral metagenome | biome: human oral; feature: human-associated habitat; material: saliva | place: China | collected 2166 ... | reverse complement strand
GCCAGGAGGGTGACCTGCGGGAGAACGCCGGCTACCACGCCGCCCGCGAGGAGGCGGGGCTCAACGAGGCGCGCATCATCCAGCTCGAGGAGACCCTGGAGAACGCCCAGATCGGCGAGGCGGCCGACGACGGCTCGGTCTCGGCCGGCACCATCGTCACCGCGAAGGTGGCCGGCAAGGAGCAGGTCTTCGCCCTGGGCGGCCAGGAGATCACCGAGGACGTGCCCGACGGCGTCAAGGTCTTCTCCCCCGACGCCCCGCTGGGGCAGGCTCTCATGGGGCACCGCGCGGGCGACACCGTCTCCTATGAGGCCCCCAACGGCCGGAAGATCCAGGCCGAGATCGTCAAGGTCGAGCGGGTCTGACCCCCTTTTCCGCTCCCCTTTCCACCGAGCCGGGCATTCTTCGCGCACCCCACCGAATTTCCGTTGGGCGCCGCGAGAAATGCCCGGTTCCTTGCCTCCGCCCCGGCAGCTCCTCGCGGTCAGTGAAGCGCGGGCGGGAATAGGGGCCGGCCGCAGTACCGTGTCCTCATGTTCAACGCCCTTCGTCACTCGCTCAGCGGATCGGCGCCGGCCGGCCGCGAGACGCCGGTCCTGCCCGCCCCCGGAGACCACCCGGTGCTGGGGACTCCCCTGGACGGGCCGTGGCCCGAGGGCAGTCGGGTCATCTACCTGGCGGCCGGCTGCTTCTGGGGCGTGGAGCGGATCCTGTGGCGCCAGGACGGCGTCGTCTCGACGTCGGTGGGCTACATGGGCGGCCAGACGCCCAACCCCACGTACCAGGAGGTGTGCACCGGGGCGACCGGTCACGCCGAGACGGTGCGCGTCGTCTACGACCCGGCCGTCTGCGGCGAGGGCGGGGAGACCCTGCTCAAGACCTTCTGGGAGAACCACGACTCCACGCACCTGAACCGCCACGGCAACGACGTCGGCACCCAGTACCGCTCGGCGGTGTGGACGACGACGCCGGCCCAGCGCGAGGCGGCCGCGCGGATCCGTGAGGCCTTCCAGGGCGAGTTGACCCGACTGGGCCTGGGAACCTGCGTCACCACCATCGAGGAGGCCGCGGACGCGCCGGCTCAGTTCGGCGGCCCCTACTACCTGGCCGAGGACTACCACCAGGCCTATCTGCACAAGAACCCCGGCGGCTACTGCAACCACGGCCCCAACGGGGTGACCTGCCCGGTCGGCCTCACGGACCTTCCCGCACAGACCGACATCCTGGCCCCCGACGACGCCCCGGCCTGAAACGGATCCACCCGGCGCCCGCAGCGCTGAGACCGCGGTTGGCTGCCAGCACCTGCGGCCTCCTCGCAGCACCGTCAGGCCCGGCCGTACTCATGCGCTGATCGGTGTAGCCGAAATCGGGGTGCGGTTAGGCAGAGCGGGCGGAGAAGGTGACGTCCCACAGAGGCGAGTTCTCGAGTTTGCCCTGCTCGGCGGTGGCAAACAGTGTCCACCCACTGGTCTCAGTGTCCCCGAGCCAGAGCCCCAGAGCGCTCAACGGCAGATTCGATCCATCCGAGGTTGGGACAGATGTATCCCAGGTGATGACGTAGGCCTCCTTCATGCGAGGCCATGTCTCCTTCGTTCGGAACACATTGGTCCGACGCTCAGAGACCAGAAGCATCTCCTGGGTGTAGGTCTCATCAACAAGCGAGCGCCCGAAGGACTCCACACGCCGGACTCTGACGCGCGGGATGCCGTTGTGTGCTCCAGGCATGAGGATCTCCGTAGCTGGATTGCCCTCGGAGTTGCTCACCTCGCTGACGGTGGCGCCAGAAGGGGCGGTGAGCGTCAGACCGTGGACCTCAACCGGGTCACCCGACGGAGACGTCGGCTGCACGTTTCGCGGCTGCGTATCCGGGACGACCTGGATATCCGAGACAGGCCGCCACGTGGATGTTTCACCAGGACTAGGAGAAGGCCTTACTGACGACGCCACCCCAGCAGCTTGACCGCTACGCCCCGAGCAACCCGCAATATATGACAACCCAGCGACCCCCAACGGAACCAGAACCGCCCTACGAGGCAGTATCAACGACATCAGCAGCCCTCCCAGCGGTTCCACTTTCCACCAGAGTAGTACTGACCATTAGAGAACTCAACAGTCTCATCGGCATACCCTATCCCCGCACTGGTCACCACCTCATACGCCAAACTTGCTCGTCCCCCATACTTAGAAGACCTCTTCGACACGTCTTGCCGAGTCAGCACCCCTCGATCCACCGCAGCATTAACGAAGGTGACTGTAGCCTGATTAAGCTCTTGAAGTGAGTCCTTACCGGAGTTGAATCCGGGAACTTTGGCAGCAGCTAGAAAGTTGCGAGTCATTTGAGACACCTCCTTGGAGTTCAGATCAACCGAGGCCGTCCACACCTGCCCAGACTCAAGCGGGGCCGGGTTATCGATCCCCAACGGCGTTGTTGCACCAATTTGGGCATCATAAGAGCCGGTAACAGACACATTCAAAACCTTATCTGGGTCATTATTATCGGCCGTCACAGCAACAACTATCTCCCCAGATACCTCACCTTCTCCCCCAGCACCCACAACACCGGCACGACCAGAAGCCTGCGCATTCACCTTATAGTACGTAGTAACCGTGCCTTTTTCGATATTTACCTTACCTCCGATAGCAACAGCCGCACCAATCTCTGCTTTAGCGCCCGCAATACCCTGGGTGGCAGCAGCCTCTGCGCTTCCTTCTGCACCAACCTGATAGTATATTTCTTTTGGTTTTGGGGGTTCATAGTGAGTGGCGCCATCGATCATGCCGTTTACCCACCCACCAAAAATGCCAGTGGCACGGTCAACCACCTTCTTTCTAAGAAGATAGTTCTTCAGGCCATCCTTTGCTTGCTCAGAGTCGACTTCATAGGTCACCCCGCGCTCTTCGGCTAGTTTTGCGGCAGCTTCCGCAGAGGCGCGAGACCCGTAGGTCTGATCATCAACCGTAAACTCCACACCCCCACCATATCCGGTGCTGACCCCAACCTTGTCTCCACGCTTGTCGGTTACCCTGTAGTGCCCATTGGACAGTTTTTCCGTAACAATACCCTCATTCACCTCAACGTCAACTACCACACCAAGGCCGGCATTGAAATTTTGAGAATGTTGATGGGTGGTACAAGGATCAGTCGGCTTATGCTTATCCTCTTTCGCTTTATCGTCAGTACCGCCACACTGCATTTCTCCAGCCCCAATAGCCTCACTGATCTTGGAGAGAATGCTGCATGAGATGTTGCGCCCATGACTTGGAGCAACAGCAATCACCCCACCAATGATGACCGCCACGACGATAGCCATTCCTGCAAACTCAACGAGTGCTGCACCGCGTTCACGGCCTCTCCGGGATCCACAACTACGAACATCCGACTTCAACCACAAGGAAAACACACCTTTACCCACCTTCACCACTCACTCCAGAACATCAGGCTTCAACAAACTAACACAACAGCCAGAGGATCGAACTCTTCGTCACACCACACCACTTCCTGCAATCAGAAATAGTCATCCCGACGCAGCAGGAGCGCATATACCAAGGATGCAACAATCGATGCGATGATCGCAAAACTGATAACCACAAGAACCGACAACCAGCCCCGCATCGCATATGTGGGAACAATGTTGACGGCACTGACTACGGCCGCTGGAACCACAGAATGCACGACAAGCATGGCTACCGATCGAAGGCACCGCCTCACGATAAACATCGCCAGAAGGCTGGCAACAAAAGAGGAGAGTCCATTCATCCAGGCAACAGTTCCAACGACAGACTGCGCAGACTCAAGGGCGCCAAGCGTCAACTCAGGAATGGACAGCATCACCAAGAATGCCACGATCAGCAACACCACTTGGAGTGCAGCTCCAACGACGAGCAATAGCGGCGACCACGTATATTCGTCGTCGAGCAGCACGTCACGATCCGCATCTTCCATAGTTCCCAACCTTTCTCGCCGTACACTCCTGCATGCACACAACGACCGACGCCCAACCAGGACGATCGCGACATAGCTCGCGCCTCACCCTTCTCAAACCACAGTAGGTCCACAGTGTTTTGCGACAACAGGGCCATCCGCCCCCAATCCGCCCCAAACTCAAAGGGCAACAACCCCACGACAAACTTCGTGACAATTTGCAAGGTGCTCCATCACTTCGATTCGCTGCCGAAGTCGCCGGCGCCCCATCCCGGTTCGACGCCCATCCACACCACCAGCAGCAGCGATGACACACTCCACCGGAGCGCCCCAGCGCCGCTCCCTCCGCCCCGCCACCCACCCCAGCCATTGACGAGTCAATCACCAGCGTTCTCACACGTTGCGTTGAGATGCTAGGCCCGGTCGCCGGCCAGCACTCCCAGCTGTGAGCGCCCGCGACTTCCTGACCTGTTTCCCTGCGCACCACAGGAGGCTCAACCCCTATGAGCAGCCAGCAGACTCGCACCCCGTCGGACCGGTCTCCGGCGGAGGCGGAGCCGGAGACCCACTGGTCCGAGGACACAGACTTCCAGTGGCGCGCCGCAACCGAGCTGCTCATCGCCATGGGGGTCCCGCGCTCCACTGCCCGCCTCACCGGCGACCTGCGCACCTCCATCGCGCACCTGGAGGAGGTCGACGCGCACCTGCCCCGCGACGGCAAGCCCCTGCCGGAAGATGACCGCCTCACCCGCAACAACGCCGTCGACGACGTCGCCCGCGCCATCCTGCCGCTGGCACACGCCACCCTGGAGCGGATCCGGGCCGAGGAGCTGCGCACCGAGGTCGTCGGCGTCGACTACGACGCCCTGTGTGACGCCGTTAAGCAGCTCGAGGCCACCTACCGCGCCGGCTGGTGGCGCGCGGCAGAGAGGGAGGGCGCCGACTTCTTCCTGCGCGAGGTCGAGGCCCTCAACCGTCTCAACGTTCCAGCGGTGCGTGCCAACTGGCGTGACGCCGGCAAGATCGCAGGCATCCTGCGCAAGATGCCCGTCTCGACGCTGCGGCGCGTGGCTCGCACGAGCAACCCCATGGCGCTGCGGCTCATGGTGCTGTTCAACCTCCAGGCCGGCTACCGCGACGGCAGCTTCGACAAGACCATCTCCATCCCCCGCCTCATCCACACCCGCACCAGCGAGTACCGCGCCGAGTACCGGGCCGGCTCAGCCGCCTAGCGCGAGCCGCGCAGCCCCCGCCAGCCCCCACTGACCCACTCACTTCGACCGAATCTTCAGAATCGACGCGGCTCCGGGTCGTTTCTGAAGTTTTGGTCGAAGTGTGTGAGGGAGGAGGGGCTCACCAGCGTCGGCCAGTGGGCCTGACCCCGGCAGCGGACAGTCGCCGCAGCATCTGCGCCCCGGCGTCGCCCCAGGCCTGCGCCCATGTCCAGCGGGCCACCGTCAGGCCCGAGGCCCGCAGCGCGTCCTCCCGGAGCTTCTCACGCCACACGACATCCTCCGGGTCCTGCCCGAAGGAGGCCGACCGGTACTTGACCCGACCGTCGAACTCCCCGGCCACCCCATGATCCGGCCAGTAGAAGTCCAGGATGTAGAGCTCCGACCCGACCCGCACACTCACCTGCAGCTCCGGCTTGGGAAGCCGGTGCTCCCACATGCGCACGCGGGACATCGACTCGCCCGGCGACTCGGAGCGGCCGTCGGCCAGGCGCACAGCCTGCCGCGCACGAGGGCCGCCACCTGCCGTCTCGGGCAGACGCTCCAGCGCCTCCTCCAGGGCCTCCGCGGAGCACAGTCCGTTGTGCAGGGCCCCATCCATGGCGGCGACCCCCGCCATGAGGCCGTTCCACCGAGCCAGGTCAATGAGCGCGTCCGGCAGTGCGACGGCGAGATGCCCGCCCACTCTGACGACCTCAGTGCCACGGCGCCGTACGTGACGCCTCAGCAAGGAGGTCCGTATCCGGCCAGGGTGCCCGTCCACGACCTCCACCCGGCGCAGGACCGTCCCCACCAGTGGCAGCCCGTAGGCGGCGACGGCGGAGGCGCCCGCCAGCACCAGGTCCTCGCCGTACTTCCGGTGCGCCGCCTCGAGCAGCAGCTCGTAGCGCTCCATCCACGCGGCCTCCTGCCAGGCCGCGCGGGGCGCGTAGACGCCGGCGGCGACGCGCAGCCAGTCGTGGCTGAGGTCCGGGCGCGCGCACGCGACGCCGTCGAGACCGGTCTCGTTCCACATCAGCGGGTGCAGGGCCTCGCCGTCGGACAGGGGCGGGGAGGAGATCGCGGTGGTCATGCCCCCATGCTGCCCGCAACGCCCCGGCCCTCACTCGGCACACCCACCGCCCTGAGGAAACAGCGGGCCGACGGCGCCGTTGTGGACACCGGGATCGCCGATCACTTCGACCGAATCTTCAGAATCGACCCGGAGCCGCGTCGTTTTTGAAGATTCGGTCGAAGTGTGTCGGGGGGAGGCCGAACGTGTGGGTGGGAGGTCGGCCTTGCGAGCACACCTCGTCAGTCCTCGCTTGCCCGGCCGGCGAGCTCGAGCTTGCGGTAGCGGCTGACGGCCGCGGCGACGTCGACCATGCGGGGGCGCACGAGGAAGGCGGGCCGCTCTCGCTCGTCGGTCAAGGCGTCCAGGCCCTCCTCATCGAGCAGGGCCTCGAGGTCGTCCAGGCACTCGCGCAGCGGGGAGACCCCGTCGAAGCGCTGCTCCAGCAGGGCGCGCAGGGCGTAGGCGATGGCCTCGGCCTGCCCCGGGTCGGTGACGCCGCCGACGTCGGAGATGTCGATGTCCTCCCGGTCCAGGACGAGGGTGGAGGTGCCGTGGGCGCGGGTGCGCACCGGCCCCCGGCGGGTGCGCGGCGGGGCGGGCTCGGGGACGCGCTGCCGGGGCTCGGCGAAGTCCTCCAGGCCGGTCAGGGGCCGGGGCTGGTCGGCGACGACCCGGCGGGCCTGCTCGGTGACGTCGCGCAGGTGGTAGGCGTCCATGAGCAGGACCCGGTCGGCCACGTCCAGGTAGTCCCCGGAGCCGCCCATGACCATGACCGTGGAGACGCCCCGCCGGCGGAACAGCGCGGTGATGCGGTCCACCAGGGGCGTGATGGGCTCGCGCTCGGCGGCCACCAGCTCGCGCATGCGCGAGTCGCGGATGAGCAGGTTCGTGGCGGAGGTGTCCTCGTCCAGCAGCAGCGTCGTGGCGCCGGCCTCGACGGCCTCGATGATGGAGGCGGCCTGGGAGGTGGATCCCGAGGCGTTGCGAGTGGTGAAGGAGGCGGTGTCGCGCCCGGCCGGCAGGTGGGAGATGAAGGGGGTCAGGTCGACGCCGGTCACGGCGCGCCCGTCGGCGGCCCGCACCTTGACGGCGTCGGGGACCGTGGCGACGAGCTCGCGCCCGTCCCCGGGCACGTGCGGGTAGACGCCGCGCTCGATGGCGCTCAGCAGCGTGGACTTGCCGTGGTAGCCGCCTCCGACGATGACGTTGACGCCCGCCTCGACGACGGTGCCGCGCACCGTCCCGGCGTGCGGGAGCTCCACCGTGGCGGCCATGGACTCGGGGGCCTGGAGGGGAACACCGCCGTCCAGGGGATCGTCGCTCACCCCGGAGCGGCGCGGCAGGACGGAACCGTCGGCGAGGAAGGCCACCCAGCCGTTGCGGTCCACCGTCGCGGTCAGGGCCCGGTGGTCCTCAAGGGTGGCCACGTGGTGCACGAGCCGGTCGCCCCGCTCGCCGGTGAGGTCCATGGCCTCCTCCAGCTCGCGCACGAGGTCGCGCCCCACGATCCGGGAGGCCTCATGGCCCTGGATGGAGCGGCCCTGGGCGGGCAGGGCCAGGCGGGCGCGGACCTCCAGCACCCAGCCGGTCCCCTCCTTCTTCTCATCGGGGCGCAGGATGATGCTGGAGCGCTGCAGGATCTCCTGGCCCGGGGAGGCGATGGACAGCGCCGTGCCGCGGAAGCCCGCGTGCAGCTCGCGGGTGAGGAAGTCGCCCACGGCCAGGCGGCGGTCTGCGTCGGCCAGCAGGTCGGCCTCGTCGAGCAGCTCCAGGCCGTGCAGGTCGGTGGGCACGTCCACGTGGATGCGCGTGGGCGGGGCGTAGGGGTCGGACTGGACGCGGTCGATGTGCAGGAACCAGCCGGCGGGCGCCCGGTAGCGTCCGACGATCGCCTTGTAGGCGGCGTAGGAGCGTCCGTCGAGGGCGTGGAGGTGGCCGACGAGGTCTGCCAGGAGGCCGTCGCGGGGCTCGTCGTCGTAGACGCGGCGCGAGCGGCCGCGCTCGCCATCCCGGTAGCCGCGGTCTCCTCCGCGGTCGCCACCGGAGCCTCCCCGGTAACCCCGGTCTCCTCCACGGCCGCCTCCCGAGCCTCCTCGGTAGCCCGAGCCGCCCCGGTAGCCGCGGTCGCCGCCTCGGCCCCCTCCGCCGCCGGAGCCTCCCCGATAACCGCGGTCGCCGTATCCGCCCCTGTCGTCCCGGCCGGAACCGTCTCGCTCGCTGCGCTCAGTCATGGGGGAAACCCTACCCACCCGCCGAAGCGCGTCCCGGCACCCCGGCACGAACGACGTCGCCGCCGGGGCACCCGCAGGTACCGCCGACGGCGACGTGAAGGACCGGCGTCCTCCGGCTCAGCCGACCGGCCGAGCTCGGAGTCCTCAGCGCAGGGAGGCCAGGGCGTCGGAGTGGGCGACGACGTCGCGCACCATGGCCGGGACCTCGGCGTCGTGGAAGGCGGCCGGCGAGAAGGCGCCGTCGGCGAAGTCGGTGTTGAGCGACAGGAACACGTTGGAGGCCACGACGGTGGCGCCCATGCCCTGGAGGATCTGCTGGAGGTGGCTGACGGCGCGGATGCCGACGCTGTAGGAGTAGCCGACCACGCCCACGCCCTTGTTGGCCACGGCTCCGGGCTGGAGGAAGTCGATGGCGTTCTTCAGCGCGCCGGGGATGGAGAAGTTGTACTCGGGGGTGACGAAGATCAGCGCGTCGAAGGACTTCAGGGCCTCATCGAAGGCGGCGCCGGCCGGGTCGCTGGGAACGGCCATGCGCGGGGGGATCTCCTCGGCGAACAGGGGCAGGTTGAAGGAGGCGATGTCGACGATCTCTGCCTCAACGCCCTCGATCTCGTTGGCCTGGTCGACCACCCACTGGGCGATGGTGCCACCCACGCGGTTGGGGCGGACGGAACCGACGACGACGGCAAGACGGGTCATGTTTCTCTCCTGGTCGAGATGAGCCGGGGCGGGGTCAGCGTCAGGCGAAGACTCCGATGGCGCACCCGGCCGCGACAATTGATTTACCAACAACCTTATGGGAGTTTCGACAGAACGAACTCCCCCTTATTGCATGATACCGGCCACAACGCGCCCTCCCCGCCCTTCCGGTGAGGGCGCATGGAGCCGCGAACTCGTCACGGACTATCGCGCCAGGAAGAAGCGGAAGGCGGGGTCGGCGGTCTCCTCGTTGTAGGAGTAGCCGAGGCGGTCCATGTGCTCGGTCAGCTCGACGTCGTCGGGCCCGGCCGCGAAGGCGCACAGGATGCGGCCGTAGTCGGCGCCGTCGGTGCGGTAGTGGAACAGGGTGATGTTCCAGCGGGTGCCCAGCACCTGAAGGAAGTGGGCCAGCGCCCCGGGCGACTCGGGGAAGAGGAAGGAGAAGAGGCGCTCGGGCACGCCCGGGGTGGCGCGCCCGCCGATCATGGAGCGCACGTGGACCTTGGCGAGCTCGTCGTCGGTGAGGTCGATGACGTCGTAGCCGGCCTCCTCCAGGTCCGCCACGATCTCGGCGCGCTCCTGGCGCCGGGCGATGCGCACGCCCACGAAGATGCGGGCGGGGTCGGTCTCGGTGCGGGCCGCGGAGAGGCGGTAGTTGAACTCGGTGACCGAGCGGGCTCCCAGGACCGAGGCGAAGCGCAGGAAGGAGCCCTGCTCCTCGGGGATGGTGACCCCGAGGATGGCCTCGCGCTGCTCACCGATCTCGCTGCGCTCGGAGATGTAGCGCAGCTGGTGGAAGTTGAGGTTGGCGCCGGACAGGATGAAGGCGAGGCGCTCGCCGGACAGGTGGTGCTCGGCGACGTAGCGCTTGAGCCCCGCCAGGGCCAGGGCGCCGGAGGGCTCGGAGATGGCGCGCACGTCGTCGAAGATGTCGCGCACGGCGGCGGAGGTCTCGTCGGAGGAGACGGTGACGACGTCGTCGAGCAGGGCCCGGCACATGCGGAAGGTCTCCTCGCCGATGCGGCGCACGGCCACCCCTTCAGCGAACAGGCCCACGTGGTGCAGGGTGATGGGCTCCCCGCCCAGCAGGGCGGCCTTGAGGCAGGCCGACTCCTCGTGCTCGACGCCGATGACCTTGATCCCGGGCATGAGCTGCTTGATGAGGACGGCGACACCGGCCGCCAGCCCGCCGCCGCCCACGGGCACGAAGACGCGGTCGAGGTGGGCGTCCTGCTGGATGAGCTCCAGGCCGATGGTGCCCTGGCCGGCGATGACGCGGGGGTCGTCGAAGGGGGCGATGTAGGACAGGCCCTCGACCTCGGCCAGGCGGGTGGCCTCGGCCTTGGCGGCGTCGAAGTTGTCCCCGTGGAGGCGGACCTCGCCGCCCAGGGCGCGAACGGCGTCGACCTTGATCTGGGGGGTGACGGTGGGCATGACGATGATGGCGCTCATCCCCAGCAGGGCGGCGGAGCGGGCCACGCCCTGGGCGTGGTTGCCGGCCGAGGCGGTGACGACGCCGCGCTCGCGCTCGGCCGGGCTCAGGGAGCGCATGGCGTTGTAGGCGCCGCGGATCTTGAAGGAGTGGACGGTCTGGAGGTCCTCGCGCTTGACCTCGACGGTGTTGCCCAGGCGGGCCGACAGGGCCGGCATCTCCTGCAGGGGCGTGTGCTCGGCCGCCTCGTAGACGGGGGCCTTGAGGATCTCCCGCAGGTAGCGGGCGCTGTCCCAGGCCGGAGTTCCGTTGCTGCTGACGCTGTCGAGCTCATTCACGAGTGACAGCGTAACGGGCAAGGCGCCGCCCGGCTCAAGCCGGCGGTGGTGCACGCACGTGTTGGGCACAATGCGCATGAGCACCAGTACGCTGGATTCCTCTGTATAAGTAAGGGAGCCGAAGACGAAGAGGCCGAGGCCAGTCGGCACGCTGAAGAGAAGAACGGGAGAAGATCATGAGCACCGCCGCAAACAGCTCCACCGCCACCACTTCATGGGAGCAGCTCAGGCAGGAGTCGCCGGCCGCTATGACCGAGGCCGAGCGAGCCGAGTACAACCGGGCTGCCATCGAGACCGAGGCCCGCCTCCAACTTGCCGAGCTGGTTTACAACGCGCGTGCTGCCGCAGGAATCTCCCAGACAGAACTGGCCCGACGCGCAGGAACACGTCAGTCCGTCATCTCTGCGATTGAAAACGGCGCTCAAGCGCCCGGCGGCGTCATGCTCGCACGTATCGCTCACGCTCTCGGCGGGACTCTCGGGATTCACGTCGCTGCCTAGTACATACGTCATGTTCCCACCTCCTCACCGGGTCTCACGATGCTGCGCCATACGATGTGTCCGCAGAGCGAGCATGTCATCAGCTCACCGGAGCCGGCGGGAATAATTCGGCTGGACCGCAAGGTTGGTATGCACACCCTACGGAAAGGAGCCGCCATGTCGCTCCAGCTCTTCGAGCTCGTCCCCACCACCCCGTCGCGCGAGGCCGCCGAGGCCCTCATCGCGCAGGTCTCCCAGGCCGTTGAGGCCGCCGGCGCCTCCGTCCTGGAGTCGCAGGTCACCGCCAGTCACGAACGCATCTTCACCATCGTCGAGCTCGGCTCCGACGACGTCGCCGGCCTGACCGAGGCCGTCCGGTCCGCTGCGGCCGACGCCGAGGTCACCGGCCCCGACGAGGTCCGCCTCGTGGGCGCCGAGCTGGAGGACGTGCGCGCCCTGGCCCGCAAGGCCGACTACCTCGTGGAGTGGGACATCCCCGAGGAGATCTCCATGGAGACCTACCTGGCGCGCAAGAAGGCCAACTCCCCCAAGTACGCCCAGGTGCCGGAGGTGAGCTTCCTGCGCACCTACGTGCGTGAGGACACGGTCAAGTGCCTGTGCTTCTACGACGCCCCCGATGAGGAGGCCGTGGTGCGCGCCCGCGAGGCCGTCTCCACCCCGATCGACCGCCTCCACGCCCTGGAGGGCTGAGGCACCGGTCCACCGATGAGGCGGGCGCCAACCCATTGCACGGTTGGCACCCGCCTCATCGTCTGTGCCCGACGGCGCAGCTCCTCGCACCCGGCCCGGGCCGGAGCCGGGCCGCTGCCACCGGGCCTCAGCGGCCTCAGCGGCTCCGGCGGTCTCTGCGGTCTCAGCGCCGCATGCTGCGGGAGGCGGCGACGGACGTGATCGACAGGACCACGAGGGCGGCGGCGGGCGTGGCCACGGCCCAGGGGGCCCGTTCGATGTAGGGCAGCGCGTCGGACAGGACCAGCCCCCACTCCGGTGCGGGGCTCTGGGCGCCCAGGCCGAGGAATCCCAGGGCCGCCAGGGCCAGGGCCTTGCCGGGCAGTCTCAGGGCCGCGTGGCGCGCCAGGGGGCCGACGACGGCGGGCAGGACCCGGGTCAGGGTGATCCGCACCCGCCCCTCCCCCAGGACCGGAGCGAGGAGGACGTCGGGGCGCTGCCGGTTCTCGGCGACGAGCCCGGCGGCGTGGGAGGCCAGGGGCGCCCAGCCGACGCCGGCCACGGCGATGGCGGCGCCCGTGGCGCTGGGCCCGGAGACGCCGGCGACGATGAGGCCGGCCAGGATCGGCGGGGCGGCGTTGGCGACCTCGATGAACCCCGTGGCCGCCCGCGGCGCCAGCCCCACCAGGATGGCGATGACGAAGCAGACCACCGTGACGATGACGGCGCCGCTCACCGTGGACACGGCCCCGTGAGCCACCCGTGCCAGCACGTCGCGCCCGAGCGAGTCGGCGCCCAGTGGGAGGGCGGCACTGGGCTGCGCGAGCTTGTCCGCGACGACGGCGTAGGGGTCGCGCCGGATCCCGACGGCCACCATGAGGGCCAGCAGGGCGGCACCGCTGACGGCGATGACGCGGGCGGCCCGCCCCGGGTGCTTCACCGGGGGTGGGGCCGTCAGTCCGCCCACCCCGGCGGCCCGCCCCATGAGGAGGCGCCGGGCCGCTCCGGCGATGACGCCGGTGGTCAGCGCCAGGGCGAGCAGCAGCAGGATCTGGGCCTGGAGCGCCGGCACGTCCTGGGCGGAGGCGGCGTCCAGGAGCTCGCGGCCCAGCCCGGGGATGGCGAAGATCTTCTCCACGGCGACCGCGCCGCCGGTCAGGGCGACGACGACGAGCGCCACCTGCCCGGTCAGTGGCGCCAGGGCCCGCCGCAGGACGGCCCCGGCCAGGGTCCGGCCGCGGATGCCGGCGGTGGACCAGGTGGCCACCCAGCGTTCGGAGAAGGTGGCGGTGACGGCGTCGGAGACGAGTCCGCCGAGGTAGCCGCCGGTGGGCAGGCCCAGGCTGAGGGCCGGCATGATGACCTTCTCGGGGCTGCCCCACCCGAAGGGCGGCAGGATCCTGAGGTAGACGGCCAGGACGAGCATGAGGATCGGGGCCAGGAGGTACTCGGGCAGGGAGATGAGGACCGCGGAGGCGGCGCCGCCGCGAGGCCGGGGGCGCCCTCGCAGCCCGTCGCGCAGGGCGGGCAGGACCAGGGCGGCGGCCACGACGACCCCGACGCCGAGCGCGGCGGCCATGAGGCTCAGGGAGACCCCGAAGGCGTCGACGGCGTCCGGGCCGACGTCGGCCCCCGAGACCCAGGAGCGGCCCAGGTCGCCGCGGGCCACCCCGGCCAGCCAGTGCCCGATGACGTGGAGGGGGCCGCCGTCGATCCCGATGCTCTTGCGGATGGATGCCAGGACCTCCGGTGTGGGCTCCCGGTCGGAGGAGGTGGCGCGCAGGATCGTCAGGGCCGGGTCCTTGCCCGAGAGCCAGGGCAGCATGCCCACCAGGCCCACGAGGCAGGCCAGGGCGAGCAGGCGCGAGATGCCGGTGACGAGGTCGCCCGTGCGCAGGCGCCCGGCGAGCCGGGTGAGCACGCCGTTCACTTCTTCACGGTCGTGGCCGAGGTGATGAGGGCGCGCTCGCCCGGGTCGCGCTGGGCGCCGGTGACGCCGGAGGCCTCGCCCTGGATGAGGCGCTCGTGGGCGAGCGGGATGGCGGCGCCGGAGGCGAGGATGGCCTGCTCGGCGGCCATGATGGCCTTGTGGCGCTCGTCGCCGGGCTGCGTGGCGGCGGCCTTGGAGATGGCGGCGTCGACCTTCTCGTCGTGCAGGCCGCTCATGGAGTAGGAGCCGGAGGAGGAGAAGTCGGCGGTCATGTAGGCGACGGCGTCGCCGGAGTCCAGGACGGTGGAGCGCGACACGAGGACGGCGTGGAACTTGCCGGCCAGGGCCTCGGACTCGATCTGGTTGTACTCGCGCACGTCCTGGGTGACCTTGAAACCGGCGGCCTCGAGCTGCTGGGCCAGGAGGGGGACCATCTCACCGAGCTCGGGGCGGTCGGTGTAGGAGGCCAGGGTGATGGCGGTGCCGGCGGGGACGGTCCCGGCGGCGGTGGCGCCGGGGACCTTGCCGGTGGCGGCCGCGCCGGAGGCTCCGGGGTAGGTCTCCTTCTTCCAGGCGCGCAGCTCGGCGGCCCAGGGCACGGCCGGTCCCAGGAGTCCGACGGGAGAGTCGGCGTGGCCCTCGAAGACGGTCTTGATGAGGGCGGCGGGGTCGACGGCGTTGCGGGCGGCGGCGCGCAGGGCGGGGTCGGCGAAGGGGCCGGAGCGGGTGTTGAGGTAGAGGGTGGAGGTGCGCGGGGTGGCCACCTCGTGGAGAAGGTTCTTGTCGATGTTGCCGACCTGGGCGACGGGGACGGCCTCGACGATGTCGGCGGTGTCGGTGCGCAGGGCGTTGGCGCGGGCGGCGCCGTCGGGAACGTAGGTGACGTCGATGCCGGGGGCGGTGGCCTTCGTGCCCCAGTACTTGTCGTTGCGTTCCAGGGTGGCGCCGGAGGAGCCGTTGGCCTGCTTGAGGATGAAGGCGCCGGTACCGTGGCCGACGGGGTCGATGACGCCGTCGGCGGAACTGGGGTAGGCGGCCGGGGACAGGATGACGAGCTGGGGGCTGGACAGGCGCTGCGGCATGAGGGGGTCGGGGGCCGCGGTGGTCAGGAGGAGGTCCTTGCCGTCGGCCTTCGCGGTGAGCTTGACTCCGTCCAGGACGCGCGGCGGCTTGGCGGCGGTGGCGGCGAAGGTGAGGGCGGCGGCCGCGTTCTCGGCGCTCAGGGCGGTGCCGTCGTGGAAGGTGACGCCCTCGCGCAGGGTGAGGCGCCAGGTGGTCTCGCCCTCGCGCTTCCAGGCGGTGGCGAGCAGCTCCTGGGCATCGCCGTCGGCGTTGAGCGTGGTGAGGCTCTCGGCGCAGGACCACCGGGTGAGCTTGAGGCCGTCGTTGGTGAGCGGGTTGAGCTTGCTCTCGGGGGCGTGGAACATGGCCAGGCGGATGCGGCCGTCGCCCGAGGAGCTGCGCGAGCAGGAGGCGATGGCGGCGGCGCCGGCTCCGACGCCGAGGGCGGCGAGGACCTGGCGGCGGGTGACGGCGGGGCTGGGCAGGGACATGGAAGCTCCTTCGGGCCTGTGTCGGGGTGTCAGCTGGCGGGGTGTCATCGGTCGGGAGGTCGTCAGTCGGTGGTGGTCGGCAGGGTGGGGACGGCGTCGCGCAGGGCGCGGGTGGCCGGGTGGGTGGGCTTGGTGAGGAGCCGGTGCATGGGGGCGTCCTCGACGACGACGCCCTCGTCCATGACCAGGGCCCGCTGGCAGACGCGGGCGACGGCGGCCAGGTCGTGCGACACCACCAGCAGGGCCGGGGCGGGCACGGCGCCAGAAGCAGCCGGGGCGGGCACGGCGCCAGAAGCAGCCGGGGCGGGCTCCGGCTCGCCACTCGCGCCGGACTTCGCGGGGGGCTCCTGCTCATCGCTGGTGGCGGCGTCGGGGTCGGCCTCGATGGCCGCAAGCAGGTCGAGGGTCTGGCGGCGCAGGGCGGGGTCGAGCCCGGAGACCGGCTCGTCGAGCAGGAGGTAGCGCGGGGACAGGGCCAGGGCCCGGGCGATGGAGACCCGTTGCGCCTGGCCGCCGGAGATCTCGTGGGGCCGGTTCTCCCAGATCTCGCGGCGGATCTCGAGGCGCTCCAGCACCTGCCGGGCCCGACTGGTGGCCTCCTCGCGGTCGCGCACCACCCCCAGGGTGCGCAGCGGGGTGCTCACCTGCGCCAGCACCGAGCGGCGCGGGTGGAGGGTGGCGGCGGCGTCCTGGGGCACGTACTGCACCGCCCGCCGGAAGGCCCGCAGCGCTCGGGCTCCGCCTCGGCGCACGGGGCGGCCGTCGAGCAGGATCTCGCCGGCGTCCTCAGGGCCCGGGGAGTCGAGCAGCAGCAGGGCGCGCAGCAGCGTCGTCTTGCCGCATCCCGAGCGTCCGATGAGGGCCACGTTCTCCCCCGGCTCCAGGCGCAGGTCCACGCCGCGCAGCACCTCTCGCTGCTCGTCGCCCGCCCCCGGGTGAGAGCGCCTCAGTCCACGGGTCTCAAGCCCGCTCATGCGGCGGCTCCCGCTGCGGCCAGGGCCCCGTCGATGGTCTCCTCGGCGCCGGCCTCGCACATGGCGGCCGTGACCGGGTGCTCGGGGCGGGTCAGGACGGAGCGGGTCTGCCCCGACTCGATGATGGCGCCGTCGTGGAGGACGGCGATGTTCTCGCAGATGGCGGCGGCGGGCAGGTCGTGGGTGATGAGGAGCAGGGCGGGGGCCTGGGGCAGGCTGGTCAGGGAGCTCAGGAGCCCGAGGATCTCGGCGCGGGCGACGACGTCGAGGGCGGTGGTGGGCTCGTCGGCGATGATGAGGGCCGGTTCGGCGGCCAGGGCCAGGGCCAGGCTGACGCGTTGGCGCTGGCCTCCGGAGAGGCGCCCGGGGACGCGGTCGGCGAAGGACTCGTCGAGCCCGACGGCGTAGAGGTAGTCGGTGGCGCGCTGGCCGGCCTCTTCCCGGGTGCGTCCGGCGGCCTGGGAGGCCAGCGCGATCTGGCGGCCGACCGCGATGAGCGGGTGCAGGGCGGTGGAGTGGTCCTGCGGGACCAGCGCGATGCGGCTGCCCCGGGGGCGCCGGGCGGCGGGCAGACCCAGGAGGTTGACGCCACTTGCCCTGTCCGCCTGGTCGGAGCTCGCGCGCGGGTCGCTGCCTGCGTCGGCGACGTCGGGCTCAACGGTCAGGGAGCCGGCGACCTCCAGGGAGGCCGGTAGGGTACCCGCGAGCGCGGCGCAGGTGAGGGACTTGCCCGCCCCGGAGGCGCCGACCAGGGCGGTCCGGCTTGCGGGGGCCAGGCGGAGGGCGACGCCGTTGACCAACGTCGTGCTGCCGGATCGCACCACCAGCGATCTGAGAACGATTGTCACACGCAAACCCTAGGTGCAAGTGACAACGATTTTCAAATATGCAGTTGGTCAACCCTGGTCGTCCCTGACGGCCGCTGAGAGCTACTTGATGCCGAGGCGCTTGAGGTCGCGCACGGCGCCCAGGTCGGCGCTGGTGGCGAGCATGGCGTAGGCGCGCAGCGCCGCGGAGACCTTGCGGGGGCGGTCCACGTGCGGGGTCCAGGCGGCCTCGCCGCGGGCCTCCTCCTCGGCGCGGCGGCGCTCGATCTCCTCATCGCTCAGGCGCACGGAGATGGCGCGGCGCGGGATGTCGATGTCGATGATGTCGCCGCTGCGCACCAGGCCGATGAGCCCGCCGGCCGCCGCCTCCGGGGAGACGTGGCCGATGCTCAGCCCGGAGGTGCCCCCGGAGAAGCGCCCGTCGGTGAGCAGGGCGCACTCCTTACCCAGGTGCATGGACTTGATGTAGGTGGTCGGGTAGAGCATCTCCTGCATGCCGGGGCCGCCGCGCGGTCCCTCGTGGCTGATGATGACGACGTCGCCGGACTTCACCTGCTTGCCGAGGATCCCGGCGACGGCGTCCTCCTGGGACTCGAAGACGACGGCGGGCCCGGAGAAGGTCAGGATCGACTCGTCCACGCCGGCGGTCTTGACGATGCAGCCCTTCTCGGCGATGTTGCCGAAGAGGACGGCCAGGCCGCCGTCGGCGGAGTAGGCGTGCTCGATGTCGCGGATGCAGCCGGCGGCGCGGTCGGTGTCGAGGGACTCCCAGCGGGAGGCCTGGGAGAACATCTCGGTGGTGCGCACGCCGGCGGGGGCGGCGAGGTAGCCGGTGCGGATCTCCTCGCTGACCTGGGAGCCGGGAACGCCGTCGGGGCCGGGGCGGGCGATGTCGTAGGCGGCGAGCTCCTCACCCAGGGTGGTGCCCAGGACGTTGGAGGTGGTGGTCTCCAGCAGGCCGCCGCGGTCGAGCTCGCCGAGGATGCCGATGATGCCGCCGGCGCGGTGGACGTCCTCGATGTGGTAGAGGTTCGTCGAGGGCGCGACCTTGGCCAGGTGGGGGACCTTGCGCGAGAGGCGGTCGATGTCGGCCATGGTGAAGTCGACCTCGGCCTCCTGGGCGGCGGCCAGCAGGTGCAGGACGGTGTTGGTGGAGCCGCCCATGGCGATGTCCAGGCTCATGGCGTTCTCGAAGGCGGCCTTGGTGGCGATGGAGCGCGGCAGG